>JAEEGL013699009.1_pt1 | contig 34958 bp, 27 predicted proteins | sample 9134231 | NCBI WGS metagenome assembly JAEEGL01 (sample SAMN16246548, study PRJNA631951) | gut metagenome | biome: gut microbiome; feature: rumen; material: fiber-attached | host: Bos | place: Iran: Karaj | collected 2018-10 | reverse complement strand
CCTTCATAAGATTAATGCCGAAACAGTATGAACCAGCCTAACCACCATCAGATAGCGACGTATTTGACCAACTATGTCTTGAGCGAGCTGGTGAAATATGTAATGGAGGACACCGGTTGCGGCATCGAGCAGGCAATGGAGGAAGTCTATAAATCCCCGCTGATGGAAGCCCTGCAAGATGAAGAGAATGAATTGTACGTACAAAGTCCGGCATATTTGTATGAGTTAATGAAAGGTCGTTGGCAACGACTCCGCGGCATAGCGACTGCACCTGAGGACTTCGACTACAAACAAGAACTGGCAAGCCGTTATGAAGCATGAGCGGCAGATTATATTAAGGAGACTTCTATAAATCACCTCGGGGAGGTGAGACTTTTCATAACACCGTACAAGAATTGAGATGACCGAGTTGCCATCCAAGGAGCTGTTGCAACGCCAGATACGTAAAAGCTTGGAGGCAGCCCGCCAGCATTGGGAGAATCGAACGGAGGGCTGACCACTAAAGATTGTTTTGATGAATAAGAAAAGATTCGTATCTTTGCAGCGTGAAAAAATAGAAATGAATGATGAGAAAGGTGTGTAAATTGTATGAGTGAACAATAATAAATCGTATATTGCGTTATTTCCTTTTAAAAAAGGAAACATCAATGGTAAAAAAAAGATGATATATGCCAACAAAATTGCTGGAAAAAAAAGATTGGGCTATTGACAGTGGCTTATTACCCATGCATTTGGCTCCGCACAATATGGGAGAGCGTTATATTATGCTAGATGGTGGCTACTATGAGTTCTGTCTTGACCTTGATATTGAAGATTGCACAGCAAGTGATTATAATTCCTACGCTTGGTCGTCGGACGTAAAAAACTATATTCGTGTGCAGGGTGAGAATGTTAGCGTATATAATTGGAAGAATCGTCGATGCGACACAATGAAACTCGCACTTGTAGAGCAAAAGTTCCATCATTTTTTAAAAATCATTAACTCAACTAGTATTAATTCTTCAGACGATGTAACTCCATTTCTTCTTGGACTTTTTGCACAACTGCGAAACCTGACTCAGGAAACGAAACAGCCAATTGTGGCAATGAATCTTTTATTTAAATTACTTGTTTCTATTGAGGAAAATAATATAGATGCAGATGTGTGCAAAAGATGGAACGTCATAGATATTGTTTTACCCAATGGTTTTGATAGATTGGTAGATTCCATACGTAAAGGTGCACTACAAATCAAACCAAATCTGGACTTCATTCTTAGACATGGTTCTGGGAGACTATTCGAGATGGCACACAGGACAGCACTGTCATTCAATCCACAATGGGATTTGTTTGGCGGTATTTCCACAGAATTGACATTGTCAGACACCAGCAATTATTCAAGCCTTCACTATACACCAAGGTATCTGGTTAGGAGTATCGTGGAAAACAGTTTAAAACAAATTAATAAGGAACAGGAGGTAATTAGAATTTTTGATCCGGCTTGTGGATCTGGCGCTTTTTTACAAGAGGCGCTTAAGCAACTGAAAGAGCAGAATTTTCATGGGAAAATTGAGGTCTTTGCTTATGACAATTCTGATATGGCAGTAAGTACGACAAAATTCTTGCTGTCTTATGAACAGAGAAGGCAATGGGATGAGCAACACATGACTTATCAAGTGGATGTTCGTAACTCTGTTGTAACAGATTGGCCCAAATGTGATTTGCTTTTGATGAATCCCCCATATATAGCAATGGAATTAATTAAAGATTCCATAACCAAGGATGCTGTTAGGGAAACTTTAAAGGAACTCAATATGAAGAAACGGCCCAATATGGCTGCTGCATTTTTATATAAGGCGATAAAGTCTCTGAATGTTAATGGTGTACTTGGCGCGGTATTGCCTTCTTCTCTCTTATTGTTAGAACAATATCAATCGTTACGTGAGTCAATAAGATCAATGTTTGATTTGGATATTATTGCCAAATTGGGCAATTTTGCATTTAGTGATGCTTTGACTGATGCAAGTATTGTGATAGCAAAACGTCGGGACCCCACATTCAGCATACCATTAACGGTGTGGTGTAAGAATCAAGAGGGAGCTCCTTTTAATGCGATTCGTGGCCTTAGGAAGATGCAGTATGATAATTTGACAAGCCGCATCAAAGTTGATTATAATATATATACTCCATCACGTTTCCCTGTGGTTGGTGAAACATGGAACACAATTCCAATGAAAGACGACAGATTAGTTCAACAATTGAAAACGCGAGTTGGAACTGGTGACTTGAAACATCTTTCCGAAGTATTTGATGTAAAACAAGGAATTATAACAGGTATTCGTGATATCTTTGAAGTCAGTGATATTCAATACGAGGATATTCCAAAGAAGGAGAGAAAGTTATTTCGCAATATAGCATCATCTTTTACAATTGAAGATGGTCAGATTAAAAGAAGTAACTATATTTGGTATCCTTACAATAAGAGAGGACTTATCATTGAAAATGAAGACCAGCTACGCCAATATGAATGGACATATTGTTGGTTAGCACCACACAAAACCGAACTGTTAAATAGAAGTGGTATAAAGAATTGGTGGGAGCCAACAAGATCGCGCACATGGCAATATGAACCCGCTATGCGTTTGTGTTCCAAACGTTTTGGAGATTCTTCTTCTTTTGCCATTGCCTCGTCAGAGTTTGTCATTAAAGATGGAAATGCCTTTATATTCAAATCGGAGAATGCTGTTAAATCTGACTACTACTTCTATTTGGCATATTTTAGTAGTTCAACTTTTGAACATCTCCTATCCATTTTTGCACGAACATTGATGAAAGGATATGATCTTGGGAATAGAAATATTAAAGATATTCCCATTATTGATGTAACTGAAAACTCTGGCATCCGAACAACATACGCTTATCAAAAGCTTGTAGAATTGGCGGAAATGTACTCGAAAGGTATACCGATAACAAAAGAAAAATTTGGTCATTTGGTGGACAATTTCTATCCGGGTTATGAAGAAGAAAAATAGAAAACGGCTATCAGAGAGATTGCAAAATATTCTTAATTATCTCGTGGCAAAGCAACTAGACACCATTGATTTCGCTTGTTTTGACCGGGTTGGAGATGTTATAACTAGCCAAGGTACACGTGAGGCTCTAAATCGTTCAGACACTATACAAAGTTATGTAAAGGCGACGCATTGGTTTGATATCTTTTGGTACTATGTTAATATTCAGATTAAAATAGATAATGACGGCATCTCAGAAATACCATTTATAAGTGTGTCGTTTTTTCAAGAAAATGATGGAATACTGAATCAGTTGTTCCGAGCAGAGTGGGATAATTACAACCAGAAAAGCCACCCACAACCTCATTGGCATATTACTTCTACTATAGAAGATGGCTTTGAATCCTTGAAAGAGGAGGCTGGTGTTGATGAAGACAGTCCTTTTGCAGAACTTGAAAACGAGGAACGTAAAGTGAATCTTCCTAAAATGCATTTTGCAATGTCAGGGAATTGGCATAGTGGAAACAGAGATAATATGGTAAATGATTTCACAGATGAATCTCAAGTTGCAAATTGGCTTAATAATCTTTTCGACCATGTTCGAGAAGAGTTAAAACATGCATACTGAAATACGTGTATCTGATACAAAGATAAATGAATACCCAGAAATAAGAAATGATAACAACTAAAAAGACAACATATCTAAAGAAGAAAAAAGAGGATAAATAACATATTATAAAGCGTTTTCGCTTCTGCTGACTTCTTGAAGTTCCACATATCAAGCACATCAGTGTAAAGCGGTAAACGCTCACGAGAATTCGTGGGCTTTACCTAATTGATGTGCGGGTCGTGGAACACCCAAGGAGTCATAGGCAAAGTTCCACGAATTATTTATGCCCAATCAAAAAACATAGATTTAGAAAAAACTAACATTATTATCCTGCCTATGGAAAAGAAATACAAACTCAATTACGACCCGCCTAGGGTTACAATGGTGTCCTTTGTGGTGGAGGAGGGGCTGCAGATGTCGGCTCGGACGGATGGATTCGAACTGTCCCTCTTTGATAGTGACACATGGGATGGCCCGTCATCAAATTCAGAATCCAATCGCTTTGGCGATGCCGGATGGAACAGCGGTTCCTCTCAGGGGACCGATGTCTTCGGCACAGGTTCATGGAATTAAACAATTTATCAAATCATCAAACAATGAAAACTCATACTATGAAGAAGCAATATACCATTTTCCCGTTTTTTGCAGCCCTGTTGGCCATTAGTGCCATCAGCTGCCAGAAAGACCAGAATGTCGTCACTCTCAATGCGGTCATCCAGAAAGTCAGCAACGACTCAAAGGTCTATATCAACGACCATACACCCTATTGGCATAATGGTGACCAGATAAGGATTAACGATGCCAACTACACATTACAGACGGCAATAGAGAACTCCGCACAGATACCCAATGTGGCAAACAGCACATCGGGCTATCGTGCCATCTTCCCTGCCGGCATTCTTACCAATAGCGATGCCAATATCAATAGCAGCAGTTCTGTGGCTGTAACCCTGCCAACGACTCAGGTGTTTGAAATGGTGGGCATCCATCAGCGGGTGGATGTCCCCATGGGTGCCTTTATCAACAGGGGCAGCACCCTCCAGTTTCACAACCTTTGCTCGGTGGTAAGGGTGTATGTCAGCAATGCCATCAATGCCCAGTTACCTGTCACAGGCATTACCATCACTGCCGAAAGTGCTATTCTCAGCGGTACAGGTACCGCCACTATCACTGGCGAAAGCACGGACGCTATCACTATCCCATCTTCAACAGGTTCTCATTCGGTCAGCCTTTGCAAGACAGACAACACGCCAATGAAAACTGTCGAACCTTTGGCAACAGAATACTTTGATGTGATAGTACCAGAATTCTCCACCCGAAACGACGTAACCGTTACCGTCACTACCCCCACAGGCTATAAGTCTATTTCCATCGAGAATGCCACTTTGGCTCACAACACTATCACCACCGTTACCGTCAATGTGGATGAATTGTCCCAAACCGCTGCCGAACTTGTTGATGGTCCGACGTTCAATGCTGCTATTCCTCAAAATGCCACAGCAATACGTTTTGAATACAACAATACTTCTGTTACATCAGGAACCACTCTTTCTACTGCTAGTTCTTCTTATCCCATTTATGGCAATATGGATGGCTCAGCATGGGTGGTTTCTACTCCAGCCAATAGAATGAATGTTAATGCAAACTGTGGTAATATGTTTAGTGGAGGAACTAATCTCACCAGTATTGATTTTGGGGAGAGCTTCAACACTGAAAATGTCACAAATATGTCTGAGATGTTCTGGGAGTGCAGTAATCTGACCAGCCTCAACCTCTCCAACTTCAACACTTCCAATGTCACGAATATGTCAAATATGTTCGTTGGTTGCAGTAGCCTAACCAGCCTCAACCTCTCCAACTTCAACACTTCCAATGTCACGGATATGAGATCGATGTTCTTTAATTGCAGAAGCCTAACCAGCCTTAATCTCTCTAACTTCAACACTTCCAATGTTACAAATATGAATGGGATGTTTGTTAGTTGCAGCAGCCTGACCAGCCTCAACCTCTCCAACTTCAACACATCCAGTGTCACAAATATGTCAAATATGTTCATTGGTTGTAGTGGCCTAACATGCCTCAATCTCTCCAACTTCAACACATCCAATGTGAATGATATGCGGTACATGTTCTGTGATTGCAGCAGACTAACAAGTCTCAATCTTTATAACTTTGATATGAGTGGTCTCACAAATCATACAGATGGTGAAGGAACGACTTACTCTGGCAAAACCGGTATGTGCTACAATCTTGCTTCTATATCTGGTACCTGTGCCATCACATGTTCCACAGCAATAAAGACTGAATTGCAAATTGGGACAAGCCTTAATAATAGTCTTATCACATGGTACACGCACTAAAGCAAAGCTAATCCTGAAAACGACTAAATATTGAAGTGCTACTTCGGCTATTCGCTGAAAAACCGAAGTGGCACTTCCTTTTTTCTGCATATCTATTGGGGTCATATCAGGCATAATCCGTCCTCGCCGAGAGACCGAAGAAGGATCGAAAAGCCATCATGCACTCTTTAGGTGGGTTTATTCGTTTTGTGTCGCGTCCCTCTTGGGATGCGTACCGATGCACCGGACAATCACCCCACAGCACCTACTGTTTGTACGGCGTTATTCATATCTCACTCCTCTTGGGTGATTGATAGAAATCTCCTTATTATCCCTGCCCGGCTGAGCAAACAGAATCCCATACAACTAAACGAGCGGGGCCTCCATTGTTGGGGACACCGCTCGTTTTCTTTAGCGTTACTGTTTGGGATATTGTACTGGGAATTGGATTGAGGGAGGATTACTTCTTCTTGGTGAGGAGAGAGACTACCCACAGCAGGAGGCAGGAACCGATTAAGGCGGTGACAAGATAGCCGATAAAGGTCCTTCCCCAATTGATGCCAAACCAGGCGAGCAGATTGCCACCCAAGAATCCACCAACAATACCAACCAGAAGGTTGACAAGAAAACCAAATCCGGAGCCTTTCATCAACTTGCCAGCCAAAAAGCCGGCCAACGCTCCAACAATAACTGTTAATAATGTACCTAACATAACAATAAGTTTTAATATAATTTTCCTAATAACGAACTCGTTGCATCTTTATTGTAGCAAGGCTATATTTTTAACAATATGCAACAGATCCTGTCTGCATGGCTTCATCCTACAAGCATTCCGGAAGTGGGTAGCGTCGTTCAATTCAGGATCATCACAGCATCGTTATCGGATCGTTTACCTTCATACAAACAGAAAAGGATGCTATAACAAAGGGACAAGGATACTGGATTGAACGAACTTACTGCCACTGAACGTCAATCGATGCAGCAGAATTAAACCCAATAACCTGTATGGGGTTACCTGATGATTAGCAGTATAGGGTGAAGGCTATTTGGCGAACTGCTTCACCACCTCCTCGGCATAGGTCTTGGAGACGGGGATTAGCCGGTCGCAGTAGGCGATTTCGAGCACCAGGCCATCTTTTTCCTTCCGCACGTACTTGACATTGTCGAGGTTGACCAAATACCCCCTGTGGCAGCGTACCATGCCCTGCGAGGAGAAAGTCTCGGCTATGCTTTTCAATGAGTTATGCAGCACGAGAGAGTCCTCCTTGTCGCCGCTGATGTAGTGGATGACGGTGTAATTGTCGGCGGCCTCGATATACAGCACATTGCTGCGCTTGGTGACGAATACAAGGCGGTTGCCTTTGTCGTAGAACTGGACGACACTGTCGCGGGCGGAGGGGTCGGCCTGTGAGGCGGTTTCCTTCAGCTGACTGGTGAGCGAGGCTATCTCGATACGCTTTTGCTGGAGGAGGAAAATCAACGCTGTGACGATGTAAGGCATAGTGAGCAGCGTGACAATCACCAATGTGACACGTCCCGACAAATAGAAAAATCCGAGGTCCTCGTTCTCGTTCAGCCACCAGGCGATGGCGGTGAGGGAGACAACGAGAAAGAGAAACTCGACCGCAATCCATATCAGATAAGAGGAAAGGGACATGTCGACTCGCCGGTGCACGATATATAAAAGTCGGCGACTGACAGTGAAGACCACGAGGCCTGAGAAGACCAGGACAAGGGTGTAGAAGCGGTTGCTGAGCATGGAGAGCGGGAGCGGCGGATTTAACAATCCGAGCGGCCTGTATACAACGACAAAAAAAGCACAAAACAGCACCACAAGCGCAAAGAAAAGAACAATGGTCTTTTTTTGTGTCAGGAACTTGGGAATGTATAATTTTAACTGACTTACGAATGTCATTACGTCGAAATATTTAACAAATTTCGCCCAAAATAGGCGTTTTTCGCCCAAAATAACGCTACTTCGCCAACAATATTGCCCCGTGTACTAAATTTAACATTAAGAAATGGAACTTTCGTTGTTTCTTTGCAAATTAAAAATCTGTAAAAAGAGGGTAATTGTACCCGCGTTTACAAAAGTAAAAAGAACTACAAAAAACCAACTATGAAGATTATCGGAACAGGAAGCGCTCTGCCGAAAAAGGTAGTGACGAACGACATGTTGACAGAGTTCTTCGACACCAGCGACGAATGGATTCGCACCCGAACGGGAATCGAAACCCGCCGCATCATGACAGACGAAAGTTTATTAGACTTAGCCATTACTGCTTCCCGCAACGCCATCGAAGCCGCAGGGTTGAAAGCAGAAGACCTTGATTACATCATTTGTTCAAATGTGAACAACAACTACGTCTACCCCTCGCTGAGCTGCATGGTGCAGGGAGCCATCGGTGCCACCTGCCCTTGCTTTGACATCAGGATTGCATGCGCCGGCTTTGTGTATGCCATGGACATTGCCGAGTCGTTCCTCACCACGGGACGTGCCGGGAAGATTCTGGTACTTGCCGCGGAGGAGCCCACCCGCTTCTGTCATTGGAAGCAGAGAGAGACCAGTGTGCTGTTTGGCGACGGCGCCGCAGCCGCTGTAGTGGAGGCTGGCAGCGAATACATGGGAGCCCGCATGACCACCATCAGCAACACGGAAGTCCTTTACCAACGCAACCGCCTGGAGCCTACACCATTTGAGGTGGAGGGCGTGTATGTGGACCACCCGATGGTGATGCTTGGCCGCGAGGTGTTCCGCATGGCAGTATCGAACTGCTCGGCAGAAATCAACCACCTGCTGAAGAGCAAAGGATACCAGGTGTCGGACGTGAAATACTTCATCCTTCACCAGGCCAACATGCGCATCATCAAAGGCATTCAGCAATACCTGGAGGGTACGGACGAGCAATTCCCCACCACGGTGCAGAAATACGGCAACACATCATCGGCCAGCATTCCCATCCTGCTGGACGAACTGGTAAGAGACAACAAGATAGCCCGCGGCGACTTGATAGTGATGAGCGGATTCGGCTCGGGATTCACCACAGGGTCGTTGCTGATGAAATATTAATCAAGCCCCATAAGCCACGGCTTGACAGAAAACAGAGTTATAAATTAAAAAACGATTATCATGAACAAGGTATATATTACAGGCCTCGGGTGTGTGACACCGCTTGGCAACAACATCGAAACATTATGGGAAGGGCTGGTAGCAGGCCGCTGCGGCATTGCCCCCATCGCCGCTCCCCACAGCGACACACTGCCCATCCATGTGGCCGGTGAAGTGAAGGACTTCAATCCCGAAGACTACGATATCGACAGAGGCACCGCCCGCCGCAACGACATGTACACCCTCTTTGCCCTGGCTGCCGCCCACCAGGCTATGACAGACAGCGGTCTGAAGGTTGGCGAGGATGTGGAGCCCATGCGCATAGGCTGCGCCGTCGGTTCGGGTATCGGTGGCATCAAGACCTTCAACACCGAGCATACCAAACTCCTGGAGGAAGGCACACGCCGCGTGTCGCCGCACTTCATCCCCATGATGATTGCCAACATCGGGTCGGCCAACGTGGCCATCAAGTACAACTGCCAAGGTCCCAACCTGCCCGTCGTGACGGCTTGCGCCACCGGCACCCATGCCGTGGGCGAGGCTTACCGCCTGATACGCGAAGGACGTGCCGACGCCATGATTTGCGGCGGTGCCGAGAGCGCCATCTGCGACATTGCCCTGGCCGGTTTCAACAACATGAAGGCCCTCACACAGAACGAGGACCCGCTGTCGGCTTCGGTTCCCTTCGACGCCCGCCGCAAAGGCTTTGTGATGGGCGAAGGTGCCGGCATCCTGATTCTCGAAAGCGAAGAGTGCGCCCGTAAACGCGGTGCCAAGATTTATGCCGAGGTTTGCGGCTATGGCAACACCTGCGACGCTTACCACTACACCGCCCCCCATCCCGAGGGACGCAACGCCGCCGAGGCCATCCGCCTGGCAGCCGAAGAGGCCGGTTTCACCCCGAACGAGAAGATGTACATCAACGCCCATGGCACCAGCACACCGCTGAACGACGCCAGCGAGACGATGGCCATCAAGAGAGCGTTGGGTGAGGATGTGGCCCGCAAGGTGGAGATCAGTTCCACCAAATCGATGCTGGGACACATGCTTGGCGCTGCCGGAGCCGTAGAGCTGATTATCTGCGCCCTGGCCATCAAGAACGGCATACTGCCCCCGACCATCGGCTACAAGGAGCCCGACCCTGCCTGCGACCTGGACTATATCCCCAACACGGCACGCAAGAGCCAGGTAGACATCACCCTGTCCAATTCCTTCGGCTTTGGCGGTCAGAACGCCTGTGTGGCTTTAAGAAGAGTAAAATAATTGGTACTATTCACCTTCAAACATTCAAGACACTATGTTGACAAGAGAAGAAATAAAGCAATTCCTGCCCCACCGCGAGCCCATGCTGCTGGTGGATGACATGGATATGGAAGGTGACATGGCCATATCGCACTACCACGTGCGCGGCGACGAGTTTTTCCTGCAGGGGCACTTCCCCGGCAAACCCATTGTGCCAGGTGTGATACTGTGCGAAATCATGGGTCAATCGTCGGCCATCCTTATCCTTGACGAGCTGAAAAACCGTCTGACCCTGTACAGCGGACTGAACGACGTCCGTTTCCGCCAGCCCGTTGTCCCCGGCGACACCATCACAGTGAAAGCCCGCATCACGGCCAGGAAAGGACTCATCTTCTTCGTCGATGCCACAGCCTACGTGGAGGACAAGGTGGCCTGCAAGGGCAAACTGTCGTTTGTGCTTGTTGACAAAGAGAAGGAATAGCAGATTTTTCAAGCACCACACAATAAATAAGCGACAAGTACGTTAAATAGTATTAATGCAACGGGGCAGCATGTGCGCCTCCGAGCATGATAATAATGTAACTTAAAACTAAAGACATGAATCTATTAGAAAACAAAATAGCCCTTATCACCGGTGCCGCCCGCGGCATTGGCCGCCGCACGGCAGAGCTCTTTGCCGAAGAGGGTGCCACGGTGATTGTCACCGACCTGAAAGAGACCGACAGCAGCGCTGAGCTGATGCAGAAGCTGCAAGGTATCAACCCCGAAAGCTCTTTCTACACGGCTAACGCCGCCGACTGGGCACAGACGGAAGAACTGGCCAAGACCATCATAGCGCGTTACGGCCGCGTCGACGCCATCGTGAACAACGCCGGCATCACACGCGACAACCTGTTGCTGCGCATGACTCCCGAAGACTGGGACCTCGTGATACAGATCAACCTGCGCTCAGTGTTCAACTACTGCAAAGCATTCATCCCCTATATGATGAAAAAGCGCAGCGGCAGCATCATCAACACCAGCTCCGTGGTAGGCGTGAACGGCAACGGCGGACAGTGCAACTATTCAGCCGCCAAGGCCGGTATCATTGGTTTCACCAAGTCCTTCGCCCAAGAGTTCGGCTCGCGCAACATCCGTTGCAACGCCATTGCTCCCGGCTTCATCCAGACCGCCATGACCGATGCCATTCCCGACGATGCCCGCCAGAAATGGCTGGACGACATCCCCATGCGCCGTGCTGGCACCGAACTGGATGTGGCACGCGTGAGCCTCTTCCTGGCTTCGGACCTCTCGGAGTACGTTACCGGTCAGGTAATCTGCATCGACGGAGGTATCAGTTTATAAACTAGCAATAACTTGTGCGGAGGCGCCCTCGGGTACACTCCGCACGCAATTTTTAACTAAGACCGCTAATAAATGAAAGCATACGTTTTTCCCGGACAGGGAGCCCAGTTCGTAGGAATGGGCAAAGACCTTTATGACAACAACGACCGTTGCCGCGAAATGTTTGAGCGCGCCAACGAGATTATTGGTTTCCGCATTACCGACCTGATGTTTGCCGGCACCCCCGAGGACCTGAAACAGACCAAGGTGACACAGCCTGCCATCTTCCTCCACTCGGTCATCCTGGCCACCTATATGGGCAGTGAGTTCATGCCCGACATGGTGGGCGGCCATTCCCTCGGCGAGTTCAGCGCACTGGTGGCCACCGGTGCCATGGGTTTTGAGGACGGCCTGCGCCTGGTCATCGCCCGTGCCAACGCCATGCAGCGCTGCTGCGAGATGCAACCCTCCACGATGGCCGCCATCCTCAAGCTGGATGACAAGACCGTCGAAGATGTCTGCGCCGAAGTAACAGCTGCAGGCCAAGTGGTTGTGGCAGCAAACTATAACACCCCCGGACAGCTGGTCATCAGCGGTACCGTGGAAGGGGTAGCCCAAGCCTGCGAGAAAGTGAAAGAGCTGAAAGGCCGTGCCGTGCCGCTGGCAGTGGGCGGAGCATTCCACAGCCCCCTCATGGAGCCCGCCCGCATAGAGCTGGCCGAGGCCATTGAACGCACCCAGTTCCACACCCCCATCTGCCCCTGCTACCAGAATGTGTGCGCCACACCGGTCGACAACCCCGACCAGATAAAGCGCAATCTGGTTGCCCAGCTCACGTCGCCTGTGCGCTGGACCGCGACGGTACAGAACATGATTGCCGACGGCGCCACCGAATTCATCGAGGTGGGACCCGGCACCGCACTGCAAGGCATGGTGAAGCGTATCAGTCCCGAGACCGACGCCCACTCCGCCTGCTGAACAAGGCAACAGCAGTGTGCGGCCAGACAGCCGCACACCACAAAAGCAAAAACAACCCGATTATTGAATCCTTAATTTAAAGACAATGAGTATAAAAATCGTAGTACTGGCCAAGCAGGTCCCCGACACCCGCAATGTGGGGCCGGAGGCCATGACCCCCGAAGGCACTATCAATCGTTCAGCCCTTCCGGCCGTGTACAATCCCGAAGACCTCAACGCCCTTGAGATGGCTCTCCGTGTCAAGGAGCAGATGCCCGGTGCCACCATCACGGTGGTGACCATGGGACCCCCGCGCGCCGAGGAAATCATCCGCGAAGCCATCTACCGCGGAGCCGACGACGGCTTTGTACTGTCCGACCGCCGTTTTGCCGGTGCCGACACGCTGGCAACCTCCTACGCCATCTCCTGTGCCGTCAAGAAACTGGGGCATGTCGACCTGGTGTTCGGCGGACGCCAAGCCATCGACGGCGACACTGCCCAGGTAGGTCCCCAGGTGGCCGAGAAGATGGATATACCCCAAATCACCTATGCCGAGGAGCTGCTGGATGTGAATGAGAAGAGCATCCGCATCAAGCGTCGTATCGCCAGCGGCACCGAGGTTGTAGAGGCTCCCCTGCCCGTGCTCGTCACCGTGTGCGGCAGCGCACCCCGTCCCCGTTTCCGTCATGCCCACCTGGTGTTGAAAAACCGTCACCTCGAAGTCCCCGTATGGACAGCAGACGACGTCAACCCCGAGTTCGACCGTCTGGGTCTCTCCGGTTCCCCCACCAAGGTGAAAAACGTGGACAGCGTGGTGTTGACCCAGAAAGACAACATCCGCGTCGAAAACACGCAGGAGTCGCTTAACGACCTTATCTCAAATCTTGTTACCAACCACATCATTGGATAAATCATGAACAGCATACTCGTATATATTGAAATCAACGAATCCGGCCGCGTTGCCGACGTCAGCCTCGAGCTCTGCTCCAAAGGCCGCCGCCTGGCCGACCGCCTGGGTGGTCAGCTTGAAGCCATAGTGGCTGGCAACAACCTTGCCGACCTCGAACAGCAACTGTATCCCTATGGTGTCGACACCATCCTTTATGCCAACGATCCGCGCCTGTCGCCCTATCGCACCCTGCCCCATTTCAGCATCGTCGACGGCATCATCCGCGAACGTCAGCCCGAAGTGGTGCTCTACGGCGCCACCAGCGTGGGCCGCGACCTTGCACCCCGCATCGCCTCCCACCTGCGCTGCGGCCTCACCGCCGACTGCACAGCCCTCGAGATTGGCGACCACACCGACCTCCGCGCCGGCAAGGAATACCACGACATCCTGTACCAAATCCGCCCCGCCTTTGGCGGCAATATCGTGGCCACCATTGTCAGCCCCGAGACGCGTCCGCAGATGGCAACCGTGCGCGAAGGCGTGATGCGCAAAGAGATTGTCGATGCCAACCACAAAGGCCAACTCATCAACATTGATGCCGCCAAATACCTGCGTGCCGAGGACGACTGCCTGAAGGTTATCAGCCGTCAAATCGACCCCCAGGGCGTCGACATCAAGGGTGCCTCCATCATCGTGGCCGGTGGCTACGGCATGGGCAGCCGCGAGAACTTCGACATGCTGTATAAATTCGCCAACATGATAGGCGGTGAAGTGGGCGCCAGCCGTGCCGCCATCGATGCAGGCTTCTGCGACAACGACCGCCAGATTGGCCAGACCGGTGTCACCGTGCGTCCCAAGCTGTATATCGCCTGCGGCATCTCCGGCGCTGTGCAGCACCGCGTAGGCATGGAGCAGTCGGGTCAGATTATCTCCATCAACACCGACCCCGATGCACCCATCAACTCCATTGCCGACTACACCATCATCGGCGACGTGTGCGAGATTATCCCCCGCCTTATGAACGCCTACCAGTCGTGCAAAAAATAATAACCCTTGCAAACATCAACCATGAATTATTATAGCGACAACGAAAGTCTGAAGTTCTACCTTCAGCACCCCGATATCGAAAAGATAGCCGTCCTCCGCGAGAACAACTTTGAAGAGGCAGGCAAATACCCCGACGCTCCCGCCAACGTGGCTGAAGCCGTGGAGGGATACCAGCAAGCCATGGACCTTATCGGTGAAATCACCGGCGAGGTTATTGCCCCCAACGCCGCTTTGGTCGACGCCGAAGGCCCCCGTGTCGAGAACGGTCGTGTGGTGTATGCCACAGGCACACAGCAAAACCACGAGACCCTTACGCAGTCAGGACTCTACGGCATCAAGCAACGCCGCAAATACCACGGTCTCAACATGCCCGGTACCGTCACCACCATGGCTGGCGAGATTGTTGCCCGTGCCGATGTAGGCTTTGCCACCATCTGGATGCTTCAGGATTGCGCCGACACCATCGAGGACTTCGCCTCCGAAACCATCAAGGACAAATACCTGCCCCGCATCTACCAAGGTGCCACCTGCAGCATGGACCTCACCGAGCCCGATGCCGGTTCCGACCTGCAATCGGTCCGTCTCAAAGCCACCTTCGATGAGGCTGCCAACTGCTGGCGTCTCAATGGTGTCAAGCGCTTCATCACCAATGGTGATGCCGACATTCACCTCGTGCTTGCCCGTTCGGAGGAGGGCACTACCGACGGCCGCGGTCTCTCCTACTTTGTATACGACCGCAACGACGGTGGCCTCACCGTACGCCGCATCGAGCACAAGATGGGCATCATAGGTTCTCCCACTGCCGAGTTGGTCTTCACTAATGCTCCCTGCCAACTGGTCGGCGAACGCCGTCTGGGCCTTATCAAATACACCATGTCGCTCATGAACGGAGCCCGTCTCGGTGTCGGCGCACAGGCTGTAGGTCTTTGCGAAGCCGCCTGCCGCGAGGCTGTGGACTATGCCGCCGCCCGCGAACAGTTTGGCAAGACCATCGACCAGATGATCCCCGTGCAGGACATCCTCCACACCATGCGTGCCAAAACCGACGCTGTGCGTTCCCTCCTGTATGAGACTGCCCGCCAGGTAGACCTCGCCAACTGCTACGACCGCCTCTCCAAGGTCCGTCCGCTCACCGGCGAAGAACGCCAAGCCATGAAGGCACATCTGCGCAATGCCGACTGCCTCACCCCCATCACCAAACTCATGGCCAGCGAATACTCCAACCAGTGTGCCTACGACTGCATCCAGATCCATGGCGGCAGCGGCTTCATGAAAGAGTACACCTGTGAGCGCCTCTATCGCGACGCCCGAATCCTCAGCATCTACGAAGGCACCTCGCAACTGCAGGTTGTGGCCGCCACCAAAGGTATCAGCAACGGCAGTTACCTCAAACGTATCGCCGACTACGATGCCATGCCCGTCACGGCTGAACTCGAGCCCTTGCGCGACGTCCTCCGCCAGATGACCGCCGACTATCAAGTCATGCACGACAAGCTCACTGCCGACGGAGCCGGAGAACCCTTTGAGCACAATGTCCGCGGTCTTGCCGAAAGCCTTGCCTACATCATCATGGGCTACCTTCTGCTGCAAGACACCTGCCGCGACAACCGTTTCCTCGACTCCTGCCGCCGCATCATCCGCCTCGGTCGTGCCGAGATGGCCAAGCACCAGTGCGAAATCGACTGCACACTGTAACTTTTTTGTATATTTTAAAGAAAAGTATTATCTTTGTAGCATAAACAAAAAACATCACACTATGAATAAGAGCAGATATATCAAATCGTTATGCTTGGGTATCGCATTACTGTGTGCAGGTTATACAGTAAAAGCCCAACAAGTTGAAACATCAATTTTCCTCAATGGGACACTTCCCATGGCTAATTTCAACGACAATGTAGCTGAACAGCTCGAGAAGTTCGGTCCTGGTTCTTTCCAGGTCTTGGACCGCAGCCAGATTGGTAAGGGTGCTTCCGCCGGTTTGGGTGCTACAGCCCGTTTCGGACTCTGGTTCGACGTAGGAGTTGGCGAGCTGCAGCCCTTTGCCGAAGTGAGTTTTCTGTGGAACAGCTCGGGTCCCTCCATCCGCAAGGCCTACGACACCCATGCCGACTCGCTGAACCAGTATCCCACGGCTCCTCACTATTTCAACGTTCCTGTCATGCTGGGTCTTAAATATCGCTACCAGCTTATGCCCGACCTAAAACCCTTTGCCGAGCTGGGCATTGGTTACGATTTCCTTTTCATCACCAAGAACGGCTACCCCAAGAGCACTTTCTACTACAAACCCAACGGTGGTCTTGCTTGGATGATTGGACTTGGTACCTATCTGGGCGAACATGTGACCGTCAGCCTCAACTACACCGGCCTTGGCAGCCACCTTATCGAGCCCACCAAGAAATCCGCTCCCGACCCCAACGAAGAGAGCTATACCGGACGTACCCGCTCCTCTTTAGGCACGCTGGGGCTCCGTGTTGGTTTCCACTTCTAATCGAAGCAATCAACGCATAATAAAACGGTCGACTTACCAATGTAAGCCGACCGTTTTGTTATACGTTACAGGGGACTCACTTGATATCCAGAGTCAGGGCAGGTCTGCCACATAGCGTCCCTTCCAGGCGGTCGCCAATAGCCACGGGACCGACACCTGCAGGTGTACCAGTGAAAATCATATCGCCTGTACGCAACGTCATGAAACGGGAGATATGGGCTATCAGCTGGTCGACAGCAAAAATCATATCGCGCGTATTGCCCTGCTGCACCACTTCGCCGTTACGGCTGAGCGAGAAATCAAGATTGGAAATCGGGCGGCCAAGCTCTTCCAGCGTCACAAACGGGCCGATAACCGCGCTCCCGTCGAAACCCTTGGACACCAGCCAGGGCAACCCAGCAGCCTTGGCGTCACGCTGCAGGTCGCGCGCCGTGAAATCGATACCCAACGCCACCGCATTGTAATATCTGTGAGCAAACTGAGGCTCAATACACTTCCCGAGCCTGTCAATTCTCACCACCACCTCCACCTCATGCTGCAGGTCGTGGGTAAAGTCCGGGTAGAACAAGGGCAGCTGTTTAGGATTCAGCGCACTGTCTGGTTTCAGAAAGAAAGTGGGTTCTTTCGGCACGGCGGCCTTCATCTCGCCCGCATGAGGGGCATAATTGCGTACGACGCACAAAATCTTCATAATCCTATCAAACTATTGTCAAGATTCAACCTTCAACCCTGCTCCAGCCCAAAATGTCACGAACATCGGTTGCCCGGCAATCCTGTTATCATACAATCATTTAATATAGTGGTAATCCACAATATCGATTCTGCGGGCATGGGCAGCCTCCATGCTATACACCGACCGCACATTCCGCGGATTGCGCAGGGGGTCGGAAGGAGCCACCGTGTTGCTGTCGGCAGCGCCGTGGGCAACGGTCTCCAGCTTCAGGGCGCCGTTGTTCCAGAAAGGCAGCAGTGCCTGCTCGTTCCAACGGAGCAGTTGTTTGCGGAAACTGTCGATGCGCCTTTTCGAGAGGTTCACATTATACAGGCTCTCGAACAGAGGGCTGGCAAACCCGTCGACGGTGATGCACACTTTTCTTCCAGCCTTCAAGTCGGCGTACAACAGTTCCAGAAACTCCAGCATATCGTTGTACCCCTTTTTCAGCTCATAGTCGAAAAACATGTCCACCGCGCCCTGTACCGAATCCCATTTCCGCCTGTCCACAGGACTTGGTTGCGCGCCCTTATACTCGTCGCGCAACTGGTAATACCGCTTAAACGTGGCGGCATAATCCAGCACGGTCGTTGTGTCGAGGGTGCAGGGGGTTGGTTCGTCGTTATGGAAATATAGGCTCAGCGGCAGCAAATCCAACGCGCTGTGGCTGGGTGGCAGCTCCTGTGGAGCGGGGCGCACCGTGTCGGGGCGGAACAGCCGCCGCCAGCGGAACAGGTCGTTGCAGCAGTTGCTGTCGGTTTGATACAACGAGCCGGGCCTGTTCGACGACAGGAACCCGCATGCCACCACCGCCTCGGTCGTATCCTTGCGCTCCTGCACACAACGGCAGCGGCAGGGTTGCAGAGTGAAGAAAAGGTCGTCGTAGGCGCTGTTCACCCCTTTGCCGAGTGTTCGGGGGAGCTGCCAGCTGTTGCGGAAACCCTCCGACATGTAGATATCGAAGCCGCCCAAACCTCCAGCCCTGTTGCTGGAGAAATAGAGACAACCCTCCTCGTTGGAGTAGAAGGGGGTCACATCATTACTGTCGCTGTTCACCATACCGCCCAAATTCGTGCTGTTGCCCGGTTTCCCCACATCAATCATCACGGCATACCAAATATCCATTCCTCCCAACCCGCCGGGGCGGTCGGAGCTGAAATAGAGAATCGTCTTGCCGTCGGGCAGATAGCCCACGGCGGGGTGAGTACAGGTATACCCCTCCACATTCACGTCGCCGCTCACCAACTGGGCTTTGCTCCAGCGTTTATTCTTGCGTTTGGAGTAATAAATCTGGTACACGTCGCTCTTCCCGCTCCCACAACGGGTGAAATAAAGCACATCGTTCTTCGCGTCATACGCCACATTGGAACTGTTCATCCCGCTGGCATTCATACCCCAGCGGCAGAGAGTCCCCTCACCCAACTGGCCGTCGGCCCCTACGGGTGCCTGCATCACCTGAGTGAGCACAGGCGTGAAATCCACCAGATAGAGCCTGTTGGCCTCGTCGTTCATCATCGTGGTATACAGCAGCACGCTGTCGTCCACCAGCACTCCGCCCGTCTCGCTGCCCGATGTGTTGATACCTGGAGCGATATGGGTCACCTCATAGCGCGTCTGTCCGCTGAGGCACCATGCCGCCAATATTGTCGATACAAATATAACCAATCTTTTCATCATACATTCAACTATTTATTATCATACCGGCATCAACCGGAAACATACCTTTGTTCATCCTTTCATCGCCGAAGAGTCGGCCTAATACTGAGGGCATTTCAACGCCTTTGTCTTCTTGTTGCCTTTGGCCAGACGGTAGACCAGTCCGGCCTCGAAGGCACCCATCCCGCCGCTGGCTACAGCAAGACCCGAGATGTTGGCATCGTAGCTGAAGGTGAACAGCAGCGAATTGTACTCCAACATCAGGTTGGCAATCAGCGCGTCGGCCGCTCTCATCGCCACTCCGGCACGCAGGCTCACCTCGCGTGAGCCGCCCTCCTCGATATACCATTTCACATCACCGCCGAACACCACTTCCCTATGCTTCCCCTGCACTTGGCACATCAGCACCGGCAACAGCGAGATGCTCTGCCAGCAGCGGTACTCGGCACGTGCAAACAGACTGTAACGCCGCGCCAGATAGGTCTCGTCAAGCTTCATATATGAGATATTCGGGCGGTTGAGATTGCGTAACGAGAGGCCTGCCTTGAGGTGGAAATCGGGGGTGGGTTGCCAATACCAGGCCAGACCGGCCGCGAGCAGAGGATAGTGTACCTTCCGTACCTCAAATCCCTCGCCAGCCTCTTCCATCTCGGCCTGCGACGGGTCGAAGCCACTCTGCGCCCAACCGACCTCCACGCCTACCGACAGCACACTCGAGCCACTGCGATTCAGTGCCTGATAATAGGCCGTCGACAGATGTCCCGACACCGTGCCGTAGTTCAGTGTGCCTGCCTTGTCGGCAAACAGCGTGCCGCCCACACTCAATCCCCGGCGACCACCGCCACGCCATACAGCCATCTCGCCTGATGCCGCCAGTGTGCTGAAAGGCACACTCACGGAAGCCCACTGGTTGCGATACACCACGCCGAAACGTCCCAACCCCTCGTAGAACCCCGAGTAGGCGGGATTCAGCAGCACCGGATCGGCATCCACTTGCGAGAAATGGATGTCCTGGGCGGCACACATCCATGCCCCCAGCAGCGCAGCCATTATTGCCATACAACGTTTCATCGTCGTGTAACTTTGTTGTTATCATCTACCGGGACCTGAGCCCGAATCGTCTCGTATGCTTGCATGCCGCCTTGCCTTCGGTGCTTTGCACGGAACACCCTCAACGTCACCTCCACCGCCAGCCTGCCGCCTAATCCTTGGCGTAGGGAGGCAGCGAAATATCGGCAAACTCGCCCTTCAGATACTTGAAGTACCCCGCAATGCCCACCATAGCGGCATTGTCGGTGCAGTACTGCATCTTCGGGACAAACACCTGCAGGCGCCTGCGCTTGCCCATTCTCTCCACTTCACTGCGCAGCAGGCTGTTGGCGGAAACCCCTCCGGCAATGGCAACCTGCTTCACGCCGGTATCTTTCACAGCACGTTCCAACTTCTTCATCAGGAAACCCACAATGCACTGCTGTATCGACGCGCACAAATCGGACTTGTTCCGCTCAATGAACGCCTCATCCTCGGCCAGACGGTCGCGCAGGAAATAGAGGAACGACGTCTTGATGCCACTAAAGCTGTAGTCATATCCCGGTATATGGGGTGTGGCGAAATGGAAAGCGTCGGCGTTGCCCTCTTTGGCCAGCCGGTCGATAATCGGGCCGCCGGGATAGCCCAGATCCATTATTTTCGCAGCCTTGTCGATGGCCTCGCCTGCGGCATCGTCGATTGTCTGCCCCAGCACCTCCATGTCGAAATGGTCGTGCAGCAGCAGAATCTGCGTATGGCCTCCGCTCACCAGAAGACAGATGAACGGGAACTGCGGCACCACACTGTCGTCCGTCTCCTTGATAAAGTGCGACAGGACATGTGCCTGCAAGTGGTTCACCTCTATCAGCGGGATACCCAATGCCTGGGCAAAGCCCTTGGCAAACGACACCCCCACCATCAGCGAACCCAGCAGGCCAGGACCTCGTGTGAACGACACCGCACTGATGTCGCCACGCGACACGCCGGCATTGCTTATCGCCGCATCCACCACGGGCACGATATTCTGCTGATGGGCACGCGATGCCAGCTCGGGCACCACGCCACCGTATTGCTCATGCACCTTCTGCGAGGCTATCACATTGCTCAGCAGTCGGTCGCCACGAAGCACAGCGGCCGACGTATCGTCGCACGACGACTCGATAGACAGTATAACTGGCTTATCCATATCAGTAATCCTTTGTAGTTTATCAGCAGTAGTAGTATGCAGTTAACAGAATGCAAAGGTACAAAGAAAATCTCAATTATCACAAAAAAAATTATCCTCTGCCCCCTTACATGTTCAAGCATACTCCAACGGACCTCCTCTCGCCTAATTGCGGACGTCCCTTTTCTCGACGGAATGAGGGCCAAAAATGATTGACACAAGCAAGCAAACTGTGTGGAGCAACGCTGGAGTTACACTGGAGACAGGACGAAGGCAGAGCCGTAATAAGGAGGTCGCCGGAGGGAGCGGAGGGTTGCTCGGTGCTCAGTCGACCGGACGCAATGTCATGCTTTATTTTTTTTAAGAGCCAAAATAATATTTTGCATATACAGACGTTATTAATCGAAATCCCTGCGAGCAAAGGCCGATACAAGTCGCATGCCATATTGCGATACCCTCCGCCACAGGGAAGAAGAGATAACATGGGCAAAGAGAAAAAGCATGTTGTTAGGCGTATTCTGTTGGGCTTGGCACTGGGGCTGTATATACTGGTGGCCATACTCAACAGCACGGTGGTGCAATCGTATCTGGGTGCCGCCGTGGGCAGCTATTTCTCGAAAGAATGGGGCGGCAAAGTGCGTATCGGTGCGCTGCACGCCAGTCCGTTCAGCCATGTGATTCTGGACAAAATAGAACTGATTTCACCCACCAACGACACGATATACTACGGCGACCGCATCACCTGCCGGTTCAAGCGGTTCCCCTTCCGTGGTTCGGGGTTGGTATTTCGCTCGGTGGAGCTGTGGAACGGACGTTACCATCTGCACACCTTCCGCACTCCCGAGGGGAAATCGAGCATCAACCTTGATTTCATCATCAAATACTTTGCCGAACGCGCCTCGCACGAGCCTACACCGCCCGCCGGGCCATTCACTGTGGAGGTGGGCGAGTTGCGACTGCACAATATCGACTATATCCAAGACCTACCCGAACCCAAGAACTATGTGTCCCGTGAACATGGTGTCGACATCCCGCATATGCGCTATTGGGACATCAGCGGGGTGATGCGCAATGTGAAGGTAGTGAACGACCACGTGAAAGTGAGAATTGTGTCGCTGAGCACCACCGAGGAGTCGGGGCTGCACATTGCCGACCTCTCCATGGATGCTGAGGTGAGCAGCAAAGGCATCAATGTGGCCAACCTCGACCTGCAAACCGACGACAGCCGTGTGTTTATGGATGCGCGGCTCGACTACGACGGGTGGGAAGAGATGAGCGACTATTGCAACACCGTAGTACACGACGTGGTGCTGAAAGAGGGCACCGAGGTGAACCTGAAGGATGCAGCATGGTGGGTCCCTGCACTATGGGGCGTAGATGCCACGGTGACGACACGCGGACACGTGTTCGGCACCATCGCCGACCTGACTGCCGAAAAGCTGTTGGCAGCGTTCGGCAACAACAGCAATCTGTTTCTCGACGCCCATATCAAGGGGCTGCCCAATATACAGCAAACCACCATCCAAGCCATCCTCCACCGCATGCACACCAACTATGGCGACCTGGCAGCGGTACAGCTGCCCGAGTCGGTAACCTTCGAGCTGCCTGCACTGGTGAAGAACATGTCGGTGATGGACTTGAGCGCCGAGGTGAACGGCGGCATGCAGGACATAGAGGCCTGGGTGAACATGAACAGCATGATTGGCGACCTGGAGACCCACGCCCGACTGACATACGACACGGCCAAGCGAGACTACACCTATTGGGGCGATGTGGATTCGCGAATGCTGGGCATCCGCGCCCTGCTGCCCAACGAATGGGTTTGGCGGACGGGGATGCACCTGTCGTTCAGAGGGGCAGGCCTGGATCCGGAGACGATGGACGCCAACATTGAAGGTCGGTTGTACAATACCCTGTTCCGCGGGGTGACGTTGGACCGCACTTCCTTCTCCGCCGAGATGGCCGCTGGCGAGCTGAACGCCGAAGCCGGTCTGCACGACACACTGATAGGGCTGGACCTCACCGCCTCGGCCAACCTGAAAGAGAATTCATATCAAGCGGACATGTACCTGAACAACGCCCACCTCACCGCCCTGCACCTGTTCAAAGCCGACTCGTCGGTAAAGTTGTCCACACGCCTGCGCGCCAACATCCAAGGCAAAGAGTTGGAGCAGCTGTCGGGCTTTGTTTCGCTGGACAACACACAACTACAGTTGGGGGACCGCGAGTTGACCATGCGCAACATAGTGCTGCAAGCCCTCTCGGAGCAGGTGGGGACCATCGAGGTGCCACCTACGTCAAAGGTGGCAGAACGGCGCAGAAAAACCGCCCCAACAACAGGCAATATCTATCACAAAAACCTGTCGCTTGGCTGCGACTGGCTGGAGGCTTCGGTCGATGGGCATTTCGCCTACACCGACCTGCCACTCATCGGACAAGACTTCTGCCGCCAATACCTGCCTATGTATTATAATCCCTACAAACCCACGGCCGACGGCAAGACACCCATGCCTGAAGGCATGGAGCGCCTGGCAGGCGACGACTTGCACATTGAGTTGACATGGTACGACCGCGAAGACACCTTCGACGAATGGGTGCAAGGGGTGGATATAGCCTACGGCACCAGTATCATCGGCAACTACAATTATGGCGAATCGCTGAAACTGGTTATGCTGAGCGACTCGATAAAAGTCGGCAATCTGGCTTTGACCGATTTGGGTCTGAATGCCGGCTCACTGGGCGAGCAATACAGGATGCGGTTAAGCGCCAACGACTTGCGCATAGGGGCCTCCACACTGATGCAAAACCCCGAACTGACGGCCAGCATGGGACGCAATATCTCCACCCTGGCGGTGAAATGGATTAGCGACAACCCACGCGCCATCCTGTCTCGGGGAGACATGGAACTCTTTGTCACCAGCACCGAAGAGGGCAACAGGATTGTCGTTTCCAAGCCCGATTTCTACGTCATGGGCGAGCCGTGGAACCTGATTTCAGGCAACGGGATATGGATCAGCAACGAACGTACCGAGGTCGACGACCTGAGAATTTACGGCCAGGGGCAGTGGGTGCGTATTGATGCCGACATTGCAGGCGGTAACGCCAAAGGGAAAAGCGACGGCAACGACTATGTGCAGGCCCAATTCTCCGACTTCTCGGTCGAGCAGTTGTGCTCGCTGCTCCTTTCCGGCAGCAATATTAAGGTGGACGGCACCCTCGACGGCAATCTCCGCGTGAAGGATATCAGCACCGCACCGTTTATCAATGCCGACCTACAGGTGAGCAGTCTCTCGGTGAACGAGATGCCACTGGGCAACCTGCAGATACAGACTCACCAGCAGCCCGACGACAGCCGATTGTATGTCGACGTGACCGCACAAGCCCGCGACTATACGCCTTTGGCCCTGCACGGCAGCGTGCTGCCCGTGAAAAATACCATGCAGCTGGACTTCAACCTGGCCGCCGACCGCCTGCCCATGGTTGCCCTGCAGCCCTTCCTCGCCACAGTGACCGACAGGCTTGAAGGCACCGTAAGCGGAGCCCTGGGCGTGGAGGGTACACTCAAAGCTCCTCACATCAACGGCTCGCTGGCCATCAACCAAGGAGCCATCAAACTGTCTGCCACCGGTGTTGATTACCGTATCAACGACAGCGTGACGGTTGTCGAGAACATTGTTACCTTGAAGGATTTCACCATCCGCGACCTTGAGAACAACACGGCATACGTCGACGGCACCATCCAGCTGATGCCCGAATTGCTGCTGAACCTGCACATGCACACCCCGCGCATTATGGCGTTGAACAAACCCGCCGACGGAGAGTCGTTCTACGGCAAACTCATGGCACAGGCCGAGGCCGATATCAAAGGCCCTGTCAACAACATGCAAATCACCATGGGCGCCACGGCGTTGAACGGGAGCGACATCTACGTGCCTATCAGCAACCGCAAACAGGTGAGCGAAAACGAGTATATCGTCTTCCGGCAACCTCCCAGCGCCACCACCACCCGCACCCCGCGCCGTCCGCGGGCAACCACCCACAGCAGCCCCTTCTCGTTGCAGGCCACCGTGTCGGTGACCCCGGGGGTGACCGTACACCTGCCCATGGACTTCGACCAGCTGACGGCCAACGTGACCGCCGTGGGACGCGGCGACATCCAGGTGGCGATGCGCAACGGCAAAGAGCCCGACATTCTGGGCGACTACCAGTTCACCTCGGGCAACTTCTCCCTTTCGCTGCTGCAGCTTATCAACAAGAATTTCGTCATCGGAGAGGGCAGCACGCTCAACTTCCCCGGCAATATCAACGATGCAAGGTTCAACATCAACGCTGTATACAGCCAGCGCGTGAATCTCGCATCCCTTACCGGCGGCAATCCGTCGGCCCCCATGACCGACACCTACGTGCAGGTAGAGGATGTCATCACCCTGTCGGGAACGCTGCAGGACCCCTCAATCAAATTCGACATCCTATTGCCCAATGCCGAACAAGGGGTGGCAGACCAGGTGTTCTCCTATATCGACAGGAACAACGAGCGCGACATCCTCAACCAGTCCATCTCCCTGCTATTGCTTGGGCAATTCTCCCCTGCCGGAACATCTGAGAGCGAAACCAATGCGCTGACGGGTGGAGGCGGTCTCGGATTGCTCACCTCGTCGGCCAGCTCTATCGTGTCCAACCTGGTGAAGGTGGTGGACGTCAACTTCAAATACCAGGCAGGTTCTACAAGCGGCAAAGGCCAGTTCGACGTGGGCATCAGAAAGCAATGGAACAAGTTCTATTTCGAATCGACCTTCGGCTACGGCAACAACGCTTCAGGCATCGAAAGCCCCACGTCCAATGTACTGGTGGGCGACGTGGAGGCTGGATACCGTTTCACCCCCTACTTCAACCTGTATGGATTCCACCGCTCCAACACCAGCTACTATACTCGCACCGAAATGCCCTACAAGCAGGGCGTGGGCGTGAAACTGACCAAAGACTTCGACCACATCTACGAGTTGCTGCCTTGGCTGAGGCGAAAGGAAAAAGTATCCGAAGAGTGATTTTGAACGATTATAGACTATGAGAATATCCGAGCAATACTATTCGATAAAGAACAACATACTGTTCTGTGTGGCGGTGCCACTGTTTGTGATGCTGTTTATGGTGATATACCAACCGCTGTTCTATGGCGAGGCCGACATGCTGCAGCATGAATGGCACGAGCACGAGAGTTTATGCCTGCCCGTGGTGTGCGCCATCACGCTGGGGGTATTGGCGGCAAGCCGCACCCTGCTGTGCCTGACCTTGGTGCGTCACAATCTCAGCCGACGGGAGTGGTTGCTGTGGCAAGCCACCGAGTGGGTAGTCGGCAGTCTCTTTGTCGACCTGTTCCTGTCGCTGTTCTTCGGCATGGGCTATTTCGCCCTTCTGCCCCACATACTGCTCACCGCCTTTGCCCTTGTGGTAGTGCCCTACATCTGCTACTGGCTGGCCATCGAACTCATCGACCGCGACATCCGGCTGCGGCAGTCGGACAAGCTGCTCGAGGAGATGCGGCAAGGCATCGAGCGCAACGAAGTGGGCATGATACGTTTTGCCGACGAAAAGGGTAACGTGAAACTGGTGGTGGGTGCCGACAGAGTGATTTACCTCGAATCGGCAGGCAACTACGTCACCATCTGTTACGACGACGACGGGAAACTAGTGCGTTACAGTCTCCGCAACACCCTCAAGGCCATGGACAGTCTTGCCGGAACCAACGGCCTTGTGCGCTGCCACCGCTCCTTCCTCGTGAACCTGAACCATGTACGCACCCTGCGGCGTACACCCCAAGGCATCTATGCCGAGATTGGTCATTCAGGCGTGGACGACATCCCCGTCTCCAAGTCCTACGCCTCCGACCTGATACGACTGTTCGGCAGTTGATGCAACCTCTTTGACAAGATACTAGCAATCATGTACAGACAATCAATAGCTCCAGCACCCGCAACAGGTAGACGCCGTTATACCCCCTCCCACCACATGTCAACAACAAACACCCGCCGCCGGTGGGCATACACCGTGCTGTTAGCCCTCTTCTCTGTTGCCACTCTTCCGCATGCCTCCGCCCAACGCGACTTTACCGCCGACTCGATAGCCTTTGTCAATGCCGACTGGCACACCGACACGCTCGACGGCTTTTTCTTCAAGCACCACCACTTTATGCACCGCCAAGTGTTCAACTCCAATCAATGCTTCAGCATTATCGAAATACCGTCCGGCTCCACCTCTTATCTGACCTTTGCCGCCGACAGCACGCTGACCACTGTCTCAACCTTTGCGACACGCGACAGCGCCCAAGCCGCCATCAACGGCTCCTATTTCAATATGCGCACCGGCGAGCCCGTCTGCTACCTACGCATCAACGGAAAGGAGTTGGGCGAGAACACCCCCTCCGCCACCGACAGCATCCACCGCAAATATTACCAGAACGCCATCATCCGACTGCTCTCCACACGCCGGCCCCGATTTGTACTGCCCGACAGCAGTCGTATAGCCGAACGCCTAATGGCGGACAGCAACCTCATGACCGCAGGCCCTATGCTGATTCAACGCGGCATCGACGTCCCCCAACGACTTGACCGGAGCTTTGTCTACCGGCGCCACAACCGCACAGCCATGGGACTCAAGCCCGATGGCACCGTGGTGATGCTTGTGGTTGACGGACGCCATCGAGGCGAAGCCGAAGGGCTTAGCCTGCCCGAACTCACACGCATCATGCGCTGGCTGGGATGCCGCGATGCAGTGAATCTGGACGGCGGCGGCTCCTCCACCATGTACATCCGCGACCGCGGCAGCGACGGCATCGTCAACAACCCATCGGACAACGGCCGTTTCGACCCCTCAGGCCAACGGCGTGTAGCCAACGCCATCCTTGTAGTCAAACGCCGCTAAAGCATGTCCTTCAGCAATAACTACCAGCAGCAAACAAACCCAACGCGTACTAAAACATAAAAGGATAGTCCCTGTCCCCATAGGTCAAGGGTTTTCTCTTTACCTCCGCAACCCAGCCAATCCCATCTATGAACCCAAACCAGTCATTAGGCCGACTCTTCAATCAATCTCGATTCTCTTTTTACACTTATCCGACGGGCATTCTCCGCCAATCATTTGTTATCAGCCTTTGCTCTCTCCTAGCGTCTCCCCTGCCCCACCGCAGTGCCGGGAAATCTCAGCGGACGGCACACCACGAACCACTTGGGTCGTTCAATCTCGGCTCGATGTTGCCTGCTTCCCGCCTTGTTATCCGTTATCACATCGAGTAACGATGCTATAGCGATACTATAACGATGCAGGATTGAACGACCCCTCTCCGTAACGAGGGGGAATCATTGCCGCTCCACGGCGCAGGGCGGGTAAGCAGAACAAAGTACGGGGCAGGGCTTATCCCCGTGCATTGCACGATTCGACAGTTACTCCAAACCTTATATGAGTTTTCGGTTTCCTTATGACCGATTTGGGATAAAGTATATGGGAGACAACTGGTGGAAGCAAGGGAAAAAGAGAGTCCCCGCCATTGGTTGCGAGGACTCACCAAAAGTGTTCTTTCGACACCGGTTTTTACTTCTTCTTTTTTTCGTCGACAGCGATGTCGTCGGGGTTGAGGATGGGGTCGTCCATCTCGTTGCATATCAGTGTGCGTTCGTTGAGCGAACTGCATACTGTCCCCGCCATGGTAGCGGTGGTGCGAGGACCTGTCCATCGACCGCCGACCTTTTCGTAGCAGCGACAGCTTTTGGTTCCGCATGAGGTGAACACCATTGCCGCTATTGCGGCCAAAGTCAGGAGGGTAACCTTGTGTGCGTTTGTTCTTGTCATTATTCTAAGATTTTAATATTGCTATTGGTTTTCTGTTTCCCCTTCGGATGAGAACGACGAGGAGAATGTAGCCACATGGCTGCCCACCTCTATCTCGTCTACAAAGAGCCAGGCCTGTTCGCCGGAGCTGATATGCCATTCGGGCATTTTGCCATAGTTGATGGCCTTGACGCGTACATAACGGGCTGTGGCATACGGGCCGTGGCAGGTGAACTTGTGCTGCACGCTCTCTTCCTGCCGCTCACGGACAGCGGCGAACTCGGTGTTGTCGAGCTGTGCCCAAGGCCTGAAGGTCTTGCCGTCGGAGGAAATGCTCACTTCGATGCGTTTGGGGAAGAAAATCCAGGCGCGCATGTTGTCGAGGCAATCGACCGAGACGGAGGTGAGGGTCTTGGAGGAGAGGAGGTCGATGGCCACTTCCATGTCGGTTTGCCAGCCCTGCCAGCCACCAATACGGAAATTGGGGGTGCCGTAGAGGCGGTCGATGAGACCATCGGGGCCGTTCTCGCTATACTGTGGTGCAGGCTTGGTGATGTAGCGCAGCTGCTTGTCGGCAATGAAGCGGGTGAGCGTCTGGCTCACCACAGGGCTGTAGCGCCCAGTGGCGGGATTGTAGGCAACCGCATTGATGGTGATGTCGCGATTGACAAGGATGGGGGCGGTGTAGCGATAGGAGTTGGTGTCGGGGGTGCGACCGTCTAAAGTATAGTAGATAACCGATTTGCCGTCCACCGACTCATGATTCTCGGGGTCGCCGTTGACAATTTGGCGTGCCGTGAGGGTGACAAAGAGTGAATCCTTGAAACACTGCTGCCAATCGCTGAAGACGGGGGCGGGAGGAGTACGCAGCTCCTCGGGGAAGAGGGTCTTGGAGCGGGGTGAGAAGGACTTGCCGTCCCAGAACATGCCGGGCTGCCAGTCGGACTTGTTGATGACTATATCCTCCTTGCCGGTGTGAATAGTGATGCGGTCGAAAAGCGGGGTGACGGTCACATACTCGCCGCTGCCGGGGATAACAGGATAGAAGCCCATGGCGCTCATCACATACCAGGCACTCATCTGTCCGCAGTCCTCATTGCCGCACAGGCCGTCGGGTTTGGTGCTGTAGAGGTCGTCCAATATCTCATGGACAACATGGTCAAGTTTATCGGTGGCGCCAAGCCAGGCATAAAGGTAGGCGGCATGATGCGAGGGCTCGTTGCCGTGGGCATACTGGCCTATCATGCCGGTGATGTCGCTCTGTTCGCGACCGGTGGTCTCGCTGCTGGTGTTGAAGAGGGAGTCGAGGAATGCCTCGGCCTTGGCCTTGCCGCCCATCTGGGCAATCCAGCCTGGAACATCGTGCGGCACATAGGTGCTGTACTGCCAGCTGTTGGCCTCGGTGAAGTGGTTGTTGACCTCGGTGGGATTGAAGGGGGTGACGAATCCGCCATTGCGGCGGGCGTGCATGAACCCGTCGGGGTCCATGACGTTCTGCCACGACTGGGCACGGCGCATATAAGTGTCGTACACCTCGTTGAGATAGCGATAGCGGGCATTGGTGTCGGGTTTTCCGTTACGGTTCATTTCATTGAAGGCATAGCGGGCAATGCACCAGTCGTCGAAAGCATATTCAAGGGTCTTGGAGACCGTCTCGTTGTCCAACTTGCTGTCGAGATAGCCCTGTTGTGCATACGACTGGTGGGCATCGGTGCGGTTGGAGGTGGTAACCATGGCCTCAAGCAGCTCCATCCGGCGTGCAGGCGTCCACTTGTCCAGCAGCCCTGCCTCCTGAGCGGTGAGGATGACGGGACAGGCATGATAGCCAATCATGCAGTGGGTCTCGTGGGCGGCGAGTTCCCACATGGTCAGTTCACCACCTGTCTCGTATTGCAGCATCATGGTATTTATCCATTCTTCGGTACGTTTCGGCTCGATGATAGCCATCAACGGGTGCAGTGTACGGTAGGTGTCCCACAGCGAGAAGACGGTGTAGACAGGTTGGTTGGAGGTGTAAATCGAGTCGTTCATGGCACGATAGCGGCCGTCCACATCGCTCCACAGATAGGGTGATGTGTAGCAGTGGTAGAGAGCGGTATAGAAATTTGCCCGCTCCTCGCGGCTGCCGCCCTCCACGGCTATCTTGCCCAATGCCTGCTCCCAGAGCTGGCGGGCATCGTTTCGCATCGCGGCGAATACACGGTCCTGGCGTGTGGCGAGATTCTTGGCTGCGCCTTCGGCATCCACTCCCGAAATGGAGACATACACCTCGGCCTCCTTGCTGTCGTCGGGAAGAACGACCAATGCTTTTTTGCCACCGTCGAAATACTGTATGTCCACTATGGGTTCGCTGCATTGCAGGGCAAAATAGCACCACTGGTCGGGATTCCAGGCATTGCTTTCGCGCCAGCCCGTGAGGGTGGTGCCGACAGGGAACGGGTGCGTTCCGTCGGCAGATGCCTTGGGACGGTTGAAGCCGGCAGAGATGACCTTGTCGCGATGACGGAGGTCCACCACGAATCCTTTGGGCCCCCGGCCGGGGAATGTATACCTGTGGCACGCCACACGGTCGGTGGCAGTAAGTTCAACCATCACACGACTGCGGTCCAACACGACGCGGTAGTAACCGGGGCGTGCCTTCTCGCCGCGATGGCTGAAAGAAGAGCAGAACTCGGACTGGGGCATATCGGACGAGAAACGGAATGTCTTCCCCTCGGCCACAACGGGCATGAGCAGGATGTCGCCGTAATCCTCGCAACCTGTACCGTTGAGGTGGGTATGGCTGAAACCGTATAGGGTGTCGTCGCTATAGTGATAGCAGCTGCAGCCGTCCCAGCCCTCAAGACGGGTATCGGGTCCCGGCTGTATCTGCCCAAAGGGGACAATGGCACCAGGATAGGTGTGGCCATGGCCGTCGGTACCCACAAGCGGGTTGACATAGCGGCTGTATCCGCTCTCGCAGCTATACAGCAGCGCAAACATCAGCAGGCCACACAATGGGAAAAGGAGTCTCTTACGCATAATGGATATGTTGAATGGTGTGACAGTCTATTACTTTTTCAATTTGATGAGGGCTGCCGCTCCAAGAATGGCCACTTCGTTGGTGGCCAGCTCCGACATGCGTATCTCGCACCGTCCTTTGTAGATGTTGAGAAGGTTTTCCTCGAATGCCTCGCGAAGGGGCTGCAGCAAAGGCTCGCCCACCTTGGTGGGACCACCCATCAGGAAGATGGCCTCGGGAGCTGAGAAGGTGCAGGCGTTGGCGCATGCCAAGCCCAGCCAGTTGGCCACCATGCAGTAGGTTTCCTTAGCCAATGGGTCGCCGGCGTTGGCGGCATCGCCAATCATCTTGCTGGTGATGTAACTGTCCTCGATATCGGCGGTTATCCATCCCTTCATGCGCGGAGCTTCCTGCGGGACACCTTTTTCGTTGCGCAGCTCGATATAGGTCTGCACGATACCACGGGCCGAGGTGTAAGTCTCCAAACAGCCTTTGCGGCCACAGGTGCAACGCCGTCCATTGGGGATGAGAATATTGTGGCCCAGCTCGCCTGCGGTGCCGGTCGAGCCGTGTACCAACCGTCCGTCGACGACAATGCCACTGCCCACACCGGTGCCAAGCGTTATCATGATGAAATGCTCCATGCCCTTGGCTCCACCATACACATACTCGCCGTAAGCGGCGGCGTTGGCATCGTTGCTAAGCACAAAGGGAATGCTGGTATGTTTGCCGAACTCTTTCTGGAAATCCAGCAGGCCACGTATCGGCAGATTCGGAGCCCATTCCACACAGCCGGTATAGAAATTGCCGTTGGGGGCACCCATGCCGATGCCCGTCAACTCGTCCATGCGGATGGAGGTGACCCCTGCCTCGGGGTCTCCTTCGGAAAGCATCTCCTTTATCTGGTCAATAATATCTTGCACGTAAGGCTCTATCAGGGCATAGTTGCCGGTGGGCAGACTGCGGCGCGACACAATCTTCGAGTCATCACGAACCAATCCCAAGTCGGTGTTGGTGCCACCGACGTCAATTCCTATTGCATAAGTGTTTTGCATAATGTTTAATTTTAATTGATTGAATTTGCAAAAATACACATTTTTTCTCAATTAATATGTGCATGTCAGTTTTCTTTTGTATTTTTGCACCATGGAAGAACCTATCACAGAAAAAATATTCTCTCTCGAAGAGATTGACTACACACGCTTTTGGGGTGATAACGACAAGATTCTCGACTTCGTCAGAATCCTTTTCCCAAAACTGAAAATCATTGCCAGAGGAGACATGCTGAAAGTGGTGGGGAGCGCCGAGGACATCGACCATTTCGACGGCAAACTGCAGGCCATGAAGACCTACTACGACAAGGTAGGACGGCTGAACGAGAACGTCATCATGCAGATATTTGAAAATGGCGGCTCCACACCCGAGGCGGAAACCAACGAGGAAATCCTCGTGCACGGGCGCAACGGTCTTCTTGTCCGTGCCCGCACCCCCAACCAACGGCGATTGGTAGAGGCCGTAAAGGAGAACGACATGGTTTTCGCCATAGGTCCTGCCGGCACAGGCAAAACCTATACGGCTGTAGCTCTCGCTGTCCGTGCTTTGAAGAACAAGGAAATACGCCGCATCATCCTGACGCGTCCCGCTGTGGAGGCCGGCGAGAACCTCGGTTTCCTGCCTGGCGACCTGCGCGACAAGCTCGACCCCTACTTGCAGCCCCTCTACGACGCCCTGCGCGACATGATACCGCAGCAAAAGCTCCTCTCCTACTGGGAGGACAACACCATCGAGATTGCCCCCCTCGCCTTCATGCGCGGACGCACCCTCGACAACGCCTTCGTCATCCTCGACGAGGCACAGAACGCCACCTCTGCACAGCTGAAGATGTTCCTCACCCGCATGGGACGCAATGCCAAATTCGTCATCACCGGCGACATCACCCAGATCGACCTGCCACGCCACCAGCAGAGCGGCCTGGTGCAGGCCATGCACATCCTCGATGGCATCAGCGGCATCAGCTTCATCAACCTCGACAACAGCGACGTGATACGCCATAAACTGGTCACCAAGATTATCCGAGCATACGAACGCAACACCGACACACCCCATGAAGAGCCACCCAAACTGCAAGATTAACCTCGGCCTGCACGTTGTGGGGAAACGCACTGACGGCTACCACAACCTGGAGACCATTTTCCTCCCCGTCCACGACCTCTGCGACGAGCTGGAGATAACCCCCACGGCTGCATCCAACACCACCATGCGGCAGGAAGGCATCATCCTCGACAACGCCCCAGGCGACAACCTCTGCATGAAAGCCTATCAGCTGCTCCACGACGAATTCAACATCCCGCCGGTGGAGATACTTCTGCGCAAGCACATCCCCTTCGGGGCAGGCCTCGGCGGTGGCAGCAGCGATGCCGCCTTCACCCTCAAAATGCTCAACGAGATGTTCTCGTTAGGCCTATCTGTCAGCGACCTTGAGAAGCGTGCTGCCCGTCTTGGTGCCGACTGTGCCTTCTTTATCCAAAACCGCCCCGCCTACGCTACCGGCATTGGCGACCGTCTGGAACCCCTTGACCT
>JAEEGL012149491.1_pt1 | contig 34958 bp, 25 predicted proteins | sample 9134231 | NCBI WGS metagenome assembly JAEEGL01 (sample SAMN16246548, study PRJNA631951) | gut metagenome | biome: gut microbiome; feature: rumen; material: fiber-attached | host: Bos | place: Iran: Karaj | collected 2018-10 | reverse complement strand
TTTCTCGCCTCTGCAAGACCTATGGATCGCTAATTGACATGAGCAATAATTACTGACAACTCACCACTGCGAGCAGTAAACAGTAAAGGAGAATCGACTATGGATGGCATCAGCAAACTAACGGCCTTGATCGCGACAGCGGCCATTTGCGCGCTTGTTTCGGGATGCGGCCGCAAACCTTATTTGCTTTCCGTCAGCGACGGCAAAGGCGTCGAAAAAGGCTCCCATGTCTTCTGGGACATGGGAGGCGGCAGCACCTTCAAAGTGGTCGGGGATGTGACGGGCGTCGCACAGGGCGATGACGCCCCGGAATCGGCTCTCATCAAGTTTGAGCTACGCGAGGAGTTCCAGAAAACGATTCGCGAAAACGTGGCCGGCGCCGTATTGCGCGACCCCAACGTCGCCCAAGGCGCATTCGTCCTTCTGATCGGCGGCGTCGGCGAAGACAAGGAACTGCTTCTGCGGGGCGTGACGATCCAGGAGGCGCAGCCTTCCGCCGCGCAAACCTTCTTCGACTGGCTCCAAAACGAATTGCCCGAATACGCGAAGAAACTCAAGGAGGACGCCTCGAAGGCGTTCGACCAGGCTTCTGAATGGGCGAGCCAGAAAGCCGAGGAGCTCATCAACAAGGCCGAGGAGCTGAAGAAGGAAATGTCCGCCCCGAATGGCGAATAGGCCCCCCACGCCAAAGGAGACGTTACGATGCCACACGACATTTTTATCAGCTATCGCCGCGAAGGTGGATTTGAAACGGCCTACTACCTTCACGAACATCTTGAACGCGATGGTTACTCGGTCACATTCGACATCGACGCCCTCAGGAGCGGGAGGTTTGACAACGCCCTTCTCTCCCGGATCGACGAATGCACGGACTTTATCGTCATCTTGAGCCGCGGTTGCTTCGACCGCTCGATAGATCCCTCATGGCCTCCGGAAAACGACTGGCTTCGCAGGGAACTGTCATACGCGCTCCAGAAGAAGAAGAATGTCATTCCGATTTTGCTCGGTGGATTCACGTCGTTTCCCACAAACCTGCCAGACGACATCAAGGATGTCCAACTGATGAACGGCCCGACGTACGTTCCGCAGTATATCGATGAGTTCTACCGTACGCTGAAGACAAGGTTTCTCAAAACGCCTTCGCCATTCCATGAGTCTGACGAGTCCAAGCAGCCGGCGGAACCTGCTCATACGAGCACGCCGGGAGAAGAGGATGTTCCCGAATTGGGAAAGTCCGTTTCGGATCTTTCCCTCACGACGCTTACCGGCGACGACGCGAAGCACTTTTCCGCGGCCATGGCCCATTGTCGCGTCCTTCTTCGCCGGTCGGCCCTTCGCGAACTGGATTCAATTGAAAAGGCGGACGATCCGATTGTCCGCTACTATTCCCTGATGCTTCGGTACGAAGTGGATGGCGGGTCCGATGCCGAGCTGGAATCAGCATGCGCCGTAGCGCGGGATCTCGGCTGTACGGACGCAATGAACGCCTTTGCCGACCGACATCTCACCCTTGCCGAAGAGGGGGTGGATTCCGTTGGAAAAGCTGAGTGCATCGCTTGGTTGCGGAGGGCCATTGAAAAGGGCAACCCAGACGCCCTGGCAACGCTTGGAGGTGCTTACGAAGACGGAAAGGGGGTTCCGAAGAATCCGTCCCTTGCCCGATCCCTTTACGCCAAGTCCGCCGCGGCGGACTCCATGATGGGACGCATGGCATTGGGATTCTACCACCTTTATGGCCATGGGAGCGGGAAGGACCCTCTGGAAGCGGCCAAAGTGTTGCGCCCGCTCGTCTTTCACTTGCAAAAGCACGAGGAGGAGCTGGGACCACTTGAACTCTGCCTTCTCGCGATGTGTTTTTCCACAGACGAAATCTTTGAAAAAAAACCTGAACTGGCCGTTCGGTATTCCGAACGGGCAATTGACTGCAAGGGAAAGCTGTGGGGCGTCAAGGATCAATTCCAGGCCTATTCCTACATGATTCTTGGAATGCTTCTTCTTGCGGGGGACGGGATAGAGCACGATGAACACAGGGCGTTTGAATGTTTCCTCCATGCGCAGCAAATTTATCCAGGCGACGGCACGGCCGCTTTTCAACTGGCCAATTGCTACGAGAACGGTTTCGGTGTCGAACCGGACGCGGCAAAGGCGAAGGAGTTGATTCGCGAAGCCGCCAATCGTGGCAATTCTGCCGCACAAACGCGATTGGCGATTGAATACCTTGATGATGGCCCCGGGCAGAATCTTGCGCGAGGACGTTCACTGTTGAGGGAAGCTGCTGAGGGCGGGGGTGAAGATGCACAAATGCTGTTAGGGCGTTTCCTATTGACTGGATACAGGTTCGACGTTGACGTTGTCGCGGGTAAAAAATGGCTTGAAACCGCCGTTGAATCCGGCAGCGCAGAGGCAATGAATTATCTCGGGGAACTCTATCGTGACGGCGCAGATGGGATTGATTCCAACCCGGAAACCGCCGTCCAGTGGTTCCGAAGAGGAGCCGAGGCCGGCTCCACCGAGGCAATGGAAAATCTTGGGGTGTCGCTTCTGGCTGGAAATGGCATCCGTCGCGATGTAAAAGAGGCGGAGACATGGCTCAGAAAAGCAGCGGAACAAGGGAATGCTTCGGCGGAGTGTTCCCTCGGCACGCGATTCTACAACGGGGATTTTGGCGAAAAGAATCCAGCTGAAGCCGTTGCATGGTGGGAAAAGGCGGCGGAAGACGGCGACACCACGGCAATGAACAACCTCAGCCAGTACTACCAGAATCCGCTTAACGGGGAACCGGATTTGGAAAAGGCGGAAAAGTGGCTCGTCAAAGCGGCGGAAAGCGGCGATGCGGACGCCGCCTGCTCGCTGGGCGCCTCCTTCTATCGCGGCGACTTCGGCGAACCGGACAAGCGCAAGGCGCTGGAGTGGTCCCGCAAGGGAGCAGCCCTGGGCGATCTCGTCGCCATGAACAATCTTGGAATCATGTTCCGGGACGGCGACGGGGTTGAAAAGGATTCCGCGATTGCAGCGGACTGGTTCCGGCGCGCAGCGGAGGCTGGCCATCCACAGGCCATGACGAGCTTTGGTCTCGCCCTATTGTTTGGCGATGGTGTTCCCACGGATGAAAAGGCAGGTACTGAATGGCTTGAAAAAGCCTTTGAATCAGGAGATCCCGATGGGGCTTTTGTCCTTGGGGTGTTTTATTCGAACAATGGCGATGGGGACGATGCGAAACAAAAGGCTGTCGAATGGTGGACCAAGGCGGCCGAGCAAGGCAATCCCGCGGCAATGCACCGTCTTTTCCTCGCATATCGGGCTGGATATGGCGTCGAAACCGATCTCCGAACGGCGATTGAGTGGCTTCAGAAGAGTGCCGAAGGTGGCGAACCCGATGCGATGGGGGACCTGGGACTAGCCTATCTTCAAGGCGAAGGCATGACCATCGACGAGAAGAAAGCCGAGGAATGGCTGGTTCGCGCCGCGGAAAACGGAAGTTCTTCGGCGGAGTGTTCCCTCGGCACGCGGTTCGCCCATGGCGATTTCGGCAAAAAAGACATGGCGGAGGCCATTCGGTGGTGGGAGAAGGCCGCAGAGCACGGTGATGCCACCGCGATGACCAATCTCGGCATCGTTTTCAGCGACGGCCAAGCACCGGTTGACCTTGAAAAAGCGCGCAAGTACTTTTCGAACGCATCTGAAGCTGGCAACGAACGCGCGTCCTACTACATTGCAATCGACAGCCTTGGATTCTTGGATTCCATTCCGGAGACCTATGACGACTGGATTAAGCAGCCTGTTGCGGGGGAAATGGAGCCGGAACAAGCTCTTCGCCTTCTTCGAAAGGCCCGCAGCTGGTTTTCTCGCCCAGTCGAAACGAATTCAAACGATTCAGACCTGATGGGCGCATGCCTGCTCTGGTTGGCGCGTATCGCCCGGCTCACCGGCGATGAAAAGGAGGCCGAGTCCCTCTACGAACAATCGGCCCAATTTGGAAACGCTGCTGCGGCGGCGGAACTTCGTTCAATGTCCTCCGCACTTTTCAGGATCAAAGACCGGATATGTTCCGCGCTTGGCTTTTCGTAATCGACGCCCGCGAAAGGGACTGACAGGCAAGGATGGATTCTGATGCCACACGACATTTTCATCAGCTACAGCCGCCGTGACCTCTCGGCCGTGCAACCGATCAAGGAGGAACTTGAAGCACAAGGCTTCTCCTGCTGGATGGATTTGGAAAGTGTTGAAAGCGGACACGAAAGTTTCCCGTCCGTCATCGCCCCGGCATTGGAACAATTCGGCAAAAGTGGCCCGTTCTGCGGCCAGAAGTTATTTTCCCCCCTCAGCACACAACTCAAGAATAGGTTTTCGCTTCTGCCTTGATTCAACTGTATCCATAGACGATGATGATGCGATGGAGAACTGGTAGTTCCTGCCGGAGCACACCGGATTGAATGGAGAAATCATGACTCCGATTCTGGTCATCCAATATCCTGACGGGCGCGAAGACTCGTATCCAGTGACCGCTCCTATGCTAACCGTCGGTTCGGCGCCGTCATGCGATGTCGCCGTTCAGGAGCCGGGCATTGCGCCGGAACTATTCCGACTCCTCGCGGACGGTTCGAGATTCTTCGTCGAGAGGATTGTTTCCGACGGCGCCCTTTCACTCAATGGAAAGGACATGGGCGAAAAGGAACTGTTCCCCATTGGCGGAGTAATTCGCGTGGCCGGCATCAAGTTCCTCCTCCGCCCCCCTCAGGCCCCCCAGTCCGGTGCAGGCATCGACTCTCCGGATGGAACGGCGCAGCAGGCCGACCAAGTTCGGGCGGAGCTTGGAACGGGATGGCGCGGATACCGCCAAATCCTTGCTTGGCTTTCCGCAACCGTTTCGCCAGCGGAGGCCGAGCGAGCCGAATCGGTTTTTAAAGCGAGAAGACTCCTCTTCGTTGCGTGCCTTTCCTTTGCCATTCTCCTGCTCGCCACAGTTATCGGCGCTGAAACACTTGGACTCTTCTCGGCCGTGACAGCGGTAAGAAGAGTTCTTCTCTTCTTCGTTTTTCTCTCCTCCATTTTCCTTAGAGCGCGTAACCAAATCTCCTTTGCCGGACGTGCATTGTTCCTCGTTGCGGTTCCATCCTTCTTCGTCGATCCCCCCGACATTCCCGCCGCAGAGGCGAATATCATGCTGGACGTCTGGTGGCCAGCCGGCGTTCTCTGCGCGTTTCTTGCGGCCGGATGGGCCGTTGACCTCGGCGCCGCGGTTTTCCGATCAGGCAAGCGCCGTGTCGCATTGCGCTGGACCGCCCTCGTCCTTTGCGCCATTTTTGTGGCGGGAGCCGAATTTCTCTTTCAAAAAGGTGTGATCCCGTCTTGGTCAGATTTGGCTTCCCTTATCTTGCCGTTTGCCGGTCTTGCATTGGCCGCCATACCGCGGATCCGCAGCTGGCTTTGCCGTTCGAAAGAAATCGCAGACGTGGAAAACGTGGTAGAAGTCGCCTTCGCCCGCGAAGCCAAGACATTTGGTGGCCGCAGCCTTGCCCTCGCCTGCGTCTCCGGTATCGCCCTCCTCCTCCTGCTCGCACTCAATGGCCGTGAAACCATGGACTGGCGTTCAAGAAAGGACACATTGGTCATTGACACGGAGTTTGGCGAAAGGCCCTGGTTCTGGGAGGAGACGCGGAGTTATCTGGCAAAGGCCGACTTTGACCAGAAGCATGTATTCTTCCTTCCCGAATCGGATTTGCTGACAACCAATTCCGCCGGCATCAACGACGAAGACAATGGTGCACCCTCTTGGCGGAAAGGTCTTCTCCAAGAAGCACGTCGAATCCACCTGTATCCCATTCTTCGCGATTGGAACAACGCGCATTCAGATCTCTCGGAGGAGGAGTTGGCAGCCGAGTGGAAGACTGCTGAACCTACCATCAGGGAAGAAAGAGACCTGTGGGCTCTGTCTCCTTTGGGCGAACGCATCGGGACTCTTCTGGATGCCATCGATGACAATCCCGATGACGCCACCCCGTACGAATCGCTTCTTTCCGAACTTGCCCCATTTCGAAAAACCTCAGAGGACGCCGACTGGATTGCGGAGCACCTTGGTACGGACGTTGTCGTGATACATGCCTCCCAAGAGAAGATGCGCCCGTCAGTGGCACATCAAAAAGGCCGCACTTTCCATCAAGCACGGCTTCGACTTGGTGCTAAAGTGCAGGATCCCGTGGCCATTGACCTTATCTCATTTCGAATTCAGGCCAGCCTTTTCCCATGTCTCATTTCCGTCGTTCTCGCGTTTCTCTTTTTATGGAGCCGTGGTGGAGACTCAAAAATAGGTTTCTGGATCGGCATTTTCCTTGTCTGTTTGGCTTTTTCCGCTCTTTTCCTTGACTTTTCCCATGTCCTGGAAGACACGAGAGACACAGACTTCGCGGATGTAAGCGAGAATCTGACGCGGCATGCGCTACTTGCTTTTCACTCCATGTCCGAAACATCCGCACTCGGCGCAGTTGCCCGCTTTTTCTTTCTGCTGATCTACGGGGGAGCTTGGGTGTCCGTGTTCCTTTCAGGAATTGCACAGCCTATTCTTTTCCTCCTTCTCTGCTGGCCTATGGCGAAAACAGGGGGCTGCATCTCCTCTTGGACAAAGCGACTTCTCAAGTTTTTCGGAGCCACAATCGTTCCGATGGCAATCGGTGCAGTATTTAACATTTTTGTCAATAACATTTTCTTGGCACGACTTCTTGTCGTGGCTGCATTGGTTATCGCAGGCTTCCATTTGCGACACAAAACAAGAGAACTGACGGAAGCAAAATGCCTCGGATGGGAATTTGCAGCTGCATGGGGTTTGATCGAGGCGTCCGTTTATCTCACAATTACCGCGTTCAGCAAAGATGCAGGATGGCTACGCCCCACATCGGTTCCGTTCTGCATCGCAGGCTATACGACAACCCCGGCTTTCCTGCTTTGTGCGGCGACTTCCATTCTGTCGGCCGTCCTGTGCTTTAGGATGTGCCTGCGGCGCGGTTTCCTGCAAATGCTTACGCCGGCACGGCTTACCTTCGCAATTTTCGCAGTGGCTATCCCATGTCTGGCGGAACTATCCGAGCAGCTTATTGAGAAGGTGTTCGAGGGATCGATTCTCTCCTCCCAGCTAGGCGATGAAATGCTGGGCATCCTCGTTGTCGTCCTTCTCTTCGCCCCGTGCTGGGATGTGCTGTGCAATCGGTTGCGGCGGTTGTCCGTCAGGCATCTCCCCAAGGTCGAACGGTCGGCTGAGCAGGCCCTTGAGGCACTGCTTGACGAAGATCCTTCGTTTGACTTCCGCGATGCCCTTCACGCCGCCTTTGCTGCCATTCCACTCCAGCGCTATGCCTTCTACGCGCGGACATCGTCCCGTTCATTTGCACTCGTCGCGTCGAAGGACGCCTCGTCGAATCTCCCCTCTGCATTCGACGCGAGCCGACATCTCCAGAGACGCCTCGCGAATGTGCACGCAGCCGTCGATCTTTCGACAATCGCCTATGATCGGTCGCTTTTCTTCCAATCCTTTGAGCTTCATCGGATCGGGGCTTCACTCGCCGGCGGTCCTGATCGGCCTCCTGCGGGCATCATCCTGCCGATTCGCCTCGGCCATTCGCTTCGCGGCATCCTCTTCGCCCCCGCCGAGGGCGGAACAGGCATGCCGGAACTGTCAAACGAGGAGGTCTCCCAGACGGTAAACGACCTCGGTCTGGCCACAATCGCCTCGGCCCGCAATGAAAAGATGTGAAAGCTACTTGAGCGCAAGCACTAGAGGAGCTAACATGAACGCAATCAGAACCTTCTTTTCTGAAGTTTTCAAGCGCCACACGGAGGATGACGCCGAGCAGGTCGTCATCGTTGGAGCACTGGGGACAATCCCCGATCCAGACACGCTGTCAGCCGAATGTCCCCGTCCGTGGCTCTATACGCGCGTCCTCGCCTTCTTCCTCCTGACCACGGCGCTGCTTTTCCTCGCAAACGTGCTCACGAATCCCGGACAAATGTCGAGCGTCCTCGTCATCGGAGCATTTGCCGCCCCTTTTACCATCCTCGTGCTTTTCTTCGAGTTCAACATTTTCCGCAACATCAGTTTCTATACGGTTCTCAAGGCGCTTTTCATCGGCGGAGCCCTGTCGCTAATCGTTACGGCCGTACTGCCGTCATTCTGGTTTCAGGGCATTACATCGGTTTCGGACGCTTTTGCCGCGGGCATCGGTGAAGAAGTCGCGAAACTCCTCGTGGTGTACTGGATCCTCAAGCGGAACCGAGCCTATCCCTACATCCTCAACGGGTTGCTTGTCGGCGCGGCTGTCGGCGCGGGTTTCGCCATCTTTGAGACCGCCAGCTATGGAATGTTTTCCCTTTTTGGCGGGGACGACGCCTGGATTGGGAAGGAATCAATGATTGTCCTCGCGCTACGCAACCTTCTGGCCCCCGGCGGCCATGTCATCTGGGCTGCGATTTCGGGGGCAGGACTCTTGATGACGGCCAGACGCGAACCGCTCTCGGCCGACATCTTCCGTCGAAAGACGTTTTGGAGCACCTTTTCCGCGCCTGTCATCCTGCATGTGTTATGGGACATTCCGTTTTTCGAATCGGCGTTCGGCGCACTCTGCTTCTTGGCAATGCTGACAATCCTTGGCTGGGTCATTGTGGCCTGGTTTGTGCGCCGCGGGTTGGAGGAAGTCGATTCCATGCGGGCCATCGTCCCGTTCCGGCGCGAGTTTGCACCCCCGCCCTCTCCCGCCGGCCCTTGGCGCCGATGGGCGGCGCGCGGCCTCGACCAGTTCTGCGGCGCACTCGTCATCATGGCCGTCCTGGCACGAATCAGCACCTATTTCGGCTTCGGGGATTTCTTTGACGGTGTACACCAGGCGCTTGTCTTGCTTCTGCTTCTTCCCCTCCTCCTTCTCTTGGAAGCTGTTGTCTATGAACTGTTTGGAACGACCTTCGGCAAATGGGCGTTCAGCCTCCGCGTCCGCGACGAAGACAGACATGTGGCGACATCCAAAGTCTATCTCAAGCGTCTCTTGAGGCTATGGGCTTCAGGTCTGGGGTTTGGGCTTCCAATCGTGTCGCTGATCACCCTTGTCGTCCAAAAGCGGCGACTTTCATCCGGAAGGCTGACATCATATGACGAATCACTTCGTCTCCATGTTGACAAGGAGCGCATCCACCCCCTCCGCTGGCTCGTTGTCATACCAATCCTCCTCGTCTTCGTCCTTCTCGTCGTCGCGGCAATCTTCACCGAGGACGAGAATGCGGCATCGCAAGCCGGCGAACCGCACATCGCGCGGATTGTATCGTCATCCGGGCTGAAATACAAAATGGACGACACGGGTTGCTACATTCTTCCGTTTTCCACCGAGGACGAGGGGAGCAGATCCCAGTCCTGCCTCGTCCTGCCGGAAATCGTCGACGCAGATGGAACCGACTGCCTTTTCCTCGGGTCGTTTGTCGCTTCCTGCGATTCCATTCCAAACTCCGTTCTGCATGAACTGCTCAATGAGAACACAACCCGTAGAACCCGACTGTGGGGAGAAATCAAAAACCATCTTGTCCTTCGCGTCCTCGTGCCTCTCGACACACCGCCCGAAGTTTTCCGTTCGATGGCCGAAGGCCTCGCGCTGGATGCCGACGCCTGCGAAAAGGAACTGACAGGCAAGGACGAATTCTGATGCCGCACGACATTTTCATTTGATGCAATTGTTCCAACATGTGGGAGTTTTCAATGAATGACATTTTTGATGCATGTTGCTGGATTGCTCAACAATGAGGTTGCATTCAACATGCGGTTCTGCTATGCTGAAAGGTAAGGAAGGTGTTCTTATGAAGTCGTTTCTATTCGCCAATGTGCCGCTGAGCGTTCTGCACTTTGTTCTCTTCGCCATTTTCGGCGGCTTCCTCGGATGGCCGGGATATGTCGTGGCAAATGCCCTTGGCGCTTCGGCAGGGGGCATCCTCTGGTGGGGCGTAATGGTTCTCAACTCGCTTGTCTGGGGCGCCACGCTGTCGCTTTTCGTCTTTCCCTTCCTGCGCAAGTTGCTCAAGTAACATGCCACACCACATCTTCATCAGCTACAGCCGCCGCGACCTCGCGGCGGTGAAACCCATAAAGGAGGAGCTTGAGAATCGCGGCTTCTCATGCTGGATGGACCTTGAAGGAATCGAAAGCGGATCAGAGGAGTTCTCAGATCATCTTGCCAATGCTATTAATACGCTGGCTGAAATCCGCTGAAAGATTTGACGATGAAGGTACGAACAACCCACTCCCCCTTTTTCCCAACGTTAAAGCGCTATGTCCGGATACTCAGCAGGGACGTGTCCTTCACGTTGAGCGCGAAGATGCTGATTCGGATGCTGCTGCTTGCGGTCGTGTTCTTCCTGGTGCTTGGAATGGCCGGACGATGGGCGGACGTATACGATCCTAAGAACCCTGAAACTCAGACTTGGCGAGAGTTCCTTCTCGGTCTTCTCGGGTCAATTGACGCCAAACCTGAAGCGGGCCCTGGATCTGTGCTCTATTCCGCCTTCGTACGCCTTGTCGGCGCCGTGGTGATTGGCGGTGTGATCACGTCGTTCCTGTGCGCGCTCGTCGAGCGCTTCGCCGAAATGAAACTTCGCGGGGCCCTCGTGCCGGTGATGCGCGACCACTTCGTCGTCATAGGCTACGGCGCGATGACCGACGATCTGATAAAGGTTCTCCTTCGGCCAACTTTTCACGACGATCTCGCCCACTGGGTGCCTCAGGAACGAATCGACGAAACCGAGTGGAGCAAGGAAGTCGAAAAGCGCAAAATTCTTCTCTGCGCAGGGGGCGACGTGGAAAAGATACGCGAAACACTGGAATCTGTGCTTCCACGGAAAATCTCCCAACGAATCGTCTATGCATTCGGCGACATGCAACCTGGACTTGGGCAGGAGGAGGTCTGTGAACTGCTCAGTCTGGAAAACGCACGGCAAATCTACATTGTCGGCGAATGGACCTCCACAGCGGCCGGCGACGTGCAGAACCTGGCCTTTGCCAAAGGCATTGGCGAATACCTCGCCAAAAATCCCCCAAAGCATCCCACGGGAATGCCAATGCCGATTTTCGTCCGGCTTGACGGCGGCGCTTCGTTCGACTTCGTCAAGAAGATTTCCTTTGAGACAGATCCGCCGCCGGAAGGTACGAAGCGGGAAGACCTCAAACTTGAAAACGTGACATCCTATTTCAAGCCATTCAGCTTTACCGAAGGCTGGGCTCGCCGGATTTGGGGAGAGGCGGTGCGCGACCAAAAAGACAGCGGTCCGCTCGACTTCGCACCCATGGGGCCGGAATCGTTCATACATCTCATCGTTGCCGATCTATCGCCAATAGGAGAGGCGCTTGTCCTACAAGCCGCGCGCGTATGCCACTTCCCGAACGGCTTTGGCACGCGCATCACCGTGATCGATCCAGCCCAATCGTCAGAAGGCGCCTTTTTCTCAAGGCACCCCTCGCTCCGCGACGCCCTGCCAGACGTTTCCATCGATTTTCTTCCCGTCCGAATAGATTCCAAGGAGGCCCGGGATTTGCTGCGCGCGGCCGCCCTGGACGAGAAGCGCCTCCTTACGGTCGCCATTTGCCACAGCCATTCCGACACGGCGCTCTCCGCCGCGCTCAATCTGCCAGAGGAAGTCTACTGGCACCGGATGAAAGGCAACAAGAAAAATGTCCGCGACGGCTACCGCGAGAACGGCGCCCGCATCTGGGTCTTCCAGGAACACCGCAACGGGCTTTCCGAACGAGCCGGGAACTATCCGCGCTATGAAAATGTGCGCCCCTTCGGGATGGAGGAGGGGAGCTTAACGCCATGGTGCATCCGAGAGTTCGCCGCCATGTATCTCAACGCCACATACGACTGGCCAAGAGAGGGCACGGCATCGTGGCTGGACGGATGCCATGTTCCCGGCGTGGCGGAACAAATCGCCGCCTTCCGCGAAAAATGGAAGGAGAATCTTTCCCCGGACAATCCATACGGCGTCTTCGACATCGATGCGACGGAGAAAAAGAACCTCTTGCTCGCAATCCTCGCCGAGGGGGGCGACAATGAGGTTCGGCGCTTCCAGGAATACGCCTTCCGCAAGTATATCCTGCTCAAGCCGGAACTGCGCTGGGCGAACAAATATGTCTCAGATTCGTATGGCACGACCTTCCGCGCGCTGGGCCTTGTGGCGAGGTTCGACGCCGAGGCGCCGTTCACCAAACTTGCCCGTGATAACGACCGCGTTTTCGTGGAGGCCCGTGCCGCCACGCACTTGAAACGCGGGCTGGCCGAAACGGAACACAACCGGTGGATGGCCGACCGCGCCCTAATGGGCTTCCGCGCCCCGCGCCCCGGTACGGGCGAGAAGCGCGACGACGACTTCCGCTACCATTTCGACATGGTTCCCTTCCAGGAACTCCCGCCGCACGAAGTCGGAAAGGATGAACTCTCCATCTCCTGCATCCCCCTCTTCATGGCCCTTGAGGGAATAAGGCTGGAAAAGGCGTAGGTCGCTTGCTGCCGGCGGCTATTTCCACTTGTACATCAGGCGCGTCCGGGAGGCGTCCTCAAGGAGCCTGACACCCGTGGACATGTCGAAGATGCCTTCGCTTTCCAACATGTCCATGAAGGACGCCTTCCGTTCGTAGCGGACGACATGGAGGGATTCGTTGCCGATGAGTTCGGCCATCGCGTCCAACGCGTCCTCGAAATAGCCGATTTCGTCGACGAGGCCGAGTTCCTCCGCGACAGGGGCGAGGAAGACGCGCCCGTCGGCGATTTCGGCGACCTTTTCCTTCGGCATGTCGCGCCCCTCCGCCACGAGGGTGACGAATCGGTCGTTCAGCGCGTCAACGGTCGCCTGAAGGAGTTTCCGCTGTTCGTCCGTGAGGTCGTGCAGGGGGTTTAGCATCTGCTTGTTCTCGCCTGATGCAATGGAAACGTCCTTGATGCCGATCTTGTCAGCGAGTTCCTTGATGTTCAGGCTCTCGATGAGGACGCCGATGGAGCCCGTGAGGGTTGTCGGATGCGCCACAATGTGGTCTGCGGCGGCGGAAACGTAATAGCCGCCGGAGGCGCAGGTGTCGCCCATGACGACGACGACGGCGCGGTTCGTGTCGGCCGCCTTGAATTCCTGAAGGGCGTCCCATAGAATGTCGCTCGCCGTAACACCGCCGCCAGGACTGTCAATCTCGAGGATGAGGCCTTTGACATTGTCGTCAAGCGTCGCGCGCCGAATCGACTGGAGCGCCGTGTAGGCAGAGCCGGTCTTCAACCCCCAGCGACCCTCGTCGAGCATGATGAGGCCGGTGAGCGGAATGCGGACGATCTTGGCGCTGCCCTTGTCGTCGTCTCCCCAGGACCAGACTTCCTTGAAGGAGGGAAATTCGTCAGCGCCAAAGTCTTCCTCCTTGTCATTCTGCGTGGAGAGTCCAAAGGAACCGAGTTTCTCCTTGATGGCGCCCGAATCGACCGCTTTCTTGAAGGCTGAAACGCTGAGAACCGTCATGAGCCCGAAGAAAACCATCGGCAGGACGATGGCGAGCAGGCAGCCGGTAAAGCAGCCGAAGAAGAACTTCCCGCTACCGCTCTTCTCGCGCGGGGGTGGAGGATAAATGACATCCACAAAGGGCGGGCGTGGGCCATGGCCGGGAAAACCTCCTGGGCTGGGCGGCGGAGCGCCAGTGGAAGTGTCGGAGCCATACGGTGCCGATGATGCCCCGGGAGGCGGCGGCAAGTCGACGATGGGGGAGTCTGGTGCAGTGTCCATGGTAGTTCCTCAATGCCAAAGTCTAAACGGTCAAACGGTCAAACGGTCAAACGGTTCAACGGTCAAACGACCTACATGATGCCGATGACCGCGCCGGTGTCGGTGTCGACGTCGATGCGGCGGAAGGCGGGGTTGGAGGTCGTGCCGGGCATGAGCTTGATGTCGCCGCAGACGGGAACGACCCAGCCGGCGCCGCAGTAGGTCATGACCGAGCGGATCGGGAGACGCCAGCCCTTCGGACGGCCAAGGAGCGCGGGGTCGTGCGTGAGGCTGTATTGCGTCTTCGCCATGCAGACGGGCAGCCTCGCCATCGCCGGATCGGCGAGAATGGCCTTGAGGTCGGCGGCCGCTTCGTCGGAGTAGTCGACGCCGTCGGCGCCATAGACCTCGCGGGCGATGGCCTCAATGCGGTCCGTCATCGGCTCGTCGTCGGACGAGAGGAAGCGGAAGTCGGAGGTGTCGTCGCAGGCGTCCGCGACGGCCTCGGCGAGTTCGACGGCGCCCTCGCCGCCCAGCGCCCAGTGGTTGGAGACGGCGAAGCGCGCGCCGGCGGCCTCGGCGGCCTGGCGGACGACGACGATTTCGTCGGGGGTGTCGTAGGTGAAGGCGTTGAGGCAGACGACGGGGCTGACGCCGCTCTTGCGGATCGTCTCGATATGGGCGCGGAGGTTCTCGCAGCCGGCCTCGACGAGACCGGGGTTGCTCGTCGTGTATTCGGGCGGAAGCGTCATGCCCGGCTTGCAGGCGGGGCCGCCGCCATGGAGCTTGAGCGCGCGGACGGTAGCGACGAGCACCACGGCCGAGGGCTTGAGGCCCGAGGCGCGGCACTTGATGTTCCAGAACTTCTCAAAGCCGATGTCGGCGCCGAATCCGCTCTCCGTGACATGGTAGTCCGCGAGGCGGCAGCCGACGAGGTCGGCGATGACGGAGCTCTGGCCGACGGCGAGGTTGGCGAAGGGGCCGGCGTGCACGAGCATGGGCTGTCCCTCGGCCGACTGCATGAGGTTGGGCTGGAGGGCGCGCACCATCCAGGCCGTCATCGCGCCGTCGACCTCGAGGTCGGCGGTCGTGACGGGGCGGCCGGACTTGTCGCGCGCCACGACGATGCGCGCCATGCGCGAGCGGAGGTCCTTGAGGTCCTTCGCGACGGCGAGGATCGCCATGACCTCGCTCGCGACGGAGATGTAGAAGCCGGACTCCATCTCGAAGCCGTCCATCTTGCCGCCGCGACCGATGACGATGTTGCGGAGCGACTGGGCGCAGAAGTCCATCGCCCAGCGCATCTGGACACGGGCGGGATCGATGTCGAGCCGGCGCATGCTGGTGCGGGCGAGGCGCGCGTCGTCGTAGTTGCGCTCATGCTGCATGCGCGCCGTGAGGGCGACCATGGCGAGATTGTTCGCATTGGTGACGCAGTCGATGTCGCCCGTGAGGCCGAGGGAGAAGGGTGCGAGCGGGAGACACTGCGAGAGGCCACCGCCGGCGGCAGAGCCCTTGAGGTTGAAGGTCGGGCCGCTGGAAGGCTGGCGGATGGCGCCGGAGACATGCTTGCCGATGGCGCCAAGGCCCTGGACGAGACCCAGCGTCGTCGTCGTTTTGCCCTCGCCAAAGGGAGTCGGGTTGATGGCGGTGACATCGACGTACTTGGCCTTGCATGCCTTCACACGCGAAAAAAGCGACACGGTGTCGACCTTCGCGACGTAGGCGCCCATAGGGACGACCTCGTTCTCGGCGAGGCCGAATTCGGCGGCGACCTGCGAAATGGGCTTGAGGGTGGGTTCGATGGCGGCGGCAACTTGCCAGTCCGCGAGTTTCTTGGGATCAGGGCGGTTCATGCGTATGATTATGCGCGTTTTTGCGCCAAGAGTAAACATCAATTTCGAATTTCGGCCATGGGTCAGTCAAATGCGCCCCTGCAAGGCGGCCGCTGCCGCGCCACCCCTTTGGATTGTCCCGGCTCGCCGGACACGGAAGCCCTCGGAAAACGGCATGCGGGAAGTGGGAGCGCCCTGACCTCAGGCGGCCCATGGGTCTCTTCCGTGTTTTTGCGTATCGGACGAAGCCCGTCTCCGTATCCGCTGAGAGCGGCGGCGACGCCGCGCATCGCAGAGACGGGGAATGGCGGCGGCCATGCCTGCATGAGGCGGCGCCATCACAGCCCGAAGTCCTCCTTGACGGCCCGCCGCGGCAACGGCCTCCGTGGTTCGGCGCGCCAGGGTCAAAACCCGAAGCGGCCCCGCGGGCCGATTCCGCCACCCAGCACTTCACCGACCCCTTGCATTTTTCACCTTGCACTTTTTCCTACTTTACTCTTCGCGAGAAATAGGGTAAAGTACTACTTATGGATTTAAAGTACCGCAGAGTTCTCCTCAAGCTGAGTGGAGAGGTGCTACGCGATCCCGCGACGGGCGACTGCATCTCCCCGGAGATTGTCGCGGAGATGGCCAATCAGGTTCGCCGTGCCGTCAAAATGGGCTGCGAGATCGCCATTGTCCTCGGCGGCGGCAATATCTTTCGCGGCGCGACGGGCGCCATGGCGGGCATCGATCGTTCGTCGGGCGACTACATGGGAATGCTTTCGACCATCATCAACGCCCTCGCGCTCCAGAACGGCCTTGAAAAAATCGACCTTCCCACGCGCGTGATGACGGCGATCGACATGCCGCGCGTGGCCGAGCCGTTCATTCTCCGCCGCGCCCTGCGCCACCTTGAAAAAGGACGCATCGTCATCCTCGCGGGCGGAACGGGCAACCCTTATTTCAGCACCGACACGGCGGCCGCCCTCCGGGCCAGCGAAATACATGCCGACGCGATTCTCAAGGCCACCAAGGTCGACGGCGTCTACACGTCCGATCCCAAGAAGGATCCCGCAGCGCGGCGCTACGTCCGCCTCGCCTACCGCACGGCAATCGACAAGCGTCTCAGGGTGATGGATTCGACGGCTTTCGCCCTCTGCATGGAGAACGCCGTCCCCATCGTCGTCTTCGACTTCTTTGACCCCGGCGCCCTTGAACGGGTCATCGCCGGAGAGAACACCGGCACCCTCGTGGCCGACGTGGCCGACGAACTCGTCTAACTAAGGAGAGACTCCATGGACCTCAATTCCGTACTTCGCGACTCGACCGACAAGATGGCAAAATGCTGCGCGCTTCTAAAGGAGCAGTTCTCCGGCCTCCGCACCGGCAAGGCGTCGCCTGCGCTTGTCGAGAATGTCTCCGTCGTCTACTACGGCACCCCCACCCGTCTGCGCGATCTCGCCAACATCGCCACGCCTGAGGCCCGCCTCATCGTAATCACCCCCTACGACCCCTCGGCGCTCTCCGACATCGAGAAGGGCATCCTTGCCGCGAACATCGGCATCACCCCGATGAACGACGGGCGCGTCATCCGCGTACCGATTCCCGAGCTCGACGAGGAACGCCGCAAGGAAATCGTCAAGGTTGCCCGCCGCCACGCCGAGGATGCACGCGTTGCCGTCCGGAATGTCCGTCGCGACGCCAACGACGCCGTCAAGGCTCTCCAGAAGGACGGCAAGATCAGCGAAGACCAGCGCGATTCCAGTCTCACCCGCGTCCAGAAGGAGACCGATGCGACCATCGCAAAGATCGACGCAGACCTCAAGGCGAAGGAAGCTGAAGTCATGGCCGTCTAGGCCGCTTGTCCACGCATGATGGCCCCGTGGCCGAAAACACATCAACCAAAGGAAAAGACATGGCCGAAGAAAGCATTCAGTCCGAAGGTGCGATTCCTCCAAAGCAATCCCCGCTGACGCCGGCAGCCCCCGCCGCCGGCAGCCCCCTTCAGCGCAAACCGATCATCCCGCGAAAACCCGTCTTGCGCAAGCCGGGGGAAACAATCTCCGCTCCGCCCGTGCCCGTTCCGCCGGTTGCCATCCCCACGGCCGCTTCCGGGGTCGCCCCGCAGGGCATCGCCATTCCGCGCGAACAGGCCGCCAAGAAGATGACGGCCCGCATCAGCATAGCCTCCGCGACCGGGCAAATCCCCTCTGTCACCGTGCAGCCATCGTCGGAAGACATCAAAACCATCAAGCTCAAGCCCGTGCCCCCCTCGGCGATGGCCGACGCCACCGCTGACAACGCCGCGCTCATCTCCCAGGCGAGCAAGTCCAAGACATCGCGAATCTCCCTTGAATCCGCACTCAATGCACAGCCGGAACTGCCGTCGGAATCGCCCGGCTCCGCGCCGAAGACCATTCGTCTGAAACGACCCTCCGAGATGGACGCGCCCCCCGCAACTTCCGCGAAGCCCGTGCTCAAACCGCCGACAACCCAGGTAATGGTTCCCCAGCCCCCGCATCAGACCGGACAGGTTCCCGCCGGCGCAGTCCAACCGATGGAAACTTCTCCGGATCTGCCCGAAAATTCCCCGACCCGCAAGAAAACCATAAAGGTCAAGCGTCCGGGGGCCGGGGGGGGAGGCGGTGCGAAGATCACCCTCAACAAGGGCGAAATCGGAGGATCCGCAAACGGCATCGGCGACGACAATCTCCAGTCTCTCACTGCCCTCGACAATCTTGGACCGGCCGTCGCCCCCGACAAGGCGCATCCTATTTTCATCGTCGCCGCCGTCATCGCGATTCTCCTGACAATCACTCTCATCTGGGTGTTTGCCGCGCAACTCTTCGGACCGCACGCCGCCATTGCCGACTACGCGATCAAACAGGGTCCGAACGTCCCAAATCCGCCCTTCGCCATGACGGTTGAATAATCGGCCCCCTTTTGCTATAATGTCTGAACTTTGATTTAACCGCTTTTCCGCCTTGGTGGCGGAGGGGCGGGGTGAGTGGTGTCAATTATGAGTGACGATGCGAATTTGGATCCCAAGACCGTTGAAGAAGAGCTTTCCAGTCTCATCGGAATGCGGCCGATACCCGTCGACGAGGCGCTGTCCCGTCTGGACTTCCTCCACAGCCAGACCCGAAAGGGCAAAACGGAAAACCTCACCAAGGCGCTGAACGCGGCCTTGATTGAAACAGCCGACTTCAATGGTCTTTTCAGCCTCCTTTCCCGCCAGGCTGTCTGGACGGGCGACAACCCGTCCTTTGGCATGGTCGTTCCGAGTCTCCTCCGCAAGACGACGAAGGACCGCCATGTCATTGCCTGCGTCGAAAGCGTCAAGTTCGGGATCTTGAAGCCGACGGAGTCCTTCCGCCGCCTCAACCTTCTTTTCTCCCTCGCGCCTGGCGCCTTCTTCTTCGACAAGACATGGGGGTTCGGCATCGTCAAGCGCGTGGACGACTTCTACAGGCGCGTCGTCCTGGACTTCACTGCCAAGAAGAACCACGCCATGTCGCTTGAATACGCGGCCGAGACACTGTCCCCCGTGGCGGACGACCATCTTCTGGCACGTTTCCACACCGCGCCGGACGCCATTCGCGAAATGACCGTGGAGAACCCCGGCGAAATCGTGAAGATGGCTCTTGCGAGTTTTGGCGAATCGACCATTGCGCGCCTTCAGAAGCTTCTCGACGAATACGGCATCGTTCCGGCCAAAAACTGGAAAACCTTCTGGGAAGGCGCCCGTGGTGCCTTGAAAAAGGACAAATTCGTCCAGATTCCCGTCAAACGCTCGGATCCCATCACCATCCGCGCCACTGAACTCGCCTACGACGAGGGCTGGTTCGCCAACGAGCTGGCCCCTGAGCGCAACATCCCGAAACTCTTCGAGATCATCTCCGCCTACGAGGCTGAAAAGGGAAAGCCTGAAATCAGCGAAGCCGGCCGCAAGATTCTCACCGATCGGCTCAATTTCGCCATTGACGGCGCCTTCCTCTGCCCGCCTCCCATGTTTACACGCCTCATCCTGATGGCCCAGCGTCTCGACATTGAAACGCCCCGCGAGGAGCTCATTGAGAAACTGATGGACGACGACCGTTTCATGGAGGCCGGCGACAAGCTCTCCGCCAAGGAGTCCGAAGAGATGGTCCGTTTCATCCTCGACTCCCGCCCAGAGGCCGTCGGCCTCCTTCTCGACCACTTGCCCCAGATGAGTTTCAATCTCACCAGCAAGACGCTCGACGTCCTCCGGGCCAACACCGACTACCTCAAGGCCGTCCAGGACCGCTGCCGCGATCTGCTCGCCTCCACTTCCGTCCCGGCTCCGCTTCTCGTCTGGGCCCTCCGCAACTGGGACGGGGTGAAAGACTGGGGGCTTCCGGCCTTCTACGAGCTCATGGAGCACGCAATAGCCATCAACGAAGACACCACTCTCTCGGGCGAAGGTCTCCGCATGCGCCATCTCCTCCATGGCTTCTATGCCGATGTCAGCTGGTTCAAGAAGGCCTTTGAAAGCCTCAATCCCCTCCAGCGCGAAGCCATTTTCTACCGTCTCAGCGGCAACAACCTCGTCTTTGAACCGGCCCTCCTCAAGAAGCTCACGGACATCATGGTCGGCATTGAACCCGAGCTGGCCAAGAAGAAGCGCGCCGCCCGCGAGGAGAAGAAGGATCAGGCTGTCCTCCGCTATACGTCCTGGCGTTCCCTCCAGGCCCGACAGGAAGCCTTCCGCCATCTCGTCGATGTCGAGATTCCGAAAAACCGCGAGGACATCGCCTACGCCCGCGGCCTCGGCGACTTGCGCGAAAACTTCGAGTACCAGTCGGCAAAGGACACGCAGCGCGTCCTCCTCGCCCGCCGAGAGGAGATGGATGCCGAGCTGCAGGTCATGCACGGCTCCTACTTCGCCGAAGCGGAGACGGACTTCAGCGTTGTCGGCGCGGGCGTTCATGTCGTCCTCTCGCGGGCCGACGGCTCCGACTTCGCCTACTCGATTCTCGGCGAATGGGATAGCGACGAAGCTCTTTCCATCCTTCCCAACCGCTCGAAACTCGCAGTCATTCTCAATGGCAAGAAGGTCGGCGAATCCGCCAGGATTCCAACGGTCAATGGCGAGGAAACAGTGACGGTCAAGGCCATCGAACACTTGCCGGAGGCCGTCCGCGCCTGGATTGGCACCGACGCCGCAGCCGCCCCGTCCGCCTAGTGTCCCGTCCAATCAATTCCAACCTCGTTGCACAGGACTGGTTTCGCCAGGCGAGAAGGAAGCGCGAGGCGCGCTTGTCCGCGTTGGACGGCGCGGACGAGGTCTGGCGGAATCAGAACAAGCAAAATAGGCCAGGACTTCTCGGACGGGATAGCAGTGTGCTGATTCGCAAATAAGTCAGCCATTGCGCCGAATTGTTTTTCCCAGGCTAGACGTCGTCGTGAAGGCGTAATAATTACGGTAAACGACGACAACGACGCATGGGGAAGACGAGTCAAGCAAGGGCAAATAATTTAAGAATCAGCAGACTAGACCGGGGGGCCTGGCGCAAGAAGGCCGGGGACTCCGCTTGGAATCCCCGGCCTTCTTGTGACGGCATGGCTGGACGCAATTGGCGTCCGGATGCGTCCGGACAGAAAGCCGCTAAAGCCGCGAGGCCATGAACTTCGTGAAAGCGAGCGGGTTGCGTGGTTGCGACCCTTCGGCAACAAGCGCGAGGTCGTAGATTGCGCCGACGGTCTCGACGAGCGCGGCGTTGTCGCCGTCCTTCTTGAATTCGTCGGCAAGATGGCGGATGAGCGGATGAACGGGATTGAGCTCGAGTGTGCGGAGTTGTTTCGGCACCTCCTGCCCCATCGCCTTCATCATGCGCGCCATCGTCGCATTCATGGCGCCCTCGTCCGCTACGAGGCAGCCTGCCGAGTCAGTCAGGCGTGAGCCAAGCCGCACTTCCTTGACATCTTCCTTGAGCGTTTCCCCGATGAAATCGAGGAGCGGCCGCAGTTCCTTGTCGGCCGCCTCAAGCGCCTTCTTCGCCTCGGCCTTTTCGTCGTCGGTTCCCAGCTCCAGATCGCCCTTGGCGATGTCGTGGAGCTTGCATCCGTCATAATCGCTGAAGACTTCGAGCATCCACTCGTCGACAGGGTCGACCATGAAGAGGACATCGATGCCGCGCTTTCGGAATGCCTCGAGGTGCGGCGAGTTTCGAGCGTTCTCAAGGGAGTCTGCCGCAAGGAAGTAGATGTCCTTCTGGTCCTGCTTCATTGCGGCTCGGTAGTCCTTGAGCGCGATGAGAGCGTCGCCATCGGCCTTGTCGGACGGGAAGAGCAGGAGCTCCTTGAGCTTGTCGGCGTTCTCGTAGTCGGAGTGGAGCCCCTCCTTGAGAACCTTGCCGAAAGCGTGGAAGAAGTCGGCGTATTTCGCGGCGTCATCCTTCTTCATCGTCTCGAGTTCCTTGAGGATGCGGCCAACGAGACTGGAGCGGATCTTGCGTATGGTCGCGTCGTCCTGAAGCATCTCGCGCGAGACGTTGAGGGGCAGATCGCTGGAGTCTACGACGCCCTTCACGAAGCGCAGGTATTCGGGCAGAAGGGCTTCGAAGTCGCTCCCGATGAAGACGTTGCGGACATAGAGCTGGAGGCCGTGCCTGCGGTCGGGCAGGAAGAGGTCGTAGCCTGGCTTGGCGGGGAGGAAGAGAAGCGCGCGGAATTCGACTTGGCCCTCGGCAACGATGTGGATTGTGCGCAAGGGGTCGTCATAGTCGTGGGCGAGGTGCTTGTAGAATTCCTTGTACTCCTCTTCCTTGATTTCGTTCTTGGCGCGGCGCCAGATGGCCCGCATCGTGTTGAGGGGCTTCTGCTCGTCCTCCTCTCGACGCCTGCGGGCCTCCTCCTTCTCATCGGCGGGGATGGGAATCTGGCGGAATCGAACCGGATAGGCGATGAAGTCGGAGTACTGCTTGACGAGAGACTTGACCTCCCATTCCTGCAGGTAGGAACTGTACTCGTCGGCGAGGTGGAGCGTGATGGCGGTGCCGGGCTCCGTGCGGGCAGAAGGCTCGATGGAGTACTCGCCCCTGCCGTCGGAAACCCAGCGAACGGCCTCCTGCCCCGCGCCGCGATGGAGCGTGTCGACCGTCACCCTGTCCGCCACCATGAAAGCGGCATAGAAGCCGACGCCGAACTGGCCGATCATCTCAGGGGCGTTCGTCCCCCCGCCATTCTTGAGCGAATCCATGAAGGCCTGCGTACCCGACCGGGCGATTGTGCCGAGGTTGCCTTCGGCCTCCTCGGCCGTCATGCCGATGCCGTTGTCCGCGATGGGGAGGGCCTTGGCGTCCTTGTCCGCCACGATCGAAATCGCCCACTCGGGCGAGTCGGCCACAAGCGTCTTGTCCGTGAGCCCGAGGTACTGGGCCTTGTCGATGGCGTCGGACGCGTTCGAGATGAGTTCGCGAAGGAAGATCTCCTTCTTCGAGTAGAGCGAATGGACGACGAGGTCGAGCATCTCGCTCACCTCGGCCTGGAATGACTGCGTTTTCTTTTCCACGGTGTGATCCTTTCAAAAGGTTTCAGCCGGGCATCCCCGGCCGAAGCAAAGGGGTTAGCGGCGACGGTTGCCCAGGATGCCGAGCCTCAAAAGCCAGTATACGACATTGGCGATGCCGCTCACGGCGGCGGCGATGTAGGTGAGGAAAGCCGCGTTCAGCACCTTGCCGGCGGCAATGCCCTCCCCGGGCCCGACGATGCCGTATTCCGTGAGACGTTGCTTGGCGCGCGCGCTGGCGTCCCATTCCACGGGAAGCGTTACAATCGAGAAGACGACCGACATGGCAATCAGCCCGATGCCGACAAGGGCGATTTGGATGCCGAACGAACTGCGGCTTAACGCCATGATTATCAAACCCGCCGAAATTACCAGAGACGAGAGCTTGCTGGAAAACTGGACAACGGGCACAAGAGTGGAGCGCAGCACAAGCGGGGCATACTTTTCGGCGTGCTGGAGCGCGTGACCGGCCTCGTGGCAGGCCACGCCGACGGCGGAGAGGGAGGTTGAATCGTAAACGGCGGTGGATAGGCGGAGGACCTTTGACGTCGGGTCGTAGTGATCCGTCAGAAAGCCGTCGATCCGCTCGACCTGGACATCGTGAACACCGCCATAACGGAGCATGCGCTCGGCTGCCTGGGCCCCCGTCATCCCCGAGAGGCAGCCTACCTTGGCGTATTTTTCAAACGTGGCCTTGACCAGCCAGGAAGCCAGCATGGAAAGGCCGATGACCGGCAACATGATTATCATGTAGATGGAATCGAACATCATCTCATAACCCCTCTTCGTTCTTCTCGCGCCCGCGACCTGGCACGCCGGCAATCAGCGGACAGTGCCAGAGGGACTTGACGCAGTCCTGCCTGCCGAGACGCCCGTTGCCCGCGCGGATCCAGCCGGCGCCCCACTCGCGCTGCCGTTGCAGGCCGTGCCGCAAACTTCCCGGAAGCTCCCCGCCTGCAATCCGTTTGGCCTGCAGCAGCCGGCCGCATCCGACTGGACGGGCACAAGCGCAGCGGAAAGGCAGGGAACAATGATGGCGAAAGTCTTCATGGCGGACAAATACTTAACAGGCAACGACTGGCTGGAACAGCGGCAAACAATCCGCCCCGGCCCGTGTCCCGTCAAAAAAATTCCGACCTCGTTGCGCAGGCTTGGTTCCGTCAGGCGAGGATGAGTCGCGAAGCGTACTTTTCCGCGTTGAACGACGGGGACGAAGCATGGCGGAATCAGAGCGGGCAGAGAAGTCGGGACTTAGCGGGCGGGACACTAGTTCTTCTTGGCCTCGGGAGGCGGATCCGCATCGACGGGCCACTCGCACTTGAAGCTCACGGCATGCTCCTCGGGCTTGCCCTGCGTGGCGGAAATGCCGAGGGTGGTAACGCTGAAGAAGGGATTTCTGTCTTCCAGCAAGTGTATGAGGCGCATCACGCTGGCGTAGCTGCCTGATCCGCGAACCTCCATCTGGAAACGGTCGTAGCGATGGAGGGGGGGCGGCGGAACCTTGCCCTTGGGAGCGGCCTTGCCGTGCGGAACGGCGGCCGGGGGAATGTCGGGCGTGCGGGCCTTTCCAAGCTGAAAGCAACCCGACACATGAAATCCCACCTCTTCGGCGATGGCGTAGATTTCCTGCTCCATCGGATACGAGCCCAGAATCTGACGGACAACGAAATGGTTGGTCAATGCGAAGACCTCGTTGCTGACAGCGGCGAACTCGTTTCGCATCGCCTGTATGCCGCGAATCTTGGCAAGGGCGTTTTCCGAGGCACGGTTGATGTCCGCCGCTTCCGAGTCCGCGGCGGCGCGCTTCTCGTTCAAGGGCTTTGCAACAAACATGTACGTCAGAACGACAACGCCGACCAGACCGACGCCGGCCAAAATGCGCTTTTCGGAACTCTTGAGAATTTCGTTACTCATTTGGACTTCCTTTCAGCGGCGAAACGGTAGACGCGCGGCTCAAACGAAAAGTTGATTTCAAAGATGCGGTCGCTTGATTTGGCGGGATCGACGGAGACGCCGCCGGGAGTGACGACGCCGAGCAGCCCGTCGGCCGCGTTCATTTCGGCGATGACTTCGCTGACGCGCTCGTTCACGCCCTCGGCGTCCGTACGGCCAGTGATTGTGGCGATGTACTGGCGGGCCGGCAGGTCGTTCTTTTCGCCTCCGGCGACAAGGGCATTGTCAATCGAAAGCTTGGTGAGCTGTATGTCGGGCGGAATGGCCACGGAAATGGCGTAGAGCTGAGCCGAGACATGGATCTGCACATTGCTGAAGGCCTTCATCTCCTCCAGACAGGCACGTCCGGCGGCAATGTCCTCGATAAGGGCGAGCGCAACCTTGTGGTTCTGCTTCATGTTGTCATTGCGGCGCCGGGCGCTTGCGAGAGCGCTCTGCGAGGCCTGAAGCATGAAGAAGGCCTGGGAAACGTACAGAATGAGACCGAGTATGACAATGGCAGCCCCTCCCATCATCATGGTCAGGACAATCCTGTCACTCGGATTGGCACGTTCGTCATCCGTGAAAAGATCAATGTGCAGGCTCATTTTTCCTCCAGGCGGGAAAGGGCTGCCGCAGTTGCGGCCGCAAAGCTGACCCCCGCGTCGGCCGCCGCCTGCGACAAGGCGCCCGGTCGTACGGTCATGTTTTTCCACGGGTCCAAGAGAGTCGGCTCGAAATTGAGCGAGGCCTTGATTTCGGCGCGCAGACCAGGATTGCGCGCGAAGCCTCCGCTCACGAAAAGACGATGCAGACGGGCGCCGGTCCGCCGCTCTGTAAAGTCTACGGCGATTCCAACCTGGCGGAGAATGCCGCCAAGCGAGTTGTGGAGGGCGGACGAGATGTCGACCTGGCCCGAGAGAATGATGTCGCGCGCCGTCGCTTCATCGGTCTGGAATTCGCGTTCAATCGCCTTCGCGACCGTCGCATAGCCCTCGAGGAATTGGCGAATCACCTTGGGCTGGCGCTTGACGAAGAGTCCCAGCGTGGTAACACCGGCCCCGAAGTCCATCACGAGGTCGCAACCGTCGTCCGCCTCGGCCCCGTAGACGCGGTCGTAGCAATCCAACGCGGCCAGACCCGCAAGTTCGGCTGAAATCGCCATCGGCTTGCCCGAGGGCAGAAGCTTGGTGAGACGCGCGATTTCCTTCGAGGGGACGCCAAGAATGAGAACGGCCTTCTCTTCCTCGCCGTCAAAGCGGTCGAAACCAATGCGAAGTCCGTGCTCCTTGGGAAGTCCGAGAAGTTCGGACGCCGACTCCGCCGTGTATGTCGTGTCCTTCGGCTCGGAAACGAGCTTGATGACGGCCTTGTCGGATGTGAAGGCGAGCGCCGCCGTCCAAGCGGCGAGCGACTTGGGAACGGCCATTGGATTCGAAGCCTCGGCTTCCTCTCCCAACCGGCAGGATGGCAGAATGTCGGCCGCGACAACGGCAAGGGCTCCGGAAGCATCCGCCTTGATGCGGACGGCTTTCGTTGCCGATGTGCCGAAGTCGATTCCCACGACATCGCGCAATGCCGGCAGAAAACGCTTCATCAATTGGTTGTATTTATCCATGGGGAATTCCCTTTTTTAACAATATACTCCAATGTAGGGGAAAAATCAAGGGAAGAAAAAGAAGCCTTAGTCGAAATCAGGGACTGTCGGCATTTTTCCGACGATCCCTCTGCCACGACATGGAAACGGCGTTGGGTCAGGGCGCAAAAGGCATGGACGGAAATCAACGCGCGAGTTCATGCTTCTCGAGCAGGAGAACCAGAGAAAAGCCTTCAACCGCCCATCTTCCAGGAATGATGCGACAATCGGCGATTCGGCAATCAGATGGCCTTGGTCAGGGGCGAGACGGCATGAAGGGTGGCCGCGGGGTTCTTCTCCATGAAGTAGTCGAGCGCCCACTGAGTCGGGAAGAGGATGACGAGGTTGCCGTCCAGATCGTGGGCGAGTTTCACGCCGATTCCGAGGTAGGCGTCGCGGTAGTCGTCGAACTTCACGCCCACATCGAACCAGCGCACGATGGTGAAGGGCGCGGGTTCGATCTTCGGGTTCGCGCCGTACTCCGTCTGCAGGCGGTGCATGACGACATCGAACTGAAGCTGGCCGACGGCTCCAAGAAGCGAGGCGTTGAGCCCCGTGCCGGGCGTGACGAAAGCCTGGATGACGCCCTCGTCGAGCAGTTGGTCAAGCCCCTCGCGAAACTGCTTCTGCTTGTCGGTTCCGATGTTGCGGATTGTCGCGAATGCCTCTGGCGAAAAACGCGGAATCTCGTCATAGCGGATGCGCCTGTCGGTGGTCAGCGTTGCGCCGATCTTGAAGGCGGAGTGCATGACGAGACCGACGATGTCGCCCGGAAGCGCCGTATCGATGCTTTCACGGTCCTGCGCGAAGAGCTTCTGCGGGTAGGCCAGGCGAACGGGCTTGCCGCTTCCGGAGGGATCCTCGACGAGCATGTCCTTTTCAAAGACGCCGGAGCAGACGCGGATGAAGGTGAGGCGGTCGCGATGTTTGGGATTCATGTTGGCCTGGACCTTGAAGACGAAGGCCGAGAAGGTGTCGGAGGCCGGATCCACGGGTGTGCCGTCCGCGAGTTTGCGCGGCTGCGGGCCTGCACCATACTTGACGAAATAGTCGAGCAGAAGCTGGACGCCGAAGTTGGTTATGCCTGAGCCGAAAAAGACGGGGGAGACATCGCCACGCATGATCGCGTCAGGATCGAGGGACTCGCCGGCAAGGTCGAGCATCTCGACCTCCTCCATCCACGCGTCGTGGGCCTGCCCGCCGAGGAGGTCGCGCAACATGGCGTCATGGATTCCGGCGACACGCGCCGGAGCCTTGTGGGCGCCATGTGCGGAGCGGTCGAAGAGGTGGAGCTTCTTCTCCAGCCGGTCGTATACGCCGCGGAATGTCCCGCCGTTGCCGAGAGGCCAGGTAACGGGGAAGGCTGCAATGCCAAGGACTTTCTCCAGCTCGTCGACGAGGTCGAGCGGCGCGAGCGCCGGACGGTCCATCTTGTTCATGAAGGTGAAAATGGGGATGCCGCGGAGACGGCAGATTTCAAAGAGCTTGCGCGTGCGTTCTTCGATGCCCTTGGCAGCGTCGACGACCATGATGACGGAATCGACGGCGGTGAGAACGCGGTACGTGTCCTCCGAAAAATCACGGTGACCCGGGGTGTCGAGCAGATTGATGACGCACCCCCCGTAATCAAACTGCAGGAGCGTGGAGGAGACGGAGATGCCACGCTCCTTTTCAAGCTCCATCCAGTCGGAAGTCGTATTGGGCTGATCCCGCCGCGCGCGCACCGACCCGGCAAGCTGGATGGCGCCGCCGTAGAGAAGGAGCTTCTCCGTGAGGGTCGTCTTGCCGGCATCCGGATGGGAGATGATTGCGAAGGTCCGCCGCCGCGCGATTTCGGCGATGCGTTCAGATTTTTCCATGTGTAATATGATACCTTAAAAATCCCTTTCACCGCCGCGCACGGGATATGTGGCGGCGGAACGGACAGTAGACGGAGGATGCCGGCGCCGCGCGGCAGTAAAGCGAATAAGCGGCTGCACGAACAGGCGGACCCAGCGTCCCGTCCGAAAAGTCCCGACCTGTTTTTCCTGTCCGGTTTTCGCCAGGCTTCGTCCGCGCCTGACGAAGCCAGGCCTGCGCAACGAGATCGGAATTTATCGGACGGGTCACTAGAGCGGCTCGTTGTCGAGCTGCATGCCGGGCGAGACGGGTTTGGAGGCGTCCACGGCGAGTGTGCCGATTGCCTTTCGGACGGCGAGGCGCGCGAGGGCGTGCGAATAGATGGCGTTGTAGTACTGGCCCATCGCCTCGGTGAGCGCACTTCGCGCGTCGAGAACCTCGATCTGCGTGTTCTTTCCGACCTTGCGGCCGTTTTCAAGCATGCGCAGAGCCTCGCGCGAAAGGTCGATGTTCTTCGCCTGCGACTGGTAGAGCTCTTCGGCGTTTCGAAGGTTGAGCAGCGCCTGGACGATTTCCACGCGGGCGGACTCCTCGGCGTTTCGGAGCCTTGCCTCGGCCTGGCGCTTCACGGATCGCGCCTGAAGCATCCGCCCTCTGCGCTCCTGCCCGTCATAAAGTGTGTACGAGACCTGCACGCCGGCCGACCAGTCGTCCTTCCATTCGTCGCGCGCCTGATCGTTTGGATCCGGGTTCTGGTACTTGCCGTTCACGAAGATGTCGGCGGATGGGCCGTAGCTTCCCTTGGCAATCTTCATCGATTCGTCCGCCATGCGCAGCGCCGCCTCGGCGCGGAGCAGGTCGGGACGGTTCAGCATGGCCTCCCGGACGAGCGACGCGAAGTCAAACTTTTCAGGCCTGTATTCCAGCGATCCGACAAGCGTGATGTCGCTGTCCTGGTTCACGCCCATGGTCTGGAGAAGGCCAATGACCCTTGACCTCAGCGCGTTGCGCTCCTTGATGAGGGCGGCGCGGGTCGAGGCGACCTCGACCTCGGCGCGCAGGACCTCGTAGTCCGATGCCGACCCCGCGTTGCGCTTCTTCTGCGCCGTTTCGAGCATGCGCTCCGCCACGGCGGCCGACTCCGTGTAGACGTTGACCATCTGCTGGGCGAGCAGTACGCCGAGGAATCCCTCCGTCGCGGCGGCCACGGTATCCTGCACCTGCTGGCGGATCGCCTCGTCGGTGCTGCCGCCATAGAGCCTGGCGTAGCGGATGGCCGCGGAAACGGCCCCCGACCGCCACAGGGGTTGGGTGACGGACCAGGAGACGCCGTAGACATCGGGGTTGTCGCCGCGCTCGCGCAGGTCGCTCGTCACCCCGCCCGCAAGGTCGGCATGCGGATAGGCGGCGGCTCTGGCCTCCATGATGGCGCCGGTGGCCTCTTCGCGCATCAGGAAAGCCGCCCGAAGAGCGAGATTCTGCGACAAGGCGAGGTTGATCGCGTCCAAAAGGCGGATTTCGCCGGATATCTTCGGAAGGGCGAAGTCCGGCGCCGATACGGGGGCCTTCCCCTCCTCCGTGGGGGGGGCGTAGACCTCGAGCCTGAGTTCGCCAAGGGGTTGCGGAGCGTACGAGGTGCAGCCTGCGGCCAGCGCGGCCGTGGCGGCGAAAGCCGCCAGACGGGAAGGTTTCATGAAAAGCGTTCCTACTTTCGGAAGAGGATGCATAGTGCCTGGTGGACTTCCTTCTCCAGCGCGGACACATCGCCTTTTTCGGCGCCCCCATTGGCACGGACGAACGAGAAGAGGGAGGTGCGAATATAGCCTTCGAAGGCCGTAAAGAGAATCGCGGGGGCGACAGGCCGCGCCTCGGGTGTTGCGGAAAGTGCCGCGAAGTATTTCAGAAGCAGCTGGCGGTATATCTCGCCGTTGGCGCGCAACTGCTTCTCGACGGGATCGTCCGGGCCGAGGAGCGCCCCTTTCGAACGAAAGCGAAGCGAGTGCGCCACATGGAGGAAGTCGCCGTGGCGAAGATGGTGGTCGAGCCAGAAATGGCAGATGGTGCGCAGCCCCTCCCAGGGGTCGGCCAGAAGTTCGGGCATGGTCTGCTCTACGCTCGCGATCCGAAGCTGCGAAATGCGAAGAAGGACACTCTTGAAGAGTTCGTCCTTGCTGGGAAAGAAGTTGTAGAGGCTGCCGACGGAATAGTCGGCCTCCCTGGCGATTGCCTCGATCTTGGTCGCGATGCCGTCACGGACAAAGACAAGTTCCGCCGCATTGAGAATGTCAATGCGGTGCTGTTCCCGCTCCCTGTCGCGCCTGCTGAGTCTTTGACCCGATTCCGCCATCATGTTTTCAATGTAGACAGTCCTGCAGCCGAATGCGTGTTCATTTTACTGAATCGGCGTTCATTTTTCAAGAGGAAAGCGGGGCGCGGGCGGCCGGAATGGGGAAGGGGGAGGCAACCAGCCGCTCAACCACCTGAGAGACGGCGGAACCGCCGTCGGTCGGTCAAGGATCGATGCGGATGGTCGCGGAACGGGTGTGGGCATCGAGCCCCTCTATTGCACCAAAGGTCTTGATGACGGGCAGCGCGTCGACGAGGTCGTCCCGCGCGTACTCGATTACGCTCGTACGGCGGCGGAAGTCCTCGACCGTAAGGCCTGAGAACTTGGCGGCGGCACCGCCCGTGGGAAGTACGTGGCTCGGACCGGCGGCAAAGTCGCCGACCGATTCGGGAGTCCACTGGCCGACGAAGATGGCGCCGGCGCAAGTCAGTTTCGGGAGGTAGTGGCGGGCGTTGGCCAGCACAATCTCAAGATGCTCGGGGGCGAAGGCGTTGGCGAGTTCGCAGGCCTTGTCGAGGTCGGGCACGACGACAAGCATGAGACCGCCGCTCCCGATCGTCGGCGCCATGCGCCCGGCGCGCGGAAGTGCGGGGAGCTGGCGCAGGATTTCGTCCGAGACGGCCTTTGCAAGATCCGCGTCGTCCGTGATGAAGAGGGCTTTCTCATGGCCGGTGCCGTGCTCGATTTGAGAAAGGAGGTCGGCGGCGAGCCAGGCGGGGTCGGCCTTGCGGTCGGCAATGACGCAGATTTCGCTCGGACCCGCGACGAGGTCGAGGGCCACATGGCCGTAGACAAGGCGCTTGGCAGCCGTCACGAAGGCGCCGCCAGGTCCCACGATCTTCTGCACGGGGCGAACCGTCTTCGTGCCGTAGGCCATGAGACCAACGGCCTGGCTGCCGCCGACGCGGTAGATTTCCGTTGCGCCGGCGACCTTGAGGGCGAAGAGAAGGACGGGGTTCACCTTGCCGTCGCGCCCGCAGGGGGTGCAGGCGACGATCTCGCGGACGCCCGCGACCTTGGCGAGGGCCGCCGTCATGATCGCAGTCGAGGCAAGCGGCGCCGTCCCGCCGGGGATGTAGACGCCGACGCGGTCGAGTGGCAGAAAGCGCTCGCCCAGGCGTCCGCCGTGGCGCGTCGCGACATGCCAGTCCTTGCGGAGGCCTGCCTTGGCAAAGGCGGAGACGCGCCTGTGTGATTCGCGGACATTGCGGCGGACATCGGGAGAAACGCTCTTCTCGGCGGCGGCGAGCTCTTCGTCGGAGACGAGCATGTCGTGGAGGCGGAGCGAGACGCCATCGATGCGCTTCGCGGCGTCAAGGACGGCGGCATCGCCACGTGCGCGGACATCCGCCAGCAACTCGGCGGCGATTGACTCGGCCTTCGGGTCGAAGGCCGGACGGCGGAGGAATGCCTCTATCTCGGGAACGGGCTTCTTGCTGGTCCAGGGGAAGATGGGGATGTCCATGACGCTTCCTTTTAGAGTTTGAGAGAATCGAAGATGGAGCCGAGCGAGCCGAGGTCGGCAGGTGCGTTTGTGGCCTTTTTGAATTCGGCAAGGGCCAGCGCCTCCTCTCCGGCGGCGTTGGGATTCCAGTTTTCCGGCTTTGCAAGCGAGATTCTGCCGCCGTCATGGGCCTTCACGACAACCTCGATCTTCGAGCCGTGCGGGAAGGCCAGTTCAAGCTTGGCGAGCGGATTGGGGCCCTTGGGGACGCCAGTCTCGCTTATGTGGAGGAGGCCGGTCTTCTCCTCGGAGAGGCGGATGAAGACGCCGAAGGTGGTGTAGGACTCGACAATGCCCTCGAGCTTCGTGCCGGGAGCGAAGGAGTCGGGATTCAGCGCGGCAAGGCGTGCGTCGACTGGGCGGAGGCCGATGCGGCGGCGCTCTCGGTCGATGTTCTCGATGCGGACAAGCATCTCCTGGCCCACGCTGACGACTTCGGACGGCCGCGCGATGCGGCGGCCGTTGCCAAGGGTGCCGATCGGAATGAGGCCCTCGACGCCGGGCTCGAGTTCGGCGAAGGCTCCGAAGGGTTCCAGGCGGGTGATCCGGACGGTCGTCTCGGAGCCGACGGGACAGCGGGCGGAGACAGTGTTGAAGGGATCGGTCTGCGCGGCGCGCAGGCTGAGGGAAACACGATTGCGCTCCCAGTCAACCTCGCGGATCAGAACCTCGACGCTGTCGCCTTCTTTCACGACGTCGGAAGGCTTGACGTCGCGCCGCCAGCTAAGCTCCTTCATGGGGACGAGCCCCTCGACACCGCCGAGGTCGACGAAGAAACCGAAATCGACGATGCGCGTGACCTTTCCCGATCGCGTGGCGCCCGCGACGAGTTCGGCCTTGAGCTCCTCGCGCCGACGGTCGCGCTCGCGCTCGAGGAGGACGCGGCGGCTGACGACGATGTTGTGCTCCTCGGGATCGTACTCCTGCACGACGAAGGGAAAGGTCTGGCCGACGTAGACGGCCCCCTCCTGGCGGAAGAGGCTGATCTGCGAGTAGGGGCAGAAGGCGCGGCGGCCGGCGACGGCGACCTCGTAGCCGCCGTTCACTTCCGACTGAACCTTGCCCTCGACGGGAAGACCCGACTCGAAAGCCTGCGCCAGAGTCTGGTCGATGACCGCCGACGCGTTCCTGGCGGAGAAAAGGAAGGCGCCGTTCTGCACGGCGACGAAGGAAACGGAAACTTCGTCACCCGGAGCGACGGTCGGCCTGCCCTTTTCGTCGGCGAAGTCGGCAACGGGAACAAGCCCCTCGTTCTTGGCGTGCACGTCGAGAACGACATGGCCGGCGCGGACGGCCAGTACACGACCCTGGACGCGTTCACCCGGGTTGAAGCCCGTGCGGAAGGCGGAAAGCTGGGCGTTGAGCAGGGCCTCGAACGCGGAGCGGTCTGCGGTCGGCTTCTTGTTGAACTTAGGCATGGTGGAACCTCAGGGAAGGGTTGACTAGGCAATGACTCGGCCCCAAAAGGGCAGTTGAAACATTATACTCTATTGCCCGGCGCTTTTGAAGCGCGTTTTCACGGGGATTGAAGCGTACGGGACAATCTGCTAGAATCTCCATACGGAAAACACCGGATCGGGACGAACGAAAATGGACTTGAAGGGGCGCTACATCCTTGTCACGGGCGCGGCGAAACGCATAGGCGCCGCCATTGCGCGCAATCTCGCCACGGCGGGCGCGAACGTCGCCATCCACTACAACGCCTCCGCCAACGCCGCACGGGCACTCGCCGAGGAACTCCGCGCCTGCGACACCGACGCCTTCACGCTCCAGACCGACCTCGCACGGCCCGAGACGACGGACTTCTTCTTCGACGCCCTTCTCGCCCGCACGGGCGGACGCCTGGACGGCCTTGTCAACAACGCCTCCGTTTACGCGCCAACCGCCTCGCCGGAGGCCGCCTGCTGCCGTGCCATCCATCTTCTCTCCCCTCTCGCGCTCATCCGGCGTTTTGCCGCGCTCCCCCACCCCGCAGGCGCAGCCATCGTGAACATCCTTGACACGCGCATCCGAACCGGCGACCCGGCCCATGCCGAATATCTGGAGTCCAAACGCGAACTCGCCGCCCGTCTTCCCGGCCTGGCGCGCACACTCGCCCCGGCCATCCGCGTGAACGCCGTGGCCCCCGGCGCCGTCCTCCAGGAAGAGGGGCAGCCCGTTTCGGCCCTTGAACGCCTTGCAGCTTTCAACCCGCTTCAGACGCACGGCTCGCCAGAAGGACTTGCCGCCTGCGTCCGCTTCCTGCTCGAAACCGACTTCATCACGGGCGAATGCCTGCACTACGACGGAGGACACTGGCTTCGCAGCTAGTGTCCCGTGCGTCAATTCCTTGGCAATATGCCTTGCCTGCCGCCGACATCCTTCGTCGTCAGCCTATCACGTTGGTCCACAACGCTCAAGGCTTCCTCCTCGTCTCTCAACGGCTGGCTTCGCATATTGCTCAAGACTAATCGCACGGGACACGAGTGTGCTGATTCGCAATAAGTCAGCCATTGCGCCGAATCGTTTTTCCCAGGCTGGGCGTCGTCGTGGAGGCGTAATAATTACGGCAAACGACGACAACGACGCATGGGGAAGACGAGTCAGGCAAGGGCAAATAA
>JAEEGL013631074.1_pt1 | contig 34961 bp, 24 predicted proteins | sample 9134231 | NCBI WGS metagenome assembly JAEEGL01 (sample SAMN16246548, study PRJNA631951) | gut metagenome | biome: gut microbiome; feature: rumen; material: fiber-attached | host: Bos | place: Iran: Karaj | collected 2018-10 | reverse complement strand
GTTGGCTGGCACCGCGCGCGGCATCACAGAGCCTACCCCGACCTTCAGCGCCTGCTTCGGCCACGCCTTCCTTGAGCTGCACCCGACCAAATATGCCGAGGAGTTAGTGAAACGCATGGAAAAGAGCGGTGCCAAGGCTTACTTGGTGAACACCGGCTGGAACGGCACGGGCAAGCGTATCTCCATTAAGGACACCCGCGGCATCATCGACGCCATCCTAGATGGCAGCATCGAGAAAGCCCCGACCAAGATGATCCCATACTTCAACTTCGAAGTACCCACCGCATTGCCTGGCGTCGACCCGAACATCCTCGACCCGCGCGACACCTACGCCGACAAGAACGCTTGGGAAGAGAAGGCCAAAGACCTCTCCTCGCGTTTCATCAAGAACTTCGAGAAGTTCACAACCAACGCAGCGGGCAAGGCTTTGGTGGCCGCTGGACCGAAACTGTAATACAGAAATTATCATTAACCCATGTAGAGACGTAGCGCGCTACGTCTCTACCTATTTAAACACTATAAAACATGAAAAACACAATTAAAAAACTCGCGCCCGTAATGCTCGTTCTCGTAGCATTGGCAACCCTTTCGTTCACGACCAATGATGGTGTCCTGCTTCGTCTCCGCCCAGAACAGGATAAGACCTATACCATCACCTCAAAAGCGAACATGACAATGAAGATGGAAATACAAGGTATGTCCATGAACCAAAAACAGAATCTTGAAATCAGACAATCTTTCATTGCAAAAGAAGTCAACGACAACGAATCCATCATTGAGACACAAATCGAAGCCATTAAAATGACTGCCAATCAGATGGGTATGAAGTTTGAATATGACTCAGAGCACCCCGAAAAAACCAGCCGTTTGATGGCAGAACAAGCCAAAGAATTTGAAAAAGTGCTTAATAAGCCCGAATCAATCAAATACGACCTTTTGGGCAACATCATTGACACGCTCAATATCGAAATATCCCAATTGGGCGCCGTCATCAACGAACTTCCCGAAGAGGAAATAAATGTAGGAAGCACTTGGACTTTCAATAAGGCCAAAGATTTGACCGGCAACGAAATCAACGTCAACTACACATACACTGTCACTGCTATTTCAAAAAAGAGCGTTGATATCAGCATCACTGGTACTGTCGCAGCTGACGCAAGCCAAACCAGCGGCTCCTACGAAGGTACGGCCAGCATCAATCCACAAACTGGTCTCGTAATGAACAGCAGCATAACGACCAACGTTTCAATGACAATGACGGAACAAGGCATGACCTTCCCTGTGACCATGATAGGCACCACGACCGTTGAAGTGAAATGATCTCAAACCGGCAAATAATGAGAAAGACATTAACTATCGTTGCTTTGTTGCTGTTGACAGTTTCCGCCACAGCGCAAAAACCGAAGCCTCAGCCGCTTACACAAGAAGAATTCGAGGCCTTATGTCCTACTCCACCCATGGGTTGGAACAGTTGGAACAAGTTCGGCTGCAACGTCAGTGAGCAACTGCTGATGGAAGCCGCCGATGCCATGGTCGCCTCGGGCATGAAAGACGCAGGCTATCAATACATCGTTGTGGACGACTGCTGGCAGGTGGACCGTGATGCCGACGGCAACATCGTTTGCGACCCTGAGCGTTTCCCGCACGGCATGAAGTACATGGCCGACTACATCCACTCCAAAGGGCTGAAGTTCGGACTTTACTCTTGCGTGGGTGCATATACCTGCGCTGGCCGTCCCGGTAGCATGGGACACGAGTATCAGGATGCCATCTACTATGCCTGCAACGGCGTTGATTACCTGAAATACGACTTCTGCAACAACCGTGGCACCAACTCCAAGACCGCTTACACCGTCATGCGTGAAGCTTTGAAAGAGGCTGGTCGTCCCATCGTGTTCAGCATCTGCGAATGGGGCAACACCAATCCTTGGGAATGGGCGCAAGGCATCGGCCACCTTTGGAGAGCCACTGGCGACATTATTAATATGTGGGACGGAAAAGAAGACTGGGGCGGACATGGTATGGTCAACATCATTGACTTGGTGCAAGACCTCTATCCTTACAACGGTCCCGGCCACTGGAACGACCCCGATATGCTGGAAGTTGGCAACGGCGGCATGACGACCATCGAAGACCAAAGCCACTTCTCCATGTGGTGCATGTTGGCTGCTCCGCTGATGGCTGGCAACGACCTGAACAATATGAGCGACGACACCAGACGTATCCTCACCAACAAGGACGTCATTGCCATCGACCAAGACCCACTTGGCATCCAAGCCCATCTCTCTGTCGCCATGGGCGACCGCCAGATTTGGGTGAAGCAACTGACCAACGACGAATGGGCCGTTTGTTTCTTCAACCGTGGCAACGATGCTTGGAACCTCAACTTCAACTGGGGCGACATTCCCGAGCTGCGCAAGGCGGGCGGTAACTACAGCGTCTATGACCTTTGGCAGCACAAGACCATCGCCAAGTCTACGGCGAAGAATGTGGTTTCCAGCATTCCTTCGCATGGCGTGCTGATGGTACGACTGACACCTGTCAAGTAAGAGCCTCACACCAACCAACAAGAAAGCCCGCTGAATTGCTTCAACGGGCTTCTTCTTTTCTTGCCGCAACGGATCAGTTCAGCATGACCGGCATGAGCAACATGAGCAGGTCTTCTGCTTCGTTCTCATTGTCAACGGGAGTGATGATACCAGCACGATTCGGAGCCGACATATCAATCTTGATTGTCTCGGAATCGAAGTTGGCCAGCATCTCCTGCAAGAAGCGTGAGTTGAAGCCAATTTCCATGTCGTCGCCTTCGTAGCTGCAGGTGAGGCGTTCCTTAGCTTCGTTGTAGAAGTCAATGTCCTCGGCGGTCAGCGTGAGTTCTTGTCCCGCGATGCGGAAACGCACCTGATGCGTGGCTTTGCTGGAGAACACAGCCACACGACGAATAGCCGACAGGAAAGTCTGACGGTCGATGGTCAGGTGGTTGGGATTCTGCTTCGGAATGACGGCATCATAGTTGGGATAGCGGCCTTCGATGAGGCGGCAAATCAGCATATAGTCGCCAAACGTAAACGAAGCATTGGTCTTGTTGAACTCGATGCGTACGGGCTCGTCAGCCAAGGTAGCCAATATGCTCTTCAACTGGTTGATGGGTTTCTTGGGCATGATGAACGAGGCCACCACGTCCGATTTCACGTCCATTCTTCTGTAACGCACCAGCTTATGGGCATCAGTGGCAACGAAAGTCAGGAAGTTTTCAGTCATCTCCATCAGCACACCTGACATGATGGGACGAATCTCGTCCATTCCCGTGGCAAAGACGGTCTTCTCAAAACCTTTGGCCAGCACGTCGGCAGGAATCTCCCAAACGGAAGTATCAGCCATGGCAGGCAGTTGCGGGAACTCGTCGCTCTTGTGACCAGCGAGTTTGTAACGACCTTCACCGGCAATCAGCTCGACTGCCAAAGTGCTGTTGTCGACCGAAACCGTAATCGGCACATCGGGGAAGTTCTTCATGATTTCCAAGAGCAGACGGGCAGGAATCGTCACTTCGCCCGTGCCATCCACCATATCAGGAATAAGGCTGACCGTCATGGTCACGTCAAGGTCTGACGAGGTAATCTTCAGTTGGTTCTCGTCCAAATGGAACAAGAAGTCGTCCAAGATGGGCAAGGTATTTTTCGAGCCAATGACGCCACTCAGGGCTTGCAGGCTCTTCAACAGTTTGAGGCTTGATACTATGAATTTCATATAGTTAGGTATTTATTTATCTTTCAATTTTGAAGTTGTAAAAATACAAATAATTGGAACATCAAGGGCATTTCATCGAAAAAAAACTCAAATTTTAGAAACTCCCGATGCTCAAGCCCGCATATTTCAGTCGGTTCAGAAAGTCGAGCATCGACTCATACGGCACCGCAACATATTGGAATTGTTTGTCATCCTTAGTACGCGTACGGCTCTTCTCTTTCGTATCAGCCAATCGTTGGTTGATGTCGGAGAAGGTGCAATGCACTTGGAACTGTCCGTCACCTGCGTTGTAGTTAATGTAGGTTTGGAACATGTCGTTTTGGAAATAATAAGTGATATTACCCAAACGGCGGTCGAACATCACACAGCCATCTACATATTTGTTGACAATATGGTTTCCAAAATTGCCCAAACCTATCTTCCCTACGGAAACAAAAGCGTGGAGGTTGTCATTCCACACCATTTTCAAATCTGGAATCACAATCGTATTACTGTAGAAATCAGAAGATTCCATCTGCGGATAACCGCCTGCCAACTCCATGTTCATGCGCAGTTCCTCGGTCTTTTCTGCTGAATTTTCCGAGCGGAAATAGGGTAAGTAATTGGTCTGTGTCAGGTCAATTGACATGCCCACCGCATTGGCAAAGACTTCGGCCATGTCTTCCAAAGCCTTATCATCAAAAACGGGGGCGTTGAAGACGTTGAGACCTTGCAAGGTAAGACTGTCATTGGGATATTGCGTATAGTCACCGTGCATGATGAATTTGACCAATGGTGTGTCAAAACCCAAGTCCGTCGTACCGTGACCGTCGATGACACCTCGCGAATTGAGTTCAATACGGGCATCGAACTGCGTCGTATCGGTCACCACAAACAGCAGGCTGTCGGCATCAAACCACAAAACACCGTTGATTGGAGCAGCCTCATCAAGTTCCTTCCTGCCTTCTTTTGGCGTGAGGAACGACCCGAAATAGCCGCCATCGATAGCCAACTCATAATAGAGGCCGTTTGTCATCCTTGGATCCTTTTCGCGGATACGGTCCATATCAATGGGAATGCGAATGGATGTGGGCTCGACATGGGTGGCAGAGGCAAACCAATGGTTGAGAGCGGCGATGGTGTCTTGCGCCGTCTCGACAAGGGTCCCTGAGCCTGTCGAAGGGCCCTGTTCATCTATTATCTCATTCGTTTCATCAAGAACAACGTCCTCTTCCAAATTCGTAGAATCTATCGGCGTTTCGACAGGCTCAACGACCTCAGGCTCTTCAAACGCCAACATGGCAAACAAACCGTCAAAATAACCCAACTCTTCGGTGGCATCCAAAATCAGTCGCCCTTGGAAACCAAATTGCTTATTCAGCTTGAACTCTGACGTGTCGGCAATATGAGCATAGCCATGCGTAATGCCCTCTATGGGAACGATAGTATCCATCCGAATCGGGGTACTGGCTCCCTCAGCATTGGTGTAGTCCCATGTGCCTTGTGCATCATAATAGTTGCGACTATGAATGTTCACCACCGCATTTTTATAAAGGTGGAATTGATTTAAGGTGTCAGCCAAAAGGTCGCCGTTGACAGGCTCAAGCTTCGACTCCGCATTAATGTCCACATCGTGCATATACGGGAACACCGCCGCATCAGCCACGCGGATAATCTTCACGTCATGGGCATGGATGACATAGTTGGTCATGTCGTATTCTGCACTCATGCTGTAGAACTGCAGGGAGTCTTGCTCGGGCACCAAGGAGATAAACTTGGAGGCGTTGTTATGTACTGCAAGCAGTTCTTCGTGAGTGGTGGCAGAGGCATAGTCACCGAAAGACTCCACCGGATTGTACAGGTGCAAGCTGTTGGTGGCCATGTCCCATTCGGCTTCCTTCAAGGAACAAATGTATTGGTTCATCGGGAAGTCGAGGTTACTATTCTGGTCGAGATAGTCGTATTTCACCTTTTGTGCATCAAAGTCGACATTGGCGCGGTAGTTGGTCGCTGCAAAAGCAATGTTAGCTGTGTCGGCGGAATACAGCAGGAAGTTGGCTGAATCAGCCACAAAAGTCGTGGCATCCAAAGCGAAATGGTCGGAATCGAACTCAGTCAGGCCAAAGCGCAACTTACCGTCAGCCGAATAACCATCGGGTGAAAGGGCCGTCTTGCCCGAGAAGTAGGTGTCGCCATACATGCAGATGGGTTTGTCGATGGTCTCCGTGGTCAATTCAGGTTTCTGAATGTCCCATTTCAGCCGAAGTGCATCAGCCGAAGCCATGGGGAAACCCGTGCCATCCTCTAAAGGCACCATCTTGAAATGATTGGTGATGGCTGTGACTGAGTCCAAATAGAACATAAACTGATCGGATTTGAATTCAGCGGTCTGATAGTCAAGCATACCTTCGCCAAAGAAGCCGCTTCCCGAGAGGAAGACTTTGTTGTGGAACCGGCCTAAATCGCCATACAAAGGATAGGATGCTGTTTCGTCTTCTCCAATTTGGTGGACAAAGCCCAATGAATAATCGTCCATGACCACTAACGGCTGTTCGATGTTGGGCATGATACCGCCCGAGACCAGTTCGCCATCGAAACGCACCTTTTTCATTGTGAGGTCGTTCAAACTATCAATGACAAAGGGATAGACACTGTAATAGAACTTGCCATCCAAGTCCTCGGCAGTCATCACTGAATCGACGCTACCTGGATTGAACACACCTCCATTGATTTTTCTATAGAACTTAAAACCTTCTGCATCGCTGTGGAAGATTGGATAATCAGGGGTCTCATAACGGCTTGCCTTGTTGTCGCCATGGTCAATATCCAAACGTCCCTTCAACTTCTCCAGCGTACCATCGACAGGGATGATATGATTGTCGTGACGCGCATAAAAACGCAGCGAATCCACTTTTTCCATTTTGATGGAGAAGTCTTCATAATTGAACTCGCTGTCCTTAGTGAAGAATTCAAACATTCCTGCCAAGATTCCGCCAGAAAATGTGAAATTCTGGTTTTTTGTGAAGGTAACACGGCCCAAATCGGGCACGATGACCACTCTTTTGCGGTCGCTCAGCGAAATGGCCGGACCTTCAAAACCATCAATCTGACTCGTAATGCCATACACAAGCAAATCACTAGTATTCAAGTCAATACGAATATTAGGTTGACGGTTTGTCGTGACCGTATGCAACTTGATGATATCGTAATCAATCGTCTCGCGGAAGGAATCCACTACATCGAAGAAACGCGGGAGGGCTACGGCCCATTTGGTTTCAGTATCATACTCCACATAGCCTTCGGCTTGCAGTCGGAGCATGAGCGAAATCACCTGCTCGATGGGATAACCCAAATAGGAAGCCAAGTCGCCCACGGCAAACTTCACCTGTCGGTCCACATTGTCGAAACCCTTCAGGAATTTCTCAATGCGAATCATGGGGTGTGCAGCATCATATCCTTGCAATCGCTTGAAATCTTCGTGGCGAAAATAATTCACCGACACCACATCACCTTCACTTACCGGATTGACGCCTTCCATCCTTCTGAAATCCACTTGGTTGCCATCGATATCCCAATACATGGCCTCCAAGAAGATGTCAAGACCGTGATAATAATCATGGAAAGGCCCGTCGCCGAAGTCTTTTTCGGAACGGTAAATCATCATCTTTCTGGTCTTGTTGTCGTAACGGAAGCCCAAACCATTGTGATAGAGGGAATCCATTCCGGTGCCCAACGAGTCAATCAGATAAAGGCGCATGGCTGCATGATCGGACACCAGCAATTCGTCCATCGACATCGTCAGGCGCTTCGCTTGCACTCTGACCACTTCCCTTCCCCCTTGACGGAAACGGAAAACTGCCTTATTCCCCACACCGCCAAACACTTCCACCTGATTGCCCATCATACCGATGCCGCCTTCAAAGTCGATGTTTCGCATGAAGTCGGGAATGGCATAATCGGAACGATACGATTTCACCCGAGGGAACATCGTCTTTTCATCAGGTTTGTTCACCAATACCTTATCCTCATAACGGCAAAGGATATCCTGATCGAAATGAACGCGTTCGTGAAAAACCACCGAATCGATGGCATATTCTGAACGGCTCATGTCAAGTTCATAAAAATCGGGCAACGTAACATAGACCTTTTCAGGAGAAATGTCAAAACGCGACCAATCGGCGGTGCCGCCCATGCCCTCCCAACGGTTGCCGTCCAAGTAATACACGCCCTTGGTATTTTTGAGCACCGACTCGTCGTTTTGCGACACCAACGCCAAAGTGCCTTCGACGGACAGTTCAAACTTTTCCTTAGAGGGGAAACTCCATAAGGCATCACGTAATGTCCATTTAGAATTACCTTTTGCCGATAAAACCTTGTCAACGAAGATGTTATGGCATGAAGAAAGATACTTGTCCACACCATTCAACGATTTTTGCGTCTTGGCATCCGTAAAACTCAGCCAGTTGTTCACATCCTTGTGCGTCAACCCCGCGGTAGGAATCCTTTGCACGACCTCAATGTAATTGAAGATGTTGGCATAGGCCTTGCCCCCACTTTTGGCGTGCAGCAATTCGCAAAGCCGCATGACCATTCCAGCTTCCTGATTGTCGTAATAGCTATCCCAAACTCCTCGGAAATTCTGCATCATCACAGCCGCCTCTTCGCGGTCCTGTTTCGAGGTTGAGGAGTTCAAGTAGGCAGACAATTGGTCATAAAAGGCATTCTTTTCGGCAGGAAAAAACGCCTGCGCAAACGATGAAGTGACGCTCATGATGAGCATCAAAACGGCAACAAGGATTCCTTTCTTCATCAAATTATCAATTGTAAATTATAAATTATCAATTACTTAACAAACTCAGCAGCCACCCAGTTGTTGCGACTCAAGTGGCGGCAATAGTGCAAGCCAAGGCGTTCAGCCTCTTCACGGATGCTCGACAAATCCTCGGTGTAAAAGCCACTGAAAAAGATGTGAGCATTCGGGGTCATGGCCTCCACATAGTAATGCATGTCGCGTAAAAGGATGTTACGATTGATGTTAGCCAGCACCACATCGAAACTCCCTTTTATTGACAATGCGTCACCAAGCACGATTTCAATGTCTGAAATGCCGTTCAGCTCAATGTTGGTAAAGGCATTGCGATAGGCCCATTCGTCGTTGTCGATGGCCACCGTACGAGCTGAGCCTAGTTTCTTCGCCAGAATGGCCAACACGGCAGTACCACTACCCATGTCGAGTACTTCTTTGCCTTGGAAATCGGTCTCCAACATCAACTGGATGATTTGCGCCGTTGTCTCATGATTGGCCGTCCCGAACGACATCTTGGGCTCAATGACAAGGTCGAACTCGAAACTCGGGTCAGGCTCATGAAAAGGTGCACGCACGCGGCAACGCTCATTGACCACCACGGGCTGATAGGAAGCCTCCCAAAGCTCGTTCCAGTCCTTGTCGGGCATCTCTTCCACATTCAACAAGTGAACATCCGTAAAAGCGGGGTCAAGCAGAAGATGCTCCACCGCCAAATCATCGCGGCATTCACCTGAGCAATAGGCCTTCAATGCATGTTCCTCATCCATGAAAGAGTCAAAGCCCATCTCAGCCAGCATCGTAGTCAGCATGTCATGCTGGATGTCAGATGACGGAGCAGTAAAAGTGTATTCAAAGGTCTTCATCACTCTTCGCCGATGTGTGAGGCTTGGTTGCAGATGGAGACGAAGTCCTCTGCCTTGAGCGAAGCGCCACCGATAAGGCCGCCGTCGACATCAGGCTGCGAGAACAGCTCGGTAGCATTCTTGGCATTGCAGCTGCCGCCGTAAAGGATGCGGATGTCGTCAGCCGTAGCTTCGTCATAGTGTTCCTTAATCAATGAGCGGATGTAGGCATGCATCTCTTGCGCCTGCTCGGGCGTGGCGGTCTTGCCTGTACCAATGGCCCAAACGGGTTCGTAAGCAATAATGGTGTCGTAGATGGCATCTCCGTCGAGGTGGAACAGGCCTTTCTCCAATTGTTCCTTGACGACCTCAAAATGACGGCCTGCTTCGCGTTCTTCCAGTACCTCACCCACACAATAGATAGGCGACATATTGTTCTCAATCAGGCGGTTAATCTTCTCGGCAAGCACTTCATTGGTTTCACTAAAGTATTTTCTCCTTTCGCTGTGACCGACGATGCAATAGTCCACGTCTATGGATTTCAGCATCTTGGCCGACACTTCGCCCGTGTAAGCCCCCTTCTCATAGGAGCTGCAATTCTGCGCGCCCACATTGAAACGCTGTTCGTCAAACTCATAATCCGTAAGCATCTCAAGGTAAGGAAACGGCGGACAAATGATGACTTCACAATTCAGTTCATCTTGTTCGTCAAGGCGGTCAAGGATTTCGTCGACCAATTCTTCAGCCTCATCGAAAGTGAGGTTCATTTTCCAGTTTCCGGCTACGATTTTGTTTCTCATAGTATTCTCAATTTAAAGATTTAAAATTCAAAGATTTAAGATTTTATTTCAAGATTATCGTCTTGATTTCAAGGTTTGTGCAAAATAAGGCAATTTCGGCGACACCTACAAATAAAACCGGTTTTATTTCACCCGAATCTTTCTGCCTTTCCAAAGTTTGGTGGTTTTCTTAAACTTATTGAGTTTGCACAAAATGGAGACCGTCGTATAGTTCTCCACCGCGATAGAAGCCAGTGTGTCACCTTTCTTGACCACATAATACTTCTTTCTCTCCCTGAGTTTCGGATAGACCGCTTCAACGATATTTACGGTGAACTTTTCGTCCATACCATCATACGCAGCATCCAACAAGTCCGTCGACATAGAATATGACCTATTGACTGGACGACCTTTGTCCTTTAGGGAATGGGAAAACAGCCAATCGTAAGTCTGCTTGAGATAGAACACTCGAGCCAGACGGGAATGGTTCACGCCTTCAAGACGATCATAAATCAATCGAGTAGTGTCGCCGCATGAGCGGATGGAATCGACCACACGGTCGGAACACTTCACCGATACCGCTTTATCTGCCGTGCCATGGATAATCCAAAGCGGCAAGGTAGACAAGCCGCACAGTTCTTTCCCCGTTGCCCCACCACACATCGCCATGGCTGCCGCCACACGGTCTGGATACTGTGTCGCCACATCCAAGGTTCCATATCCCCCCATGCTCATGCCAAGCACATAGAAGCGATTGGTGTCCACCTTGTAATGGTCATCAAGCCAATCATACAAGGCCATCACACGCTGCGGTTCCCATGCAGTCTGCGCTTGAGGCGCAACCACAATCGCATTGATGGCTCTCCCTTTGAACAAGGCATGGATGCTACCATATTGCAGTACCATTTCCAACGAATCGCCACTCAGGCTCTTCCCATGCAAAAACATCACCAATGGCAACTCCTCAGCTTTCTCATAACTATCTGGGAGATAAAGCCAAAAGTCATACCCCTCCTCAACGAAGCCGCGACATGCCATTAACTGCGCAGATGAAGTCAGCGGCAGCACAAGCAGCATCATGATGAGGAAGAGCAGCTTTTTCATGGCGTTTTCAATTATTAAATAAAAAGCAACTTGCAGCGACAAACCTCAACTTGATTTCCCGTCTGGATTTCCGTCTTGACCAAACGCACACAATACTCATTCTCAGCGATTTGCTCTTGATAGAAGTTCAGCAGGTCACCTTGGTGGGCCTCGGCAACGTAGGCAATCTCAAAGCGTTTCAGTTGATGATTGCGATACCAGTCAATGTCCCAGAGGTCAAGTACGTGTTCTATGTATTTCACCGAGTTGACATGCCCATTGAGGTCAACATCATTGTAGTTGACACCCAAGGTTCTGACTAATTCAACATTTTCCGACATCTTCACACGACCGCCTTTTTCGATAGGACATGGTTTGTCGTCCACAATCCAATTTTTGATGGCGCCATTGTCGATGGAATAAATGTCGGTGGGTTGTCGTGTTTCCGTATCAATCATCGCCCAAATGGAGCGACCATAACCGTAAATGTGACCATTGCCGTCCGACACGCAGAAATTACGGCTGGTGAAGAAACGCATAGCACTTTCCACCCAAGTTTCAATAGTAAAATGGTCATATTGCGAAGGCATCTCGTCCATTTCAATGGCCAGCCGCGACAACACCCAAGAGCGGTTGATGGTCATCAGGTATTTCATCCCGAAGCCACGATCAGTGGAATGGAAATCCGCGGCATTAAGCATCTGGTTGCCCAAATGTCCCAGAAACATCCGTCCTGAGAAGTCGCAGTGGAACGGCTCTGCCATGAATTCGTATTTTCCGATTTTCTGCATTCTGTGTGCTATCTTATCTTTTTGGGTGTTTTCAGCAAAGAACAATCACCTAATAGTGCAAACAATGCGCATGGACAAACAATAGTTTATCGTTTACTGAAAATCAACAAGTTCTACTTCAAATATCAAGTTAGAGAATGGAGTTATGTCTTCACCTGCAGCACGGTCTCCGTAACCGAGATAATAAGGAATATAGAGTACGCCCTTCTCGCCTTTTGACATCAATAAAATGCCTTCATCCCAGCCAGGAATGACCTGCCCCACACCAATGGTTATGTCAATCGGCTTGCCTCTATCATAAGACGAATCGAACACCGTACCATCGAGCAGTTTGCCGATATAATGCACCATTACCTGTTGTCCAACCGAAGGTCTCTCGCCATTGCCTTCCTGCGTTCTCACATAATATAGTCCCGACTTTGTCGGTTCCACCTTGATATTATTATTTGCAAGGTATTCCGCGAGCTGTTGGGCGGCAATATTGGTTTCATTCGGGTAGTCAGCTTTCATTTGGGCAACTCTTTTTTCCGTTTCTTTCTTCAGTTTTGCATTAAAGCGCAACGTATACTCACTTTCCGGATAGCAGTCGTTCAATCGCACCTCAAAGCGCATCACGTCTGTCGAATTGAACTCTTCAGGCAAGGCTGGCTGACCGAACAACTTGATGAAAGTAGAGTCAATATTGACGATGAAAGAGGCGGAATCGCCAACATGCATCATGGCCAAACCCTCAAACAGGTCACCAGCAAATTGTGAAGCAATCATTTGCATCGTATTTTCCATGCTCGGTACGATTACTACTGTATCATTCACCGTACAACTGAGGTTGACTTCCACTAAATCAGCAATTTGAGGCTGAGTTCCCTCACCACGCGTGTAGAACTTATAATACAGTCCGTCCTTCGTTTTTTGATAACCGAAATACGGACCGAAATCCTTACCCGTTTGCGCTGACATGACATTGGCAAGCAGAAGCATTGCTAATAGCATTAGTGTGTTTTTCATTAACTTCATAATATTCAAATTTTTAAAATATTGTTTTCATGGTTATTACTGAACAACTCCCATCCTCACCTCATAACTCAAACCACTCAACTCCTAACTAATCCTCACCCTCGGGTCAATAATCCCATAGATGATGTCCACCACGATATTGACGATAATTAACATGACCGCTATGAGCAGCACCGCGCCCATAATGACCGGGAAATCGTATTTGTCCAACGCGTCGACCACCACCACACCGATGCCCTTCCAGTCGAACACATATTCCACGAAGACTGCGCCTGCCAACAGGGAAGCGAACCAGCCCGAAACCGCCGTCACCACGGGGTTCAAGGCATTACGCAAAGCATGGACACAGATGACACGCCAAGGCTTCAGGCCTTTGGCCCGTGCCGTACGCACATAGTCCATCGTCATGGCCTCCAGCAAGGAGGTGCGCGTCAATTCCGTTACTACTGCCAAGGGACGCATACCTAGTGTCAGAGCAGGCAAAATAAGGTTGCGCAAACTGAGGAACTCTCCCCTGCCGTATTCGTCAACGGTATAAAGGCTGCCCGTCATGCTCAAGCCTGTATAATGCTCCAACAAGAAACCGAAAATCCAAGCCATCAAGATGGCCGCAAAAAACGAAGGCAACGACATGCCGATGGTCGTGATGAAAAGCGTCAACTTATTGAGAAACTTGGTGTTGATGACAGCGGCCAATATACCTATCACCAAACCTAACAGCATGGCGATGGAAATAGACACTGCCGCCAAGAGCAAAGTATTGGGGAAAGCCTCGCCCAAAATGTCGGAGACCTTGCGTTTGCTTTGGTACGACATACGAAGATACGGACCTTTCAGCACGACAGCGGTCGAGCCTAAGGTCGCCAATTTAGCATATCGGCCGATTTTATCAAGTTTTTGTGTACCTTGCGAGACATTATAAAACGAAATTGGCACCAAGTCGTTGAGATAGTCGACATACTGTTTCCCAAGGCTTTGGTTCATGCCTAACTCCACACGGATGGCGTTCACCGACTCCTGGTCGGCACGCTGGCCAAGCATCATCTGGGCAGGGTCGCCCGGCAGGATGTTGAAGAGGAAAAATACCAGTGTGGCGACGCCCAAAAGCACCGCGATACCATACAGCAACTTCCTGATGACATAGCTCCCCATAGTTTCACAAAACCGTCAAGACCTTTTTGAAGTCAACAGCACTCCACTTGTCCTTTACCAAGCCATTATCCAACCAGATGAGGCCAGGATTGGAGCGCACTATCGGCTTGATTTCTAGCTCATCGGCATAATACACTTCATAGAGGAAATCGTATTTCTCCATCAGCTGTTCCACATACTCGGGCTCGTCGGCAACGACCCAAATCACTACATAGCCCCGCTTGCCAGCGGTTTCCGTAATCTCCCGCACCTTATCCCATTCTTTTTCAGTCACTTTTGACAAATCGTGAGAAGTGAACATCAACAGGTTTTCGGTTGCGAGAATGTTCTCCGTCACATCGTTGCCCTCGAGGTCCAAAGCAGAGAATCCAAGGAAATTGGTGACACCTTCCACCCTTTGGTCGACAAACTCCCACTGCGACATCCAAACCGAGTCGTTCCACGGATAGTTCGGCGAAAGGTATTCCTGCGTCTCCCCTGTGGCTTTGTTCCTGTAAGTCAAATACACCTTACTCTCTTCCGCTGTCTCTATGGTCATTTGTTTGCCCACCTTCCAGTTCATGAAATCGACAACAGGCAGATGGCGATAGTTGTAAATCTCGAAACCAAGGAAAGCCAAAGCAAAGGCAATCGCAATGATCCACTGTACGCCTTTCTCCAGCTTGTTTTCCAGTTGTTTGTTATTCATGATCAGCGGAATGAGCACCGCATCAATAACGAGGTTTTTGTAAAACGTCTGCCAGTTGCTCATCTTAATGGCGGTACCGAAGCAACCGCAATCGGGCACAAGGTCATACAAGGCATCGAACAAAGTCGTGAAAGTGAAAAACAGCATCAACAAGGTTGCACCAAGCACCGCCAATCGCGGCAAGACCTTTGTTATCAAGCAAATGCCTACGATAAACTCAGCCAAAATCATCAGCATGGCCAAAACCATAGCGAAATTGTTCAGCCAAGTCATGCCATAGACGGCAAGATAGTCTAGCATCTTGTATTTCGTCCCCAAAGGATCCACGCCCTTGGTAAAACTGCTGAAGATGAACAGGGCACCCACCAATAGGCGACAAACAGTCAAAGCCGAAGGGCTATATCTTTTACTGAACACCAAGGCAACCAGTAGGTTGAGTAGCAGGATAACAAGGAACCAAAGATGGTAGGCAGGCAAGAAATAAATGCCCACAGCCGAAGCTAATGCCACCAAAATGCTGATCCAAGGAAGGTTCGTATCGTTTCTTCTTCTCATTTCTTATCTTGTTCGCTTAGCAATATCAACGCAAATACTGCATAATTAATCATATCGTAATAGTTGGCGTCAAGGCCTTCGGAGACAAGGGTTTTGCCGTTATGATCCTCAATGGACTTGGTACGCAGTACCTTGCTCATAATCAAATCGGTAATGGAGCTGACACGCATATCCCGCCAAGCCTCGTCATAATCGTGGTTCTTACGCGTCATCAATTCATAGGCCTCATTGGTGACCTTGTCGTACAAAGTCGTAGCCTCATCGGCACTCAAATCTGGCTGATCAACCACTCCGAGTTGCAACTGGATGATACCCATCGCTGCATAATTGACGATGCCGATGAACTCCGGCTCAATGCCTTCATCCACAAGTTGTTCGGTTGTCGTTTGCAACGTCCTGATTCTCTTAACTTTGATAAAAATCTGATCAGTGATGGACGGCGTACGCAAGATGCGCCAAGCCGGACCATAGTCCTTCATCTTATCCACAAACAGCTTGCGGCATTGCGCCAAAACTGCATGAAATTGGGCTTTTGTATCTTTCTTGGGCATGATTTATGTCTTTGGCGGCAAAGATACATAATTTTTCGACACAATCACATTTTACAAAAAACCACCCCCGAAAGGGTGGTTCCATTCGTTTGCCCGTTTGTAGAGACGCGATAATCAACGTCTCTACAAAACCATTATCGCATCATTCCGCAGAACAAACCCTATGACAGGCAATGACGCAGGCCTCAACAGGTATGTCATCCCGACGCTGGATTGTGCGGTGGCATGGGATCTATAGCTGTTGAGGCCGTCCTTTAGGGTCTTTTTCCTTTTGAATCGCCTCCCACAGATTCCATGCTCTCGCACTTGCCCCCGTTGGAATGACATGGGAGGCTGGCGGAAATAACATGCCTGCGAAAAACCCGCCGCGCGGGGCCGTGTGGCGCACCCCGTGCGCGCCCCGCCCGACGGGTTTTTCGCCTATGCCTATCTTGCCTGTAACGGAACAAGGGTTAGTTCTGACGCGCGGAACGCACGGGTCGGACAGATTGCCCACAGAAGCGGGTGAGCTCGTACACGTTGTAATTGCCCGAATCGAAGTCGAGTAGCCACGCGTAGTCCGGGTAGGCCGTGCCGAGCGAACTCGACCAGTAGTAGCCGATGCTGCCTGCACCGTAGAGACTGCTATAGTAGCGGTAGCCCGCAGCGGGCAGGAAGAGACTGTTGCCGTTGCTCGCGGTAAAGAGGCGGCCGTTCACACCGTTCTGCTGCGTCCAGGTCACGGTCGTGTTGTTGTAGAGCTCTTGGAACTCTTCCTTCGTGGGCATACGCCAGTTTCCACCCCAGTTGGCAGCTGCCGCGTCATCCTCGGGCAACAAGGTGGTCAGGTTGTCGGTGAAGCCGTTGTAGCCGTAGCTGGAGTTGTTGCAGTACTTGGTCAACGTGTTGTAGCTGCCGTTGCAGTACTGGTAGGTGCTCAAGTTGTAGGTGTCCTTCGGCTGGGTCTCGCCCCAGGCAAAATAGTCACCGTAATCCTCAGGGCTGGCGGCACCCACGTTGTAGGTAGCCCACAACAGGCCGCTCGGCAGGCCGAGGTCGACATAGGCGTGCTCATCGCTGCCACCAACTGTCACTTCAACAGGGCGGAAGCTCTTTATCGTGTTGCGCACCACTTGGGCATCGTGGCTCTCCGGGAAGGGTATCTGCCCCACCATGGTCTCGCCGTCGTAGATCTCCACGATGACGCCCAGGTGCAGCACGCCCACGGGCAACACGGCGTAGAAATTCGTGGTGTCGGTCGGCGACAAAGTCACGTCGCAGGTCAGGGTGACCAGGTTGTTGCCGTTGCAGAGAGAGGTCTCCAAGTCCTCATTGAAAACAGCAAACTGGCCGTTCAGACTCTCGCTCTCAACGCCCATCACGGTGATGCTGCTCACGTGTGCATTGCCATACAGGCGGATGCCCAAGCCGCCGCAAAGGTTCTGGAAGTAGAGGTTGTCATCCGAGCCGGAGGCCAGCATCGGATTCGCGCCGTTGGCGAAGGTGCCGGTCTCTGTGAGGTTCTGCACGGCAGACACCTCGAAGATGACATCATCAGCATCATTCATCATGGCTGTGCTCGGATAAAGTGCCAAATAGGGCGGCACCATATCGAATTCGCCTGCGTAGGTGAACGTGCCGTCGGTGGTGTTCGCGCCCGACGTCAGGGTGAACACCGCATCCTCGCCGTTGCCGTTATAGATACGGATCTGGTCGCCGTCCATCCATTTCACCTGGCCTTGGCCGTTCACGGGGTCGAGGTAGGTCCTGTCCTGCGTCCGCGACTCAATGGTGGCGTGGAAGACAGCCTTACCATCGTTGTCCTTGTCCTTGTTGCACGAAACGAGCATCATCATGCCCATCATGAGTGCCATTGCGATTGTCGTAATCTTTCTCATTGTCGTGTCCTCCTCATCATTACGGCCAATCGATTTCGACCATGTTCATGGTTTCCGTTCCGCCGCCCATGTTGGTAACGGCACCACCCGAGGCGCAAAGCACGCCCTGGGGCTTGATGGCTATGAGTTCCACCTGTGGAGCCTCATAGTGTTTGTTGGTTTTTCTCATTACGTTTTGATTTAGTTGTTAAATTTTTGAAAAATATTAAAAGTGATTGTTTTACAACGTTTTCAGAAACATTGGTGCAAAAATAGGAAAATTTTGATTTGTGCAAGAGTTTTTTTGAAATAAGGAGAAAAACAAAAGGTATCGAAGAAATCCTTATTTTTGCACAATTAAGCATCACTTTGTTATGTTTCAACTCAAAACGCAAGACAAACCCCTCATTTTCGACCGTCCCGCCATTATGGGCATCCTCAACGTGACGCCCGATTCCTTCTCCGACGGTGGACGTTACAACCAGCTGGACAAGGCTTTGCAGCATTGCGAGCAGATGATTGCCGATGGTGCCGATTTCATCGACATCGGAGGCTGCTCCACTCGGCCCAACAATGCCATTGCCACCGAACAAGAGGAAACGGAACGCGTCATCCCCATCCTGAAAACCATCAGAGAAGCCTTTCCCGAGGCTTTGATTTCCATCGACACCTTCCGCAAAAACGTGGCCGAAGCCTGCATCAACGAAGGTGCCGACCTCATCAACGACATCTCTGGAGGATTGTTTGACGAGGAAATGCTGCCTTACATTGGCCAGAACCACATCCCTTACGTGCTGATGCATTGTGTAGGCACGCCCGAGACCATGCACCAATACACGCTCAGCGGCGACATCCACCAAACTGTGATGGACTTTTTCAGGCAGCAATGTGAAGTTTTAGAGGCCTACGGTGAACAACAAATCATCCTTGACCCAGGCATCGGCTTCGGCAAGAGCCTTGATGCCAATTATCAGTTGCTCAACGACTTGGAACGCTATCGACACCACGGGCTGCCTGTCCTCATCGGTATCTCAAGGAAGTCGTTAATCTTTAAGGTTTTGGGCACCACACCGCAGGCTGCAGAGAACGGGACGACGGTCTTGAACACCATCGCCTTGCTCAACGGAGCCGACATCTTGCGCGTCCACGACGTGAAAAACGCACGCGAAGCCATCGAATTGGTCGGCACTTTTCGTCAAAGTATCGGAAAAACCTCGTAATTTTGCACCAAATTTAAAACTATGATTGACCTCTTCATTCAATTCCGAGTCTTCGACTTCATCGATATTATCCTGGTGGCCTTGCTCTTCTTCTGGTTCTACCGCATCCTGAAAGGCACCACCGCCATCAGCATCTTCTTGGGCATCGTGGCCATCTTTCTCATTTGGCAACTGGTCAAGTTCTTACAAATGGAGTTGCTGAGTTCCATCCTCGGTGCTTTTGTCAGCGTAGGCTTCATCGCACTCATCATCATCTTCCAGCCTGAAATCCGAAGGTTCCTGTTCACCATCGGCACCCAAGCACAAGAGGGCAAACTAGTGCAACGTTTCAAGTTTCTGAGAATCACCGGAAATGCTGGCCTCGATTTGGATGCCATCACCAAAGCCTGCCAAAACATGTCGGACATCAAGCAAGGCGCGCTTATCCTCATTGCTAGAAAGAACAACCTTGACGACATCGCCTCCACAGGTGTTGTGGTCAATGCCGACATTAGCCACTCACTCATCGAGAACATCTTTTTCAAAAACAGTCCCCTGCATGACGGCGCCATGATTATCCGCAACAACCGTATCACGGCTGCCCGTTGCATCCTTCCCGTGACACAAAAGACCAACATCCCTGGTCATTATGGTCTGCGCCACCGTGCCGCTATCGGCGTGACCGAAGTCAACGACTGCATCGCGCTCGTGGTATCTGAGGAAACGGGCAACATCAGCATGGTGATTAACGGCCAAATCAGCACCGTTAAACCTTTGGAATTGAAGGAAATAATTGAGAAAGAGTTGAAAGTCTAATTACTCCTTTATTTCGATAAAGTAATCATCCTCATCCGAATAGAGCAACTGCTTCTTATACGGGTCATAACGCAGCATGATCTGATAGGCGTAGCCTTGTTTCTTGAGTTCAGCCCCGATATAGCTGTTCATCATGTAGTCGTAGGTGTAGCCCGCATAAAGCTTTCCCAAATACACGGCATAGTTGTACACATCCTGAAGATCAAGCGTGTCAATGGTATAGCGATAGTCGATGTTCTGTGTCCAGAACGAATAGTCCGCCTGGGAATCGAATCCGTCCATGAGGTTGTGCTCGCAAAACAGCACGGGCTTCCAGTCACCATCGTTGACCTCGAACCATGATGCCACATTCACCGTGTTCAACGGATGCTTGTAGCTAAATTCGTCCGTGTCACTGAAGAGATAATCCTCATACTCCGTGATGCGCCCCGAAATCTCCATCCGCGAAAGCATGACCAGCCAATGTACGGAGTCGACAGGCACCTTGTCGATATCCTCGGGCACATAGACATTGACGCCATAATCACCCATGGCTTGAGCATAGGCGTTATACATCACATCGAGGAACAAATCCTGGCTGAAGCCATTCAAAACCTCAGTCTTTTTGCCATATTGCGTGTTATATTCCACCTTCACCTCAGCCTGCTCGGGGAAATAAACTGCCGCCTCAATAACAGGGCGCTCAGCCATGTATTGTTTGGCCAATTTCTTTTCCGTCTGACAGCTGGAAAGCAGCAAAGCGGACAGTATACCTATTACTATGGTTATTCTAGTTTTCATACGTCATCATCTCCAAATAAGTCCATCTGCACACCGTCGCCCTTGGGTTCCACGATCTCCAATGGCACATCATCAGGGTTCACTGCAATTTTTTCCGTTCCCTCCTCAGTTTCCGTTGGCTCATCAGACTCTTCCTCCGTTGGCTCAGGCTGGAAAGGTTCCAGGAACTCCCAAGTGTCAATCTCTCTCGTCGACAAGCGTTTACCCTTGGCCTTGTAACTCTTGATGCCGATGAACTCCTCCACATTGATTTCGTCGTCGGGGAAGCTGTTGCCCGCGTCGCTGACTTTGTAACTCAGCCTCAAGCGCGGCATGTCATCTACACTGCGGCCCAAATATTTAGCATCGGGATGCTCACCAATGAAGGAAGCACGGGCGTTCAGCTTGGTTTCCGCTTCAATGCAGAAACGCTTCAGGTACATCTTTTGGGTCTCGCCTTCGATGTAGATGACGGAGAAAATCTCATCCGGGTCGAACTTACGGATTTCCACCATGTCGTCGTCGAAGTGGGTATTGAGGTCATAGCCCGAAATCTTAAACTCGCCGTTGGCGAAAATCTGCAAAATCTTGTCTTCACCCTTGAAAGCGCCAAGGCATTGTCCGCGTTTGTCGGCATTAAGACGGCGCACCGTGTCGTCATACCAAATTTCACGGGCATTGAGGGTGGAGACGCCTTCCCCACTCTTCTTGATTTCCTTGACTTCATACTTCGTCAGCAGGTTGCCTCGCACACCACGGCCTTTCACAGCCAAGTCGGCGAAGTTGTAGTCCACGGTCTTCTGCTTCTTGTTGAACAACACCAAGGTCACCTTGACGACCTCGGCCTCGCCATTGGGGTTCCATGAGAAATAGCGCACCTTCGAGCTGGGTTTGCCTTGCGTGAGGTCGTATTCCTTGTCGCGCGTGACGCCCATCACGGCAAAACGCTTCACATAATGTGGCGCTCCATTTTTGCCGTCACGATATGCGACATTATAGGTCGTGCGGTCGTCGTTCTTATGGAATACACGCACATGGATAACTTTCTGTCCTACAAAGAGTTTCGGCTGCAACTTGGTCACCATGTACTTGCCGTCCTCATGGAAGACGATGATGTCGTCCATGTCGGAGCAGTCGCACACATACTCGTATGCCTCCTTATTCTTCTCTCGCTTCAAGCCTTCGCCAGTGCAGACGAAACCTTCGTCCTTGTTGGCATAAAGTTTCTCGTTGTTGGCGGCCACAGCTACGGCAGAGATGTTATCGAAGTTGCGGATCTCGGTCTTGCGCTCGCGGCCCTCGCCATATTTTTCTTTGATGCGCAAGAAATAGTCAATAGTATAGTCCACAATATGGTCGAGGTGGTAGTGTGCCTCTTCCATACGCTTCTCAATATCAGCTAATTGCTCGTCAGCTTTTTTGATGTCGAACTTGGAGATCTTGCGGACAGGCTTCTCGCAGAGTTTCTCCACATCCTCGCGGGTAATCTCGCGTTTCAGCAGTTTGCGGTATTTGTCGAAGCGACGTTCGATGCCCGTGAGTTGGTCGTCCCAAGTCTCGTAGTCCTTGTTTTCCAGTTCCTTATAGATGCCCTTCTCGAAGAAAATCTTCTCCAAGGAAATCCAATGCCAGCTGTTTTCCAACTCCTCGATGAGAATGCGGAGCTCCCAGCTGAGGAGTTCCATGGTACGGTCAGTGCTGAGCTTCAAAATCTCGCTCACGCCCATGAAGGCCGGATGCTGGTTGACGATGACGCAAGCGTTAGGCGAAATCGACACTTCGCAATCCGTAAAGGCATAGAGCGCATCTATCGTCTGGTCGGGTGAAACGCCAGGATTGAGGTAGATGACAATTTCGCACTGCTCAGCGGTGTTGTCGTCAATTTTCTTAATCTTGATCTTACCCTTGTCGTTGCACTTCACGATGCTGTCGATGACACCGCCCGTGGTGGTACCGTAAGGTATTTCACTGATAACCAGCGTCTTCTTATCCTGTTGGCTGATTCGCGCACGGATGCGCACCTTGCCGCCACGCAAGCCATCGTTGTAATTGGTCACATCCATCAGACCGCCCGTCGGAAAGTCAGGATAGAGCGTGAAAGGCTCATCGCGCAGGTAGGCGACAGAGGCATCAATCAACTCATTGAAGTTGTGCGGCAAGAACTTGGAAGCCAAACCCACAGCGATACCTTCTGTGCCTTGGGCTAACAGCAACGGGAACTTCACTGGCAGGGAAACTGGCTCGGCGTTACGGTTGTCATAGGAACGGGTCCAATCCGTAGTCTTATGGTTGAAGACGACTTCTTTGGCGAACTTTGAGAGGCGTGCCTCGATGTAACGCGGAGCGGCAGCATCGTCACCCGTGAGGATGTTGCCGAAATTACCCTGCGTGTCCATAAGCAGATCTTTTTGGGCAAGTTGCACCAATGCATCACCGATAGAAGCATCACCATGAGGGTGGTATTTCATCGTGTTACCCACGATATTGGCCACCTTGTTGAAGCGACCATCATCGAGTTCGTCCATCGAGTGCAAAATGCGTCGCTGAACGGGCTTCAAGCCATCTTCGATAGCGGGCACGGCACGTTCCAAAATGACATAAGAGGCATAGTCGAGAAACCAGTTCTCGAACATGCCTTTTAGCGGTATCACATGGTATTCATCTTCTTGAGCCTGAGCGTCTTCCACACCTTCAAAATTCTCGTCTACGGGCTGCTCGTCCAAGGGTTCGTTTTCAGTCTTGTCTTCAATATCCATAAGATTTTTCTCCTGCTTGCAAAAATAGGAAAAATTTCATTCAAATCAGCAATTATTGAACAGATGCAATCTTACTTCCAAAACCGCAACACTAAAATTTCCCCGAGCAAAGCCAGCAAAGCAATCAGGGCGAATAACTTCCATTGCGAGGATTGATGTGCCATGGCCTCCACGAGGTCAGCAGTGGCAAAGTCGGAAGTGTCCAAAACGGCAGCCACATCGAAACCGGCTTTGGCAAAGGCCTTGCTTACCTCATCACGGTCCACGAAGTCCATGCGCGACTCCACACGGCTCTCGTTCCATGCCGTCACACGGTTCACACTGTCGTTGACCAACAGGTCATAGAAACCCGCAGAAGGTAGGTTGTCATTTAAATAGAGATAGACTTTGCCGTTCCTCACCTCCGAGGCGGGCATTTGCTCAAAGCTGCGTTCTGTATTGGTAAAGAGGTATTGGTGGTCGCCTTCAAGGCTTATGTCATTCAAAACCAGCATCTTATCCTGACCAATGGTATAGGAGAGCCTATTCAGTTGCCCGCCAAGCAATGCCATCTTGACCATCATAGGAACAAAGATCGAATGGTCGGCAAGGTCGCTCCACTTCGGATCAAGAGCGGTGGCCATGACGAAGGCCTGCCCCTGCCCCACTGCCTCAGAGAACAGCATCGGGTCGCCATTTTGCAAAATCAACAAGGTGTTCGGGATACCATTGCTTCTCAAACGCAGGTGCTTCTTCACCTTGGGCAAGTCGGCATGTTGGGGCATGTCGAGGATGACATCGCTGAAAAACTCATGCCGCAAAGCCAAGTCCTGCGCCACAGTCGTGTTGGTGTCGAGTTCCATGACAGAGAGGCCGAGTTTGTTCAACAAAAAGGAATTGTTTTTCGGGTCGTTTTTCGAGGGAAACACCAATAAGGCGGCACCGTCGGTGACACAATTCAGCAACGCCTGCTGCAAGGTCTCGTTAAGGTTAGCAGTCTCGTTGACGATGATGAACTGGGCTTTGGCCAATTGATCCAAGTCGAAACGCGAAGGTTCCATCAAGGTATAACGGAACTGCTCGTCGTCCTCAAAGAGCAGGGCGCAACTCGTAGCCTCGCTGCCCAATTCAATGACGGAGAGACTCGGCCTAACACCCAAAACGAAATCATAAGTGTCGTCAAAGGTGATAGGATGGTCGTTGAGCGACACGCTGCATCGTTGGTCTCCCGTACCATCCACCACAAACTGCATGACGACTTCTTGTGTGCCGTTTTTCTCTAAATCGACCGTTGTGGATGCCGCCATAGAACCATTCATAGTGAAGGTGATGGGCAAGCCTTTCACCTCTTTGTCGCCTTGGTTGACGATGCGCACGTTGAGGTCGTTGGTCAGGCCAGGTTGCACCACGGGCGAAGCCAACCACACGGAATCAATGTAAAGGTTGGTCTTGAACTCGGGCGTCATCGGTATCACCACCACTTGCATGGCCGTATCGGCCTTGGCTGCCGACAAGTCGAAGGTATTCCTTTGGAAATCAGAATAGACGAACATAGTCGAAGTGGCAAAGCCATGCTGTTTGGCCAGCATCTCGAAGCGATCCATCACCTCGCCCATCGGCGCGGGCGCACCGTCCGTGTTCATGCGGTCGAGCTGGTCGAGCATCTCCTCCTGGTTCATCGGGTATTCGTTCTGAATCTCGAAGCTGTTGGTCATCAGCAGGTAACGGTTGGAGGGATTGAGTTTGTGCACCAAATCCCGCGCCGACTGCCTTGCGTCCTCAATCAAAGTGGTTCGCTGCGACTGTCCCTTCATGCTCATCGAGTTGTCGATATAAACACCGATAAGGTTGTCTGCTGTGTTGACATTCAACTGTTTCTCCGGATGATAGGGGAAGGCAAAAGCCAACACCAAAGCCGCAATAAACAGGCAGCGCAGCAACAAGGTGACGAGATATTTCAGTTTTCGCGTCTTGGCGTTCTCCTGCTGGATGGAGCGCAGCACAGCAGTATTGCTGAAATACACCAACTTATGCCGCCTGAAGTTGAATAGGTGGATGAGAATGGGAATCAGCAGGGCAAACAGGCCCCAAAGCATTTGTGGATAAAGGAAACGCATAAGCTAAAAACAGGCGGCAAAGATACAAAATCTTAATCAATACCCGAACAAATGCCCTCTTTTGCCGTGACGACGGTAACGGTCCTTTGCAAAAGTAGCACAAGCGTCCTCAAGATGCTTCTCCAAAGGAATAGCCACGCCTAATGTAACCTCCAGACCTTGCGGCAAACGCCAGCCCGTCACCTGATAGGCATTGACATTGACAGCGGGCACACTTCCCTCCTTCTCAGCAGTTCCATAATTGTCGAGCAGCCCTTGATGCACCGTAGCATTAAGCTTGAGCAGGATATGTCGGCCTCCCAAACCTATACGGCTGCGGATGCCCACACCAGCAAAGGCACCGGCATGTATCAAGTTCATGTTGGCGTCACCTACATCGATGGTCTGGTCAAATTCAATGGGTGCGGTACGGTTAATGTGGATTTGGCCGCCCAAACGCATCCCTGCCTCAGCACCTATTGAAAGAAAAGGCTGTAAATAAGGTTTGATGGGCAGACGTATTTCTAAGGGCAGACGGAAATCCACATAATGCACAGACATAGTGTAGTGAACCTGCGCACTTGAATAGTGCTCATAGCTGATGTCGGTGCCGCGTTGCAGATACACCACCTCAGGCGACAAAACAAGCACATTGCCCATGGGGATGTCTACAAACAGGCCTCCCATCGGAGTGAAAGCGTAAGCCTGAGGCAATTGCTGCAAGGCCGTATTATTGAAATAGTACATTCGAGGCATATTCATACCGCCTTTGAGCCCGATGGAAACGGACTTCTCCACAGGCGGGTTGTTACCCGACTGAGCGAAGGAAACACCGCCAACAAAAACAGTCAACAATATGATTATCAAGTACCTTTTCATTGCTTTACTATTTACCATTCCTCATTCCTTGCCACACCATCACCGTCCTTATAGATGAAATAAGAACCTGGGGGATACTGAGTAAAGATGCCATTAGAATCGTCTTCTGTTTCCATGATGACCGTTGCATAGCGGAAATCGGAAAGCCCGTCACTGGTCACTTGTCCTTTCATGACAATGCCTCGTTTTACTCGCGCATGATAGGTCTGCCCGCCCATTCCCATCTCATATTCCTTATTCTCAATGAAATAAACCGTAAAGGCATTGCCATTGCCACAAACAAACACGGTGTCCGTCTTCGTTTCCGTGGCCTCGTTCAAATCCATCTTGACGATGCCATTATGCTGGTTTGAAAACCGTAACCATGTATTATTTTCAACAACATTAAGAGGCCAGTCGATCACATCCAAATTGGAGCTCACACGTTGTTTGGGACTCATCACAAAACTGCCTTCTACCTTAGGTGGCACAGGTCCTTTCGGGACAGTCCCAAAATCAGCAAAAAACTGCGTCTGCACCGAACTCGGAATCACCGAAAGGATGTCGTCAATGTAGTACTCCGTACCGATAAGCGCGATGGTGTTGTCGTCGTTTTTCGTGCAGGAACTCTGAGCCAAGCTACCCAACATGAGCAAGCCTGAAACCCATATGATTATTCTGTTTTTCATCATTCAAACATTTATCTGACAATCACTTTTTTCGCCACCACACCTTCTTTTCCTGTGACCACAAAGAAATAAACGCCACAACTGCCTCTCAAATTGTATGCCATAGAGTTTGATCCTACTTCATTATACGTCTGAACATTATCAATCAGTGTGCCCCTCATGTCATAAACCTTGACATCTATTTTACCTGTGAGCCGCTCAAAATGAAGCGTCATCTGTCCGTTGTTGGGGTTCGGGACAACCTCAATGTTCGAGGACTCTGAGCCTATCGAAGGGCCGTCCTCTTCTACCCCATAGAAAGAACAGACAAACCAGTATCTTTGTTCGATGCCATCCTGAGCGCAACGGTTAAAAGCCCGAGCTGATAGCCATACAGTATCCTCCACCTGACTCAGCACATACACCTTACAGCACTGGTTTTTTTCACCGAAAGGTTCAAGCACCCATGACAAGGGCTCTTCAAAACTCCAGGTGACACTGTCCCAATAACAGTGCGGGTTGGTGTCCCACAAATGGAAATCGTATGAGTTGATCTGAAACTCCGTTGCCGTGACTACCCAATGCGGAGCGGTATTGGCCGGATCCATAGGATAAATCTCCGTGGGCACTGGCGTATAGTCGAATTCGACATGCATCGTAACGACGCTATCGCAGCCGAGTGTGTTCTTATACCTCCTGTGATACTCGTCAGACTCTGTAAAGATATGGTTCTCAGGATCAAATGGGTCTTCCGTAGTGTATTCTAGCCCTTGAGGATCCCAGAAATAACTATCGCAGCTTTCCTCTGGCGGTACAGTAAATTCAAACGTTTCATAATCACTAATCTCAAGATGAAGCACATAAGTGCTGTCGCATTCGATATTACCGAATGTTGTATGGAAAGTCTTCTCAATCCTATCCTGGCTTTCGTAATAGGTCACACCAGTAATAGGCCAATAATAATAGTCACAGGCCACCTTCGTTTGCTCGTCGTAGAATTCCTCATGAAACTTCAGATCCAGACGATGCTTAATAGGGCAACCTCCGTTCGGGTCATCAAGGATGATTTCGTCATAGGTGTCCTCATGATAGGTTATTCCTGTTTTGTCCCAATACCAACTCGGTGTCGACCCATGCGTATAGCATTCATATTGGTTGAGCACAGGAGGCATCTGGTATTGGTCAACGGTAAGTACCAGCTTCTCCACTTTCAAACAGCCATGATTGTCGATGGTGTCGAAATAGGCGATTTGGCCGTCCTGGTCATACAATGTTCCATGGAAATTGTAAGTGTCTCCAACACAGATGCTCGGATCAATAACCAAGGTATCATTAGGCGGATAGACGGTCAAGTTAAGCCTGACAATACTGTCGCAACCGTGGATGGTGTGATCAGTATAGGATTGTTGACAGGAGTAATTATATGAAGTGCCATAAAACAAATAACTCTCGCCGTCACAGATGTATTCGGTAATGGTAGTCTCGTCATAAGTCGGCCAGTTGTCCAGATGCAGGTAGATGGTCTTGTCGCAGCCATACTGTGTTTGCTCGTGGTGTTCGTACACGCCGGGCTCACTTACCTCATCGCCGTAGAAGTTGTAAACAGTGCCGCTGCAAATGGTCTCATTGGTGTTTTCCACCTCGTTGGGATGAACCAGGATGCTAACACTAACGTTTTGTGAGTTGCCCCAACTATTGTCAGTGATATGGCAGGTGTAGGTGGTAGTACCCACTGGTGGTGTAGCCACAGGATGTTGGATGTTAGCATTGTTCAAGGTGTTGGCAGGTGTCCAGCTATAGGAGTAGTTGCCTGACCCACCAGTCGGCAAGGCATGAAGCGTGGTCGACTCGCCTTCGCAAAGCTCGGTATCATCGGCAGTGGCTGTCGCGCTCATGCTGCCCACATAGACTGTGCATTGGGGCGCACCGACCAACACAATCTCACAGAACGAAATATCATCCAAGCCAAAGTCGTTTCCGGCAACACCCGTGTTTTGGTTCAGGATAGTAATGGTAGCCGAAGTGGAACTGCCGCTGTACCATAGCTCATAAAACTGCTGCCATGTGTTGAATTGTGCAGGCGCCGAAAAAATGCCGCCGATTTGGTTACCATTAATGCTGAATTGAAGCAATGCCACCTGGTCGGGAGTACCAGCAAGCGTACACACCCATGTGGAGAAAGCATAGTAGGTGTTGGGAACGACTGTAATCTGTTCTGTCCACACATTTATCCCGGGAGTAGTCGCCCCGTTGACAATCATGAAATTACCCGTACCGCCATGGCCAAGACCGACAAAATTCTCATGATGAAGACTGGCATCGTAATCCACATAATAGGTTCCTTCCCCAAAAAGATTGGTATTGTATTGGTATGCTGAGGTAAACCCCACATTGCCTTGATCAAAGTTACCATTGACAACACTCTCGGCACCTGGGGCATAACCCGAGCAGGTGTAAGTGGTAGTCACCATAGGCGATGCCACAACTACTGGCCCTTCGGTTGTCGATAGTCCTGTAGCAGGAGACCATGTGTAATAGGTGGCCCCCGAGGCCGTCAGCGTCACCGACTGACCTGGTTCGATATTAGCCGAAGGAGGCGTGATAGTGACTGGCTGAGCCATAGCCATACACGCCAAAAGAATCATCAAAGCCGACAAAAACAACCTTCTTTTCATAGTCAATTCAGTTAGTTGGTTGCGCAAAAATAACAATTATTCTCGTTCGTCACAAAACGGCCCAACCTTTATCTGCAGACCGTCACACGTTTCTTCACCGTGCCATAGACCGTATGGATCTCAATAAGATATACCGAAGGTGCATAGCCAGAAAGATTCCAATCAAGACTATTGGCATGAATACCATGACGGTCTTCAAGCACCTGCCCCATCATGTTAATCAAGCGAACGCTTTCTATACCTTCAGCCTCAATGGTCACCGTTCCCTTGGTAGGATTGGGGTACACATTGACTTCCATGGTCTGTTCCCCAACACCGAAGAAGCCTGCGTTGATGATAAATTCACGCTCAATCTCGCCACAATCGGGCGTCCTGAAATTGGCGGTCAATGTGGCTGATCCAGGCGTACCGACAAAGACGCGGCAATAGTTGTCTTGCTCATCCACAATCAACCAATCGGGATTCGAAAGGCTCCAAGTGATTTCACCTTGCACCTCGTCAGGATTGATTTCATAACGGTAGATGCCGTTGATCAGATTGGAAGCCACATATACATTTGACAGACCGTCAATCAACCCAATCATTTCCGAGTCCTTGATTTCGAGGTGAATCCTGCTGACAATGCTGTCGCAACCATACTGATTGAAGATGGTGTCGACTTCGATATAGGTGACACCAGGCTCATCATAGACAATGCCATTATATTCATACCAGTCGCAAGCGGAGATAAACTGGGTGTTCATCTCGAAATGGTTCATATACACGTGCTTGATGACGGTGCTGTCGCAACCCATAGAGGTCACGAAGCTGTGGAAGCAGGTCATGCCGTCTTGGTTACATTCGTATTCAAACCAGGTGAAAGGCTCACATGCTATTGTGTCGAACTCGTTGACAATCTCGTCCGCCAAGCTGAAGTGCATGGTGACGATGCTGTCGCAACCTTGCTGAGACTGATAAGTATGGTAATAATCTCCATCATGGTCGCAAATTTGGTTTTCCCAAGTGATTGGCGTGCAAGAGATCCTGTCAAATTCAGAAATCATTGCATCACTTTGCACCAAATGCATGGTGACGATGCTGTCGCATCCATTGGCTGCATCAAAAAACTGTTCATAATAGCCTTCATAATAATATTCTACCCCATTCCATGTGAAAGGCAAACAAGTCTGTTGCTCAAACTCATGATGCACGGCCTCTTTGATGGTCAAATGAAGCACCACGAGGCTGTCGCAATAGTCACTCGATTGGAAGTGCCTTTCATAAATGCCACTCTGATTCATTACCGTGTCTATCCAAGTGTACGAATAACACTCTTCCTGATAATCATCGACGACATAATTCGGAGCAATTGTCAAATGGAGATAGCATACTGTGTCGCATCCATTAGGATTAGTTTCCTCGTGTTCGTAATCGCCACTCTCTGTATAGACATTTCCATACCATTCATACAATTCACAACGTGTTAGTGTGTCATAAGAAGTAAAGATGTCAGCAAAATCGAGATGCAGAATAAGAAGGCTATCGCAACCTTGTGAGTTGGTCATCTCATGATAATAGATTCCCGGCTCTGAATATATCGAGTCAAACCATTGGTATGGCTCACAACTTGTTTTGTAAATGTCATTTGGTGGAGAACTATGGTTTATGGTGATAAGACAGACTTCGGTATATGGGCAACCAGTAGGGCCTGTCGTCTCGTAAGTGTAATAACCTGATTGGGTATAGGTTTGCCCGTGCCAAAAATAGGAATCACAGCCCGATACTGGAGAAAGCGTATCAATAATGCTGTGGTTGATGGTCACATTAATGCGTTCCAAAAGATCGCAACCTTCTGGGGTGGTTGACATGTGGGTGTATAGTCCTGTTTCTGTGATATTCTGTCCGTACCAAAAGTATGAATCGCACTCTGTCACAGGATCCCAATCAAGAGTATCGCTATAATTGATAGTCAACGGAAGCTGGTATTGCACATTGCAACCAAATTGATTCACCGTGTCGAAAACCACTAATCCACTTCCAGTATAGGTATGCCCATGCCATTCGAAAGAATCACATTCAGTAATGGGCGGCAGCATAATGGACTCGCTTTCATGAATGGTCAATTGCAATTGATGAGTGAGTTCGCAACCAAATTCATTGGTAGTCTCATAGGTGTAAAGCCCGCTTTCAGTGTAAAGCTGTCCATTCCAATAGTAAGAATCGCATGCCTCGATAACTTCAGGGTCTAAAGTCTCTGAATAATGTATAGTTAAATCGAGGACAAAGGTGCTGTCGCAGCCACCAGGAGGACCGTCAACGGATACCGAGTCGAGGGTAGTTGCATAATACCATTGTTGGGAACGCGGCCAATAATAGCTATCGCACTCCGTCAGGTTCACCACTTGGCGGAAACGGTCGCTGATGGTCAGGTGAAGACGTTCCAAACGGAAACAGCCATTTTCGTTTGTAGTCGGATAGGTATATGTTCCAGAACTGGTATAAGTTTGTCCGTGCCACGTGTATTGCTCACAAGCCGATACATCGGAATCAACCGTATCGCTGTAATAAATGGTTAGCGGCAGATGCTCAATACGGGTACAACCGTATTGGGTGGTGGTTTCATAATCGTATGTGCCGCTTTGGGTATAGGTAGTTCCGTACCATGTGTATGAATCGCAGTCCTGAACAGCAGGAAGGGTCACCTCTTCTTCCTGATGGACGTTCAACGTCGCTTCAAAAGTCTCCGTACCGCATTGGTTGGTGGCTGTATAACGGATTTTTGTATGTCCGGTTGTAATGGAAGGAATCGTATTCCCATTCACAACCTGCCAATTGCCGTTTACCTTTACCTGCCATCCTGAAGTACCTTGTGAACCATTCCAAGCGACAGTAGGATTGGGCAGCGTCAGTTCATCCCCTTCGCAAATATCAATGGTTGAAGGCAGGTTGATGTTACTAAGCGTCGGAGGCTGGGCAGTATTAATATGTACCGTGGCTTCACTCTGCAGGCCATGAATGGTGACACGGTAATCAAATTGCACTTCGCCATAATAATTGGGATCAGTAAAAGTATATCGAATCTTCTTATTGGATAGCACCTGAGCCGTACCATGCGGAACAGGATTCGTCAGAACTTGCACTTGTGCATCATTGGTGTTTGGAAGCACATTATCATTTTGCAAGACATTGACATCCACAGATTCATCCAAGCAAAGAGTAGTATTAGGAAAATCATCTTGCGCATCGACACTATATACCACGTTGGGGACAAAAGAAATATCATCCAAACCAAAATCATCTCCAGCACCATGATTACCACTATAATAATCATAAATTTCAATGGTTGCTTGAGAAACACTATTCCCACTCGTCCATGTCACATTATCCCATGTCACCCATTGACTTTGATTGTTTACCAAAGAAACCGTTTTTTGTGCAATTTGATTTCCATTAATTATCAGACGCAAATCAGCAGAAGCCGGATTCCAAAGAGCAGGCTTTTTGGTCAACAATACCACTCGGCACGAAAAATTGTATGTCGTTGATGTAGTAACATCTACGGTTTGCTTCCAAACAACCTTTGTGGCATTTACATCGTCTCCCCACCCATTTACAATCATGAATTTGCCATTACCTGAAATTATATTCCATCCATTATTAATTCCATGGCCATTTCCAGAAGTAATATCTATACAATAATGTCCATAATCAACACCATACGCACCATTCACTGGCTCATAATCCGTGTCCGAAGGAGCTGAAATTTGACCATAAGTGTTATAGCCTTCAAAATTGCCATTGACAATAATGTTTTGGGCAAAAATCGAAGTTGGTATAAACAGCAACAGCATCACCAACACTCTGAAAATCCGATGCATTTGAGTACTCTTTTTCATTTGTCTTTGTTTTTCCAATTACACAAACGTGCAAAAATGCAAAAAACGTACCAATTATGCAAGAAAAAGTTCATTTACAGCGGCTTTCCGTCCAAAACTGCCTCTTTCAGCGTGTCGTTTTCGTAGGTCAATTTCAAAGAAAAGAATGGTCTGTGCTCATCAATGAGGCGTAGGAAAATCTTGTCGCCTTCCCAAGAGGGTAATTCTATAAGTTTCTGTTTCTCAATCCATTCCAAATCGCCTTCGTTGCAGGTGATTTGTTCGCCCGTCCAGTCGGTACAGACGAAGATGTGCATCTGCTCGGCGGGCCAGATATTGTGCACAAAGGTCACGATGCCGCAGTAACGCCACGCCGTGACCTCAAAGCCCGTCTCTTCGCGGATTTCGCGCCTCATGCAGTCCTCGGGACTCTCCCCTTCCTCGAACTTGCCGCCCACGCCAATCCATTTGTCGTGGTTCTCGTCGTTTTCCTTCTTGGTGCGGTGCAGCATGAGGTATTGGCTACCGCGCTCTAAGTAACACTGAGTGGTTTGTTTCATTGTGTTGTTCTTTAATCGGCCCTTCGACAGGCTCAGGAACCTATGCAAAATAAAAAGCAAGGCGGCCTTGTGAGCCGCCTTGCAAAACCTTTTTTAGCTCTGAATTAGATGATACCCTGAGCGAGCATAGCCTTGGCAACGCGCATGAAGCCAGCGATGTTGGCACCCTTGACGTAGTCAATGGTCTTACCACTCTTACCGTACTCAACGCACATGTCATAGATGTCGTTCATGATCTTGTGCAACTTGACATCGACCTCTTCGGCAGTCCAGTTGATGTGACCAGCGTTTTGGCAGATCTCAAGGCCAGAGGTGGCAACACCACCGGCGTTGACAGCCTTACCAGGAGCAAACGGCAGCTTAGCTTTCTGGAAAGCTGCAATAGCACCGGGCTGGCAACCCATGTTCGACACTTCGGCGACGAACTTCACACCGTTCTTGATCAGCATGTTGGCGTCGTCTTCGCTGAGCTCGTTCTGGAAAGCGCAAGGCATAGCGATGTCGCACTTGACACTCCAAGCCTTCTTGCCAGCAGTGAACTTGGCAAGTTTCGGGAACTTGGTGGCCATGTCCTCAACCTTGTTACGGTTGGAGGCACGCATGTCAAGCATGTAGTCGATCATCTCCTTGGTGATACCGTCCTTGATTTCGCAGACACCATCGGGACCAGAGATAGCGACAACCTTGGCGCCCATCTCAACAGCCTTGGTGGCAGCGCCCCAAGCGACATTGCCGAAGCCAGAAAGGGCAATCTTCTTGTCCTTCATGGTCTCCTTCTTCTGTTTCACCATACGCTCAACATAGTACATTGCACCAAAGCCAGTAGCTTCGGGACGAATCAGAGAACCACCCCAGCCATAGCTCTTACCAGTCAGAGCGCCAGTGCTGTGTTCACGG
>JAEEGL017236404.1_pt1 | contig 34963 bp, 37 predicted proteins | sample 9134231 | NCBI WGS metagenome assembly JAEEGL01 (sample SAMN16246548, study PRJNA631951) | gut metagenome | biome: gut microbiome; feature: rumen; material: fiber-attached | host: Bos | place: Iran: Karaj | collected 2018-10 | reverse complement strand
TCCTCTTCTTTTTATGGCATTGTTCTTCACCTCATCATTTTTCCAAATTTCCTTTGCGGTTTTATCAGTAAACCAAAAGTTTGAAAATTCGGAATCATAAATTTTTGGATTTGCGTGAAAAAAATCACCATTGAATTCAACGGCAATGTTCAAATCATATATGAGAAAATCAATAAAATAATAGTTCTTTGTCTGTTTATCATAAAAACCAAACTCATTATCTTTTCCATAATATAATTTCAACCCATCAAACAAACCCGAATTATCATCTATCATTTTTTGAAAAAAAGATGTTGCCATATTTGATACAAATTTAGGATGCTGTTTAACCGCCTGTTCATATTTTATTATTCCATCATCTTCACCATATCGGTTTATGTAATTTTCAAGAGTTATACCTTTACTTTTACATAATGAATTCCAATAATCAAGTCCATATTTTTCTACAACATAATCCTTTGATTTTGTCAGGTGTTGTTTTGAAACATATGCGTCATATATTTCAGACCCTTCTTCAAAACCATGTTTCTCTATTAAATTATCCAATGTTACTGCACGAGATTTATTGAACTTCAGAAAGTCATCGGCAGACCATCCATATTTTTTATTTTTATATTCAAAAGTATTGGAATACGCCTGCTTTTCTCTATACTCATCAAAAAGTTGCCTTCCCAAATCATCCCCATATTTTTTCACAAAATTATCCAATGTAACCGATTTACTACAATTGACCTTCTTTATAATGTCATCAGGTATGCAAAAACCATATGCGGTGTATTTGTTGCACGTATTAAATATCCTGCTAACATTCTTATCCGTAAAATCATTATATTTTTCACTCATACAATGTTCACATATTGTTAAAGCATATGTTTCTCCAAAAACATTCTTTCTTGTTCTATACGTTGTCCCACCATATTGTATTGATGTTTTACCTACATGCATTTTTGTATTTCTATACCAAATCGCCTTCCCGCAACATCTGCAATAAACAGCATTTTTATCAAACTCATTTTGTAATTTCGTCATTTCATCCTGTGTCATATCGTGCCATATATTTTATATATTTATAACGACACCGATAGCAACGTCACAAACTAACTGTAATTATTTTATCAGTTGGCAAAATATCTGAAGGTTTGCAAGATATTCGTTCACCATCCCTAACAACTATTATGGAATGGTCATTTGTTACAATGACCGTCTTTCCTGTCTTTGTCGTTATCTTCCATTTTTTCTTTTTTACTTTATGGCGAATCACTCGTTTCGCCTCAGCAAAATATACACCATTGGCATCAGATTGGTTTAATATCAATATAGGACACCTGACGCTTTCGTGTCCCGCCATTGTATTTCCAGCACTTCCATATTGCTCACATTCATTATACAATTCTTCTATTGTCCTGTCTTTATCATGACAATGAATTATCGTATCTTTATCGCAACTGTCAGTGTCAATATATACCGTCACCTGCTTTTTTACAGGACAATGGACTGTGACACCAAGTTTCTCGTGAACCTCCTTGTCATCATACCAATGGTTGAGGAAATAATCATTGATGTTTCTTTCGGCATACAGGATTGCGCTCTTCCCCTGCTTTGTAATACACTCCGCAAGTCGGGGGTCAAAGAAATACATATATTGGTTTCCCAACCCGCCATAGAAACTGTTAATCATAATCTTCGTTCCCTGCTCCCAATTGTGATACTTGGTATAGGTGGCGTTCAGTTCCTCTATCTTATCCTTTATTTTTTTCTCAAGTTCAGCATTCATAATCTGTTCTTTTTATATTCAACATCCGCAATGTTCTTTCGTGCTGCTTGCCCAACACCAAGTCCGCCTTTCGCAATCCCAGCAAAATCCATCACAGAAACGATACTTTGGTTCTTCAACGCGGGTATCGTTTTTGGGTTCTTCATTGGAAACCTCATCGGTCTCAATGTTTTCGGTTTCAATGTGTTCGTTATTTTCCATGATATATCCTTGATATATCGTTAAAAAGGACAAACCATTTCGGTTATCTCCTTCTTCAATGAAACCATTTGGTTTTTCAGGTATTCCTTTCGGACAAGTGCATTTGCCATCTTGATATACGCTTGCTGAATGTCATTGACAAACTCATTTGTATATTCAAATCCAATGGTATTTAACTCGAACTCGGTCAATTTCCTCAATGCACGTTTTTTGGCAAGTTCCTTTCCGAACTCCTCTTTGAACTCATCATTAGCACCACATTTTGCAATACCTTTGAACACGATGAACCCTTCACTATAGTCGGTTACGAAAGGTTCATCTTTCACATAAATAAGACACACCACCGTGCGCTTTTTTTCATTCACAATGTATTTGTACGTTCTCATAACTTTATAATTTTCTAATTTCCTTTGAATCGTCATTTTCAGTGATAAGCACGCATTGATCAAGATTCGGCAATTTGGCAGTCGGCATCGTACCGCCCAAATCACAGTTGTAGCATTTGCCCATACCGGCAATCCCCTTGACAATTTTTGTGTAAAGGACATCCATATCATGTTCATTTCCCTCGAACAAAGAGTATGTCCTATCTGCATACTTGATTTCCACGCTGCAATACGTATCGTTTTTTGACATCCTGATGTTAATCACATTTTCAAGATTGATGACATACGAGTTTTTTCCGTGCGTGAACTCTATAAAAAACGGTGTATTCATAACTGTATATGTTTATTGTAAAATTTCAATTTTGGTATTGTCCACAATCTCCCCTGCGTATGCACGCAGCAACAACTTGAAAAGTTTTCTTGAATCAATTATCATCTCATCCTGCATCTCCCCATACACACAACTATCCTTCATATCAACGGTAAAGTCACAAGTGAAGCGTACTTTCTTATTCAGCAAATCACCCTTTGTATATGAATCGTTTTTGCAGGTGTCATAATCAATATAATTGAATGTGTACTTCGCAATGGGTTCAACCGAATACTTATCATACCTCCCAAACGGATCATTTCTCACACACTTATTGAATATGATTTCAGCATTATCCTCATTAAGTTTTATATTATAGACATATTCAATATCCCCATGAAGTTTATTGGTAATTTCATAATAATCCCCATACAAATAAACAAGGGTATCATAAACATCCGATGGCATCATACCGCTTTTCAACATATTGGAAAGTTCAAGCAGTTCATTTCCAACGCCTTCTGGATATCCATCGCAATGATGATACAGGTAAAGTGCATCATTCTTATTCTCAATAACTATATTGCATCTTGTTGACACGGAATTATCTCTTTTATTATTGTTAAACATCAAGTTCAATGGTCGCTTCATGATTATCCAAGCATTCCATTTACTTTTAAAATAACAAAAAAGAGAAATCTTTTTAAGAAGTGAAACACATTCCATCAAAAATACTTGTCAATTCCAAAGTTCCAAAACATCTTTTGGTCGAAACGATATTCGGGATAATCGTTTTCACTCCAATGGGCAATTAACGCATAATCAAAATCATCGTTTATCCACGAATCCCTTGTGTCCACCGCGTACCTATGGTCAAGCATTGTTATGCTACCAAAATAGTTTATAAGTATGGGAATTGACGGAATCATCTGCGAATCACAGGAAATAAGGAGTTTCTTCCCATCAGGCATGTTCTTATTCGTTATCCTCGCCACGCTGTGCGCGCAGTACAGGAACAGGTGTTATTCCGTGTAACCGAAACCTTTGTCATACACGCAGTCAAAGTCATTCCAATCCCTGAACAACGTATCCATATCCTTCCCCTTCCTACACATATAATCATACAGATAGAACGACTGCTTGAACTTCGGTTTCAGGTATGAGAAGTTATAGTATTTCTCCGGGTCTGGTGCCTGCTTGTATTTCAGATAATAAGGCACAAGTTCGTAATCATTTATGTTGAACTTAATGTTGAACAAATCAAGCACCACGGGAATCACATACTTATAATGGTACTCCGTTGTGAAGTGGTGGTCGTTTGCGGGTACTCCGAGATATGTTTCCCCTCCCGAATAAAGATGGTGCATTACACTTCCCGGATGTCTCCTTGCAAGTATCTCGTCCAAATAAGGATCGTCCTGTGTTTTCTTCGTTTCCGTGTTCCATGCAGGAAAGCATATATGCTTCGCCATATCCATTATTTCCGTATGCTTCATTGCTAATATATTGTGTTTTGTAAATCTCTTTTTCCCACTTTGTTCTATATGCGTTCCTGTATGTTTCGTACACATTGTTGCCGCATATATTCTCTATACGTCTCCGCCATGCGTCAAGCATAGCGGAGTCATGAAAAAAACCGTTATCTGACATTTTCGTATAAACATTCTTCACGCTTTCCGAATATGTTTCTGAATCATTGCTCCGTTTTGCAATCGCCCTGTAATTGCGTTTTCCTATTTTGGATTGAGTATCCTTCAGTTTCAATTCCCTCTTGTATGCGGATATGGTGTTCACCGTCTTTATCTCAATATCGTATTCGGATTTGAACAAATCAATTATTTTCCTATTATTCTTTGCATTATTCCGAATAAGCATAGGATTCTTATCAAGTATCTCAATAAGCAACGCGAGTTTGCGTGTTTTCTTTGAGCGGTTTGTTCTTGCTGCGGTTTCCCGTTGCTTGTCACTCCACATCAGGTTCTTGTAATTGGTTGTACCATAATCGAAAGTGCAATCGAAATCCCTATCGAAATCCGAATCCGTATATTCTCTGTCCTTATCAAACGTACCTTGAATTATACCATCCTTAATTGCCTTTGCAAATTCCTTCTTGACAACCTCATAGCAGTATTCCCTTGTAAGTTTGTTCTTTTTGCGTCTTATGACCTCAAGGGTTTTCATTCTGACAAACTGGTTCCTGCCCATGTTCACCAATTCGGCATCCGCCCTGAAATTCACATCACACGATTTCTCAATATCCTCATCCGTTATGCTGTAAAACTCCTTCGCCTTCTTTGACATTCTGAACCCGCTGCAGAGTTTCAATCCGTTAAGAATACTATCTGTTTTTATGCCATATTCGGATGCAACATCATAAAACCCGGAAAGCAAGGAATCATCAGGGTTTGACATGAACACATCAACAATGGAATCCAAATCACCGAAACTACATCTCTCAATCTTATCAGGTGTATTTTCAACCCATACATTCCCTTGCCGCCATATTGTTCTAAACTCCCCTGCAAAAACGTTCTCCATACTATCTGGAATAAAAAACATATTCTTTATCTGCCATCCCGTGAACTGCGGGTCACCTCCAAGCAGTATGGAAAGAAAACGCATTATGTTCATGTATTTTCCCCAATTGTCGTTCTTGACAAATGTATACATTTTACGTTTGTTCCCATCATCACAATCAACCTCGTTAACCCTTATCTCATTGATTACAACCTCCTCATCAAGCACCCAAAACACCTGAACGTGTCCATTGGTGCAATGCACCTGGTATGATGTGGGGAATGGCATGGATAGCGGTTCGCATATTCCAATCCGTTTCTCAATAATGTTCCTGACCGCAGAAACAACATCAGTATTATTATCTATTGGAAGATGGTCAATATCAACTGCAACAATTCCCCTTGTCCTATGTGTCGCACCCGTTGAGCATTGCAAGTAGGTGCAATACTCCCTGTTAATATCACATACATGTCTGCCGTTTGACTTGACCTTTATTCTCGGTACGTTCTTGCTTTTGGCAAAATCGGTGCAAGTGGAATAGATATGGAATTTGGAGTTGGCATCGGAAACAAGTTCAACACTTCGGGTGTATATAATTTCACCAGTGTTTGAATCTATATAAGTTGTTGTTTTTCTGCCATTCCTCCTTGATACATTTGTACGGACATCCCGCTTGTCATACACACCATTTTTGGTATGGACATAGCATACATAGTCCGTGCCTGTTTCGTTTGGTTTTATAACATTCCTGATTCTCCCCATAACTATTGCTGAACAAAAGTGATGTTTGAATCGGTTTCCCTTGTCTTGAGTATGTATGCGGTTTCCCTCACAGGGAACATTGCGATGACGTAATCATTATCGTATGTGGTGACAACAAACACCCCCGCATCGGGATCCTCATTGACAGTGCAACCATTGAAATCAAATCTTTTTATCATGTTGTAGGTGAAGACCTCAACATTCGGTATTCTGTTTTCCCTGTTCTCTATCAGTATCATATTGTTTCCTTTTTAAGTAACCTGCCTCTCCGCCCCTATAAAAAGGCGGAGCGGAGAATTTCGCGGGCGTTGCTACTTTTGGCAGGGAGTTGGTTAGGATCCGAAGATACAAAAACAACAATTACATTAATATTTCGTATTCCATTTGTCCATCAACGCTTTAAGTTTGTCATCAATGTTTTCATTCAATGCCACACGTTTTTTAGGAAGCGTTGGTCTCTTATGGTTTTTCTTTTTTTCTTTTTTCGGTTTTTCAACAATAGTTTCGGGATTACTACATTCGGGACATGAATTGCCCGTGTACTCAATACCGTGTTTCGTGCAGAATTTCTTTATCATTTCAAAAACAAGTATTTTGGTTATATGGTTTTATTTATAAGTTTAGTTAGTTGTGAAATTGCTGAAACCATTCCGTTTCTCAACCTCAATTACTTTATCAACATAAGTGGAATCAAGGTTTGCGTGATGCACCATGTAAATGCTTACCCCGTTATCGCTCGCGAAGGTCTTGAATATCTTGAGCATCTCATTGCAACTCCCAACATCTATTGATGACAAAACCTCATCCAAAAACAGCACGTTTATGTCAGATATTTTTGTCTTTATGATTTGCAGGAATGCAAGGGTGACCGCAATATCAATTTTCTTTCGTTCCCCATTTGAAAGCGTGGTATAGGAAACTTCCTCACCAAGCGACCATATCGTGCAGTTGTAACCCGTATCAAATACAATCCTATAACTTATACCAAGTTGCGAACAAACACCCTCCACATATCCATTTATAAGCGGAACATAGATATCTGAAATGTACTGCTTCAAACCATCATTAGAGAACACCCCGCAAACAAGGTTCATCAGGTCAAGTCTTTTGTAGTCCTTGGATATCTCGGACTTCTTCGGTGCAATTTTTGCACGTATGCCATCGGACATATTATGGAGATTTTCCAACTGCTCTCCATATCCCTCAATCTTATGCTTCAATTCACTTTCAATAAGTGTCTTTTCAGTTTTCAACTTATCAATCTTTCCAAGTTCAATGTTCTGCTTTGATAAGGCAAGTGTTATTTTTTCACCAACCTTATTCAACTGCCGCCCATACTTGATGATATTGGATGATAAGGTCGTAGATGTCAATGTCAAAGCATTTGCGTACCCTTTATGTGTTTCAGTATCAAGGTGTGAACCGCATAATGGACAAATGCCTTTTTTATAGGCATCAAGTTTCTCGCTTACACCTTTCAGTTCATAACGTGCATTCAAAATGGCATCGTTTTTCTCCGTCTTGATTCCCTCAAGTGTATTTAACGTTTCATTGAGTTCACCGCATTTCTTCATACTTTCAGAAAGACTCATATCAATCTCATTGAGACGTTTCTCGCTTTCCGTAGTATCCGCATCCGAATCGCTTTTACTCTCAAGTTCGTTGATATGTTTTTCAATCTCCGAAATACTGGTATTGTATCCCTCTATGGATGCCTCATTGCTTTCAATCCTTGTTTTGAGCATCTTGACGCTTTCCTTTGATTTGGCAAGTGCGGTATTCAAAATGGAATAACCGAATATCCTATCAATGATATCACTTTTGTCCTTTGGTGTCATTTTCACAAACGACTTGAAATCATTGATTGAAAGGGCAATTGAATTTTTGAATATGCTGTACGGGGTTTTGTATATCTCATTCTCAAGATACTTCTGAATATTAGTCTTGCCTGCGGTATCAACGGGATTTCCGTCAACTGTCACCTCAAAGATATTGGGCATAAGTCCCCTATGAATCATAACACTATGTCCATCAGACTCTATGTTTATGAAACCCTCAAAATGCTTGTTCACCCTGTTGGGAATATCCTTCTGCGTGAAACCATCAACCTGACCATATAGCATATACACAATCAAATTGGGTATGCTCGACTTTCCTGCACCGTTCACACCACATAAAAGAAAAAGCGATGGTTCCCCATCGAAATCCATCTCATGCCATGAGTTTCCCCAACTGGTGAAATTGCGCCATCTAACATTCCGTATTCTCATCCTGCGTCACCTTTTTTCTGTAAACAATGCGACCGTTGTCAAGATCATAGGGACTCAATTCAACTGTAACGGAATCACCTGGCATTACCCTGATGTTGTTCTTCCTCATCTTGCCTGCAACATAGGCAATCAGTTCTTTTCCGTTGTCAAGCACCACCTTGTACTTGCAATTTGACAGGTCATCCGTAATGACACCATCCAATCTAATTAACTGCGTTTTCATATATAAAAATGTTTGTAATAAAGTAGTTTTTATATCTGAATATAACAAAAAACACAAACTTTTTTATACCATCAAAAATCAGATATATCATTGATATATCAAAAATACAAAAATCCCCATATCATAAAAAAATCATCACTCACACTTCTTTAATAATCAAAACATTATAACAAGAAACTAAAAAATCTAATTATATCAGAACCTGTTTGAGAAAATTACTATTAATTTAAGGACTTTAGACCTTGAAAATTTTTAAAAAACATGATAAAAAAGAAGGACATATCAAATCAGTTATGTCCTTCTTTGGATGCCTTAAGTATGATGATTACCTTCGTGTTATTTTGACTGATATTCCGAATGAGTATTGACGTTTTTGTTTTGTGTTGAATACTATATGACGATTGAAGTTGGAATCAGTCATTGTGGATATTCCTATGGTTTTGCTTATTTTTAGTCCGTTTGCTTCCTTGGTGGAGTCTGGTTGGTTCATGTATGAGAAATTGAATGATTGGGTTGGGTTGGTCACTTCTTTGGTATAGAAAGTGATTTCTGATAGTTGGTAGAGTGAAAGGAGGTTTTCACGGATGTAGGATTCAATATCATCTGATAAGGTGGTTTTATCCCCATAGGAATATTGGGTATCCACATAAATGTTGAATAGTGGAGTGAGTTCATTTGTGAAATACTCTATGAGTCTTTTTTCTATGAACACATCAAATGTTATATGGGTGTTTTTGATTTCATAGAGGCAGGTGATGTTATCTGATGGGGTATCCGAGGTGATGAAAGTGTCAAGGGTGATGGTATCTGGGGTTTTCATGGTGGTTGTTGAAAGGAAGGACTTATGTTCTTTCATGGACAAAGTTCCGTGTGAGTTGGTTTCATTGGTTTCCGAAAGTGTTGTTGTGTAATGATAGGGATCCCATGGTGAGTTGAATATGTTATATGTTCTTGCTCCTATGGAGAATTTGTTTTCAATTGGGTAGAGTGGTTTGTCGCCATCCTTCAATCTATAGACATTGCTGTTCCTGTCATTTGCCCTATGGAATGCAAGGTTGAATATTTTTGCGAAGGTGTTGTAATCTGATGCGAAACAGGTATTAAGGTGTCTTGATGACTCAAGAAGTCTTTCCTCACGGGGTGTCAATGTCCCTGTTATTTTCTCTATGTAAGGGTCCTTGTATTTGAGTATTTCGGTTCTATGCGGGGTGAAAAGACCATCGTGGCGCAGCATGGGAAATGCTGAGTCGGGTTGTGTTGCGTAGGTGATGTACTGACCGTTGAATAGCATGGTCAGGTAGTTGTATTTCGCACTGTCATTCGGTTTGACAAACATAATTGCATAGGGATATTCGGGATTCCCATAGGTGCTATCGCTTGTATGGAAGTTGCCATCTTGGTCTATAAGTTCATAAATCACGTTTTCGGATTGCATCACATTGATGTCGTGGTATATTGAACCGAACACGCTTCGGTTAAGTTCGTTTGCGAATTGTGCATAGTCGCAATTGCAAATGAAATAAGTGTCCTGTTCGTCATAAACGGTTGGCATATTGTTATGGTTGCCCGGCAACCAGTTCGGTATTGCGTTTCGCAGCACGTTGTATGTATCGTATTCTTCGGTGCTGTTCACATCTGCTAGTTTTGCGTACATCAAGGTATCGGATTCCACATTCGTTATGGTGAACACATAGTACATTTTTATTGGGGATGGGGTGTAGTAATACTTGACAATCAGAAGTTGCTTTTCATAAGTGTTCCCGTTTATCTCGTTGGTTTCCGTATAGGGTATGAAGTCGTTTGTGAAGTTCGTATTGCTGCCGTGTATTTCGTAGATGAGGGATTCGGTATCAGACGTTGATATATCTGTGATATATCCCGAACCTTTCATTGTTATTGGTGTTGTTTCGGATTGTGAGTTGATGATGTTTGTTGTCGGGTTGTACATCACATACCTGTTTATCGTTTCTATGGATATGCTTTTCCCCGTATAGTTTTCAGGGTTGTTTTCCTTTATGACATCAATTGCATCATAGTATTGTTTGACGATGTAAATGATAAGCACAACGAATTTGAATACATCATTCTTGATAACCTTTGCCTTGATATCCCCGATTGATGTTGCATCCGTAACTGATATTGGGACAAGCACTGCGGTGAACCTGTAACCATTCATGTTTCCGCTAAACTGTTTCTTTATGTTGTCAAGGTTGTTATCAATATGTTCCTCCCAATCCAATTTCTCAATGAGTTCAATTTCCGCACCCATGAAGAATGTTGTGCTGCTGACTGATTTTGTGCCGTTATCGAACAACGAGTATTTCCTGATATGGTCAAGGGTGTCGGTTTGTATTCCTGTGGTGTTGTAGTAGTCCCTTTTGAAATAGGTGTCAAACCAATCCGCATCCGTTCTTTTGAGGTTTCTTTCCACATTGTTGTCATAGATGCTGCCGCCAGCATCCTTGATTGCCGCCTCACCGATGTAACTCCATATTTTAGTCCAATCGTTGATTGGGATGTTGTTTGCATCGAGTATCATATCGTGTGGGATTTCATCAAATATGTAACCCCATTCCTGATTGTAAAGATTCGGGTCGGGTTCAAAAGAACGATGGTCTGGGGAGAATGAAAGTTGCCCGAATGCGGGACTTGTGTTCAACCGGTATGGGTTATTCCTTACATCCATTCCGTCTTTATACACCCATTTGCATATCCAAGGTTGTGTTTTTGAAAGAAGCATAAGGGATGCGTTGTAGTTCTCATAGCATCTTGTGTATTCGTTGTCTATGCAGGTTTCAGTATTCTTGTTGAGTGATGTGGAAAGCGTTGAGAAGTTGAATCCTGTTTTTGTTATGCTGTTATATTCTCCTTGTGTTGTGGATGTGTTGACCGCCATGAAATTTATCAGAACATCATATTCATCGGGATTTGTTGTGTTTGTAACACTTACCTCGTAGGTATTCTCATCTGCGTTTACTATAATGTCATTTGTATCTAATTCAATTTCAAGGTTGGAGTTATCAATATTGGCGATCAGTTCATTAAGTTCCTCAATTTCCCGTAATTCCTCGTTTTGTGTGATGGTATTCTCAATAAGATTTTTCTCATAATCAAGTTCTCCCATTTCTCCCCACATGCTTTTGCCATATGTTGAATAGTTGAAATCGGTTACGGGGAAGAATGACAATCTGCACAATTCGGGAACGTACTCCATAAATGTTTCAACGGTGTTGTTTCTTGTTACTCCATATACATCTTCATCGGTAATGACATTGTATTTGGTTTCATTCTCGTAGTTGAGTATGTTTCCCTGCTTTGTTGATTCGGTAATGTTTTGAGTTATTCCCGTTATGAGTGCATATCCGTTCTTTGATTTGGAACGCACATAAGTTCCTTTGTTGAACAAACCGAGATTGCTTTCATCAATGATAAGATGACCATGCGGGCATGCACCGAATAAGCGACCGTTATTCTGCAAAGTAATGCAGTTTTGAACTGCACAATTCTCAATGCTTATTGACATGTTCTCATAGGTGATGGATGCGTTTACTGCGGATATGATCACATTGTTTTTTGTCCTGTATGCCGTTAAACCAACATCAAAAGTTTTGTTGAATGAATTGCATATTGCATCCGCAATGATTTCAACACCACCCGTTCCGTAGAACATATCATTGTCATACCATCCTGGTTGGTCTATAATGTTGTCGTTTACATCGGTCAAGTAACCTGATGTTATTTGACCGATGCGGTGTGTTGTTCCTCCAATGGTATTCCAAAGGACTATTTCGGTATATGGTGGTATGCCTCCATTAATGGTCAGCATGACCTGTGCGTTTGCTGGTTCGTTGATGTATTCGCAAGGTGCGGTTTTTTCCATTGGAACAAGACCTTTCAGATTTGAGAGTTTGAATGTTCTATCAGTCAGTCTTATGTTGTTTTGTGGCAGTCCTGATAAATTCTTTCTTGAAAGGTTGTGCATATTGTTGTCAATATCCCTTATGCAGAACACGCAGTCAAGGTCGGTTATATCATTTGTGGTCGGCATTCCGATGTTTCCACCCGTTTGAATTGTCGGAATGATGACACCCTTTTGGTTTCTTGCGGTAAGATTCCTTTGGTTGTACATGGAGAACATTGTGGAGTTTCCCTCATAGGTGTTTCCCGCATATACAAGGTTTGTGCAGTCCACCTTGAATTCGGCATCGCTGATTGCGTTACAGTACAGACCGAAGTATCGGTTGAGGGTGTAGTCGTTTGCGGTGTTGTCATCAAAGAGGAACTCAAGGTTGATGAGGTTTGCGCAAATGATGCCGTTTCTTTCAAATCCTTCGGTTATGTATTTTTCAAGATAAAGGATTGTATCATCGTGTTCATAAAGCAAAGAATGGCAATGTTCCTGTGCGGAGGTGAACTCCCCATTCTCGTATGATATTCCATTATAGGATATGATGGTATCCGGGTCAAGTGATAACGTAATGGGTGCTTTCGGGAATCCGCTTTTTGCTGCGTAGTTTCTCAAATACAATCCTATTGGTGACTTTTCCGTAAGGTCGAATGTTCTTACTATTGTGCATTTGTCAAGTATATCTTTCCTGAAATCAAGTTCTGGAATTTTTTTACTTGCTTTTGGGGGGAAGTATGAAGGTTCTTCAATTTTGAATATAATAAACATTTCGGGCAGTTTGTCCGAAATCCACAATGGTGCGCACATCCCTATGTCCTCATTGTATTCAAGGGAGTCAATCCTTTCGCATCCCGCCCAATAGAATGACTCGTATTGTGAGGTGTAGTTATCTTTGACCGTTTCGCTGTCATATTCCTCCATGACATAATATGCAGCGGACTTGTCAAGTTTGTTGTAGAACTTCACCACATCCTTCCCATAGGATGATTGTGGGGATACCTTTACTGATTTGTATCTGCTATCGGACAATGCTTTTGTTGCATTGTAACTTTCCATCCATATTTTTTCTCCATTCGTGATGAGTTTGACATTTGTCGTGAGTTTCGGGTTTGTCCTTAAAACGAACTCCGAAGCACGGTCAAGCATGTCGTTGGTTGTGCCGATTGGTGTTTGTGGAAATTGACTCATATGAATGTCGTTTATTTTTAGTTGCCAACTGATCTGACTGGTGTTATGTCTATGATATCAGTTGATTTTGTGGATGGTGATTTCACTTTGCTTGTTGCGCCATTGATTGCGCTTGTCATTGTGGATGCGTTGTATTGGATAAGTGAATCGGGTGATATCTTTGTTGTTGAGTCCCCATAGGTTGCATAAATTTCAATATCGAATGAAACAACACCATCTTTTGAATTCTTGATATCAACACCCACTCTGTTTGCCATTGATATGTTGTTTATGTTGGTTTTGTTCTGTGTTGATACGCTGCTGTCGCCAAGTATTCTTCCATTGCCGCTTTCACCAGCACCCCAATAATCCGTCATCCTGTATTGGAATGTGATGGGTATTGATATCATTGCACCACCCGTTATGACTTTGGATGATGTTCTTGCATCTCCATCCACTTGTATTGCAGCGTGATTTTGTGGGTTGAGGAAAAGGTATGATGTGCAGGTGTCCTTTCCGAGTAGGTATTGGTCATTCGGTTCGTAACCGAGTTTGTGTGTAATGCCAATTGGAATTTCCGTTTCGGTTGTGTCTGATGGGAATATGGTATTTTCCAAACCATTTCCTGCAATGTCAATGCTCTCACTCAAGTACTCATAAGGAGTTTGTATATTAATGGTATTCTTTGCCGTGACGGTTGTGCGTTTTCTCATCGTCAGGTCATTCTTTTTGTTATTGGTAATGGTATAAGGGAAGTTCCTTCCGAGTCTGAATATGTATTTGTTCAGATAATTACAATAAGCGTCTTCCGAATTGGTGTTTGCATAATATGTTGCACCACTCCCCTGATTTTCTCCAAGTGAGAAAAGTTCCTTTACCTTATCATACCAAGTATCAACTGATGCAATATATGGATGGTCAATATGCACCATGAATGATGTGTTCATATTTGCGGCAGATGTGCTTGCGTCAACAGGAAGATGTGTGTTTGTATCAAAACCATCAAGTGCATTCCAAACAAATGATTCATTCACATTTATGGGGTCGTCCTGTGTCATTATGCATTCGTTCATGAAGAAGTTATTTTCATCAATTATAACATCATCCCCAATATATGAACTATCGTTTGAACGTACATTCGGTGATGGGTTCGGATTGACCTTCCTGTAAAGGTTTATGTCACCGCTAATGTCCTTGAAACGCATATTGATGAATTGGTTTCTGCATTGTGCGGATTGGTATCCATTCATTGATATGACAATACCATCGGTTTCGGTTGCCTCCGCAGCGTAAAGGTTAATTGGCACGAGGTCATATCTGTAATATGTGTTGTAGGTGTTATCCTGAATATCATAAGTATCGTAGTTCGGGTAGTTCTCGTGGAAGTCGTTTGTTGAGTTGGAATAAGTGCTGCTTTCTTTGACCATTGCGGTTCTGCTTCCGACAACTGATGCAAGGAGTCTCAAACCTGTTTGCGCGGTGTTTTGGATGTTAATGCTATAGTTCTTTGTTATGATAGCACCCTTCTTTACGGTCAGTTTTGATGCCTCCGTAATGTAAGCACCTGCGTAAATTCTTGTAACTGCGTCTTGTTTGATGTCATAAACGTTTCCATTTTCATCGGATAATGTAACAGTCATGACACCTGTTGAGTTTCCGATAATCTCACTCAATTGGTTTATCATTTGTTGCATATCCGAAAGTTTCTGATACAAACTTATTGGGGTTTGTTCATCGGTGACGAAACCTGATGCAATGCTCATTGCAGTATGTAGGAATGACAAACCATTCGCATTGAATGAGTCCGCAATATGTGTATTTACACCTTTTGCTGAAAGCGTATTGTCCACGATAAGTTGACTTTCATCCGCAGCGTTTGATTTGAGTATTCCGTTGACTGGACTATCCGTGCTGTATTCTTCGGGAAACTCAATGATAATGGGTTCGCTCCATTCGCTTTCGAGAGGGTTGCTTGGAAATCCCGCCTCTGATAATGATTTGACCTGAATCTCAACTTTCTCCCCTTTTGTGATTGGGATGTCAAGTTGGTTGATGTTTATTTCTTCCGAATCGGTCATATCAATGGGTTTCCAATAGAATGATCCATATTGGTCTTTGACCCTTTCTCGCAGCACGCTTTCCACGATGTTGTAGTTGGAGAATGTTCCGCTTGCGGAGTCTCCGATTTGTTCAACATTGTTGGCAGCACCATCTGGACTCAAATATCTGTATCTTATTTTGAATTTGATGATTGACTGTTGACCCGTTGCGGGTGATGTTTTTTCAGTTGGCATTTCCCAAAAACCTCTCACCCTGAATTTTGGGTTGACTGATGCGATTGAACTTGCTTCGGATAATGCGGAGATTGCGCTGACTTTTGACGAATAGGTGCTGACCGTTGATTCGTAATCGTTTATCATATTCTGCAGTTCCGATATATCGGATGCTCGCATTGCCTGTGACACATAGTTTGTTGTGTTGATTTTTGTTTTCATATCATTTATGGCAACACTTTTTGATGCGATTTGGTCGGATAGGTTTGTCTTTTCCGCATTGAGTTGTTTTATCCTGTTCAGGTCATCCGAATCGGTGACCTGCTTGTTGATTTGGACGACCTTGAAGTTTGTTGGTGAGAGAACAGGTGCGTCTGGGATAATGCCTTCGCTTGAAGATGGATACCAATCGTTTGCGTAACTCATAAGGTATGCACCGAAGTCAATCACGCTTTTTTGATAGTATTGTTGCAATGTCATGATTGTTCCATCCTGTGATGTGAAGGTGAGTTTGTTTGTTGTAAAACCCGTGCCTGGACTCCAATTTGATGCCATGATATTTGAGTCTGCATCAATGGGTTTTACAAACACAACGCATCTTTCGTTGAAACCAACGGTTACATCAAGGTTTATGTTATCCGCTTTTTCGGATGATATTTTGAAATAGTCCGCACCGATTTTCACACTCCTGAATCCTTCAACAAGTTCAAGCACGACAGTGTTTGTTGATGTGTCAATTTGTTTGACGATATATCTTGTATCTGCGGGGATGGTGTTCACTTCAAGTGAATCTCCTACCGCAAGTTGCATGGTATTCGGATAACCTGAAAGGTTGTCGGTATATGCGAGGGTGTCAAGTTTGATAAGTTTGCGAGTTTTTGTAACCGATGCCCCATTGATGAGTTCGGTATAGGTATCGTTTGTTATTTTTATCACGGAGAATTTTCCATCATACCTTCTTGAGCGTGGTGGAAGTGCTACGGTTTCTTCATCAAGCACATAACCAATTCCGTTGTCCACGATTTTTTGCAGGAAGTCATTGTAGTTGATGTCGGGTTTGCGTTCAAACTCGTTTTCAAAGAATGTTATTTTCCTGTCGGTATCGGTATCAAGTATGTATCTTTTGACCACAACGTTTTCGGTTGTTTCTGGAATTTGTCCCGTAAGGTCAATCGTTACGCAAAGCAAAGGATTCATCATGTTCTCGAAGAACCAGTTGCTTTTCACCTTGAATGAATTCACCGAGTTCATCTTTGTAATGGATGGTGCTTCCGATGGGAGTTTGGATGTCAGGACTTTGCGGTATGTTCCATCGCTCAATCTCACCGTGCTTCCACCGCCTTTGATATTGGCGACCGTGTCTATATTGTTGTTAAGACGTTCAATCGCGTTTTTCAAATAACCGAAACTTGGTATGGTGAATGTATCGGTTTTTCCGTCAGGGTTTTCAATGGATATTGTGACGGATTCTGAATCCGATGTGATTGCCTCGTTTACTTTGCTGAAACTCTCAATTGAATTCTTGTTGAGGGTAAGCAGTTTTGAAAGTAATTCGGATAAATTGTTTTGTGACGTCATAAAATAAAAAATGTTTGCAAACTATATGGTATATTTATAAATAATTGGAATTAATAATGTAACATAAATGAAACTATATAAGTTTGATGAGTTTGTCAATGAAATGGTCTATTGCAAACTCAAGAATGCGAGATGGTATTATTTCGGTGACCGCATAAACGATTACGTTGAGAAACTTACGGATTTTTACAAAGTTCTTAACAGGAATGATGTATATAAGTATGATAATTCGGATGAGAAGAATTTTAGTAAGATGTATCGTGAAAAATTTAAAAAGGATTTTAACCTGCTTGAATTATATGGAATGAAATATGAACTTGTTCAATCCGATAAAGGTGATAAATTTGTTTTCAGTTTTGATGATAAGCATTCCATTCAATTTTATCCGATGTGCGATGAAACGAAACCACAGAATGCATCCAATTATAATGACACCACGAAACTTGTTACAAATCCGAGATATGATATGCTTGTTGTATATGCCGTTGATAATGGCAAGGCAACAAAGATTGATACCACATTGAATAACTTTTATCTTGCCGATACCTGCACATACAGGAACGCAGAGTATTTGAAACTCTACAAGATATTGGATGAGTATGTTGACAAATGGAAAATCAAAAATGATATAGATAAGAAGAACGATGAGATTGATGTGCTGATAGGTGAGATGAAGGTGTTCATGAAAGAAAAAAATGAACGTGATAGAAAGGAATATGAGGAACAGAAAGAGCGGGAAAGACTTAAAAAAGAGGAAGAGGAACGTTTGGATAAGGAAAGAAGGGAGCAGCGCGGGGATGGTGTTGATGTTCTTGTTACATATAAAGGGAATACCATTTTAAGCAACAATTATGCAGGTTGCTATGTCAGACCTTTATCTATGGATAATATAAAATATCTTCTTGCAACTTATTTCAGATGCAATATTGAAGACTCTTTATCAAAAGATGAACATCCTGATGTTTCGGATATGACGAATCTTGATGACACATCCAAACAAAAACCAGTTTACACTCCGAGAAATTTGCCGAAAGACCATTATGAACTTGTTGAATATTATAGGACATATGCGTATGAAATGTGTGAGCATTGCGGGAAGTTCCCGATTGTGAATATAATGGTCATAAAGAACCCGAAAGGTGAGATTTTCCATGTTGGTAATGAATGTGTATCGCATCTTGTTGATATTCCTGAAGAGGAATTTGAGAAGGAATGGAATGCACCGTTCAAACTTGCAAGCAACATTATGAACAAGGTGCGTTCTGATAAAAACAAGAATTTTGAGGAAAGATGGTATGTTTATGGAGATATGTGTTATTATCTCTCATCCGCAAACCCTTTGCTTGATTGTCCTTTCTTTGATACATCGTATTTTACCGAAAAGAGTTTTTACACTCCGAAACCTTATAAGTTGATGAAACGTGATTTTTCGTTGAAGGAGGTCAGGGTTCCGTTTATGAAGCGAATGCTCCCACGTTATTATAAAAATGCCGTGATGATTGATTTCAACATAAAGGATATGTATGATATAATGCTCAATGCCGATTATGTGAAATATGGTTTCGGTAGTTTTACTTATGACGGGATTGATTATAAGATACCTGAAAGACTTTCACATGGAAGACGTATTGGAAATGGAGTTGTTGATGGTGAAGATTATGAGCAAGGGTTGTATTCGCAGAAATACACTGACCTTGGTATGGGGGATTGCAATATGGAATACAAATTCGGGGATGTGACAATTTCGTACAAGTGGAAATCAATTCCTGTCAAATAAAGATTTTGTATATTGTTGATATAAAAAAAGCAGGGTGTTTGCCCTGCTTTTTTTGTTTGTACATAATGACTTTTATTTGTTGAATGGTTTTCCTGCAAGAATAGGATACAGGAATCCGTTCGTGTTCGTCCATGACTTTTTGTCTGCGTTGAGCATGTAGATTTTGTCAACATAGAGTGAACGCATATCAACTTTGTTGAATTGTGAAGATGGAGTGTAAGGTTTCGGGTTTGCCTTGCTTGGTGTCATGTAAGGAACAATATCATCCCTATCGCATTCAATAAGTTGTCCATCATCTGCAATCATGTAATATACGGCTTTGCCATATACTTGTGGATTAATGATAGGCAGGCAGAATTCTCCATACTTGTTTTGTTTGATGAACTTGTAACCTTCAACAGGGAAGAAACCGCTCGATTTTCTGTTCTCTTGATTCATTGGTGCGTCAGGATTGAGACTGTAACCGGGGTTGAGTCTCTCCATCTCTTCCATATAGGTTCTTCCGAAGTCGAAGCAGTAGGTGACTGTTTTGAAGAAACGACCAAGCATCGGGTTCGGCATACGTTTACCATTTGTTGTTTTCGCGAGGTCGCCGTCCATTGATTTTGCGTAATACACAAACGCTTTCGCTTTTCTTTTCGGGTCGAGCATGTCAAAGAAATCGTCGACTTGCTGCGCTGTTCTGCGAACTGCTGCCATTTCACTGATGTATTGACACCACTCATTTACTTTTAAAATTTTCATAGTATTCAATAATATATTATTCGGTAATTATTCAACGATAACGTTGAGGGATTTGTAAAATGCGTTCTCATTCAGCATCATGCTTCCATCTTTCATGTAGTAGATGCTTTCGTTGTATGCGGTTGTCACCATGTCAATGACATCGTCAAGTGAATAGTTATCTTTGTTGAGTGCTTTCACACCTTTTTTGATAACGGTTGCTGCACCTGCGTCTTTGATGCTGATGAGTTTTTCACCTGCCGCTTTTGCAATTTCGCCTGCTTTCTTTGCAACGTTTTCTGCAGCAACTTTGATGCCGCTTACCCATTCGTTGATCTTGCCTGTGGTCTTTTCCCAAAGTTTCCTTGCATCATCTTTAATGTTGTTCCAAGCGGTTTCAATACCATCGGCAACTTCTTTTGCGGTTGATTTGACGAAATCAACAACTTCGCTTGCTTTTGATGACATCCAATCTTTTACGGTCATGACTGCAAGAAGTGCCTTCTCTTTTGCCTTTGCAAGAAGGTCGGTCACCCAATTTTTGATGTCGTTGCCAAGTCCTTCGATTTTCTTTGCGGTTAACACAACGATTGCTGCTGATACTTTTGCAAAAACTGTAATCTGGTCTTTCATGCTGTTGATTACGTTTGCGACCTTTTCTCCCGCTGCGGCAAGTTTCTCTGAAATTGCATCATAGGTTTTTTTCATGAAATCCGCAATGTCCTTTCCAAGAGTGGTGAGTGCCTGTTTAGCGGCATCAATTCCTGAAACACTGAGTTTGATAAGATAGCAAATTCCACAAAGCACCATATTCGGAAGTGCGGTTGCGTATTTTGCAATTTGTTTGAACTTGTTGCTGATTGAACCTTTGATTGAATAAATGATGCCATCTACAAATTTCTTTGCCGTTTCAGTGGAGTTCTTCACATCCGCCCAAATATCCTTCATCTTTTCGTTCATTGCATCAATTGCTTTGTCAACCTCATACTTTGATTTGTCCATAAAGTAAATGACATTTTCAAAGAAGATTTCACCAATTTCCTCTGGTGTATGCTCCCTGATGTAATCTGCAGACAATGCAATTGCAGGTTTTGACGGAGAACCAATTCCGAACAGACCTTCGTTCACCTGCTCAAAATTAGTATTTCCGACTTCACTTTCAAGACATAATTGTCTTTCAAATTCGTTGAAATTGTATATTCTCATAATGCATTATATAATATTATTCTATTAGTATTTTACAATAAGATATATCGATGATATATCATTGAATTCGTTTTCGTTTTTGAATAAGTTGTAGAAGTCCTTTGCCATATCGGAAATTTTACCATCCCTGAAGAATTGGAATTTTTCAACACCAGTGTTCCTCTTGTAAGAACCTGTCTCAAGTCCTATTCCAACATTCGGTTTGAAGTTATCGGGAAGGATGAAGAATGTCACATCATTCTGTAATTCATTCAATGGTTTATCAACAACGCTTGATATGGTCATTGTCACATTCCCATCATCCTTTTTGATTTTCATGTATTCGGGGTCTTCCCTATGATTGTTGAGAACTTCAAGAACACCCTTGAACATATAAGGATATATGTCGTTTTTTGTGAGTGCTTCGTTTACAAATTCATCATATTTTTTTATCATGATAATTTATCTATATTCCACTTAAAAAATCACACTTTTTTGTTATATTTATAAGTGTATTGATTTATTTTATATTTATAACAACTTTATTATTATCAAAAATTTCAAGTTATGGCAAAATCTCAAGGAGTGTTCAGTATTAATGATTTGAACAAAGTGTTATCTAAAAATTCAAAGTTCGGTGCGCTGCTTTCAGAAGGCGGTGGCACATCCCAAATTTCAGAATACATCCATACGGGTAACTACATTCTTAATGCCTGTATGAGCGGAAGTCTTTTGAAAGGTATTCCAAACAACAGAAGTATTTGTCTTTCAGGCGAATCCGGCGTTGGAAAAACCTATCTTCTTTTGAACATCTGCCGTGAGGCACAGAAGATGGGGTATTTCATCATTTACTATGATAGTGAAAATGCTGTTGATGCACAACTTTGCACAACCTTTGGTATTGACCTTTCTTTATTCCGTTATGAACCTGTGCAGACCGTTCAGGAGTTCCGCAGCAATGTCACCAATGTTATTGATACGTTGATTGAGCAGAAGGAGGCGGGCAATAGCATTCCGAAACTTTTGATTGCTTTGGATAGTGCGGGCAACCTTGCCACACAAAAGGAGATTGATGATGCGAAGGCATATACCGATAAGGCAGATATGTCAAGGGCGAAGATGATGAAATCCATCTTCCGAATTATGATGTCCAAACTTGGAATTATCAATGGAAGTTTCATTTTCACGAACCATATTTACAAAACGCTTGATTTGTATTCGCAGGATGTTCAGGCAGGTGGACAAGGCATTATGTATGGTGCATCCATTATATTGAATATGACGAAGGCAAAACTGAAAGAGGGAACCGAGCAGACGGGAATTGTTGTAACCGCCAAACCGCAGAAAAACCGCTTCTGCGTTCCGACACCCGTGAAATTCCATATCTCATTCCAAAAGGGTATGAATCCCTATATCGGACTTCAGGAATATATGGGATGGGATGCCTGCGGTGTTGGAAGAGGTAAGTTCATTACCGATAAGGAATACTCAAAACTTTCCGAAGCGGACAAAGAGAAATGCCGCAAGCACCCGCTTGACGAAACAATTTATTTCCAACCTTCCGATACGGGAAGATACATTTGCACAGACCATAAGGTTGAACCTTTCAAATGGGCGGATGTATGCACAAAGGGTGTATGGACTGAAGATGTTATCAAGCGTCTTGATGAGAATGTCATTAAAGGCATCTTCTCATATAGCGATGGCGGTACAACAAATGAAATAAGCGAAATTCTTTCAGATGATGACGCAAATGACGGGGAGATGAGTGTGGAAGAACTTGTAAAAAACCAATTGGATGACTAATATCAATATAGACAATCTGCCATTAAAGTATATTACGGGGTCATATAGGTACGATAAGACCTATCCAAGTGATATGGACTTCCTATATGACCTCGTGCAAACGGGTAAAGGCGGTATCAAGTTGGATTCGGTTGACTGGGTCGGACACGATACCGCCCTGCGTTTGTGTGAATCGCTTTCCAATGATGGATATGTTGAAGTCAAAAATGGAAAAATTATTGTTGTAAAAACTCCGTGGAATGAATAACGTAACGAATAACGAACAAGTGATATTCAAATATATTCTTGAGAACCCCTTATATTACAGGTTTCTTGATAAAGGGTTTTTCAAGAATAAGAATTTAAGCATATTGATACTTATCGCCAAGCGTTTCTATGACGAGTATAAGGAAGTGCCATCGGAGGCGCAGATGATTGCGATTGTAAAGGACAATGATAAGATTGATATTGACCCGACTTTCGTAAACACCGTTTATGAGATAAACACAAAATCCTATGACCCGCATTGGTTGAAACGCACAACCGAAAGTTGGATAAAGTGGAGAACGACACATGAGAAACTTGTTGAGGCAAGCGAGATTTCAAAGTTGATGGATGTGACGGTAGATAATGTTGATACGGTTGTTCAGAAAATCGTGGATACTGTCGGTCTTTCAACATCGGTTGATTTCAATTTCGACAGGGGACTTGACTTCTTCGATGCAGCATCGCATTATCAGGATGTGACGAGAAAAATTCCAAGCGGTTATAAATACATTGATATGATAACAGGCGGTTATGATGAGAAAACCCTTGTATGCTATGTCGGACAATCCAACATCGGAAAATGCGTTTGCAGGGATAGCGTTGTTGAACTGCGTAACAAGAAAACGGGCGAGGTTGTCAAAATGCCAATTGAGGAATTTTACAATATAGTTAGACCAAAATGACAAAACGGATTGATGTAGGCAAACTTCGTGGAACATATTATAACAACGACAAGGATAATTATACCTATGATGTCTCCTATGCGGAGATGCAAAAATCATTATCCACCGATTTTGAGTCCCTTCAGGACAATGTGGTGGATCTTGATTTTGATGATATAGAAGATAGGATAGTTGCCTACATACAAAAGATGCCAATCCATAATTATAACGATATACTGAATGTGGACTCAAACATACTTGATGATATTGAGATACATACCAACTTGATAAAAGTATATTCGGACTTCCATACCATCACATCATTCTCCACAATATTCCTTATATACTGCGATTATTTCAACCTGAAATATGATAAGGTCATAAAAGACCTGCCAAACGGTGCGAAAATAAAACTTTATACCGAACTTAAGAAATTCACGAGGAATACGAATAACCTTGTCAACCTTTTCGGTTTCATAATAGACGAAAACACAAAAAAACTTTTCTAATAATTTTCCAATGGGTAGCATTTGGGTGATTTCCGACACACACTTCGGTGCGAAAAACAATTCAAAATCATGGGAGTCCATTTTCAACGAATGGATGGAATACATTGTTCCGTTTTTTAAAAACCATATGAAACCCGATGATATACTTGTCCATCTCGGAGATGTGTTCGATAACAGGCAGAGCATTGGTCTGTCCACAATGAATCTTGCCGTTTCGTTCTTTGAAAAAATGTCGGAGTTGTTTTCCGCAGTGTATGTCTTATGTGGAAACCACGATGCCTATAACACCAATTCAAATGATATCACCTCCCTTGAATGCCTCAAGTATATTCCAAAAGTTAAAGTGATAAAACAACCCGAAAGAATGATATTTTCAGGTAGAAGTATTGTATTGCTGCCTTGGAATGAATCCATCAAAAAAGTGAAGGGGGAACTTGATGCATCCTTCAGTAATGACCTTGTTTTCTGCCACGCTGATTTTGGCGGTTGCACAATGAACGCATCAGGAACGAAATCACAATCGGGTTTGGAAACTCCATCCGATATGAATATCTATTCGGGACATATTCACCATAAGCAAAAATACGGGTGCGTTACTTATGTGGGTTCGCCATACCAACTTACACAAAACGATAGAGGGAACAATAAAGGTGTTTGGAAGATAAATCCCATAACAATGGAGGATGAGTTTTTTGAAAACAATGTTTCCCCGCAGTTCACAAGATTCAACTATACGGATATTGAGAATATGACGTTTGGGGACTTTAAGAAATTATGCAAAGACAAATTTGTTGAGGTTTCAGTTGACGGTGATTTACTATCAAGAGTATTTTTCAGAAGATTGCTTACTTATATAACGGACAATGACAATATAAGGGATTTGACATTCGTTCCAAGTTCCGACAAGACACTTGTTGCCGAAAAGCGTGTTACCATGTCCGAGTGTGTGTCGCTTGATGATATGCTTAATAAATATATAGATGACGTTCTGGTATGCAGTCAGGATGTCAAGGAGAATATTCGGAAAATAACAAAAAAACTTATACATGGACAGTAAATCAGAAAAAGAAAGACGCATTGCGGAGGTGATGGATGCGCTTAACATCATCTCAAAGTTCGGTTCCTCAATAATGAAGGAATGTGAGGAATATCTCTCAATTGGATGGATGGAGTTCAATGTCGGGGATACGGTTTATTTCAAGACCTATAACGATGTTGATGATGTTATCATGGTGACAAAGGGAACCATTGTTGAAATCATAAGACGGGATGTCAAGGTTGATAACCGACCAGGTTCCGAAGCATTGGAGGGTGGATGGCATACCGAAACAAGTGTGTCGTACAAGGTGCAATGGAATGGTGGCAAAAGCACAATCAACGCAAGATATGTGTATGGAGACAAACTTTATGCAACCCTTGCTGCCATAACTGAAACCGTCAATTCATATTTGAACATATAATTAAGGAATAATTCCATGAAGGTATATGTGTTCAATAAGCGGTTGTTCGACAAATGTATGTCGGATAACAATTTGCGGGATGATAACATTCCTGAAAAATGTTCAATAATCTCCATTGGTGAACCTGACACCAATGAACATTATTTCCATTACGGGACACCAAAAGTCCTGAACATTGACTTTTGGGATGTGAATGGATATGACGTTGAGGGCATCAAAGGTCTGACCGATGAGCAGGCAAAAGTTATTTGTGATTTCATTTCAAACAACATTGGCGATGACTTCTATGTGCATTGCATGGCGGGGGTATCACGCTCACAGGCGGTTGCACAATTCCTGCATGACGAATACGATTACGAAATTGTAAGTATCGCACATAGCGGAAGATATCCAAATGCACACGTTCTTTCACTTCTTAAGAAAAATATGAAGTGAATGCGACTTTTTTGGTTTATTTTTATTATATTCAAATGTAAAAGATATAGTAATTAAAAAATCAAAAGAATATATGAAAACTAACAACAAATACATTGTATTTTTAGACCTTGAAACAACGGGTCTTGATAAGAACACTGACCGCATCATCCAAATCGGAATGATTAAAACCGATACTGACGGAAACGCTGTTGAGGCGGTTGAATCCAAAATCAATCCGCAGGGTGTGAAATCCTCACCAGAAGCATTCTCAAAACATCAAATTTCAGATGCGGAACTTTTGAACTGCCCAACCTTTGAAATGGTTGCCGATAAAATTATCGCATTCTGCGATGGTTGCGATATTGCGGGTCATAATGTCATTAAGTTTGACATTCCATTCCTGATGTGCGAGTTCAAGAGATGCGGCAAAACTTTTACCATTGAGAAACGTGCAATCTTTGACACCAAGGTGATGTATCAGCATTACAATATAATGCATCTGAAAGACATCCATAAGCAGTATTGTCCCAATAGCGTTCTTGATTGCAACGCACACGATGCCATCTGTGATACGAAGATGACAATGGAGATTTTCTTCTCTATGAAAGAGAAACACAATCCCACAAAGGATGACCTTGATAAAATCAACGGCAACGATACCCGTATCGATATGGATGGTTTCTTCATCCATAACGAAAACAACGAGGTGCTTGTTGGTAAAGGCAAGTATAAGGGAATGAAGATTGAGGATGTTGATCCCTCATACTTTCAGTGGTTGGCGAATGGTGATGTCCTTCCCGAAACGAAAACCCTTGCGGCAAGATGCTACAATTACATTATGAAACTTCAAGGAACATGAAACTGACATTTGAATACATTAGAGAACATGGACTGCTTCTGTACGAATATATAAGAGGCAGTCATTGCCATGGTATAAACACCCCCGAATCCGATGTGGATACGGGTGGTGTGTTCATATTGCCAAATGAGACAAGACTCGGACTCGGACTTGATTATGTTCCGTTTGTTGAGGATGAAACTCACGATACGGTTTGGTATGAATTGAACAGATTTGCCGAATTGCTCATCAAGTCAAATCCCACCGTGCTTGAATCTCTTTTTGTGGACGACAAGTATGTTCTTTATGAGCATCCCATTTTTGCGGAGTTCAGAAAGCGGAGGAATATGTTTGTTACCAAAGAGTGCTTCAACCCGTTTGGCGGATACGCAGTCGCACAAATTAAAAAGTGTCGAGGACTTAATAAAATGATTGTGCAACCCATTGTGGAACGTAAGACACCCATTGACTTCTGCTATGTGGTTGATGGCAACGACACCATCAGCGTGCAGGATTGGATGGTCAAGTATGGATGGTCTGAAAATGATATCTCCCTTGCGAAGATGAACCACGCAAAAGATGCCTATGCGATGTTCCTTTATCCAGGCGGTTTCTGCAAACCGAATGGAACTGATGTCCACGTGAACAATCTTCCCAAAGGTCTTGCATCAGTTGCCACATTGTTCTTCAACAAGGATGCGTATTCAAAGCATTGCACCGATTACAAGCGTTTCAAGGAGTGGGAGGCAAAACGAAATCCTGTAAGATACCAGTCCAACCTTGATAAGAACTACGATGCGAAAAATATGTGCGAGTGTATGCGTCTTATGAATATGTGCTGCGAGGTTGCGAAAGATGGAACTCTTATTGTTGACAGGTATGGGATTGATAGGGACTTTCTGCTTTCCATTAAAAACCACAACTATGAATACGATGAGATTATTGACATCGTTGAACGCAAGAAAGAGGAGATGGATGCCCTTATAGAGAAATCCACAATCCCCGATACTGTTGATACATCTGTTGTCAATGACATTGTTTTAAGCATTCGGGAAAAATTCTTCAAGTAATATGAGACTGTCCGACAGTGATAACGCAATTGAGAAACACAATTATTTCAACTATTGCTTTGATAAGATAAGCGGTGTTCCAATAAGTGTAATCTTGTCTGATACGTGGTGTCCTGACATTCATCTCAGAACGCAATATCTTATCACTAAAAGATATGATATCTTGAAAGGTTGGATGTACATGTATATGTATGTGTTTGAAAATATGTTTTGGTATGGACATATATTAAAACGACACGATAACAGGGTGTGTGCCAAAGTTGAAATAAGCGATGTTGAAATTGATTTGGATACAAACAGAGGTATGCTGATGGTGAGCGGAACTTTGCCGAAAAACATAACGATGAATAGCATTATTGTCGGTGATTTGAGAGTTTCAAACTACGAGACATTCTATGTTGATTGCATTGCGAAAAAACATGATGAATTTGAATTTTACTGATTATGAATATAGACAAATTACCAAGACCAATTAATGATAAGGTGCTTATACAAGTATGCGATGCGGAGGATGAGGTTACGCAAGGCGGGATAATCATTCCCGGAACCGCAAAGGAGAAACCGAGAGTTGGTATTGTCATCGCAACGGGGGACGGCGGGAATGAAAGACCAATGTCAGTAAGAGTTGGCGATAAGGTGTATTATGGGAGATATGCGGCAACCAATGGGGTGGACATGGAGTTGGAGGGGGTCCGCTATATTATAATTTCGGAAAGTGATGTCTATGCGGTTGTCTAATACGGAACTTATTGAAAAAGATGTTTTGCAACAGGATTTTGTTCTTTGCTGGCGGGATGGAAATTACATGTGCTGTGACATAAACATGTTCAATGTTGATAGTTACTATTGGTATCTTTTGACAAGTTTTATGGATGGTGGTGGTTTATTCGCATTCGCAAACATAATACTTTCTGTTTGTGGGCATAACTACACATTTCTTATTAAGGAAAAAGAATATGTAGAAGATGTTAAATATGTCCGCATAAGATGTAGGCGGACAATTGAAGATGAAACTGAAGAAATGAATTTGATGGGCGAAATATATACAACTGGTTTTGAATTAACAATAGACACCAAATCAAATGGAAGTGCAAGACTCAAAATTTTGGTTTAGCGATTAGTGATATGAAAAACAAGAGAAACAAAAAACATAAACTTGTGATTGATGTGCTGAATGCAGTCAAGGCGAAACAGCGTTATGATGAGATAATAGAACACGGCAAACTCATTTCAGTTGCAAATGTTGTGAAGTCAAAGAAAGTTTATTCAAGAAAAAAGAAGCATAAAAAGAAAATTGAGGAGTGATATATCCTTGATATATCGGTTTTTTGATGGCGGTTGTAAAAAGCAACCGCTTTTTTGTTATATTAAATGCATGAATAATAGCGAACATAAATTTCCATATGAATGGACATTGGGCAATGACATTTTTACCAAGGATAAAGGTAAGGTGTTTTCTTGCTTTGCCTGCGGTGGGGGTTCTTCACTTGGATATAAACTTGCTGGGTTTGATGTTATTGGTTGCAATGACATTGATAAGAAGATGATGGAATTGTATGTGGAGAACAACCATCCCCAATATACCTATCTTTGTGATATAAGGGATATGGTTGAGGATGATAATTTGCCCGAAGAACTATACCATCTTGATATTCTTGATGGAAGTCCGCCATGTTCATCATTCTCAACTTCGGGGAATAGACACAGGGACTGGGGTAAAGAAAAGAAATTCAGGGAAGGACAAAAGACACAGGTGCTTGATACTTTGTTTTTTGATTTCATTGCACTTGCCAAAAAATTACAACCGAAGATTGTTATTGCGGAAAACGTGAAAGGACTTATGCTTGGTAAGGCGTTGACCTATGTTAATGATATATTGATGGATTTTGATGATGCTGGATACGTTGTGAAACATTTTCTGCTTTGTGCAGAAAATATGGGTGTTCCCCAAAAACGTGAAAGGGTATTTTTCATTTGTGTAAGAAAGGACCTTGCAAAGAAATGCATGCGACCAAAGGGTTTGTTCGGAAGCGAACTTGCAATTGATATGGATTTCAATGAAACACCAATTGCTTATAGTGAGTTTGCTGATAACGATGGCAAACCTTTGACAAAAAAGATATTGACCTTATGGGAGAATATTCAGGATGGGGATACTGATTTGAGTAATGTGTGTGTAAGGTTGTTCAATCAGGTTTCATATTTGAGTTCACATATTATATATGATGATAAGACATCACCAACTTTGACGTCACATGTAGACTCATTGATACCAAGACGCAAACCGAAATATACCTCCGAACGGGAAGCGTGTCTTATTCAATCCTTCCCGCTTGACTATAATTTCAAAAAATGCAACCCGCATTATGTTCTTGGAATGTCCGTTCCACCAGTCATGATGGCAAATGTTGCATCTTGCGTATATGAACAACTTTTGAAAAAAATAAACGAGGAATGAATATACCGAAACCATATAGGGACATTGTCTGCATAAAAAAATGCAAGCACGAGGATAAAATTTACAATGGCATTATCATTCCGACAACTGATGAAAATGCACCGAGAAAGGGTGTTGTGGTATCGGTTGGAGATGGGGGTGTTGAGAGACCGATGATTGTGAAACCAGGTCAGGTGGTATGGTATGGGAGGTATTCGGGTGTGGAAGGAATTGAGGTTGAAATTGATTGCGAGGAATATATTATGATTCCCGAAAGTGACATCTATGCGATTGAAAATACTGAATCCGAGGTGCCATATCCATTAAGGGATATGGTTGTGATACAACCTGAAGAGAATGTCAATGAGATTACAAAAAGCGGAATTATTATTCAAGGGAAAGAAAACCTTACAAGATATGGGAAGATTGTTGCGGTTGGCAAAGGGGGTTTGACAAAACCTATGCAAGTTAAGGTGGGGGATATTGCGGTCTATACCAAATTCAGGAGTGCAAACGGGGTTGAGGTTTTTGCAGGCAAAAACAAATATGTGATATGCAGGGAAAAGGAAATATATGCGGTGATATAGGTGTATAATAAAAATATAAGTATTATGTGGATAGTTGAAATTGGCGCAAAAAATATAACTGTGCAAGACCAAAACGGAAACTATAAAAGAAACTACGAAGTCAATGATGGATGGCTGGGTGATGTTGACAAAAGGGAAGATGCCTATATTATAGGTGTAAAGAAATTTGTCATTACCAATGATAACACGGACCAAAAGGAACTTCGGATAAATTTTATGGCATTGCCAGTGACCTCAACATCAATTTTTTGGAAGGATATTGAAAAGGTCTATAAGGTGTTTTCTAAGTGAACTCATTTATAAATAATAGGAATAATATCAATTCCGAATGGGTTTTTTCAATACTGCGAAAATAAAGGCAATTGACCTGCTGAAACAGTCCTACACTTATTTGAACAAACAGTATGGGATGAATGGTTCGGTGTTCCAACCAAGTTCACCGACAGGTCAGATATTATCAGTTGTCGCCAATATTTCAGAACTTATATTTCTTTATCTTGAACACGCTGCATCCGAAATGAATATGATGCGTGCACAGACACCTGAAAGCATACATGGACTTTCAAGACTTACAGGTCACGACCCCTATAGAGGAAGTGCGGCATCGGGAATGATGCGGATTGCCATAAATCCCTCATCACTCAATGATTTCAATGGTGCGTGGATAAGGGTGCTTGATGGCACGTCATTCACCATTGAGGAAACGGGGTTGCAGTATTTCATAAAACTCAATCAGGAATATGTTGTGCTTACAAACGGCAGCGACCCAATCAATGTTGAGTTCGTGCAAGGCATTCAGAACGAACAGACATTTGTTGCAGACGGAAAGAAACTCCAGTCCTATAATGTGAATTCATCAGGTATGACTGACCACGATAGGGTTATCGTTACAGTTGATGGTGAAAAATGGAGAAAGGTTGATAGTTTGTATGATATGGGGTATCAGGAAAAATGCTTTATGTGCAAGACCTCAATCAATATGGGGTTAAGCATATTCTTCGGCAACGGGGACTTCGGTATGATTCCAGAAAGTGGAAAGAATATTGTTGTTACTTATGTCAACCATCTTGGAGATCAAGGCAACGCAACGGGAACTGCATTGAACATTAGTTTCATAACTGCGGGTTATGATGATAACGAGGAAACCGTTGATTTGAATGAAATGTTGAGTGTAAGCATGGAACGTTCTCCATCAATGGGTGCAATGTACGAACCGCCCGAACTTACAAGAAGACTTGCACCACACCAAAGCAAAAGTTTTGTTCTTGCCAATCCCGAAAATTATGTGGCATTCCTTTCCAAGTATGGACAGTTCTCTTTCGTGGACGCCTATAACACGAAAGATGATGCCTATGTGGATGATGACAATGTGGTATATTTGAGAATACTACCGAATGTTAGGGATAAGGTTACAAAACAATCTGACAGTGTTGATTATTTCACTTTGCCTGAAAATGAGTTCACACTTAATGATAGCGAAAAGAATGGTGTGTTAAGGGTGCTTGACGATAGTGGATGGCAACTTATTTCAACGGAGGTTGTCATTGAGGATATGACTATAAAGAGATATGCTCTTGTTATTGTACTGAAGTATTTTGAGAAATCAGATAAAAATAGGATCTGGTCGGACATCCGCAACAAACTCAACACCTATTTCCTGAATATAAACAGAAGTGACATTATACCGAAGTCCGATATTGTTGCACTTGTTGAGGGCATTGATGGAGTGGACAGTGTGAATGTTTATTTCATAAGTGAGGAGAATGAGAATGCAGTGAAGAATGGATATTATGATGAAACATATGATTGGATAAATCCTGACACCCATTTGCACGAAAAAGTTACAAGAAGAATTGATTTGAATGAGGGCGAAGACCCTGGACTTGGACTTGATGGTTTCGGTGATATTGTTCTCAAAAAAGATGAGATTGCAATTATAAGGGGCGGATGGAGTGACCGTGATGAGAGGGTGATTAACGGCGATATTGCACCTGATACACTTTGTGGTCTGACAGTTCTATTTACCACCGCAACGGAGGATAACCTTTACAACACCACGCAGCAGTATAACCTCAACAAGATTTTGAACAGGCAGTTGTAGTTATAAATAATAAAGGACTGATTTTTCAATCAGTCCTTTTATTTTTGTTTCTTCGTCATTTCCTCTATGAACATCTCCTGTGCGTCTTTTATTGTGCCATTGCTGAACGTATCTTCATCTGATAATAACATATAGTGAATCATATTCCAATTTACACATCTGCAGTCTGCAATCTTATCAATATAATAGGCATGCATACAGGATGATATGTTAACATTGAATGGGGATTTCTTAACCAAATCGGTTGTAATTTCTATAAGGAATGGTTGTTTTATGCTATCCATTTCATCGGGAAATTCGGCAATTGCCTTTTGTATTTGTGCCTTTGATATATCGTAGATATATCCGAATATCTGCAAACGTATCTTATATGGTATCCAATGCATGTCAATACCATAGAATTTGCCTTTGACATCTTTTGCGGGTCCAAGCGACATTATGTATGGTTTGGTATCATACAGTTTTTTGGACTCCGTGAAATAATCCATCACATAAAGTTTGCCGGGATAAAGCATTCTGTTTTCAATGGGCAACGTTTCCAATTTTTCTGCAAATTCCGCATTGACACCATTAATGCCCTTATTCTCTTTTATGCTATCATCAATTGCCTTTTTTATGTCGTAAACTATTTTCATAACACATACGATGTGACCTTTTGCCCTTCAATGTAAATATCAACAACACACATAAAAGAAAACGCATTGTCCCGCTCATAGAAATTGACATCACACCATACATTGTATTGGGAATCCTCTTGTGACATGACATACTTCCATATCTGCATGGTTATATCATTTTTTATGTACTCCCCGCTTATGTTTGTCTCGAAAATATATTTCTCCAAATCAACTCCGAAGTCGGGTTGACATAAAAGTTTTCCTTTTCTTGTATAAAGTAACACTTCTATTTTCTGTATGATGTTTATGAGTTTGTCATGTATTTCAAGAATGCCATCCGCATACCTTGGTGACTCTTTTGATATGGCGAAAATTTCGTTTATATTTTGTTGCATTTTCCGAAAATGTTTATACTATATTTATAGATAAAGTTTATAAATAATAGGAATATTAAATTATTTGCTTTGAACGATACTAACATTAAATTGCTTTACGAACAATATTTGGCAAGTGGGTCAACACTCTCATTTGCCAAGTGGGTTGCAAAGAATGAATACAAGAAAAAAAAGCATACCGTCAACATAAAAGTGGACAATGAGAATTGCTGTCCGCCCCCTCAACCTTGCTGCCCACCTCAACATCATTATACACCAAGAGGTAAAACCGGTATGCAGGGTGTACAAGGCATTCAAGGTCCTGCTGGTATTGGTGCAGGAGACTTGGGTTATACTAATATTGAAACATTACAGGGTTCCACCAATTTTGAAGATACTGACCATAGAATTTATATCGGTGATAGTGAAACGATAAGAGCATGGGTATCCTCACAAGGTATTGTATATTTTGATGTAATTGGTAGCACTGTCGGTTTGCAGGGCATTCAAGGATTGCAGGGTGTACAAGGTATTCAAGGAATTGGAGGTTTGCAAGGATTTGTCGGTGAACAAGGTTTGCAGGGCACGCAAGGCATTCAAGGTGAGAAAGGTGCTGATGGACTTCAAGGTATTCAAGGATTGCAAGGCGAGAAAGGTGCTGATGGACTTCAAGGTATTCAAGGATTGCAAGGCGAGAAAGGTGCTGATGGACTTCAAGGTATTCAAGGATTGCAAGGCGAGAAAGGTGCTGATGGACTTCAAGGTATTCAAGGATTGCAAGGACTT
>JAEEGL014086207.1_pt1 | contig 34965 bp, 32 predicted proteins | sample 9134231 | NCBI WGS metagenome assembly JAEEGL01 (sample SAMN16246548, study PRJNA631951) | gut metagenome | biome: gut microbiome; feature: rumen; material: fiber-attached | host: Bos | place: Iran: Karaj | collected 2018-10 | reverse complement strand
GACAATGTCGTCCAGCTGGTCGGGCACCGCTTCCTGCAGTCCGACTACTTTGAATCCGTATGTCTGAATGATTTTGCAGAGCGAATCCCGGCGATAAATCCACTGATTGATCCCGTCCTGCTCCTTGTTGCCCCGGATATTGTAGGAGGCGATGCGAAGCGCCTTGCGGGGCGTTTTTGCATTCAGGATAACCGGCAGTGACACAAAGGCCGCCAGAAAAAACAGCATTCTTATAACTCGTTTCATTGTGAAGAAGTTTTCTTGGGACGAAGCAAAATTACCAGTAACAAAGCCAGAGAACAGCACGCCGCCACAATCCAGAAAATCCGGATGGCGGAGAAATCATAGACGGCGATTTCATCGATCATCCGTTTCCGTCCTTCGATGAAATACCCGCTCAGGATATCCTGGATGCCGGCGGCCGCATAACTGGCGATTCCGATGACGCCGGCGGCAGCCCCCACCGCCTCGGCCGGGGCCATATCCACCGCCATCAGGCCGCCCAGGAAGCAGATCAGAATGCCGATGGACAGGCCGAACAGCACCATCGCCGCAATGTCCACCCAATAATAGCCCCTGGGGACGAAGAGGAACATCAGCAGCGAAAGGAGATTTACCGCCGAAGCGATGACGGCCGGGCGGTTGCGGTCGCCTTTGAACAACTTGTCGGAAATCAGGCCGGAAAACACGGTCCCTACTATGCCGCAGACCGAGCTGACGGCAATCAGCGAAGAGGCCTGCACCACCGTATACCCCTTTTCCGCCTCAAAATAGAAAATGCCCCAGCTGTTGACTGCATAGCGGGCTACATACATAAATGCGGAGGCCAGCGCCAGCACCCATATCATCGGCATCCTGAGCACGGTCATTTGATGCCGGCTGATGTCTTTCTGCCGTTCCAGACCTTTTAACTGCGGCTCCGCTCCCGGCGGGAACGGCTTGAGCAGCAACAGGATAAGAAGTACGCCGAGCAGGCCGAGCGCCGAGGCCGACAGGAATCCGGCCTGCCAGCCGTAAGAGCCGACCATAACGGCGGTAAATATAAAAGTTACCGCTTCGCCCAGGTTGTGGCTTGCACTCCAGAATCCGTACACCGTGCCCATCCCTCCGCCGCCATACCAGCGTTTCAACGCGATAACGCTGCTCGGCGCTCCGGCCGACTGGAACCAGCCGTTCAGCGCCCAGAGCCCGACAAACAGCCAGAAGGGCGCCTTCAAACCCAACAGGAAATTCACCAGGGCGCATACCAGCAGTGACCCGCCCATAAAATAACGGATGTTGACCCGGTCCGCCAGGAATCCGTTGACAAACTTTCCGACGGCATACGAAAAGAAGAGCGCCGATCCGATAATGCCCAGCTGGGATTCGGTCAGAAAGCCGTCGTCCACGATGGACTTCTTCAACACATTGATGCTCAGCCGGCATACGTAGAAAAGACCATAGCCCAGCGTCACCGCCCAGAAGACGCCTGCGCGGGCCGGATTAAAAGTGCGAGTATTCACGCGGAACATCGAATCGGTTTTTTGGCATTCGTGTGTGTTCTGACATAGCGAAGATACAACGAATATCTGACAACAACAACCCTTTCGGCTCCGGACGGTCAAAAAATCTTTTCGTACAGGTCCAGGATCTGCCGGTGGAGAATCCGGAATCCTTTCGTTTTCTCCAGTGTCTCTTCGTCCATATATAGCCGCTTGTTGACCTCGATCATTATGGATTTGTAAATGACCGGAGTGCTGAAGGTCTTTGAGTTGGAGAAAGGTTCGTTGACGCCGACCTTGTATCCAAGGGCTTCAAAGTGACTGCAGACGGTCCCGATAAACTTGTCATCGGGCCTGGTCCTGTCCTCGTTGAAGCCGATGCATATGTCATACTTCGATGCGGCCCCGCTGTCGGGAAGCAGGAGTGTCGGCCCGGAGCTGAAACTATGGCAGTCTATGACCAGGCTGCCGCTATTGCTCAGAATCAGGTTTTCCATCCTATGGTGGTGCCCGACATACTCGTCGTAGCGGCGGATCTGTGCGTAATTGCGGTCTCCTGTCGACACGATACCGCTCCGGTCCCCGAGAGGGTTTCCGCCATCATAAATGATTCCCAGATTCTTCTCCTCAAGCGGATCGTCCGTCATCCTCTCCACGTCGCAGGCCGTCCTGCATAATGGAAAAACAACGGGGAGGATTCTTTTATCCCCTTCATCCGGCGAGAAGAGCTCGTCGGTATACCAGTCGACGAGGTCCCTGGCCTTCTCCAGGAATAATCGGGCGAATGGTTTCTGATTGTCGTAGAACTCCGTCCCGCTATGGGGGATGTGGAGAATGAGACGATGTGGAATAAACATAATAAAAAATGTTATTGGTTAAAAATGCCAGTCGTGGCACTTGCCTCCAATAACATCCTTGAGCGCTGTCATTTTTGGCATAATGCCCACATCCGCCTTTCGGCGAACCACCGTGGCTCCGGGACTGCTCTTGTCTCATCGCTCGGTTGGTACACGCATAGCCGCGTGTTCTTGATGTATTCAACTGGGATCCTATTTGAATCCGCTGCAAAGATAAGTATTTTTAGGTTATTTTCATTATCTTCGTGATGTGAAACACTAAAAGCGAAATGAGTAGGAATGGAACTGGATGAACTGAGAAAAGATTGCGCCCGCGGGCAGAAAAAAGGGCTGCATTTCATACTGTCGTCTGTCCTCATCTGGGGGCTGATTCTTGCCGTCCAACTGACAAATCTGACGATCGAGCAGAAGAATCTCTTTACATTCTGCTGCTCCGCGATTCTTTTCCCCGTATCGTGGGGGTTCTCCAAATTACTGCACATCGATTTTGAGGGAAAAGGGAATCCGCTCTCTAAGCTGGGGCTTCTTCTCAGCCTCAACCAGCTTCTCTACATCCTAATTGTGATGTGGGTGTATGCCGCCGTTCCGGAAAAGATGGTGATGGTCTATGCGATGGTCTTCGGAGCCCACCTGATGCCGTTTTCCTGGCTCTATCAGTCCCGGAGTTACCTGGTTCTGTCCATCGTCATCCCCGTCGTGTCACTTGTGGCCGGTCTGCTGCTGCCGCCCTTCGCCCTGTGTGTCATCATGGTTGTCGCCGAAGCGGTCTTTTCGCTCTGTCTTCACCTCGAATGTAAGGATTTGTATGGAAATAACGAATCTGCTTGAATTCACTGACCGGGGACAACTGCGGAAGTGGCTGGAAGAGAATCACGCCAGCGAGCGTCAGTGCTGGGTGGATCAGATCAGCAGCATGTCCACCTGCAGTTTGGGAACGTAGTGGACGCCGTCCTTGCGGTAGTAGGAGAGGCTCTGGTCCGGGGAGGATACGGGCATCAGGTAGATGCTCTCGGCCGGTTTGCCGATGGCGATGACCGCCAGGGGAGCCGACGGCAGCTGAAGAGCCTCCCGCAGGGCTTCTTTCCGGAAGTTGAGGATGAATATGCCTCCCAGACCCCGTTCGACCGCCTTCAGGAGGATGCTCTGGGCGGCGATGCCCAGATCGATGTCCACCACTTTATCTTCCGGGACGGCGCTGCATACGACAATGAAGGCCTCCGGCTCCATACCGGGTTTGGGAAGATGCTCCTCCGGGAGGGCTGCCCCGAGCGTGATGTGCGGAAGCACCAGGCCTGCCTTTTCCGCCGTGACTAGGCGGAACCGCAAGGGCTGGCGGTTCATTCCCGAGGCCGTCAGCGGTACCACTGACAGCAGGGCGCGCAGTTCTTCCTCCGAAACGGCCCGTGACGGGTCATAGCCCCGATAACTCCGGTTCCGATGAAGCAGCGTGTCCAGAGAGGGAGCGCTGCGTTTCACGACTTTTTTTTGAGAGCGGGCAAGTTCCTCCTGCCGTTTTTCCAGATAATTGTCTGCCATATCTGCAAAGATAAGTATTTTCATTATCTTTGCACTCGAACGATTGAACATTGTGCCTCTGAAACAGCGCATATCCGCTTTCCTGATGCTGTCGGTTCTCCTGCCGATGCTGCTTGTCGCGCCGTTTCATCATCATGCCGATCCGGTACGGGAAGATGAACCTTGTGAGTCCTGTTCGCAGCACAAACCCCATCCCGGTCATCTGACGGCGCAAATCTGCACGGACGAGTGTCTGGTCTGCCGGATTCTGTATCAGCAGTATACACCGTCCGCCGTTTTGACTTTTCACATACTGCTTTCGGAGCAGACCGTTGATTCCGGTCGCTTTCCCGATGATATCCCGATCTGTTTCACCCAACCTTCTTCTCCGAGAGCGCCGCCTGTATCATTCTGTTCTTAGTATCCCTTTCTACAATTAAAACGAAACAGAATGAACAAGATAATATTTGTTTTGTCGCTGCTATGCGTATGCGTGGCCGCGACAGCTCAGGATCATGATCCTGACTCGTCGGATGTATTCTATAAACATCTGAAATTGAATGAACTGGTCGTGACCGGCCTGGCCGGCGACGCCAAAATGAAAGAAATGCCCTCGCCGGTCTCTGTGGTCCGGCCGGCCGACCTGTCCGCCCGCTCCGGCGGCAATATCATCAGCGCCATTTCCACGGAACCGGGGGTCAGTGAAATCACCACCGGCGGCGGAATCTCCAAGCCCGTTATCCGCGGGATGGGCTATAACCGGGTCGTCGTGGTCAGCGACGGCATCCGTCAGGAAGGGCAGCAGTGGGGCGACGAGCACGGCATAGAGGTAGACGGCTCCGGCGTGCACTCCGTCGAAATCCTCAAGGGACCCGCCTCGCTGATGTACGGCTCCGACGCCCTGGCCGGTATCCTGATCTTCCATCCGGAACCCGTCCGGGCGCCCGGAGAATGGGGAGGCAGTGTCTCGGCCGCCTATCAGACCAACAGCGGCCAGATAAACTATTCGTTGTCGGCCGACGGCAACGTCAAGGGCTGGATCCTGGGCGGCCGCTTCTCCGACAAGTACGCCCACGCCTATAGGAATTCGCTCAACGGTCCGGTGGCCAACTCCGGCTTTCGGGAGCGGGCGGCATCCGTCATGCTGGGCCGCAACGGCTCCTGGGGCTATTCCCGGCTGCGCTTCAGTTATTTCCATCTGACTCCGGGAATGATAGAAGGGGAAGGGGAGAACTTCGGCTACGCTCCCGCCTTGCCCTTCCAGCAGGTCAGACATTATAAAGTAGTGTCGGACAACACTTTCCACCTTGGTCCCGGCAGTCTGAAATTCATCCTGGGCTGGCAGCGGAATCGCCGGCAGGAGTTTGAGGAGAGCGCCGGCGATCCCGGTCTGGACTTCCGGCTCAACACGATCCACTATGACCTCCGATACCAGTGTCCTTTCGGAAAAGGATGGAAAGCCGCGTTCGGCCTTGCCGGAATGGGGCAGCTCAGCGACAATCTGGGCGAAGAATACCTGATTCCGGCGTACACCCTTTTCGATGCGGGACTGTTTGCAACCGCGACCAAGAGCCTGGACGAGTGGACCTTCTCCGGCGGCATCCGGGCCGATCTGCGCTGGCTCCGAAGCAAGGCCCTGGAGGGACGCTTCGAGCCGTTCAGCCGCCGCTTCCCCGGAATCAGCGCCAGTCTCGGGGCGACTTGCCAACTGACCCGGAACTTTATTTTCAAAGCCAATGTCGCCAGGGGTTTCCGTGCCCCCAATCTGGCCGAACTGGGCTCCAACGGGGAGCACGAGGGAACGTTCCGCTTTGAACTGGGGAATAAAGACCTAAAGCCGGAATACAGCCTCCAGGGAGATATCGGACTGGATTTCAGTTCCAGATACGTGTCCGTACAGTCGGCACTTTTTGTCAGCCGGATCGACAATTATATCTTCGCCGCCCGCAATGGCGCCGTCTCCGACGATGGCCTTCCGGTCTATGCGTTCCGCAGCGGCCTGGCCCATCTTGTCGGAGGGGAGATCGCGATCGACATCCACCCCGTCCATCAGCTGCATCTGAGCAGCGCCTTTTCCTGCGTTTATGCCCGGGAAAAGGGCGGCGACGACCTTCCTCTGATTCCGGCGCCCCGTCTCTTCTCCGAAATCAAATGGGAAATTACCCACGGCGGGAAGATATTCAACAATGCTTTCGTGTCGGTGAATCTGGACTGGAATCTGGCTCAGAACCACTTCTATGCGGCGGGCGGAACGGAAACGGCCACTCCGTCCTACCTTCTTCTGGGAGCGGCGGCCGGCACCGATGTGGTGATTCGTGGCAAGACGCGCCTGTCGCTGTATATCATCGGCTCCAACCTGACCGACCGGGCCTATATGCCCCATCTGAGCCGTTTGAAATACATCGGAATCGGCAGCATCGGACGGAATATCTCATTCAAGATCATCGTCCCCTGGTAGCTTGTTTCGAAAATAATCAATAGAAAAACGGAAAAAAATCAGTATCTTGGCGAGTCTTAATAATTGAGACATAATTATGAGAAAATTAATACTCCTTCTTCTTATGTCCGCGGGAATTATGGGCATCTTCGCTTCCAAGCCCAAGGGAAGCCTTACTTACTGCAGTTACTCCAAGACGGGGGCTGCCGGACTGGGCAAAGACTATTGTGAACTTATCGCCGACCCCGATTCGGTTCCCCGGATCGTCGTCGTGCTGGACGAAGGAAACCGTTTCGGGGACCCGGTCACCCGTCAGACTTATCCGGTGGATGCCAAGACCGTGGACAGTCTGCAGAAGCTTCTTCTGGCCAACAAAGTCTACAAACTTGCCGGCTACAATGTCGACGAAGCGATTTGCGGCGGCTATTCTTACAGGATCTACATGGAGTATTCGTCCGGCGACAAGGTCAATGCGCGGTGGTACGGGCACAAAGTCTCCGACGATGCGTGGGCCGCATACGCCCTGATCGAAAGATTCTTCTCGCCGTGGCGCACCCGGGCCGTCAAGGACGGACAGATCCGGCGGATCGTGGAGCGTGTCACAAAGATGGAAGCCGCCAGCGACCGCATATCGTCCGCTATCCGTAAAAAGAAGGCCTATCCGGAACTGCAGGACGATGTCAACGCCTTGCAGGACTACCTCTCCTCCAGGGAGTGGAAGGAAGATTTCGAGGCCGATGAACGGGGCGAACTGCCCAAGGACCTGCACAGGGGCGTACTCAGCGAGGACGGCCTGTATAATCTCTTGGGTAACAGGACTCTCCTTCGACTTCTGGCTTCCGGCAAGTAACCCTTTCCGGGCGGGACTCTGGCACGGTCGTTGCTACTGCCGTGGAAAAAGGAGGTCCCCATGAAAAAGTTTGTTGTCATATCGCTGATGATGCTGTCGGCCCTGACGGTTTCCGCACAGCATCACAATCATCATTCCAGCCATCATTCCGGCCATCACGCCACTTACGAGCGTCGCGACGACCGTCATCACGACAACCATCGTCATGATGACCGCCGTTACGATGACCGCCATCACGGCGGTCCGCAATACTCCGCTCCGAAAGGCCGTTCCGGCTACGGACAGATGCGTCACGAAATCCGCTGCGTGCGGGATTGGCAGGAACTCTGGAACGGATGCCACGTCCGGACCCGGGTGGGCCGGATCTCCGTGTACAATCGCCGGGGTGACCGGCTGATCTGGGGAGACGAGGTAATCCTGCTCCCTTCCGGCTGCTACAAGGTGAGAAACGGCAGTTTCTGGCACGTCCATTCGCCCGGCGGCGACCGTATAAGCAACCTCTGGGGCGATATCGTGGAACTGCTGCCGGGCGGTGGCTTCCGCTGCTATCGCGCCGGACGGTTCTTCTACTACGACGCCTGGGGCAACTAAGGCATCCGGAGGCTTTCCGCCGATCCCTGCAGTATCCGTGAATGCGGCGGAACGCTGTGCGTGAGCCAGACGTTACCCCCGATCACCGATCCCTCGCCGATGGTGATGCGTCCCAGGATCGAAGCGTTGGAATAGACCGTAACCCCGTCTTCCAGAATCGGATGGCGGGGTTGATTGATGGGTCGTCCCGCCTCGTCGTACCGGAAATTCCGGGCCCCGAGCGTGACGCCCTGATAGATCGTGACATTGTTCCCGATGATGGTCGTTTCCCCGATTACCACGCCCGTCCCGTGGTCGATGGCGAATCCTTCTCCGATCCTGGCGGCGGGGTGGATGTCGATGCCGGTGACGCTGTGGGCGTGCTCGGTGATCATCCGGGGAATGACGGGAACCCCCAGCCGGTGCAGCTCGTGTGCCGTCCTGTAGTGCAGCATCGCGGTGACGGCCGGATAGCAGTAGACAATCTCGCGGAGACTTCCGGCGGCGGGATCCGCCCCGGCGATGGCCTCGACGTCAGTCTCCAGCAGGCGGCGGATTTCCGGAAGCGCTTCAAGGAATGCATCGCAGATTTCGTCGCCGGTCAGGGCTTCCAGACGCTTCCTGACGGTTTTCAACGCCTCGGCGGGGGCGATGTCGCTGTAATGCGGAAAAACGTAGTCTTTCACGGCGCCCATCAGCGCCTTCAGGTGTTCGCCGGTTTCCCGGATGGAAATGCTCATTGCGTGAATAATTCAGTGGATAAATAACGTTCTCCCGTGTCGGGGAGGAGGGCGACGACGGTCTTGCCCGCGTTCTCCGGGTCCTGTGCCAGGCGGAGGGCGGCCGAGAAGGCGGCGCCGGAAGAAATGCCGACCAGCAGGCCTTCTTTGGCGGCCAGCAGGCGGGATCCCGCGAAAGCGTCCTCGTCCGTCACGGTGAGGATACCGTCGACGGACGAAGGATCGTAGGTGTCGGGGACGAAGCCCGCGCCGATGCCCTGGATCTTGTGCTTTCCGGGAATGCCGGTCGAGAGGACGGCGGAGGTGGCGGGCTCCACGGCGATGACCTGCACGGCGGGATTATGCTTCTTGAGGGCCCGGCCCGTGCCGCTGACGGTGCCGCCTGTGCCGACTCCTGCGACGAAGATGTCGACCTTGCCTTCCGTATCGGCCCAGATCTCCTCGCCGGTGGTGCGCTCGTGCATCGCCGGGTTGGCCGGGTTGGTGAACTGGCCGAGGATGACGGCACCCGGAGTGGCGTCCTTCAGGGCCTGCGCCCTGGCGATGGCACCCTTCATTCCTTCCGCGCCGGGAGTCAGCTCCAGGGTGGCGCCCAGGGCCTGCAGCAGCCTGCGCCGCTCGATGCTCATCGTGTCGGGCATCGTGAGGATGACCTTGTATCCCTTGGCCGTCCCGACCCACGCGAGGCCGACGCCGGTGTTGCCGCTGGTCGGCTCGATGATGGTGGCGCCCTCCTTCAGGACGCCCTTCGCCTCGGCATCCTCGATCATCGCGAGGGCGATGCGGTCCTTGACGCTTCCGCCGGGGTTGAAGTATTCGAGTTTGAGAAGGATGTCGGCCTTCTGGCCTTCAAGTCCGGAAATCCTGAGAAGCGGAGTCTTTCCGATAAGCTGGGTAAGGGAGGAGTAAATCATATTGTTAAGTGATGGAGATGTTCAATAATCGACTCCGCTGAGGAAAAGGGCGTGGCCGGGGACGGATTCGCCGGCGTCGGAACGGGTCCCCGAATCGACGAGGGCGGCGACGCTCCCGACGCTGCGCCGGCCGCGGCCGACCTCCAGGAGCGTTCCCACGACGGCGCGGACCATATTGCGGAGGAAGCGGTCGGCGCTGATTCTGAAATACAGATAATCTCCTTCTTCACAGGGATACCCCATCACGGAGACGTGCGTGGGAGTGTAGGGGACCCATTGCGCCTCGGTCACCGTGCAGATGGAGGTTTTGTTCGAAGACCCCGTTTTTTCGAAGCAGGAGAAGTCGTGCGTGCCGAGGATGGCGCGGGCCGCTTCGTTCATGGCCGCGACATCCAGTTTCGGGAAGGTGTAGAGGTACGAGAAGCGGTCTGCGAACGGGTCTTTTTTTCTGTGTATGAAGTAGGTATACTCCCGCCTCCGGGCGCCGAAGCGGGCGTGGAAATCCGCCGGGGCTTCCCGTAGGGAATGGATCTTGATTTCGCGAGGCAGGATGGCATTTAATTTGCAGCATAAAACTTCCGCGTCCGACTCGCCGAGGTCGGGCCCGTCGAAGGAAACGGCATAGCCGACGGCGTTGACACCGGTATCCGTTCTCCCGGCTCCGACAATGGAGATTTCCTCTTTCAGGAGCGTGGAGAGCGCCTTTTCCAGGGTTTCCTGGACGGTGGGCTGCCCGGGCTGGACCTGATATCCCGAGAAAGGGGCCCCGTTGTACGAGAGACGCATGAAATACCGCATTGCAAAAAGTTTTATAATGCAAATATATGGAAAATTCTAATGTGAACATCAAGGAACTCAACGAGCGCATCCAGAAAGAGAGCGAATTCGTCGATATCCTGTCACTGGAAATGGGAAAGGTCATCGTAGGGCAGAAAAACCTCATCGACAACCTCCTGATCGGCCTTCTGGCCAACGGCCACATCCTCCTGGAAGGCGTCCCGGGCCTCGCGAAGACCCTCGCCATCAGCACCCTGGCCGAAGCGGTGGACGCTAAATTCAGCCGCATCCAGTTCACCCCCGACCTCCTCCCGGCCGACCTCGTCGGCACCCTCATCTATTCGCAGGCGAAGGGCAGTTTCGAGGTCCACAAAGGCCCCGTCTTCGCCAACTTCATCCTCGCCGATGAGATCAACCGCTCCCCGGCGAAGGTCCAGAGCGCGCTGCTCGAGGCGATGCAGGAGCGTCAGGTTACCATCGGCGACATGACCTACCCGCTGCCCAATCCGTTCCTCGTCCTCGCGACCCAGAACCCCATCGAACAGGAGGGGACCTACCCGCTGCCCGAGGCGCAGGTCGACCGTTTTATGCTCAAGGTCATCGTCGACTATCCCAAGAAAGAGGAGGAGCGTCTGATTGTCCGGATGAACAATCAGGGCGAATTCCCGCACGCGCAGAAAGTCGTGAAGCCCGAGGATATCGTCCGCGCCCGCGACGTGGTGAAGGATGTCTATATGGACGAGAAGATCGAACGCTATATCGTCGACATCGTCTATGCGACCCGCACGCCGAAGGAATACGGCCTGGAAGATATTCAGGGACTGATTTCCTACGGCGCATCGCCGCGTGCCAGCATCTCCCTCTCGCTCGCTTCCAAGGCGTATGCCTTCATCAAGCGCCGCGGCTATGTCATCCCCGAGGATGTCCGCGCCGTCTGCAACGAGGTGCTGCGCCACCGCATCGGACTTACCTATGAGGCCGAGGCCGAGAATGTCCGCAGCGAAGAGATCATCGAGAAAGTACTCAATTCGGTCATCGTTCCGTAATCCGCCATGGGAAGACTCACTCCCGAAGAACTCCTCAGGAAGGTAAGGAAGATTGAAATCAAGACGAAGGCCCTCTCGCACCAGGTCTTCGCCGGGGAATACCATTCCGCCTTCAAGGGCCGGGGCATGACCTTCAGCGAAGTCCGGGAATACCAGTGGGGCGACGATGTCCGTTCGATGGACTGGAACGTCACCGCCCGGATGAGAGCCCCCTATGTCAAGGTGTTCGAGGAAGAACGGGAGATGACCGTGGTCCTCGTGGTGGACGTGAGCCGGAGCGGACTCTTCGGCACGGTGTCCAAGACCAAGCGGGACCAGATCGCCGAGATCGCCTCGGTCCTTTCCTTCTCCGCCATCCTCAACAACGACAAGGTGGGCGCCCTGCTGTTCAGCGACCGGATCGAGAAATTCATCCCGCCGAAAAAGGGCCGGAGCCACCTGCTTCACATCATCCGCGAAATCCTCGAATACGAGCCTTCTTCCGACGGGACCGACATCGGAGGCGCCCTGCGTTTCCTCACCGGTGCCATCAAGAAGAAGTCCACGGTGTTCCTGCTGTCGGATATGATGGATGTCGACGAGGATGGGAAGCCCCGCTACGAGGACGCCCTCAAGATTGCCGTGAACCGCCACGACCTCTCGGTCATCCGTGTCAGCGACCCCCGCGAGAAGGAGATTCCGGACATGGGTCTGGTGAATGTCAAGGATGCCGAATCCGGCGCGACCGCCTGGGTCAATACCTCTTCCCGCAAGGTGCGCGAACGGTACGCCCGCTGGTGGGCCGGCTCCCGGGAGGCTTCCGGAAAGGTGCTCAACCGGTACAAGGTCGACAGTGTAGAGGTCGCCGTCAATGAAGATTACGTGAAGGCCCTCCTGGGGTTCTTCCACAAGCGATAAGGATATGTGTCGCAAGGTTTTATATGTTTTGATGCTGCTTGCCGCGGCCGCCTGCTCGAAAGAGAAGGCCGACCGGGGCGGCGCGCTCCCCGAAGGGGACGGATCCTTCCTGCGGCCGCTGACGCCGCGGGATTCGGTGCTCGTCGCCGACCAGCTGGAGTACGGATTCGTCCTGCGGGATGTTCCGGAGGGGACCGGCATCGGCCTGCCGGATCTGAAAGAGGGGCTGATGGACGGGGTGGAAGTCCTTTCCCCCTGGAAAGTGGATACCCTCGGTACCAAAGGCAAGGAGCATTCCGGTAATGATATCCGCGGCAGCGTCACGATCGCCGCGTTCGACGAAGGGGAATATTATCTTCCGCTGCTTTCGGTGTTCCGCCGCTCGCCCGACGGCAAGGTGGACACCGTCTGGTTCGACACCCAGCTCCTGGATGTCCGCACGATGCCCGTCGATACGGCCACTTTCGTGATCCACGACATCAAGGACCAGGTCCGCTATCCCGTGACCTTCCGCGAGACGGTTCCCTGGATCGGACTTGCGCTCGGCATCCTCGCCCTGGGTTTCCTGGCGTTCTGGCTGATCCGCAAGTTTCGCAGGGAAAAGGCGGAGGAGGCCGCGAAGGAACCGGCCCATATCCGCGCGCTCCGCAAGCTGGACAAGTTCCGCGGCGACAAATTCTGGGAGCCCGAGAAGCAGAAGGTCTTTTATTCCGGTGTTACCGACACCCTTCGCGAGTACATCGACGCCCGCTACGGTATCGGTGCGATGGAGATGACCACCGCCGAGATTATGCCGCTCCTGAAGAAGGAAACGCTTCCCGTCGAACTGTATGAGGGGCTCAAGGAGCTCTTCGAGCGGGCTGATTTCGTGAAGTTCGCCAAGCATACCGCCACGCGCGAGGAAAATGCCGAAGTGCTGCCGCTGGCGGTGCGTTTCGTGACGGATACCTATCAGGACGAGATTGAGAAGGAGGTGGGCTGATGTATTTCGAGTATCCCTTACTGCTTTGGCTGTTGGTTCTTCCCGTCCTGCTGGCGGCGCTGTATGTTTACCGCCTGATCCGGGGGAAGGAACCGCACCTCAGGGTGTCGGCCCTCAGGCCCTGGGTGGCCGGCGGGTCAAGCATCCTCGGATGGGTGCGCCATCTCCCTTATGTCCTCCGCCTGGCCGCGCTTGTGCTGATTATCGTCGCCATCGCCCGGCCCCGTTCCAGATCGGAGGTGGAGAAGATCGACACGGAAGGAATCGATATCGTTCTCGCGATGGACGTCTCGACCAGTATGCTGGCCCGGGACTTCAAGCCCGACCGCATCAGCGCGGCGAAGGACATCGCCATCGAATTCATCTCTCAGCGCCCCTCCGACCGGATGGGAATCGTGGTGTTCGCCGGCGAGAGCTTCACCCAGTGCCCGCTGACCACCGACCGCGCCACCCTGATTAACCTGATGAAGGAGGTGCAGACCGACATCATCGAAGACGGCACCGCCATCGGCAACGGCCTTGCGACCGCCGTGGCCCGCCTCAAGGATTCCGACGCCAAGAGCAAGGTGATCATCCTGCTGACCGACGGCGTCAACAACAGCGGCGAGATCACCCCGGCGATGGCTTCCGAAATCGCCAAGACCTACGGCATCCGCGTCTATACCATCGGCGTGGGAGCCAACGGCGAGGCGCCTTATCCCGTTCAGACCCCCTGGGGCATCGAACTCCGCAACCTGCCGGTCGAGATCGACGAGGACCTCCTGAAAGAGGTTTCCCGGCAGACCGGAGCTTCCTATTTCCGCGCGACCGACAATACCAAACTGGCCGAAATCTACGCGGAAATCAACAAGATGGAGAAAACCCGCACCTCCGTGGAGAGTTTCCCCGTATATAAAGAATTGTTCCACCGTTATGCCGTTGCGGCGCTCATCCTGCTTCTGCTGGAACTGCTGCTCAGGGCTGTATTTTTGAGGAGGCTGCCGTGATCCTGTTTGCACATTCCGCCTATCTGTGGCTCCTGCTGCTTGTTCCGCTGATCCCGACCGTGTACGGCGTGGCGCGTTATCTTCGCCGCCGCCGGCTCCGCCGCTTCGGTGACGAGGCCCTGGTGCGGGAGCTGATGCCTTCCTGGTCTTCCTCCAAGGGATGGGTGCGGGTCATTCTGCTCTCCCTGGCCTTCGGTTTCTTCGCCGTCGGCCTGGCCCGTCCGCAGATCGGCGCCAAACTTACCGAGCGCAAGATGAAGGGTGCCGAGGTAATGATCGCCCTCGACGTGTCCAACTCGATGCTGGCGGAGGACTATTCTCCGAACCGGCTGGAGCGCGCCAAACTGGCCGTTTCCCGGATGACGGACAAATTACAGGACGACCGGATCGGCCTCGTCGTCTTCGCGGGAACCGCCTTTGTCCAGCTTCCCGTGACGACGGATTTCATTTCCGCCAAGATGTTCCTTTCGAGCATCAACACCGAGTCGGTCCCGATCCAGGGCACGGCGATGGAAGAGGCCCTGATGCTCTCGGGCAAGAGCTTCAGCGCCCAGAGCGAGAAGAGCCGCGTCATCATCCTCATCTCCGACGGCGAGAACCACGAGGGCAATCCCGTCCAGGCGGCAAAGACGCTCGCTTCCGAGGGGATAAAGGTCTACACGATCGGCGTGGGCTCGACGCAGGGACAACCCATCCCCGTCCACGGAGAACTGCTCAAGGACAAGGACGGCAACATCGTCGTGACGCGCCTGGATGAGAACAGTCTCCGGGAGATCGCCAAGGCCGGCGGCGGCGCCTATATCCACGCCGGTAACGAAGAGTTCGGTCTGAATCCGATCGTCAACGACATCCGGAAGATGGAGGACGAGGAGTTCAATTCCGTGGTGTTTGAAGAATATGACGAACAATATATGTATTTCCTGGGCATCGCCCTGCTGCTGTTTGTCACGGAAATGCTGATCGGCGGGAGAAGGAGCCGCCGCCATCTGTTTGAAAAGGGATGAATCGCTTATACAGAATACTCGCAGTCGCGGTGACGCTTCTTGTCGGAGCGGTCGCCGCCTCGGCGCAATACGGTCCCGACAAGAGCGGTGTCCGCAGGGGCAACCGCGCTTTCGACAAGAAGAAATGGCAGGTGGCCGACCTGCAGTACAGACGGGCCCTGCTGGCTGATTCGACCTCCTTTGCCGGCAACTATAATCTGGCCGGCGCGCTGTACCGGCAGGAGGATTATGACGGCGCCGCCAAGTCTTTGGAGAAAGTCAAGGGGCAGGCGGAAGGATCCGCGCATGCTTCAGATTACTGGTACAACGTCGGAGACGCCGCCCTGCAGAAGAAGGACTGGCAGGCGGCCGTGGATGCTTTCAAGAAGTCGCTGATCCTCGCTCCGGACGATCTGGACGCAAAGGAGAATTATATTTACGCGAAACTGATGCTGAAGAATCAGCAGGATCAGCAGAATCAGCAGAACCAGGACCAGCAGAACCAGGACCAGCAGAACCAGGACCAGCAGAATCAGGACCAGAATCAGGATCAGAATCAGGATCAGGATCAGAATCAGGACCAGAATCAGGACCAGGATCAGGATCAGAACCAGAATCAGGACCGGCAGGAGCAGCCGCAGATTTCCCGGCAGCAGGCCCAGCAGATCCTCCAGGCAATCCAGGCCCGGGAGAAAGAAACGCAGGATAAGGTAAACAAGGAGAAAGCCGCCGCCCTCAAAGCCCGGCAAAAAGATAAGAATTGGTAAACGGGATGAAGAAACTACTTCTCATGTTGGGCCTGTTCGCCGCTACGGCGCTCGGCCATGCACAGTCCGCCATCAAGGTGGAAGCCCCCAATCTCGTAAGCCTGGACGAACAGTTCCGGGTTGCTTTCATTATAGAAGGGGAGAGCAAACCCAGGGATTTCCAGTGGTCGCCGGGTGAGGATTTCCAGCTCGTCTGGGGCCCCGAGCGCGGCTCTTCGACCAGCATCTCCATCGTCAACGGCAAGACGACCAAGTCCGTCCAGAATACCTACACCTATATCCTGATGCCGAAAAAGGCCGGATCCTTCCGCCTTCCTTCCGCCACCGCCACCATCGGCGACGAGACGGTCAGTTCCCGTTCCGCCTCCGTCGAAGTGGTCTCCAACGGCGCGAATTCGCTTCCGCAGGCCTCTCAGGGCGGCCAGTCGCAGCAGGCGGATCCGCAGGAATCCGTCGACCGCCCCCGCAGCGGAGCGGATATCTTTATGGGGTTCTCCCTGAGCAAGACCAGCGCCGTCCTCGGCGAGCCCATTACGGCGGTCCTCAAACTCTACAAGCACCAGCGGACCAGTCTTGCCGGATTCGAAGGGGCTAAATTCCCCACCTTCAACGGCTTCTGGAGCCAGGAGGTGGATGCCCCGGGAAGCATCGAATTCCACCGGGAGAAGGTCGGCGACAACATTTATGACGCGGCGGTCATCCGCTCGTGGTCCATCATCCCGCAGAAGACCGGGCGTCTGACCATCGAGCCGGCCGAACTCGTCTGTCTGGTAAACGAATACACCGGACGGGGCGGCGGCAGCATTTTCGACAGTTTCTTCGAAGACCAGTACCGGACGGTCCGCAAACGGACCGTGTCCAGGACCTATACCGTGGACGTGTCTCCGCTTCCCGGCGGCGCGCCGGCCGGCTTCGGCGGCGGCGTGGGCGATTTCAGGATCACCACCAGACTCAGCAAGGATTCTCTCCGTACGCACGATGCGGCTTCGCTCCTCGTGACGGTGTCCGGAAAGGGCAACGTGACGCTTCTGGAGGCGCCCAAGGTGAGTTTCCCTCCCGATTTCGAGACTTACGACGTGAAGACCACCCAGTCCGTCGACCGGACCGGAACGAACGGAAGCAGGACTTTCGAGTTCCCGTTCATCCCCCGGAGCCACGGTGACTTCGTCATTCCGCCGATTCCGTATGCCTATTACAGCACCGCTTCCGGCAAATATGTGACGGCCCGGACCGATTCGCTCCGCATCCGGGTCAGCCCCGGAGAGGGCGGCGCGACGACACTGGAAACGCAGCCCTCCGGCCCTTCGGTCGACCGCAAGGGCGTCAAGGACCTCGGTTCCGACATCCGCTTCATCAAGACCGGAAAACCCGATCTCGGCAGGGGCCGGTCCTTCTTCGTGGGCGGCAGGGCTTACGGGATTACCGTCGGCCTGCTGGCCCTGCTCGCGGTCCTCTTGTGGTTCTCGCTGCGGCGGATGGAAGCGCGGCGCGCGGATGTCCGCGGCAGCCGCGACCGTCGGGCGACCAAGATGGCGCTCGCCCGCCTCAAGGCGGCCGACGGCTATCTGAAACAGGGCCTTTCATCGGCCTTCTATGAGGAACTGCACCGTTCGCTGCTCGGCTTCGTAGGTGACAAACTTGCCATCGATATGGCCGACCAGAACAAGGAAAATATCGCGGCAGCCCTGCGTGACCGGGGGGTGGAGGAGGCGCAGGCCGAAGAGTTTACCGCCCTGCTCGATGAGTGTGAGGCCGCCCGCTATTCCCCGGGGGCGGGAAGTTCCGAGGCGATGGGCTCCCTGTACGACCGCGCCGTCCGTGTCATTTCTTCGATCGCATCCGGTATGAAAGCGAAAAAATCCACCGGCAAAGGTGTGGCGACCCTCCTGGCGCTCGCCATCCTGCTGCCCGCCGCCATCCCCGCGCGGGCGATGACCGACGCCGAACTCCAGGGACTCTGGAACTCCGGTATCGAGGCTTACAACGCCGGTCATTATGATCTGGCCGCGGAGGCCTGGCAGAAGATCATCGACGACGGCGTCGTATCCGCCGAAGTGTATTACAATGCCGGCAACGCCTGGTTCAAGGACGGCAAGACGGGGAAGGCCCTGCTCTGCTACGAACGGGCCTGCAAGCTGGATCCGACCGACAAAGACATCCGCTACAACCTTGAATTCGCCCGCGGCAACACCCTCGACAAGATTGACGCCGTGCCGGAATTCATCCTCAAGACCTGGGCTCGCAGCATCAGGGGGATGCTTTCTTCCGATGCCTGGGCGTGGGTGTCCCTTGTGCTGTTCGCCCTCTTCCTCGCCCTTCTGCTGCTGTTCCTGCTGGGCGGCTCGGCTTCCGAAAGGCGGGCCGGATTCTTCGGCGGCATCGCCGCGCTGCTTCTGGCCCTCGCCGCCTTCGGCTTCGCCCGCTGGATCCGGCACGACAGCCTCCGCACCGATGCGGCCATCGTGATGACGGGCGTAAGTTCGGTCCGCAGCGCCCCTTCCCGGGATACTTCCACCGAGCTTTTCCTGCTGCACGAGGGGACACGCGTCGGCATCAAGGAGGAGATTTCCGGCTACTGCAACATTACCCTCGCGGACGGCCGCGAAGGCTGGATATCCTCGAAGGACATCGAAATCATATAATTATAACACAACATGTTTACTCTCTTTTTGGGGATTGTTCTCGCTCTGGCGCCGGCTTTCGTGCCGGAGGACTGGCAGAATCCCGACGTCGTGGAGCGCAACCGCCTCCCGATGCACGCGACCTTCACACCGGTCGGGCAGGAAACGCTCGACCTCTCCGGTAACTGGAAATTTTATTTCAACGAAACGGTCGAGGGCCGCCTGAAGGGTTTCGAGGCCGTCGGATACGACGATTCCGCCTGGGGTACGATTCCCGTTCCGGGGCACTGGGAGCTCAACGGCTTCTGCGATCCGATGTACTTGAACATCGGCTATCCCTGGCGCGGACACAATCAGAACAATCCGCCCGTGGTGCCCACCGAACACAATTACGTGGGCGATTACCGGACTTCGTTTGCCGTTCCCTCCGCCTGGAAGGGCCGTCAGATCGTCCTCTGCATCGGATCGGCTACGTCCAATGTCCGCGTCTGGGTGAACGGGAAGGAGGTCGGATACAGCCAGGACAGCAAACTGGAAGCCCGTTTCGACATCTCGAAATTCGTCACGCCCGGCGCGGACAACCTCCTCGCCCTCGAGATTTTCCGCTGGTGCGACGGCACCTGGCTGGAGGACCAGGATTTCTGGCGCCTGAGCGGCATCGCCCGCGGCGTCTGGGTTTTCGCCCGGGGACAGCAGCGCCTCGAGGACGTGCACGTCCGGGGCGCGATGGACGGTTCGCTGGAGTTGATGGCTGAGGTGACGAAGGGGATCGCTTCGGTGGAATTCACCGTCGAGGATGCCTCCGGCAAGACGGTCGGAACGTATACCGCTTCCGTGCCGAAGAAACCGGAACTCTCGGAGTCGGGAAGCCCTGTCGTCCGCCTCAGCGAAAAAGTGGCCTCTCCGGCCCTCTGGACGGCGGAGACACCGAATCTCTATACCCTGAAGGCGGTTGCGAAAGACCGTAAGGGGACTGTTGCCGAGAGCACGTCCGTCCGCTTCGGTTTCCGCACGGTCGAGATCCGGGATTCCCAGCTCCTCGTGAACGGGCAGCCGATTCTCATCAAGGGCGTCAACCGCCACGAACTTTCCCCGTACTACGGCTATAATGTCACCCGCGAGGAGATGATCCGTGATATCCGCATCTTCAAGGCGCTCAATATCAACGCGGTCCGTACCTGCCACTATCCCAATAACCCCGTCTGGCTTGACCTCTGCGACGAGTATGGCATCTATGTGGTGGACGAGGGCAATATCGAGAGCCACGGCATGGGCTACAAGGAACAGACCCTTGCCAAACGCGCGGATTTCCTCAAGGCGCACCTCGAACGCGACAAGCGGATGGTGTACCGCGACTACAATCATCCCTCCGTCATTATCTGGAGCATGGGCAACGAAGCCGGCAACGGATCCAATTTCGAGGCCTGCTACAGGTGGATCAAGGCGTATGACCCTTCCCGTCCGGTGCAGTACGAGCGCGCCGAGAACGAGTGGAATACCGATATCTTCTGCCCGATGTACGCTTCGCCGCAGCGCTGCGAGCATTATGTCACGCACCAGCCGGCCAAGCCGCTCATCCAGTGCGAATACAACCACGTGATGGGCAATTCCGGCGGTAATTTCAAGGAATACTGGGATCTGATCCGCCAATATCCCAACTATCAGGGCGGCTTCATCTGGGACTTCGCCGACCAGGCCCTCCTGTGGCCTTCCGACAAGCCCGGCACCGACCACGTCTTCGTTTTCGGCGGCGATTTCAACGATTACGATCCTTCCGACAATTCGTTCAACTGCAACGGCATCGTCGCGGCGGACCGGACCTGGCACCCGCATGCATACGAGATCCGCTACCAGCACCGGAATATCCTCACTTCGCTCGTGGCCGGATCGGAGCGCGCCCCCCGTCTCCGGGTCTACAACGAATTTTTCTTCCGCGACCTGTCCAATGTGTATATGACCTGGCAGGTTATGCGCGCGGGACAGTGCGAACTCTCCGGAACGGTGCAGGACCTGCACGTCAGGCCCCAGCAGACTGTGGAGATCGCGCTCGGCGGCATTCCTTCGGATATTTTCGAGAAGGAAGGCGAAATCTATTTGAATGTAAATTATCTGCTCAAACGCTCCGAGCCGCTGCAGGCGGCGGGGGACTGCATCGCTTACGACCAGATGCTGCTTGCCGCCGCGAAGCCCGCGCAGGAGCCGGCCCGCTGCGATGTCCTTCCGGAATTCGTGCAGGGGAAAGACGGCTTCCAGCTGAGCGGAAAGGGATGGACGGCGGTCTGGAATGGCATGACCGGCGCCCTGACGCACTGGTTCGTCGACGGAAAGGATATGCTCGCAGAGCCGATTCTGCCCGGATTCGGCCGCGCCCCCGTGGAGAATGACCTCGGCGCAAAACTCGACCGGAAGATGGGATTGTGGCAGTATCCCGACCTGAAGCCGGCCGTCGTCGTGTCACGGGCCGGGGAAAGCGGGTACGTCGTCACGACGGAATTCCTGCCTGTCGGCGGCGTAGCCCACGTGACCGTCCGCTACGAGGTCGGTTATGACGGCGTGATGAAGGTGACCGAGAAGATGCGCGGAGACGGTCTGGAGAATCTGCCCGACCTCTTCCGTTTCGGGATGAGTCTCGCCCTGGGCGGGGAGTATTCCTCCGTCCGGTGGTATGGCAACGGTCCCTGGGAGACCGAGCCCGACCGCAAGAGCGGCGCCCTTGTCGGAGAATATGCCGGGAGCGTCAACGAAATGTTCCAGTATGATTACGTCCGTCCGCAGGATTGCGGCACGCGGACCGATCTGCGCTGGATCCGCATCCTGGATCCCGCCGGGAGGGGACTGGAGATCTCCGCTCCGGAGTGGTTCTCCGCTTCGGTGCTGCCTTTCAGCCAGGCCGCGATGGACGTGACGCTGCTGGGGCCGCAGACCCATTCGCTGGAACTGAAGGCGGAGGCCCGCGAGGCCGATCGCTCCTCCGGCAAGACTTATGTCCGCTTTGAAGGCGCCCTGATGGGAGTCGGCGGCATCAACTCCTGGGGACAGCGTCCGATGGAGGCATACCGCCTTCCGGCCCGGGAAAGGACCTTCGTTTTTACGCTCAAACCCGTCAAATGAAGCCGTTTACGACAAAAAAAGTGAAATATTTTGAATTGTTACAAAATTATTTCATTATCTTTGTACGAATTAAAACGACTTTACGATGAAAAGGTTTCTCACATTGATATTTTCCGCGCTGCTTTGCTGGACATTGCAGGCCCAGGAGCCCGGTGACGCCATCATCGGCACCTATTTCTCCAGCTATCACGGAGACGACTACAAGGTCCGCATCTCCAAGCGCTCCGACGGCACGTACCGCGCCAAGGTGATCTGGATGAAGTACATCATCGATCCCAAGACGGGCGAGAAGCGGCTCGACAAGAAAAACCCCGACAAGTCCCTCCGCAACACCCCCTGCGACGAGGTCGTCCTGATCAATTCGCTGAAATACATTCCGGAGAAGAATCACTGGGGCAACACCAAACTCTACGATCCTCAGCACGGAATCAAGGTCAATGTCGACATGTGGTTCGTCTCCGAGACGCAGCTGGCCCTGCGAGGGCAGCTGATGGGGATCGGAATGACGATCTACTGGGAAAAACAGTCGTAATCGGACGGCTGCAAGATAAACGATCCTGCCTCTCTGCCATCAGGGAGGCAGAATTCGCATCGGAAGGTGGCGCCGGTTTTTGCGGCGAGTCTCCAGATCGGGTCCGCCGCGACGGAGGCCGAGGCGAGAGTCGCCTGCCTGAAGCTTTCTATCTGTTCCGCTGTAAGCAGGGTGTCCAGCGTGCTTATGGCATAGCCGTAGACGATGGTTCCGCTTTCTTTCTCATAAGCGGCCTTGATGTAGGAGACGCCGCCGCCGACATCTTTCGGAAGGGTTGACTGGATCTGCTGCAGGGCGTTTTCGATTTTTTGCTCGGGGTTGCCGAAGCAGCCGGTAAGCAGGAGCGCCGCGGCGCACAGGACGGGGAAATGTTTCATTGCGTGATGCGTTTGAGGGTGAAATGCCAGAGGACGACCCCTGCGCTGACGGAGATGTTGAGGGAATGCTTGGTGCCGAACTGCGGAATCTCCAGGGAGGCATCGGATGCGTCCACGACCGCCTGGTCTACGCCGCCGACCTCGCTGCCGAAGACGAGGGCGTACTTTTTCCCGGGCTCGGGGGAGAAGGTTTCAAGGGAGACCGACCCGACCGTCTGCTCGACGCTGAGGACGGTCCATCCCTCCTCCCGGAGCCGGGCGACGGCTTCCAGGGTATGGTCGCAGTGCTCCCAGTCGACACTGAATTCGGCCCCGAGGGCGGATTTGTGGATCTCGGGGGAGGGCGGAACGGGCGTGATGCCGCACAGGAGCACCTTGTCGGCCTTGAAGGCATCGGCGGTCCGCAGAACCGACCCCACGTTATGGGCGCTCCGGATATTGTCCAGCACCACGGCGACTCCGGAGGGCGGCAGGAGTCGGAACTCCTCGGCGCTCACGCGGTGCAGTTCGATATTGCTTAATTTCCTTCCCATCTTTTTTGCAAATTTACAAAATTATTCCGTACATTTGTAGATGTTGCAAATGTAGAGAGAATGAAACAGGATTTACAGGTATTCGACCTTATCAAGAAAGAGCGGGAGAGGCAGTCCGCGGGTCTGGAACTCATTGCCTCAGAGAACTATGTCTCGAATCAGGTGATGGAAGCGATGGGGTCCGTCTGCACCAACAAGTATGCGGAAGGATACCCCGGCAAGCGGTATTACGGCGGATGCGAGGTGGTCGACCAGATCGAGCAGCTCGCCATCGACCGCGTCAAGCAGCTCTACGGGGCCGAATACGCCAACGTCCAGCCGCATTCCGGCGCCCAGGCCAACCTGGCCGTCGAAATGGCCGTCCTCAATCCCGGCGACACCTTCATGGGCCTCGACCTCGCGCATGGCGGTCACCTTACGCACGGTTCTCCGGTCAACGCTTCCGGCATCCTGTACAAGGCGGTTCCGTACGGTCTCGATCCCGAGACCGGCCGCATCGACTATGATGCGATGGAGCGCATCGCCCTGGAGGTGAAGCCCAAACTCATCATCGGCGGCGCCTCCGCCTATTCCCGCGAGTGGGACTACGCCCGGATGCGGGAGATCGCCGACAAAGTCGGAGCCATCCTGATGATCGATATGGCCCATACCGCGGGCCTCATTGCGGCGGGCCTGCTGAAAAATCCCGTCAAATACGCCCATATCGTCACCTCCACTACGCACAAGACCCTTCGGGGTCCCCGCGGCGGCATCATCCTCATCGGGCAGGATTTCCTCAATCCGAAAGGCCTCACGACCCCGAAGGGCGAGGTCAAGAAGATGTCCCAGGTCATTGATTCCTACGTATTCCCCGGTGTGCAGGGCGGTCCGCTCGAGCACGTCATCGCGGCCAAGGCCGTCGCCTTCTATGAGGCGCTCCAGCCCGAATACGTCGCCTATCAGAAGCAGGTCAAAGCCAATGCGGAAGCGATGGGCAAGGCCTTCATTTCCAAGGGCTACAAGGTCGTTTCCGGCGGCACGGACAACCATCTTCTCCTGATCGACCTCCGCGCCAAATTCCCCGATCTTACCGGCAAGGTGGCCGAGAAAGAGCTGGTCAAGGCCGACATCACCGTCAACAAGAATATGGTGCCGTTCGACAGCCGCTCCCCGTTCCAGACCTCCGGCATCCGCGTCGGCACGCCTGCAGTCACCTCCCGCGGCTTCGTAGAGAAAGATATGAAGGACATCGTCGCCCTGATCGACACCGTGCTCACCGCCGCGGCCGCCCATCCCGACGACCTGGACAACCCCGCCTACACGGAAATCCTCCGCACCGTGAAGCACAAGGTGAACATGCTCACCAGCGGCCGTCCCCTGAACAAATACTAATCCCCCGATATTTATGAAAAAATTCTTTGTACCCGGCTTATTCGCCGCCTTGTTACTGGCCTCCTGCACGAACGGCACACCCGCCGAGGCCGTCATCAGCGCCACCGACGTAGAAACTACCGGTACAGGCTTCAATGCCTTCGCTCCCGCATCGGAACTCAAGGCATACGCCGTCCAGACCCCTTCCGGCAACTGGGCCGTCCGCGTCACCGTCCCGCTTCAGCGGGTTACGGACGATCCCGTGGAGGCGCTTTCCACCTCGCTGGACCTGCTTGACAAAAGCGGGATGCGTCTGAATTCCGCCTTCGATTTGTACGGACAGGACATTCCGTCCCTTCTCCCCGTGCTGAATGACGCGACCAAGCCGGCCCGCAACGTCGTCTATCTTTCCAGTTCCGAGATGGATAAGAAGACGGCCAACGCCGCCGTCGCCAATGCGGTCGCCGCGCAGATCCGTCTGGACGCCGTGATCGCCGCGCCCGCCCAGGAGGAAGAGACGGTGGAGAAGAAGGAAAAGCCCGAATTCCCGTACGACCCTTCCGTCCAGGATCTGGTCGCCTATTATGGCGTCAGGAGCATTCTCCGTCAGTATGAGAACGCCTATCGCAACGGCGACAAGAACCGCTGCAAGCAGATCAAGGATCGCCTGAGCAAGATCGAGGACCAGATCTATCAGCATCCGAGGGGCGGCCGCAAAATTTCCAACCAGTTCGAGGACTGGTACGACGACCGGATCGACGAGATCGAAGACAAAGTGGACGACGGCAAGAAGAGACGCCGTTGAGCACCCTTCTGTCACTGTTTCTGATAACGGCGGAGCTTCTGGCTCCGCCGGATTCGTTATGCCCCTCCGAGGCCTTCGGAAGCATCTCCCCGAAATACCGCCCGCTTGCGGAGCGGATGGCCTGCGCCTGGTATGAGGTCCCGACCTTCGGGAATACCTGTCAGATCCTGTACGACGGGATGCGGAAGTATGAACTTCTGATGGAAGATGTCCGCTCCGCCCGGGAATCGGTCTCTCTGGAGTATTACCGGTTTACGGATGATTCCCTTTGCGTGGTGTTGCGGGATTCGCTGATGGCCCGGGCGCAGGACAGCGTCTCGGTCCGGCTGATCTATGACAATCTCATCAATGCGGGTGTCCCGCGCCGTTTTTTCCGTGAAATGCGGAAAGGGGGAATCGAGGTGCGGAAATTCACCCCGCCGCGGCGTCCCGGCCGTGCGCTCCGTCTGCTGGACCGCCGCGATCACCGCAAACTGGCCATCATCGACAACCGTGTGGGCTATACAGGCGGGATGAACCTGTCGGACGATTATTTCTACCGCTGGCAGGATACCCATCTCCGGCTGAAGGGGCCCGTCGTAACGGCGCTCGGGGGACTGTTCGATGCCGACTGGGAGGATGTCTGCGGAGAAGAAACCCCCGCGTCTTCCTGGGCGCCGGCGGACTCGTCGGGAACCGTTCTCCAGCTTGTCGCCTCCCGGCCGGTTTCCCGGCCGCGGTCCCTGCCCCTGATGGATTCATATGTGTATGCCCTTGACAGCACATCCCGGTATTTCTATGCCAAAAGTCCGTATTTCTGCCCGCCGAAGCCCGTTCTGAAAGCGCTATGCGGAGCTGCCGGACGCGGAACGGACGTCCGGCTGATCCTTCCGCTCAATGCGGACGTCCGGCTGATGAATGCGGCCAACCGGTCTTATTTCCGTCGCTGCATCCGCTCCGGCGTCCGGATTTATCTCAATACGGGGATTTTCGATCACAGCAAACTCTTCGTGACCGATGATTATTTCTCTTCCATCGGCACGTGCAACTTCGACCACCGCAGTTTTCGTCTCAACTTCGAGGACAACGTGTACTTCTACGACACGGATACGGCCGTCCGGCTGAAGGACAGTTTCCTGCGTCAGCTGGACGAGTGTGATGAGGTGACTTCCGAGACCATCCGGAAATGGTCCGTGTTCCGCAAGATGGAAAACGGGATGGTGCGGATCTTCGTGCGGGAACTGTAATCCCTATTTGAATGCCCTGAACGCGAGGCAGGCGTTGTGCCCGCCGAAGCCGAGGGAGTTGGAGAGTCCGAGGGTGATCGGGCTCTTGACGGCGACGTTCGGCGTGTAGTCGAGGTCGCATTCGGGGTCGGGGCAGTCGAGGTTGATGGTCGGAGGAATGACGCCCTCCCTGAGCGCGAGGATCGTGGCGATGGCTTCCGCCGCGCCGGCCGCGCCGAACATATGCCCGGTCATCGACTTGATGGAGGAGATGTGGGTCTTATAGGCGAAATCTCCCAGGGCGGCTTTGTAGGCGACCGTTTCGGCGACGTCGTTGAGGAGCGTGCCCGTACCGTGCGCATTGATGTAGAGGTTGTCTTTCGACTCGTCGAAACCGGATTCCTGCAGGGCGTAGCGGATGGCCTTGGCCTGGGTGGATCCGTCGGGCCTCGGCGCCGTGGCGTGGTAGGCGTCGCAGGTGTTGCCGTAGCCGGTCATTTCGCCGTAGATCCTGGCGCCGCGGGCGACCGCGTGCTCATATTCTTCCAGGATGAGGATGCCGGCGCCGTCTCCCATCACAAAGCCCTTGCGGTTTTTGTTGAAGGGGAGGGAGGCGTATTTGGGATCCTCGTCGCGGGTGAGGGCCTTGGCGTTGGCGAAACCCGCGATGGCAAGGGGAATGGTGGCGTTCTCGCAGCCGCCGGCGATGATGGCGTCGGCATAGCCGTGGCGGATGGCACGGAAGGCCTCTCCGATGCAGTGCGAGGAGGTCGCGCAGGCCGTCACGATATCCAGGCAGGGACCCTGGGCGTGGTGCTTGATGGCGATCTGCCCGGCCGCGATGTTGGAGATCATCGTGGGGATGAAAAGCGGGGAAATCCATTGCCCGGAGGGGTCCTCGAGCATTTTGGCCGTCTCGCGGTACTGGACTTCGAACCCCCCGACGCCGGAGCCTACGTAGACGCCGAGCCTCCCCGGATCGATGTTCCGGCCTTCGCCCTCGGCGACAAGACCCGCGTCCTGCATCGCCTGCCAGGCGGCGGCCATTCCGTATTGTGTGAATAAATCCTGCTTGCGGATGAAGGGTTTGTCCATCCCGTTCTTTTCCGGGTCGAAGTTCTTGATCTTGCCGGCGATTTTGACGGGAAGCCGCTCCGTATCGAACTGGTTGATATAATCGATGCCGCAGACACCCTTTTTCAGACTGTCCCAGAATGTCGGCACGTCATTTCCGACAGAGGAGATGACGCCCATTCCGGTGATGACGACTCTATTTTTCATGATGCAAAGATAATAAGTTTTCTCGATTTCGCTTGAAATGACCGGCTAGCGTTTGCGACGGGAGCGGAGACGCTGGGCGCTCTCGACTACGAGCTGGTCCTGGAAGGCGCCGCGGGCGGCGAGGAAATCGCAGATGGCGATCACGAGCGGGAAGATCACGGTCCAGCGGAACACATAGCCCGGCGATGTGAAGTACATCACGCCGAGCCAGGCCTGCATGCCGAGGGCGACGAGTCCCGCAACGACGGAGAGCCGCATCTGAAGGATTCTGACCTTGAATGCGATCAGCGCGATGGATTCGATCAGCGTAAGCACGATGAGAAGGATGAGCATATAGGGTTTGGCGATGGCCGTATACCGGATCAGCGTCAGCCCGTCCTCACCGGTCAGGGCAGCCGCATTTCCAGCCAGCAGCACCGCCGTCAGCGCTATCGCTATCACCAGATACAATGTTTGAATTCTCTGCCACATAGTGTGAGTATTTTGTATAATTGGCGGCAAAAATAGGAAAATTTGCCGAAAAAAACTATATTTGTGTTTTCAGACTGCTAAAACTAAAGAGATATGCGCATTCCGGAATCTGAACTCATCATCAACGCCGACGGCTCGGCGTTCCACATCCACGTCAAGCCCGAAGAACTGGCCGACAACGTCATCCTCGTCGGCGATCCCGGCCGTGTCGACATGGTCGCGGAATATCTTACCGACATCGAATTCCGTCACGCCTCCCGCGAATTCGTTTCCGTCACGGGCCGTCGCAACGGCAAGCGGATCACCGTCCTCTCCCACGGCATCGGCCCCGACAACATCGACATCGTGATGACCGAACTCGACGCCCTCGCCAATGTCGACTTCGCCACCCGCGAGGTCAAGCCGGAGCACCGCCGTCTCAACATTCTCCGGATCGGCACCTCCGGCGCCCTCCACGCCGACATCCCCCTGGGCTCCTACATCCTGTCGCACATCAGCGTCGGATTCGACGGCGTGATGAACTGGTACGGCGGCCGCGAGAAGTACACCCTCAATGACGTGGAAGCCGACTTCAAGAAGCATATGAACTGGAAGGAAACCCTTCCTTCGCCGTATTTCATCAAGGCCAGCGACAAGATCATCAACCTGATGAAAGACGTCACCGTCAAGGGCGTGACCATCTCCGCTCCGGGCTTCTACGGTCCGCAGGGCAGGGTGGTGCGTCTCCCGCTGGCGATGCCGGACATGCTCGAGAGGATCGAATCCTTCCGCTTCGGCGAATACCGCATCACCAACTTCGAGATGGAGTCCTCGCCGCTCGCCGGCTTCGGCGCGATGCTCGGCCACGACGTCTGCACCGTCTGCTGCGCCATCGCCAACCGTTACCTCCAGAGCAGCAATCCCGACTACAAGGCCGCAGTCCGTTCTCTCGTCGAACTCTCCGTCGAGCGGATGTCCCGCCTGTAAACGGCCGCTCCCGCTGGAATTATGCGTCGGCTTGCGGTACTGACCGCCGCTCTCTGCATCGGCCTCGCAGCAACAGCCCAGGAAATATCCGAATTCGCTCCGGATACCCTTTCCGTGGCCCGGGCAGGCGTGTATACCCTCGAGGACGAACGCTTCAAATGGCCGCAGATCATCGCTCCCACCGTCCTTCTGGGGGCGGGCACATTCGGCCTTTGCAGCCCCTGGTTCCAGAAACGCATCAATCTGCCCGTTCAGAAGGCGGCGGAAGATATCCGCGGCGGACGCTACCTGCACTTTGACGATTACATCGTATTCGCTCCTGCCGTGATGTATTTCACCGTCGGCTTTATCCCCCGGCAGGGGGAGCGGACGGCGGGTGAGCGGGCGCTCGTGCTGGCGACGTCCACCGCGACGCTGGCGATTCTGGTAAATACGATGAAATACACCATCCGCGCCCCCCGGCCCGATTCCGACGGCCGGAATTCCTTTCCCTCCGGGCACACCGCCACGGCCTTTATGGGCGCCGAACTTGTCCGCCACGAATACGGTCCGCTCTGGGGCCTCGGCGCCTACGGCATCGCTACGACCACGGCCATCATGCGCATCTACAACAACCGGCACTGGACCAGCGACGTCCTGGCCGGGGCCGCCATCGGCATTCTCAGCGCCAACGTCGGCTACTGGCTTCTGCCGCTGGAACGCCGCCTGTTCCGTCTGGAACATCATCGGAAGAAATGGGTGGCCGTCCCGTGGTGCAGCGGCGAGGGACAGTACGGAATGTCTTTCGCGATGGTTTTCTAGGCCTCGCCGTCCCGGTCCGGAATGAGCCGCCGGATCGGTTTGAGATGGTAGAAGAACCGGCTTGCGATCACCCTCAGTACCGTATAGGCCGGGATGGCCGCCAGCATCCCGACGATGCCGCCGATATGGCCGGCCGCAAGGAGGACAATGAAGATCTCCAGCGGACTGGCCTTGATGCTGGTCGAGTAGATGATCGGCTGGAAGACGAAGTTGTCGATGAGCTGGGTAGTGAGCATCAGCAGCAGGATGATGAGGGCGAATACCCAGATGTTGACATTGAGTCCGACGCCGGTGCCGAGCTTGAGGATGACGGCCAGGATGACGCCGATGCCCTCTCCCATCAGCGGCCCCACATAGGGGATGATATTGAAGATGCCGGCCAGGAAAGCGATGCCGATGGCGGCCTGGAATCCGATCCGGCCGACGCTCCACAGAAGGATGAAGTTGATGAGCGCCACGCCGACGACTTCGATGATCATGCCTACGAAATACCGCGACAGCAGGTGCTCGATCTCGCCGAGGGCCTTGCGGACCCGCTCTTCATATCTGTCCGGCACCAGGGCGCAGACGATCTTGGAGAACAGTTCGCGGTCTCGGATAAAGAAGAAGGAGATGAAGATGATCGAGAACAGGGCGACGGCGACGGTGGAAACCAGGGAGGCGACCGAGCCGATGAGGGATTTCATCATTCCGGACAGGTCCGACAGGTTGACCGCGTCCTTGATCTGGTCCAGGAGGACGACCTCCAGGCGGAAGTCATTTCCGAGGACGGGGAAGGTGTCGATGAGCCAGTCGTTGACGTTGCGGAGCGGGTTGGCGGCGGTGTAGCCGGCTGATTCGTCGACGGCGGCGGCCTCGTTGACGATGCCCGTGATCACCGGGAAGGTCTCGCCCACGATGACGCCGATGCCCAGGAAAACGATGATCAGCGAGAGGATCGCCGCGAGGGCGTCCGGCATCGATTTCCCTTTGATGCGGATTTTCTTTATCAGCGCGGCCAGGGGAATGCCGATGAGCGACACGACGAACGCCAGCGCGACATAGACGATGACGTTGCTGAAGAAGTAACACAGCGCCCCCAGCAAGGCGAGGGTTCCGAGGATAATCAGGTACCGGGCGAGCCGGTCGAGGCTTCTTTCTTGGATTTCTTCCATTTTTTTCTGAAAAATTTTAGATGTGCCTCGGTTCGGCACAATGAGGCGCTATCTTTGCATCAGAAACAAAAATGAACGCGATATGAAAAACACGGATTTCAACTTCAACGCCCTTTCGGCCCTCGTCTCTTCCGACGCTTCCCTTCAGGCTCTCAAGGATATGATCGACACCCTCGGCCTCGAGATCGAGGACGTCAAGTCTCTTTGAGGGTAACGGCGGTGCTCTTCTTGTCCGGGGCCAGCCCGACCTTGAGGACGCGCGGCTCGTCGCCGGGGGCGGATTTCGCGTGAAGGATCCGGTCGGCGATGATAAACTCGGACACGGGGTCTTCGATGTGCCGCATGATGGCCCGCTTCAGGGGCCTTGCACCATAGGCCGGGTCGTAGCCTGCCTCCGCGACAAACCGCTTGGCCGCAGGAAGCACCTGCAGTTTGTAGCCGGCTTCCAGCGCCCGTTTCCGGAGACTTCCCAGCTGGATGTCGATGATCTTCTCCAGATCCTCCTTGGTAAGGGAATGGAAGAAGACCCGCTCGTCCACGCGGTTGATGAATTCCGGCGGGAACGCTTTCTTGAGCGCTTTCTCCAGCACGCTTCTGCGGTCCATCTCCACATTCTTGCCGGCCGTGGAGAATCCCACGCCGCTGCCGTATTCCTCCACTTCGCGGGTTCCCACGTTGGAGGTCATGATGACGATGGTGTTCTTGAAGTTGACCGTGCGGCCGATGCTGTCGGTGAGGCGTCCCTCGTCCATCACCTGCAGGAGCAGGTTGAAGATGTCGGGATGGGCTTTCTCGATCTCGTCGAGCAGCACGACGCAGTAGGGTTTGCGCCGCACCCGTTCGCTGAGCTGTCCGCCCTCCTCGTAGCCGACGTAGCCCGGAGGCGCGCCGATGAGCCGTGAGACGGAGAACTTCTCCATATATTCGCTCATGTCGATCCGCACCATATTGTCTTCGGAATCGAACAGATACTCCGCCAGCGAGCGGGCCAGCTGCGTCTTGCCGACGCCCGTGGGACCGAAGAACAGGAAAGTGCCGATGGGCCGGCCGGGATCCTTGAGCCCCGCGCGGTTGCGCTGGATGGCCCGCACCACCGTGTCGATGGCCTCGTCCTGGCCGATGATCCGGCCACGGAGCCGTTCGCGCATCTTGAGGATGCGTCCGCCCTCCGACTCGGCGACGTTGCCGGCCGGCACGCCGGTCATCTTGGAAATGACCGTGGCGATGTCCTCCCTGTCGACGACGGAGCCGCCGCGCCGCTTCCGGGCGAGGTTGAGGCGGACCATCGATCCGGCCTCGTCGAGGGCGTCGATGGCCTTGTCGGGGAGGGAGCGGTCGGTGATGTACCGTTCGGTGAGGGTGACGGCCGCTTCGATGGCGGCGTCCGTATAGGTCACGTGGTGGAACTGCTCGTAGTTGGCCCGGATGTTCTTCAGGATTTCGACGGACTGGGGAATGTCGGTGGGTTCGACGGTGATTTTCTGGAACCGCCGGTCTAGGGCGCCGTCCTTTTCGACGATCTTGGTGAATTCGTCCATGGTCGTGGCGCCGATGCACTGGATCTCGCCGCGCGCCAGGGCCGGCTTGAGCATGTTCGCCGCGTCGAGGCTGCCTCCGGCGCCGCCTGCGCCCACGATGGTGTGGAACTCGTCGATGAACAGGATCAGGTCGGGATTGGAGGAGGCCTCCTTGATGATCAGTTTAATGCGTTTCTCGAAGTCGCCGCGATAGCGCGTACCCGCCACGATGGAGCCGATGTCCAGGGAGACGATGCGCTTGCGGGCCAGGGCGGGGGAGATTTCGCCGGAGGCGATCCTCAGGGCGATTCCCTCCACGATGGCGGATTTTCCGACGCCGGGTTCGCCGATGAGCATCGGATTGTTCTTCTTGCGGCGGCCGAGGATCTCGATGACCCGGGCGATCTCCGTGTCGCGGCCGATCACCGGGTCGAGCCGGCCTTCGCGGGCGGCCTGGGTAAGGTCGTGGCCGAATTCCGTGATGTCGAGCCCCGATCCCTTGACGCCGGCCATATCGTCATCGCCGTCTTCCACTTCGTTGCTGGCGGCCGGCCCTTCCTGGCCGGATTCGGTGGCGGGGGAAGGCGTATCGAGCATCCCGGCGGCCTGCATGTGGGTGAGCGCCCGGCCGTAGTCGAGGCCGTGGTTGCGCAGGTAGTTCTGCCCGAAGCTGTCGACCGAGCGGAGCAGGGCCAGCAGCAGGTGGTGCGGCGCCGCCTCCCGGGCGTGCATCCGCGTCGCCTCCAGGATGGTGATGTTCAGGATGTTCTGCGCCAGGCGCGAGAAGGTGATGTTTTCGAGTTCGGAGTAGGGGATGCTTTCGTTGGTGAAGATCCGCCCGTCGATGAACTGCTTGAGGTCGGCGGTGTCGATGCCTTCCCCGACGAGGGTGCGGAAGGCGTCGTTGTCTTCGTGGCGGATGATGCCGAGAAACAGGTGGTCCGCGCCGATGCCGTAACTGCCGGTGCGCATCGCTTCTTCCCGTGCGAATTTGATGATCCCGTTGAGGTCTTCGGAGATTCGGATATCCATAAAATAAAGCGTTTCGTTTCGGATACGCAAAAATACAAACCCTATTTGAAAATTTCAATAATTTTATTAAATTTGCACGATTATATAGGAGATAATTTTTTACTATGGATAAGAACGAAGAGAAAGACTTTATCGAAGAACAGACCGGCATCATCGAGCCGGTGGAAATAGACAAGGAAATGCGCACGGCGTACATCGACTATTCGATGTCCGTCATCGTGTCCCGCGCCCTTCCCGACGTCCGCGACGGACTCAAGCCGGTCCAGCGCAGGGTGTTGTTCGGAATGGACGGAATGGGGCTCAACTATTCCTCCTCCACCAAGAAATCCGCCCGTATCGTCGGCGAGGTGATGGGTAAATTCCATCCCCACGGCGACAGCAGCGTCTACGACGCGATGGTGCGTCTGGCTCAGAACTGGAACCAGCGCTACCCGATGGTATGGCCGCAGGGCAACTTCGGCTCGATGGACGGCGATTCCCCCGCCGCGATGCGTTATACCGAGGCCAAGCTCGAGAAGATGGCCGAGTGCGTCCTCTCCGACCTCGACAAGGATACCGTCGACTTCGTCGGCAACTTCGACGAATCGCTCCAGGAGCCGACCGTCCTCCCCACGCGGGCGCCGCTCCTCCTGCTGAACGGCTCCGCCGGCATCGCCGTCGGTATGGCCACCAACATGGCCCCGCACAACCTCGGCGAATGCTGCGACGCCATCTGCGCCTACATTGACAATCCCGCCATTACCACCGACGAACTGATGCGCTATATCAAGGGCCCCGACTTCCCGACAGGCGGCATCATCCAGGGCGTCGACGGCATCAAGGAGGCCTACGAGACCGGCCGCGGTAGGGTCGTCATCCGTTCCAAGACCGATATCGAGGTCGCCGACAACGGCCGTGAGACCATCGTCGTCACCGAGATCCCGTATATGGTCAACAAGAAGGACATGATCGAGAAGATCGCCCAGCTTGTGGAAGACAAGCGCATCGAGGGCATCGCCGAGATCAACGACGAGACTTCCCGCGAGGGTGTCCGCGTCGTCATCCGCCTCAAGATGGGCGCCAACTCCAACGTTGTGCTCAACAGTCTCTTCAAGTATTCCCCGCTCCAGTCGAGCTTCGTGTTCAACAACGTCGCCCTCGTCAAGGGCCGTCCGCGCACGCTCAGTCTCAAGGAGCTGCTTTCCAATTTCGTCGACTTCCGCCACGGGGTCGTCGTCCGCCGCACCCGCTTCGAACTGGCCAAGGCCGAGAAGAGGGCCCACCTGGTGGAAGGTCTCCTCAAGGCGATGGACGTCATCGACGAGATCGTCCACATCATCCGCTACGAGTCCAAGACCACCGATGATGCCAAGCGCATCATCATGGAGCGCTTCGGCTTCACCGATCCGCAGGCGACCGCCATCGTCG
>JAEEGL012386966.1_pt1 | contig 34965 bp, 38 predicted proteins | sample 9134231 | NCBI WGS metagenome assembly JAEEGL01 (sample SAMN16246548, study PRJNA631951) | gut metagenome | biome: gut microbiome; feature: rumen; material: fiber-attached | host: Bos | place: Iran: Karaj | collected 2018-10 | reverse complement strand
CCCATTCATTCTCCTTATAGATCTCTAGAATCATTGTTTATGACGAATTAGTATCTACTCTGTCTTCCTGTTACTTTTATTGTAACAGATTCACAGAATTCTCGTACTGCTTTTCACCACTTTACCTTTTTATCATGCCTCTATAACTGAAATGATTTGAGCAGCCATTTCAGGAGTAACTGTCATTTCCTTACCCTTTGTAATCTTGTTGTACAACTGCTCATATAAAGTAGCTGTTCCAACATCGAATGCAGTTCCTGTAAATTCCCCTGATTCTTCATGTTTTATTAGTTTTTCAGAACAATACACAGGATCACCCTGTTCGTTTTTCAGAGATTCTTCAATGACTTCTCTAGGTGGATTTTCTCCATCTACTATGTATGTCAATTGATATGATTTCGGAGTAGCTTTGTATGTACCTTTAGACCCTTGAATCTTTATGTTGTAATCGGAAAAACAATCAATTGAAGATATTTCTATATCAACAACCGGTTTATTCGGAGCAGTAACAATTATTTTTGCATAATCATCTGAATCTCCGCTCGTGAGAGCCAGACCTAACTTACTGAAAACAACTTTACTGTCTTTATCAAAATCAAGCAAACCCAGAGCTATTCCAACGGGATGAGGACCCGTGTTATATACACCTCCTGCACATTTCTTCTGAAGTGTCTGCCAATCCCATCTTCTTGCGAAATTGTTGTATACCACACTTATTTGTTTTATATCTCCAAGTTTTCCTGATTTCATCAAATCGTAAGTAAACTGATAGAAAGGAGCAAAGAAAGTTTGTTGGAAAACCGCAAGAGTTAGATTGTTCTCTTTTGCGATTTTTATCAACTCATCACATTCATATCTTGTTCTTGAAAAAGGCTTTTCAACCAAAACATTAAATCCGTGCAAAAGAAGATCTTTTGTAATCGAATAATGGAGTTCGGAATAAGTTGAATTAACCACCAAATCTATATCTTTTTTTGCAAAAAGCTCTTTGTAATCGGATAATGTTGAACATCCGGGGTACCTCTGTTCTGCAACTTCTCTTCTGAAAGGATCAAAATCCACAACATATTTAACATTGAAGTACTTGTTGTTTTCACTTATATAGTAACTGCCGTGAATGTTCTTTCCGCTTCTTCCCTGACCAATGATTGCTAAATTAAGCTTTCTCATATTTGTCTCCTTTTCGTCTCGGCTCACTTTTTTATTTTATCATATTTTGCAAAAAAGACAAATTGTTTGTAAAAACATATACCCCGAAACACTCTAATGGTGCTTCGGGGCAAAATTGCGATTGTTAATTGTTAATATTTACATTGACTCCGACAAACAACGGACAAAATGTAAAATTATCTACTATGGCGTAAACAAAAGGTCTGTCAAGGGTGATATTTACGGTTTGGCTCACAGGCTCAACAGATGTTGCTGTCATCTCTCCGATAGTTACAGCTGCAGCTTTTGTTCCTTCTTTGTTTACTTTGATGATTGCTTTCTGTTTTATACTTGATATACAGAAATCACCTTTTTTGCTTTCATTGAACATATTTGTAAAATCTGCATTTGAATTGAAAGCATCTTTCATTCCCATTGATTGCAATACATCGTTCAAAGGCATCTCGCTTTCGCTTTCAAATTCAGGCATTAACAAATTTACATCAACTAGTGTGCTTCTGGCAAAATGAGACATTATGACTTGAGCCCATTTGTCGCGATCTAAAGAATTGACAAAATCATAAATATCTACGTCACTGTTAGGAAGCAGGACAACCAAACTATATTGTCCGCCAGCATACCTCTTTTGAGTTCCCACAAAATCTTTTCCGGTATAATAGACACCTTCTCTAGAATGTAACATAGTTACTTTTGTTTTCGTTTTGTCATAATTGGTGAAATCATAATTTTCAATTATGTCCTCATCTTTATATGCCTTCTCCCACTTTGCGTCAAACAAAACCGCATTAATGAGATATGCTACAGATTGCGGATTAATTTCATCCAATATTTTGTTGATCAGGCCATCTGTCTTATTGCTGCACCAATCATTAATATCTTTCAATGTTGTTTCATCAAATGGTGCTTTATATATTTCAGAATCATACCAATCTGCTATTTCCTGCAGATACTCGCTATTAACTTTTATATTTCCATTTGTATCTTTAAACCAAACAGAATTAGCTATGCTGACTTTGCATTTTTCGGAAGAAGATAAACTGTCAACAAAACTATATAGGCTTTCATTTACCTCTTCCACTTTCATGCCAAGTACTTCTTCCATCTGAGACCTTGTTTCGCCTTCAGCACCGTTTGCTATCAATGCCAAACAAATGTAAACGGACAAAGGAGATACAATTACATTCTTCCCGTTTTTCTCGGTCACAGCCTTGTAAAGCTTAAATGAAAAATCATTCAAAGCATCTTTAAATTCTTTTGTTACTTCTCCTTTATCTGTAATAGAACTCTGGTAACCATCAAGTAGGTTTTGTGATTGTAACTCCTTCACTTCAACTACTGTTTTTTCCGTAGTCACTTTACCCGATTCTTTTACAGGTGAACAGGACACACTCGTAAACAAAATGCTTATAGCAAGCAGCATGCTTGTAGATATTAACAATATTTTTTTCATATTATCTTCCTCCTACATAGCTTTGACGAACAAATGATTAAAAAATCTCATCAACTGAACTTGACATTAAGTCCAACAAAAATCGGACAATTAGTATCATTGTCGATAATTGCGTATACGTAAGGTCTGTCAACTATAATTGTTTGAGGATTAGAAGCAGATTTATTTGTCATTGCACCTATAGTTGATGCTGCAGCTTTTGTCCCTACTCTGTCAACTTTGACATACGCTCTTTGTATTACTCTTGATAGGTACAAATCACAATCAGGTGTTATTTCGGCCATTTTTCCGAAGTTTGCTTTATTTCCGAATGCATCTTTAATTCCCAACATTTGAAGAGCAGGATTGAGCATCATGTCGGTTTTAACCTCAAATTCAGGCATTAACAGACTGACTGTCACAGGATTCTTGTCCACCGTCATTATTTCATTCCATTTTTCTTTGTCAAGGAAATTAACAAACTCATAAAAATCAACATCCTCATTAGGTAAAAGAACAACGAAACTGTATTTTTGCCCGTCATAGTCCTTCTTTGTGCCTATGTAGTCTGTGCCCATAAATACAACATGTTCTTCAGATTTGAGCATAGTCACTGTTGTGGTTGTCTTGTCTATGTTATTGAATTTGTAATTGTTCAATATGTCTTTGCTTGTGTATTCGTCTCTCCATTTTGCATCAAACAAAACTGCATTCAAAATGAATGCTTCGTCATTATCCAATATATAGTCAAGAATTTTGTCAATTAAACCCTTGGTTTTATTGCTTGACCAATTGTTTACATCTTCAAGAGTTTGCTTGTCAAAAGGAGCCTTATATATCTCAGATTCGTACCAGTCAGCTATTTCCTGTAAATAACTCTCCTGAATCTTAAGTATGTTATCATCTTTGAACCAAACAGAATTTGCTATGTCCAATTTGCAATTCTCGCTCGAAGTAAAGCCATTGAGCAAAGCATATAGACCCTTGTTTATATCAGCAATACTCATGCCCAATACATCTTCCATCTGAGCCTTGGTATCTCCATCGGCTCCGTTTGCTATCATTGCAAGGCATATGTAAATAGACAAAGGTGACATTGCAACATTATTGCCATCTTTTTTTGTTACAGCTTTGCATATGTCAAAAGAAAACTGAACCAACGCATCCTTAAAGTCTTGTGTAACCTGAATGCCGCTTTTATCTGTTCTGCTTGAATATTTTCCAAGAAGATTCTCCACTGAAATATCTTTATCTTGGTATTTCGGAGTAATCGGGTTAACTGTGCATGAAACACTGGTAAACAAAATGCAGATTGAAAGCAACAAACTTACTGTAATTAAAATGAATTTTCTCATAACAAAACTCCTAATTGTTTTTTTCTACCATTTCTTTCATTGTTCTCCATCCAAGCTCGGCACATTTGACCCTGGCCGGCATATGTGAAATATCTTGCAATGCTGATGCTTCACCCAATTCATCAAATTGGATTTCAGATAAAGCTTCGCCTTTAATCATACTCATGAATAATTCTGCTTGCTTTAAAGCCTCTTCTTTGTTCAGACCGATTATATTGTCTATCATAATATCAGCTGATGCCTGAGAAATGGCACATCCCGTCCCGACAAAACCCGCATCTGAAATGACATCACCTTCAAATTTCAACTGAAGAGAAATATCATCTCCGCAACTTGGGTTTACTCCCCTGAGCACCAGGTCCGGATTCTCTATTGCAGCCTTATGTGAAGGTCTTAAATTATGTTCATTTACGATTTCTCTGTATAAAGATTTAAGTTCCATATCCGCAAACCTCCCTGACTTTTGACAAACAGTCCAGGAATTTATCTACTTCTTCACTAGTGTTATAAAAATATACACTTGCTCTGGCTGTTGAGCCTACTTTCATGAACTGCATCAAGGGTTGTGCGCAATGGTGTCCCGCTCTGATGCAAACTCCATCCTCATTCAATATTGATGATACATCATGAGGGTGCACGCCTTCAACATTAAATGTCACGATTCCATTATGTTTTGATGGGTCTTCATGTCCGTAAACTGTAATGTGACCCATAGCTTGCATGCCATTTATTATTCTTTGAGTCAGTTCTGTGTCTTTCTTTTCAATATAGTCATAACCGACCTTGTTAATAAAATCTATAGCTACACTAAGTCCATAAGCGTCAGCTGCATTTACGGTACCGGCTTCAAATTTGTGAGGAAGCTCAGCAAACGTTGCTTCTTCCCTAGTCACGTATTCTATCATTTCTCCACCCATCAAAAATGGTTTCATTTTTTCCATGATACTATTTTTAACGTAGAGAACGCCAACACCCATAGGCCCCATCATTTTGTGTCCGGAAAAAGCAAACATATCTGCATCTAGTTCTTTTACATTTACTTTTTTGTGAGGAACTGATTGAGCGCCATCTATGAGTACGACAGCACCCATTTGATGAGCTCGCTCAATTATTCTTTCTATAGGATTTTCTATTCCTAAAACATTAGACGTTTGAGCTATTGCAACAATCTTAGTTTGCTTGCCAATTTTATTTTCAATCTCGTCGTCTTCTATAACACCATTCTCTTTGGGTTCCATAAAAACGAGATTTGCATGTTTGTTTTTTGCCAATCTCTGCCATGGAAGAAGATTGCTGTGATGTTCCATAACACTTATAACGATATCATCGCCTTCTTTTATGTATTCATCACCATAGCTGTATGCGGCAAGATTAATAGACTCTGTTGTATTTCTTGTAAAAATAATTTCAGACGGACTTTGAGCACCTAGAAAATCTGCAACCTTTTTTCTTGCATCTTCGTATTTTTTTGTTGCTTTCATGCTCAAATCATACAATCCTCTCAAAGGATTTGCGTTGCTGTAAGCATAGAAATCTGAAACAGCATCTATAACACACCCTGGTCTTTGAGATGTTGCAGCATTGTCTAAATATACAGAATTATTGTTTTTGAATATAGGAAAATGTCCTCTATAATCCATTTTTAACTCCATCAAAAGATTTGTCTATATGTTTTTCTATCTTCTCAACTAATTGCTTATCTTCAATTTGAGAAGCAGTCCTCATAACATTGGCGTAAGAAGCCATCTTTATTGCAGTATTTCTGTCGATTCCTCTGCTGTTCATATAATAGAGGATTTCATCAGACAAGCTGCCTATTGAAGCTCCATGCTGACCTTCAACGTCTTCTTCTCCGCACAATATTAATGGTACGCTCTTGTTAATAATATCTTCCCCTATTGTCAGGACGTTTTCAGTTTCAGCTCCTGTTGAACCTGAAGCACCGACTTTGAAATCGATTGTTCCTCTGAATGTTTTTGAACCTTTTTCTCCAAGTACTCCGCTTACATCAATATTGCTCTTTGTCTTTTTTGAATATTGATCAGACACATAATTCATATCAAGAGACTGACCGGCCTTAACGATATATCCCGTACTGCTCTTAAATGAAGAACTATCGCCTTTCAAAGCAATATTACATCCGATGTAACTGTCCTTTCCGCCGAGAACAACACTCAAGAATTCAAAAGATGCTTCTTTAGATAATTCAGCACCTACATCAAAGAAAAAATTCTTTTTGCTATTAAGCATCTGAACAACAGTCAACTTAACTTTTGAGTTCTCTTTTAAAATGAATTTAGTGCTTATTCCAAGCAGACAGTCATCATTGAAGCTGGAACAATCAAAAATGACATTAAGTCTGGAATTGTTGTCTATATCGAATAAAAAACCATTCAATGATTCAAAATCAGATATTTTTATAGTTTTTTCTTCATCTTTTTTAATCTGCACCAATTCTTTTTTTGCATATTCATCTGTCAAAGAATCTATCTCTTTGCCCATGCCTGTCTTGATTTGTGAGAAAGCTTTTCTAATCTTAGAATTCACATTATCTTTTTGCTTTTTCAGAGACAATCCCGACAAATCCAAAACCGAATCATTTACTTTGAGATATCTGAAAGTATTTGAAGGAAGTGAATTAACTCTTATTTGATCTGCCATAATATCACCCCTTACATATTTCCATTCATCTCAAGTTTAATGAGATTGTTCATTTCAACTGCGTATTCCAGCGGCAACTCTTTTGAAACGGAGTCAGCAAAACCGCTAACTATAAGCGCTCTTGCATCAGCTTCTTTAATGCCTCTTGACATCAGATAATACACTGCCTCATCGCTTATTCTACCGATTCTGGCTTCATGACCGACATCCGCTTTGTCTGTTCTGATATCCATTGCTGGAATTGTGTCAGCTCTTGATATGCTGTCGAGCATAAGCGAATCACAAGAAACACTTGCTTTTGAATTGATTGCTTTTGAAGTAATAACCACACTGCTTCTGAATGTGCCTATTCCTCCATCCTTTGCTATGGATTTAGAGGCCATTACAGATGTAGTATTGGGTGCTTGATGAATTACTTTTGCACCAGTATCCAAGTCTTGACCTGCTCCTGAAAAAGTTATACCTGTATAATCCATCTTGGAGTTTTCGCCCTTCAGGATAGTAGTAGGATATAAATACGAAACATGAGAACCAAACGAACCTGAAACCCACTCCATAATGCCGTTTTCTTCGACAATGGCGCGCTTTGTGTTAAGGTTGTACATGTTCTTTGACCAGTTTTCGATTGTTGAATACCTAAGTTTAGCGTTCTTTCCTACATACAATTCAACGCATCCTGCGTGAAGATTTGCAACGTTGTATTTAGGTGCAGAACAACCCTCTATGAAATGCAAATCCGCACCTTCATCAACAATAATGAGTGTGTGCTCAAACTGGCCTGCCCCTGCTGCATTCAGTCTGAAATATGACTGAAGAGGAATATCTACTTTTACGCCCTTAGGTACATAAACAAATGAGCCGCCTGACCACACTGCTCCGTGTAGAGCTGCATATTTGTGATCTGTCGGAGGAACGAGTTTCATGAAATGAGTTTTAATCATTTCTTCGTATTCGCCCTTCATGGCGCTTTCAAGATCTGTATAAACTACGCCTGTCTCTGCCACTTCTTTTCTAAGATTGTGGTAAACAAGTTCTGAGTCATATTGTGCGCCAACTCCGGCTAAAGACAGCCTTTCCGCCTGAGGTATACCGAGCCTTTCAAATGTGTCCTTGATTTCCTGAGGCACATCTTCCCAGTCGGATTTCATACCTGCTTTGTGTCTTACATATGCCGCAATTTTGTTCATATCAAGTCCTGATGTGTCAGGTCCCCAATTAGGCATATCTGTATTGTTATAAATATCCAGACAATGAAGTCTGAAGTCTCTCATCCACTCGGGATCATCTTTTTCTTTAGATATGTTTTCAACAATTTCTCTTGTAATACCGGACTCTTCTCTGTGGTAGTCCTTAGAGTTCTCTTCATATCTGAAATCATAGAGACTTCTGTCTGTTTCTACAATTTTTGATTTATCCGGCATCAGTTTTCACCAACCTTAATATACTTGTCAAAACCATCTTTGTTGATTTCATCTATCAGTTTTCCGGACCCTGTCTTTACGATTGTTCCTCCAACCAATACATGAGTGTAATCGACGTTCAAAGCTTCTGTAATCTTTGTTGTATGTGTGATAATAAGCAAAGACTTGTCATGGTTTTTAACAAATTCGGCAACACCTTCAGATACAGTTCTAACTGCATCAACATCCAGACCAGAATCCGTCTCATCCAGAATAACCAATTCCGGATTGAGCATAAGCATTTGAAGTATTTCTGCCTTTTTCTTTTCTCCGCCCGAAAAACCTACATTAAGATCTCTCTGAGCATATGATTGATCCATTTTAAGTAAATCCATGTAAGCAGACAATTTCTTGTTGAATTCGCCTATCTTTATTGGTTTTCCTGTCATCTCATGAATTGAGTTGCGGATAAAAGCAGACAAAGTAATACCGGGCACTTCAATAGGGTCCTGGAAAGTCATAAATATTCCAAGTTTCGCTCTCTTGTCTGCAGATAACCCTGTTATGTCCGTATCTTTATAAATAATCTTGCCCTTTTTGATGCTGTATTCGGGACTTCCCATAATTGTATGTCCAAGTGTAGACTTTCCCGCGCCATTTGGTCCCATAATTACGTGTGTTTCTCCAACATTAATTTTAAGTGAAAGTCCGTTTAAAATTGTTTTTTCTCCCGCTCCTGCTGTAACTTTTTTAACATCCAAAAGCATAGATCCGTTCTCTGCCATATATAAATCCTTTCGGTAGTCTTTTCGTGAAAAAAAGACATTCCAAAAAGAAATGTCTTTTCTTGTTTATAATCATACCATTTTAGTATGTTTATGTCAATATATTATATTTTAAGTACAAATATTATTTGCTTTTCCTTCTATTTACTATATCTTCAACAGACTTTTTCCAGTCGCTCAAATGCTCAGACAGCGGCCTGCTTGAATGGAATGGGAAAAGAAAATGATATTTTTCTTTTTGTTTTTCTTTGAAATTTCTGATGTTGACTTTGATCTCCTCATACTTGACGACGATATTGTTTTCAACAGCAAATTTCTTGAGTTTGGACATTAATTGCATAGATACGCAAACATCTATGAGCATGATGCCGTAAAACAGTCCCATAGCAAAAACAACTGCCAGGTTTCCCTGTCCTGCCCACTCAAAAATAACTACAAAATGTTTGTGTAAAAGGAAATAGTACCCTACTCCCAGTATAGTCCAGACAAGTGAAAATTTTGGGCATATCAATCCCATAACATTACCCCATCTATCCGAATAATCCCACAGTCTGACTTTGTTGAATTTCAAAGGAACAAATCCGAAAAGAAACTCTGTTGCTGTAATGGATACAGACATAATTGCAAACATGATAATTAGATTGATTGCTTTTACGCTTGTAAACTCAACTTTGTCCAGCGAAGAAAGAAGGTACAATAATACCAGTCCCGTTCCGTATAGAGGAAGGTATGGACCAGTACAAAGACCGGGATTTAACCACTTTCTTTCTGGGTTGGCACTAGAAAAAAACCTTCTGAAAAATACTTCTATTATCCATCCCAGCACTGAGCCGATTATGAAAATAAAAGCATATCCAATAAAAACATTCATTTATAAACACCCGTGAAAAATTCCCTGAAAACAGGGGATGTAATCATTCATCTCGCTCAAAAATTTCTTTGCTGTCAATATCTATATCGTCTTCTGCAACTGATTCACTCAGACTCTCATCAGGTTCATCGCCTGTTTTGAGAAGATTGTTCTCTGTTTTGCATTCATCAAGAGCACCAATTATATTGGTGAACAAATATGATTAGAGAATAATTTTTATCAAAAATATCCCTTGGCATGAAGATACTCGAGAAGCGCAAACGAAGCTACAGCGAGTATCAATCCCACAATAATAAATATGATTTTGAATTTCATGCTAACCCCCACGTGAGTGCAACACTCAGTCGTCTCTTTCGAATAATTCTTTGTTGTCTAAGTCTACGTCGTCTTCTGCAACAGATTCACTCAGACTCTCTTCTGGTTCATCGCCTGTTTTGAGAAGATTGTTCTCTGTTTTGCATTCATAGAGCATGTATGCGCCCGCAACTCCTGAAACCATTCCCAAAGCTGCTGAGATTGCTGCAAACAGATTTTTCTTTCTTACTAAACAAACAAAAAATGTTGCTATAGCTGCAAATGATTGAACAAGTAAAGCCAATCCTATGTAAAATTTAGTTTTTTTCATTATATTTGCCTCCCTATGAAATGTACTTTAAATATGCATTGATGAATCCGTCTATATCGCCATCCATGACTGATGTAATATCTCCGTCTTCATATCCTGTCCTTGCGTCTTTGGCCAAAGTATATGGCATAAACACATAAGATCTTATTTGAGAGCCCCACTCGATATTAGTTTTTTCGCCCCTGATTCCATCAAGTTTGGCCATATCTTCTTCACGCTTTTTCTCTGCCAGTTTAGATCTTAACATCTTCATAGCCGTCTCTTTGTTCTGTAGCTGGCTTCTCTCTGTCTGGCAACCTACAACGATTCCTGTGGGCTTATGTACTATTCTGATTGCTGAATCTGTTTTGTTGATGTGCTGTCCGCCTGCTCCGCTTGATCTGTGGGCAGTTACTTCAATATCTTCATCCTTGATTTCGATACTCTTATCATCATCTATTTCAGGAGTTATTTCTACTGAAGCAAAGGAAGTATGTCTTCTTCCCGAGGCATCAAAAGGAGATATTCTGACAAGTCTGTGAACCCCGTTTTCACTTTTAAGATATCCGTAAGCATTGATACCTTCAACTGTGAATGTTGCGCTCTTAATTCCTGCTTCATCTCCATCAAGCCAGTCAACCAATGTTGTTTTGTATCCGTGTCTTTCAGCCCATCTCATGTACATTCTGTACAGCATTTCTGCCCAGTCCTGAGCTTCGGTGCCGCCTGCACCGGGGTGAATAGACACTATGACATTGTTTTTGTCGTAAGGACCTGACAACAGAGCTTCTATTCTCATGTTTTCTATTGTCTTTTCAATGTCCTTGACATCATTTTGTATCTCTTCCAGATCACCATCGTCGTCTGCTTCGATACCCATTTCGCAAAGTGCTATGTCATCTTCCACTCTGCTTTTCAGTTTTTCTATAAACTCAACTTTGTCCTTAGCCCTTTTTAGTTCCTGCAAAACAGCTGTAGATTGTTCCGGATTTGACCAGAAATTAGGATCAGTTGTTTTTTCTTCAAGAACAGGGATGGTTTCTTTGAGTTTTTCTATTTTCAATGCGGATGCCAGTTCATCTACATCGCTTAACATCGCATTTAATTTGAGTCTTGCCTCATCTAATTGAATAACCATTTTGTCCTCTTTCTCTTCTCTATTGTTTTTTGAGCGTTTTCAATTCCGAAGGTGTGAGATATCTCCACGAACCGCTCTTTAAATCGCCCAATTGCAGTCCATCTTCCGAAACCCTCTTCAGAGATATAATTTTGAGTCCGACTATCTCACACATATTGCGTATTTCTCTGTTTCTTCCCTCGTGTATGGTTATTTCAAGAGTTGTTGATTTGTCATCCGATTCCAGTTTTCTCACTTCAGCAGGCATAGTTGAGTAGCCATCCATAACAAATGGTTTTCTCATGGCCTCTACTATCTCATTTTTCACAAGACCTTTGACCTTGAGTTCATATACCTTCTGCTTGTTATATTTCGGATGCATTATCTTGTTGGCTAATTCGCCGTCATTTGTAAACAACAATAACCCTTCGGACATAATATCAAGTCGTCCTATCGGATAAACTCTTTCTTTCAATCCGGTTAACAACTCCTTGACGCACTTTCTGTCTTTTTCATCTTTCAGTGTTGTTACATAACCGACAGGTTTGTTCATCATTATGTAAATCTTCTTTGATGATTGTTCAACTTTTTTACCATCAAAAAACACTTCGTCAACAGATGGGTCTATTTTTTGACCTAACAGTGCTTGCTGTCCGTTAACCAATACTCTTCCGCTTTTTATAGCGTCATCCGCCGCTCTGCGAGAAAGGATCCCACACTCTGAAAGATATTTTGAAATCCTTAATGGTTCACTCATCTTTCTCTTTTGCCTCTGTCTTTACAACTTCAGCTTCTTTCTTTTCTGCTTTCTTCTTTGAAACAGCATCTTTAATCTTTCCGAGAATGTCACTCAATTGATCTCCGAGTTGATCGAGTGTTATAGAATTGCTGTCGCTATTTGTGCTGATGTATTTTACGTTGCCATCAGTTGAAATAACAAGAAAACCTACTGGAACCGAATTCATTCCGATTCCTCCGCCATTACCGGCATTGTTCTTGTCAGCAACTTTTGATGCCAATTTTGTTCCGCCACCTATAAATCCGATTGAAACTTTTGATACAGGAATTATAATAACGCCATTTTTAGTTTCAATTGGCTCACCGGTAATTACCTTGGAGTCAGCTTTTCCGGTTATGCTGTTGACTGCTGATTCAAAAATCTTATCAAAATCGTTTTCCACTTTATCTTTCTCCTTATCACAATTGTATTTTGTTTGATGCTGGTAACAATACCACTATCGCTTTGATTATGCTCATTTGTAAATCCAATTCCAGTTGAACATCGGATTTTTCTTTTAAAAAGTCAGCACTGACCCCTTTGCACTTTTTGGAAATAACAAACCATTTGAATTTGCTCAGTACAGCTATTGCGTTGTAAACAAACATTTGCACACTTCCGTACACAAGCGCCGTTGTAGATGCATCAAAACCGGCTATCATTACATCGAATCTCTTCACTGTCAGTTTGATGTTGTTTCCCAACCTTTTCAACACAGAAAACAAAACATCACCTATCTGTGAAACCTGATCAATCATATCAGACAATGAATCCGGTTCTTTTTCCTCAATTTTTTTGACTATCTCTTTTTCTTTCTTTGGTTCTTTTTCCTTTATTTCTTCTTTTGATGAGAGTTTTAACTGCTTAATCGGTCCGTATTTAATGTGAATCTTGATGTCAGTATTTGACATCTTTAAGACTATGTGAAATGGAATGCTTATCAAGAGCAGAATCAAAGCGATTATGCTTCCGATAACAATTCCTACAATCCCCCACCAGCTCATAAACTATTGATCTTCAGACCTGTCTGTTAGAGGGGGAAGGTCATCAAGCGAAGACAAGCCAAACACTCTCAAAAATGCTTCTGTAGTTCCGTAAAGATGAGGTCTTCCGGGCACATCCAGTCTTCCAACTTCTTTTATCAATCCTCTATCAAGTAATATTCCTATTGAATATGTACTGTCAACTCCCCTCACCTGTTCAACATACATTCTGGTAACAGGCTGGTTGTATGCAATAATAGCAATTGTTTCAAGAGATGATCTTGATAAATTGCCACCCTCTTTTACACCCAGTGCCTCTTTAACATATTCAGAAAAAACTTCGTTTGTGACAAGCTGACATGCTTTTCCGAGAACGAGCAATTGAACGCCTCTGGCTAGTTCTGTCTTGTTATATTCATCTGAATACTCTTTTACTATCTTTTCAACGGTCTCAACATCGGTGTGCAACACTTCAGCGAGTTTATCAAAAGTTACAGGGTAACCGGCAGCAAACAGAACTGCTTCTATTATTCTCTTCATTTCGTACTCAGTCAGTACAATTTCTTCATCCATTGGCGCTTACCTCTTTTTTGTCCCTTGTATGCTCTGTATTCAGTCTCAATATAACGTTTGAGTCTGTCTTGTCAAAATCATCTGCTCTTTCAAGAGTTATTCTTCCCACTCTCAAAAGTTCGAGCAAAGCATAGAAGATAGATATAATGTCTGTTCTGTCTTCTGCTCCCTCAAACAAATCATCAAAATGTACAGCTTTTCGCTTAACCATTTTTTTGAGAATTGTAACTGCACTTCCTTCAACAGTCCTATGCTTTCTCTTTACTATAGGAATGTTTGGTATTTTCATCATCTCTTTGCGCTTTATTTCTTCAGCAGCTCTGGCAAAAACGTTCGCTAATGCTTTGGTTAACAAAGAGAGATCAATTCTTGTATCTTCACCTATTTCAGGCTTTATTTCTACTGTATCTTTTTCAAATCTTCCTGAAAATTCATTTTCACGCTCAGACAAAGTCTTAGCAGCCTCTTTTGCGCTCTTGTATTCCATGAGTTGTCTTACAAGTTCTTCTCTTGGATCTTCTTCATCCTGTTGCGGCAAAAGCATCTTGCTTTTTATGTACATGAGTTCAGCTGCCATAGTAATAAACTCACCGGCATAATCCATGTCTATTTCCTTTGCCTGTTCAACGTAGGCCATATATTGCTCAAATATTTCAGAAATGCGAATGTCCTTTATTTCCATCTTGTTCTTGTTGACCAAGGACAAAATCAAATCCAAAGGACCTTCATATTTTTCAAGTTTATACGTTATTTCCGTCATTATCCCAACCCCGGAATTAGACTCCAAAGCCCTATAAACCCTCTAAATACTCCATTTTCAAGGAAGTTAAGCGGTTCGTTAAAAACACCAACGTATAACAGGACTAAGAGTGCGATTTTTATATAAAGCTCGTACTTAACAATGAAAAAATAAACTTTTGTTGGCAAAAACACCATTACTAATCTGGATCCGTCCAGAGGAGGAATAGGCAATAAGTTGAATATGCCAAACATAATGTTCATTTCAACGAAGAACAGGAAAAACATGAAACCGATTACTGCCAGTTTTCCACCGAAATTATCTATATTCAGCATGATTCCGTATTGTTTCAGGTTGTATACAGCCATTACAGGGAGTTTCATTGATTCTACTGCAACATTTATATGTCCGATCAAAAGCATAATCGGTGTTGCAATAAATGCCATTAGGAAGTTGGACAATGGACCTGCTATAGACACAAGAGAAATGCCCAAACGTATATTTTTGTAATAACCTGAATTAATCGGAACAGGCTTTGCCCATCCAAATCCGAACAGCAACATACATGCTGCTCCAAGTGGGTCTATGTGCTTTATAGGGTTAAGTGTCAATCTTCCGTAATTCATCGCTGTTGGATCGCCAAGTTTGTAAGAAACCAAGCCGTGCATGTATTCGTGCACAGTCAATGAAATCAGTATAACTGGAATCAAAAGCAATATGTAAATTAAAACGTCTGTAAACGGAACACCTTCTGACATGCTCCTGATTAATCGTATTAGCATCTTATTCTCCGGAAATATGTGAAATAATCAACGAGAAAACCTCCTCTTTTCCTTCACCTTTAAGGGATGAGAATGGAATTATATCAACTACATTTTTACCATTTTCATCACATAACAAAGGATGAGTTTTGAGAGCATTGAGATTGTTTTCTCTATCTGTCTTGTTTAGTTTATCTGTTTTTGTGGCTACGACGGCATATGGTATATTGGAAGAAGCCAGCCAGTCGAGCATCATGCAATCATCACCTGTAGGGCCAACCTTTAAATCTATCAGTTGAAGCACAAATGTAGGTGATCCGTACTTGTTAAGGTATGAATCAGTCAGCGATCCAAACTGCTTTTTCTGATCACCGCTTCTCTTTGCATATCCGTATCCCGGAAGATCCACAAAGTAGAATTTGTTGTCAACTGAATAGAAATTAACCATCACGGTTTTACCCGGAGCTGAACTTGTCCTAGCAAGTTTTCCGTTGGATAAAATCGTGTTTATCAGAGAACTCTTTCCGACATTGGATCTTCCGGACAAAACTATTTGAGGTTTTCCGTCACTGATAAAAGCTGATGGAGTGGCAGCAGAAATCACAAATTTTGAGTTTTGTCTGTTAATCTTCATAATAAGGAATTCTCCAATAATTAGTTGATCATGTTTGGTTGATTGCCTTGTTGATTTGTTGAAGCAAGTTGTCTGAGATCGCTCTCTGTTTTGTCATCAGTTCTTTCGAATGGATTCTTTGACAATGCTATTTTCAAAGCTTCATCTACTTTAGAAATATATACAATCTCAACGTTCTGTTTTACTTCATCAATGATGTCTTTTTCATCAATTTTGTTGTCAGCAGGTATCATAATTGTCTTCACGCCTGCTAAATATGCAGCCATAGTCTTTTCTCTGAGTCCGCCAATTGGCAATACTCTTCCTCTCAAAGTAATCTCACCAGTCACAGCTACATCTCTTCTGACCGGTATTCCTGTTAGTTCACTTGTTATAGCAATTGCAGTTGCAACGCCGGCTGAGGGTCCATCTTTTGGAACAGCTCCCTCAGGGAAATTAATATGTATGTCTCTCTTCTTAAATAATTCTGGTTCTATACCCAGTTCATTTGCCTTAGACTTTACATAACTCAAGGCATTCTGAGAAGCTTCTTTCATGACTTCGCCAAGGGAACCTGTAAGTTCGATTTTTCCCGTTCCATCGTATGAAAGAACTTCAATATGCATTATCTCTCCGCCGAGTTCCGTGTAAGCCATTCCGCAAATTGTTCCAACTTCATCGCTGTCGAGTATCTTATCTTTAATAAGCTTGCTCTCTTCTGCATATTCAACCAAGTTGTCTTTGGTTATTCTCACGCTGGTTTTTTCATTGCAAGAAATCTGTTTTGCTGCTCTGCGGCAACATTTAGCGATATATCTCTCAAGATTTCTTACTCCGGCTTCTTTCAGGTATGTATCTATGAGTTCAAGGACAGCTTCATCTGTCATCTTGAATGTTTTTGAAGTGAGTCCGTGAATCTTGCATTGTTTTGGAATCAAATGATTCTTTGCAATACCAAGTTTTTCAAACCTTGTGTAAATCTTCATGGAAATAACTTCCATTCTGTCAAGGAGTGGTTCCGGTATTGTAGCAAGTGTGTTTGCTGTTGTGATGAACAAGCAGTCTGACAAATCAATCGGCACTTCAATGTAGTGATCTCTGAATGCTTTGTTCTGTTCATTGTCGAGTACTTCCAAAAGCGCAGATGCGGGGTCTCCGTGTGCATCTCTTGTAAGTTTGTCAACTTCATCCATCAAAATGACTGGGTTCTGTGTTCCGGCTGTAATTACAGCGTTAATAATTCTGCCCGGCATAGAACCTATATAAGTTTTTCTGTGTCCCCTGATATCTGCTTCATCTCTAATTCCGCCGAGAGAAATTCTTACAAACTTCCTATTAAGCGCTCTGGCAATAGAAGAAGCAACTGATGTTTTACCTGTTCCGGGAGGTCCGACAAGACATAATATCTGGTTCTTTAGATCAGGGTTAAGTTTGAGAGCAGCAATATACTCAATAATCCTGTCCTTGACTTCTTTCAGACCATCGTGATCCTTGTCCAGAATCTTCTGAACTGTTGGTATATCCATACGATCCTTTGTTCTTGTTCCGAAAGGAATGGACAAAACTGTATCCAGATATGTTGCTATAACAGATGCTTCAGCTGAGCCGTAAGGGACTTTGTTCAGTTTTTTGACTTCCTTGCGAAGTTTGTCTTTTACTTCTTCGGTTGTTTTCAGTGCAGCGATTTTCTTTTCGTATTCACTTGCTTCTGAACCATTCTCTCCGCCCTCTCCGAGTTCATCGGAAATAGCTTTCATTTGTTCACGCAAATAATACTCTCTTTGACTCTTGTCAATCTTGCTTCTGACCTTTTTCTGAATTCTCTCTTCGGTTTCTATGAGTTCTTTTTCTTTTTCAAGAATGATCATAAGCTTTTCAGCTCTGCGCATTGGATTGAATTCTTCTAGAAGGGTTTGCTTATCTTCAAGTGAAGCTACGATATTCGAGCCAACCAAGTCACAAAGAGTTGACAAATCTTCTATGCTGTTTATGAGGTTTTTGATATTGCTTGAAAACTTAGGAATCATGGAAATGAAATCCACAATGGAAGTTCTCAAATCCTTTAAAAGTGCTTCTGCTTTAACACTTCTGTTGTCTACAAATACTTCCTTTTCAAAAACATCAACTTCAAGATATTTGCTATTGTCTATGAATTCTTTTATCTCTGCCCTGTATATAGGCTCAACGAGTATTCTGTAGCTTCCGCCGTTTTCACGAATTTTCTGTGTTATTTTCGCGGTTGTGCCAATTTTGTACAAATCATCAGGACCCGGGTTATCCACGCTCTGGTCCTTTTGGCAAACCATCATAATAATGCTGTCGTTTGACATAGCGACATCGACAGCTTTTCTGGATATTGCTCTGCCGACATCAATATTCATTGGAATTTTCGGAAAAGAAACTGCGCCTCTTATAGCCAGGCAAGGCAATACCTTTTCACTTATATGTTCTCTAGTCACCATATTTAATCTCCATTCAGGATAACATATACTTATTAATTTTTGTAATTATATCATATGGTTAACACAAATTCCAATTTTTATGAAAAATTAATATATTGTTAACATTCTCCATGAGACAACAAAAAAAGTGGAACAAGATAATTCTCATTCCACCAAAGGTTATTAATCTTCAAAAACGTTATATTTTTCAAGTAATAGCTTACCCACTTTATATACCAACATGTCTGTTGTTAAGCGGATGTCAATTGCTGTATCCAACAAATCGCTTCTACCCTCAATAAACGGAAGGACACGCTGCGGCGCATCTACTTCAAAGTTCATGGTTCCCTCGTATTTTGAGTCTATCAAAGCTTTCATCACAGCATCAAAATCCAAATTGCAAAACAGTGGAATTGTATGCATGTCGCCTTGAAGAGTTACACCATTAGATTCGAAATGTCTGAATCCTAAATTGTCATGAACATGAATTCCTCTGAGTCTGGAACCAAGTTTTGTCATTTCATCATACTCATTCAATCCATTGCAATGGGCGTGCCCAACATCCCAGTTAACCGCAACCAACGGGTGATTTATCACATCTACTATATCAATCAAATCCTGAGCTGTAGCAACGTGCCATCCGGCATTTTGAACCGTATTTATAAAACCTATGTTTTCCAAAAGAAGCTCTATGCCATATTCTTCGGCGTAAGGAATAAGTTTTTTCAAAACTCTAATATTGGCTTCAACAAACTCATCTTTTGACATAACATACTGATTTGCTGTACCGGGGTGAAGCGTAATCGATTTGCACCCGATTTTTGCAGCCATTTCAATGGAACGAGGTGTTTTTTTCATATAGTATTCGCCGTTGTCATCCCCAACTGAATTACCTGCTGGTTCATGAGCCTGAACCGGTGTAACATTATATCTTTTCATTGCCTCTTTGTAGTCATCAATTACTTTCGTATATTCATCGGAAAAGTAAATTGAACCTTTTTTGAAGCATGAAAAAAATGAAACATCGCAATATTTGAATCCTGCTTTTGATAAGTGTTCTATGGACTTTTTCACATCATATCCATAATAGTAAAGAGCCGGTCCGTTTGTTTGAGATAGATGCATGTTTGTGTATTCCTTTCTATTGGTAGATGCAATATCTTTTTTCTTTATCTGCTTTTGCTCTGTACAAAGCTATATCCGCTTTTTTGAATATCTCGGAATAGTTGTTTTCTTCTCCTTGGTATATGGCCATTCCAAGACTAACACTGACACTGTAACCATCAACAACTTTGATGTTCTTCGCAGCATCTGAAATGACATTGTCAGCAATGATAGCTGCAGTTTCTTTGCTGTCTGTGTTTTTGACAAATACCAAAAATTCGTCGCCTCCGAAACGTCCTATTATTTCATCATTTACAAACTGTCTTTTGAGCAATGTACCCATCTGACTGATTACGCTGTCTCCAACGTCGTGACCATAGTTGTCATTGATAGCTTTAAAACGATCTACATCGAGTATTATCATGACGCCCTTGTTTTGGCTTTTGTCTTTTAAGTATTCGTTTATACCCCTTGTTACAGCTGCTTTATTGTTTATTCCCGTTAATTCATCTGTGTCTTTTTGAATGTTAATCTTCCGCGTCAGGACAAATTCTTTTATTCGTATTGAACTTGAGATTACGTGCAGGAATATTCCGATGGCAGTGTAAGTCACAATATTTACAACATCAAATGACCATGTTTCATAAGATTTGACGAAATACATCCAAACCAAATAAATTGACGAAGACCCTAGTAAAACAACAGTCATAAAATATGGTTTATCTATCATGAACATAGGAGTGATAATCAGCAAAACCAAAAAAGTCGTTGCCGGTTTATCTGGCTTATTTTGTGTAATCATACAACCAAACAATAATAGAGCAATAATGGATGCATATATTACGAACTGAGCAGGCATTTCTCGTTTATCCAGAAAGTGAAAGATAACTACTGCAAACACAGAATACAACAATAACAGAAAATAATACATCCTGTTCATTTCTATTAAATCTGTAAACAACGAAACTACAAACAAAAATCCAAAGACTACAATCATCAAGTAATGGAGAATCTTCCAAATATCGTAGTTAGAAGCATACGCATCTTTCTTAACTTTGTTGTATTCTTCCTTTTCTATTCCACAATAACAAATATAATTACGAAGTTTTTTTAATAAATTCATTTTTTACTCCGAAGCCGTGCTGATTCTTATTTTTTTGCCATAAGGATATCTCTTTATTCATTATATCATATTGACTGTTTAACCTTCAATGCAAAAAACGGACTGCAGCCTCGTCAGATGTAACGTTACAATTGATGTGATAGGGACAGAGCGATACGAACACACCTGTACGAACACATTTTGAACGCCGAAAACCTATACCAAAACACGAAAAATGCAGAAAAACACGGGATTTTTTCAAAAGAAAAACCTAAACCAAACTTTATGGGTTCGATTTAGGTTTCAGTTGGCGGAGAAGAAGAGATTCGAACTCTTGAACCGCTTATGACGGTTACACGATTTCCAGTCGTGCGCCCTCGACCAACTAGGCGACTTCTCCATCTATTCACAACGTGCATATCGTATCACATTGTATTTGCTTAGTCAATAGAAATTTGTGCCTCCTTTTTGAGCAAAGAGGCACAAATCATTTGTCGTTTATTGTTTCTGAGGCACTGTTGGAGAATCTATTTTGTCCCATACAGCATATCCGCATTTTTCAATGATGAAATAGCCTTTTAATCTGTCTTTGTTGTATGTCTGCTCTACCTCTTTTTCGGTCAAGCTTGTTCCACTTGTGTAATTCATGGCATCCGTCTGATTCTTTAAGTCTCTCTTGTAATCTTCTTCGGTGTACTGAAGCCCCAATTTGTCGAGAACTGCATATCCTGTCAATATTCTCTTTATTTCAGCTTTGGCCTGCTCATCCGCATATTTGTCCAGATCTGTTGTTCCGAATAGTGCCACATATATTTCTTTATCTGAGTATGCCATTCCGTAAGACATATAGTAATTTCTGGCATATGAGATATTTGTTTCCATAGTATCTCTGCAAATTTTGGTGTAGAGAGTCAACATATTCTTGGGATAACTTGTAATTTCCGAGTTATCTGTAATGTATGTCATTATCTCATATTTGCCGAAATTAGTTACTCTCAGAGCATTTTTCAAATCGTACAATGTGTCAAAAGTGGTATTTTCTTTAACTGTCTTTTCAGTGTCATAAATTGCCTTTATTTTCACTGTAAACACTGCATCTCTTCCCGCAACCTGCTCATTTTCGTATGACGAAGGAACTGTTAAATTGGTTTCGAATACATCGCCAACTTTATGTCCAAACATTGCGCTTTCAAATCTATTGAATAAATAGCCATTGCCTAATTGCAGTCCGTAATCCTCAGCACTTCCGCCTTCAAAAGTCGAACCATTTACTTTTCCTTCGAAATCAATGACAATCCAGTCGCCTATTTCAGCCACTTCCTTGTTTGACTCGTAGTTGCGGAAGAAATTCTCCACGCTCGTATATATGCTTGAGTCTGAATAATCATATGACTCGAATTCGGAAATGTATTCTCCTGTCGGATATACTCTTGTCAACAGCACTGTGTATCTGATTTTTTTACCAGCAACTTCTTCAAGTTCAAATGACTCATCATAATCAACTGTAAAAGAGAACTTGGAACCTATTTTAGCTAATCTGTGTTCCTGGGACATTTCTGAAGCATCGTTCACATTCCATCTTAAGCCATAATCAAATTCGTATCTGGTCAAGTACTTCCCTATCTCATAGCCCTCGTACATGTTACCATCAGTGTCATAACACATGTTTTCTACTCTTGTATAAGTGGCGAATTCTCCGATGCCTTCTACAATTTCGGTTGTCAGGTAAAAATCAACAATGTCGCTGATACCCAATTTGACACTCTGGGTGGCAATTGAGTTTTTGCTCCTATAATCCATATAGAGTTGTTCAATTGTTTCGTAATCTATCTTATCGATATCACACAAATTAATATACTTGCTAGCTTCAGAGTAGTCTATTCTTGCTGTGCATCCTGTCAGGACTGACACAAGCATAATGACTGCGATTATAAATGAAAGAATCGATATTTTTCTCATATATTTTTCCTTTATTTGTTGTATATGTTGTATTTTTTCAAACTGTTTCTTATGTAATTCAATGATTTATTCAACCTGTTGACATCTATCCAACCATCTTCTCTTAAAGCAGGAGACTCTAGCGCTACAGCTCCCTTATACCCGGGCATGTTTGAAAACAGATGTTCAAAATCTATTGCTCCTTCGTCATAGTGAAGAATAGGTCGTATAAACCCTATGTTGTTTTTCTGTCCGTTATATGAGCTCACATGGGCATGTACTACGTGACTCCACATATCGCTTTTGAAAATGTCCATGTACTGATTGTGAAAATCTGCAAACCTTGTGTCAAAAGTGAAGACTACATCAGTATACTCTTCCTGTAGTATTTTCCAGACTGACAGAGGGTCTGAAAACACACATGGTATGTTTTCGATTGTCAAGGTGATTCCTTGCTCTTTGCTCATTTTATACATTTGACTAAGTAGCTTCTTTGTCCTGTCTATCTTCCCGTCGGATTTCGGGCCGCCCCACAGGTGAAGAACTGCAATTTTTGCTCCTGTTAAACCAGCTGAATAAATGTTGTTTTCAAACAATTTCAGAGCTTCCAAATCATCCTTGTCTGTTCCTTCCGAGAACAATACTCCTATAGATTTATCGAGGTGAACCGAATATATGTTTATTCCGCACGATTTGACCTCTTCAGCTATCTTTTCTAGTCTTCCGTTCCAAACCTGCATAAACAACAGTTCAATTCCATCACAGTCTAATTGTTCATATATCTTTGGTATGAGGGTGTAATCAGCGCCATTTGCTCTTCCGATAAAAGTGCCTGTGGATGCTATGATTTTATTTTCTATCACTTGAATCCCTTCCCCTCTTTACAAAAATTAAGACGATGATTATTAACCATCGTCAAAAGCGCACAAAACAACTACATGCTGTTTTTCACATGCATGCTGATTTATATGTTTTTATCCAATCAAATTCCCAAATATCCGCGAATCATTGCGTTGAGCAATTCGTTTCTGTCGATCTTGCGGATTAAGGCACGAGCGTTTTTGTGGTTGGTGATGTATGTCGGATCTTCGGACAAAATATATCCGGCCAACTGGTTGATGGGGTTGTACCCTTTTTCAAGAAGTGCATCATAAACTTGACGCAAAATGTTTCTTGTCTCTGCCTCATTTTCAGAACTGATTGAAAATGTTATTGTTTGATTGTAATCTGATCCGTTCTCCATAATAAACATTCCCTCCAACAGGATGGCTATATTTTACAACCTTTTTTTGTTTTTTTCAATAGTCTTGATAGATTTGTAATATTGCTGTAAAATATGTGCGTAATTTAATTATTGATGGAGATTGTCTATGGAAATTAAGCGCAAAGATTTTTCAGATGAAATGATAGCAGCCAAAGAATGTGAACTGTTACAGCAAATAGAAGAATTACTGCAAGAATACAAGGCTAAGTTTGCAGCAATCGGTTATGAATTGGTCTTAAAACCTCAGAGAAAGACTGATGATGAGTTCTCTTTCCATGAACTTAAGCTCGACACTCCCAGAAAATACGAAGTGGGTTATTCAAGTCAGGCAAGAATTCTTGTCAGAAAACCAGTAGACGCCCCTCTTGCTGAAGACGATTCTATAAAAAACGAAGTTCTTGAAGATGCAAATAGATTCGGAATCGAGGAAAACGATGAAGATGCTTCAGATGAGAACTCTACAGTTGAAGAGCAAACTGAAGAAGAATATGACAGCGAACAGAGAGAAAATGACAGAATATTAGAAGAGTCAGAAGATGAGCTCAAACGCACTTCAGCCTATCTAGTAGTTATGCTTGTCAGAATATATAAAACTTTCTTCAGAGAAGTTGTGAGCGTAACAGATAATCTCGATTCTGTGAAAGAAGATTTGGAAGAATTCTTGGTAAAACTCGAAGAAGAAAAACAAAAAGAATTGAGCGAAGTTGCAAAGAATACCGAATCTGATAAAATCTGAACATAGAAAGCAATCACACACCTTATGATAAAAAACAACCTAGTTAATACAAATCTGAAAACATCCGACTTTTATTATGACTTGCCGAAAGAACTCATTGCTCAGCACCCATGCGAGCCGAGGGATTCGGCAAGACTCCTTGTTGCGGACAGGTCGAAAAAATCCATTGAGCACAGAATTTTCAGAGACATAACCGAATACTTTAGACCGGGCGATGTATTGGTCATAAATGACTCCAAAGTTATTCCTGCACGAATATATGGCGTAAAAGCAGGAGAAGGTTCTGCCGCTGTTGAATTCTTGTTGTTGAGGCAAAAATCCCTTGACACTTGGGAAGTTCTGGTGAAACCCGGAAAGCGTTTAAAGCCCGGCGCAAAAGTAATTTTCGGAAACGGACTATTAAGTGCGACAATAGATGAGATTGTTGAAGACGGCAACCGAATAGTAACTTTTGAGTATGATAAGAAGAACGGAAACTTGTTCTCTATTCTGGATGAAATAGGGCACATGCCACTTCCGCCATACATCACAGAAGAAATACGGGACAACAGCGAGTACCAAACTGTATATGCAAACGAAGAAGGTTCATCTGCAGCTCCTACAGCAGGACTTCACTTCACCGATGAACTGTTGCAAAAAGTCAAAGATATGGGAGTAAGCATAGCTCCCGTTATGCTTCATGTCGGACTTGGCACATTCAGGCCTGTGAAAGCTGAAAACATAAAAGATCACATTATGCACAGCGAGTTTTTCTCAGTTTCTCAGTCAAGCGCTGACATTATTAACAACTGCAGAAAAAACGGAGGCAGAATTATCTGCTGCGGAACTACATCTTGCAGAACTCTGGAAAGTTGCTCGGATGAAAATGGTATTGTCCATGCAATGTGCGATGACACAGGAATTTTCATTTATCCTGGTTATAAATTCAAAGCTACAGATGCTTTGATAACCAATTTTCATTTGCCCGAAAGCACCTTAATTATGTTAGTCTCCGCCTTTGCAGGATCTGAATATGTCATGAACATATACAAAACTGCCGTTCAGGAAAAATACAGATTCTTCTCTTTCGGAGATGCGATGATTATTCTATGATATGTCAATGATATTAATAGACAAAATAATCTAATACTATAGACAAATGGACAAAAGTTGCATATAATATAGTCAAAACAAAAAAGGAGGGCATTTAGATGGCTCAAACAAATGTAAACATTAGAATGGACGAAGCAACCAAAGTTGCTTTTGACAAGTTTTGTGAAGAAATCGGGTTATCCGTAAGCGCCGCATTCAACATTTTTGCTAAGACTGTAGTAAGAGAACAACGGATACCATTTGAACTGACGACCGAAGTTCCCAACTCCACAACACTTGCCGCAATGGATTCGGCCGAGAAGAAAAAAGACGTTTATGGTCCCTTTGACAGCGTTGACGAACTCATGGAGGCGTTGAATGCTTAGAATCGAATTCACTGGACAGTTTAAAAGAGATTATAAACTAGCCGTGAAGAGAGGCTGCGATCCGCAAGATCTTGCCACTGTCATATCATTTTTGGCGGCTGAACAGCCGTTACCTGAAAAATATAGGGATCATGCGCTTGAAAACTCCCGCCACTACAAGGGAATGAGGGAATGTCATATACAACCAGACTGGTTACTGATTTACAAAGTCTTCTCTGACAGATTAGTGTTAGAACTTATACGCACAGGCACTCATAGTGATTTATTCTGATATACCCACTTCCTATTAAATCAGGCAATGCGATGATTATTCTATGAATACAGAAACCATTATTTCAGTAATAGGACCTACCGCTTCAGGCAAAAGTTCACTTTCTTTGAAACTATGCTCAACTTTTAACAGAGAGTTGGTTTCTACTGACTCAATGCAGATATACAATGGCATGGACATTGGCACAGCAAAATCGTGCAAAGATGAGCAAAAGTCCGTGAAACACCACATGATAGACATAGTCGAACCGGATATCAACTATTCGGTAGCGGATTATGCCCAAAAATCCAAAGAAGTCATTGATTATTTACACTCAATCAACAAAGGAGTTGTTCTCTGCGGCGGCACAGGCTTATACGAGCAAGCGGTGTTGGGAAATATAAATTATTCTGATGAAGAAACAGATCCCCAATACAGAAAAGAGCTCGAAGAGATTGCATTAAAACAAGGCCCCGAAACTCTCCATAAAATGTTGGAAGAAATCGATCCCGTGTCAGCATCAACAATTCATGCCAACAATGTCAAAAGGGTTATCAGAGCACTTGAAATATACAAAACAACCGGATTGACAAAAACAGAACACGACAAACAGAACAAAGCTTCTTCTTCATATGAATACATCAGAATCGGTATTGATTTTGAAGACAGACAAATACTCGTGAATAGAATAAACAAACGAGTTGAAGACATGTTTGAAAAGGGATTGATTGATGAAGTGTCTTCCCTGCTGAAAAAAGGATATCTGAACCCAAACACTACGGCAGGACAGGCAATTGGATACAAAGAGACTGTAAAGTATCTAAATGGTGAAATATCTTTGGTCCAAGCAAAAGAACAGATAAAAATATCCACTAGACAGTATGCAAAAAGACAATTGACCTGGTTTAGAAAATACAGTGATGTCAACTGGATTTTTGCAGATAAATTGTCAGAAACAGAATTGTTTGAAAAATCATTGAAACTATTGTCAAAGGACTAAAAAAATGCTTAAGAACAAACCCGCTATAAGATTGACGATCATAATCGCAGTTGCTTTGATTGCGATTGTGTACATATCGTTTCATATCTATAACACGTTGAAGCCAACAGTCACTTTGACTGCTGCAAGATACGAAACGATGAATAAATCAGAATCTGTAAGCGGGTATATTCTTAAAGACGACAAATTTATCATCAGTCCTTATTCAGGGTACGTAGAATATTTGTTTGAAGACGGCGAAAGAGTGTCTGCAAAATCCATTGTTGCAAACGTTTATCCCAACGCTCCAAAACAACAATTTGATTTGTTGGTGCGCATAAACAAAATCATAAAAATACTCGAAAAGTGCAAAATCAATTCAACTGTATCACTTAATGAATTGTCTGAACAAATCGAGCTGCTTCAAAAAAGCATAAATGACAAGTCATTTAATGGACAAGCAACCTGGATTTTGGACAACCAGGAGGAACTGGAACGCCTGAAATCTATCAAGAAGATGATACTAGACGGAAAAACAGATATGAGTTCAGAATTGTCTGTATACAGAGTTCTAAGGGAACAACAATTGATGTATCTTGGCAATTCTTTCCCCATTATTACTGAAGAATCCGGGTATTTTTTCAGCAGTTATGATGGTTATGAAGGCCTTCTGACAACCGACAAGATTGAATCTTCTCCGAGTTCATATTTTGATTTTGATTCAATCGTAAAAGTTTCGCCTAACAATGCAATAGGATCCATGGTCACGAGTATATCCTGGTATTATGAGTGTCTTGTGGAAATCAACCAATCAGAAAAATACGTTCCAAACACATACTACAACGTTTTTTTCAATGAACGAGATGACTCACTGAAAATGTTGTTGCAAAAGAAAACAGTTGACAGACAAAAAGGACAGGCTGTTTTGACATTCTATTCCAGCGTAGTCAACAGCGATAGCAAATTGGATAGAAAAACAACTGCTCATGTGGTCACAGAAAGCGCTACCGGGCTCAAAGTCAAAATTGACGATGTGTATATGATTGACGGAGTCAGTTGTGTATATATTTTCAACGAAGGAGTGGCCAATCTTAGAGAAGTTAACATCATATTCGAGATGAGCGGTTATTATCTTGTAGACAAGAACACAACCGGAAAATACAAGTATCTGAACTTAAATGATTTGGTTATTTCAAATCAATCCGATTTGTATGATGGAAAGGTAATCGGGTAATGGAGAACATCAATTATTCAGCAATTGAAAACAACATAATTCAAATCCGCAAAAGAATGGAAAATTATCCAAATTCCCAACTTATGGCTGTCATAAAAATGAGAAGCCTTGAAGAGATCTCTTTTGCCATTAACGAATGCGGTATAGACTACGTAGGCGAAAACCATGCGCAAGAGTTTCTAAATCATCTTGGGTGTCTAGACAATGTCAAAACAGACTTCATAGGCACTCTTCAATCAAACAAAGTAAAATACCTTGTAGGCAAGATAAATATTTTGGAATCTGTCAGCACAATGAGCGCAGTGAAAGAAATCAGCAAGCATAGCAAAAAGCTTGATTTGATTTCAAAAATAATGGTCGAAGTAAACATAGGAAAAGAGCCGCAGAAAAGCGGGGTTATGCCTGATGAATTATCTGCTTTTTTAGACTCCACATGCAAAGAAAGCAACATTGAAATAGTCGGTCTAATGACTGTTCCGCCAGTTACAGATGACTCAAAAAAACGCAGGGAGTATTTCTCTGCTCTAAGACAATTGCGTGATGATAATTTGTCTTATTTCAAAGGCTACATTAACCATCCTCTGCTGTCTATGGGAATGTCAGACAGTTACGCTGAGGCATTGGATGAAGGGGCAGATATTGTGCGAATCGGAACAGGGATTTTCGGTCCCAGAAAATACACCACCACAATTGTGTAAAAAAATCTAAAAATATTTGTTATTTTATTGTTTTAGTAATTGCAAAATGCTTTTGCGTTATGTTATAATGACGCTAGACATTTATTTAAGTGTTTTTTTCATCTTTTTGCAAAGATGAGTTGTATTTGAAGAGATTACTCATGTTTTTCATGAGTTTTAAACTCAATATTAAGAAAACGGAGGTTAAGATGGAAAAGATGGGCTTATTTGACAAAATTAAAGGAATGCTCAATGGTGATGAAGAACCTGAGCAGGAACTAGATGAGTTAGAAAATGACATTGATGAGGAGCCTTCTATTGATCGTCCATCAAGAGGTATGAGCATAAACGCAGCAGCATTGGAATTGAAAGTAGTTAAACCGGATAGTTATCCTAAAGCAAGACAAATTGCTGATCACCTTTTAAATCATCGCACAGTAGTGCTCAACCTTGAAGCTACTAATAAAGAAACAGCAAGACGTATTTTGGACTTCCTTACAGGTGTTACATACTCTATCAACGGAAGCTTAAAATCCGTTGCTAATAATACATATGTTATCACACCTGACAACGTAAGCGTTTCAGGAGATCCTGCATCACAGAAGGCAGCAGTTGCTGCACAGCCTGTAGACACAGACACAGCTGCAACAACAACCGTTGACACAGTGCCACAGAAACCCGCTAGTTTTTCAGGCGACACACTTTATTGATCATAAAAAACAAAGAATCTAGACGGGGCGAAAGTCCCGTCAAATTTGTATATGGAAAGAGGTATGGCAATGGCTGTTAATAAACCGGACAATTTACAGAAGGCCGAACTAAAAAAGGGTCTGCGCGGATATGATGTAAAAGAAACAGACGATTATATTGCCTATCTGTTGAAACAATATACCGAGCTGTACGAGTCATATGTTAAACTCTCAATTGAACTCGAAGAATCAAAGAAGAGATTTGAAAACATAGACACTGAATCCGCACTGGTAAAGCAAGAACTCAGCAATGCCAGAAAAGCTGCTTCGAAAATTGTTTCCGATGCTTATGAAAGAGCTGATGATATTCTTGGCTCAATCAAGAAGAATTGTGATTTGATTTTGAACAGTTTCAGAGACAAGATTGAAGTTCAGAAAGTAGCGTTGGCAAAGATTCAGACAACCATATTCCAGTTTAAGAATGAACTGTTTGAAAAGTACAGACTTCACATTGAACTAATTGAGAAGATTTCTCCTATTTACGAATACGAAGAAGATTTGTCACCTGACCAATATGTTGGAAGAGTCATCGACAATTTGGAGCGCGAAGTAGCTTCGGATTTCGGAATGACACTTGAGGACATCTCTTCCCCGACGTCACAATCTTCTGTAAAAAAGAATAATCCGACTATTGACGAAGCTTTGTCTCAAACCAACCTGTTCGGAAAAGAAAAAGCATCAAGCCACGCTTCATCCGCACAAAACAAAAAAGGAGATATTGCTGATTTCAGCATGCCTATTCCTGACGCAGTAAGAAGTGCTATCAGAGATAGTGAAAGTCCAATTCAACAGCAGACTGACAGCGATGTTGACTCTTTGATGAAAGATGCACGCGAGAGCAAAGCCAGAAGGACACGCGGCAAAGCCTCTGAAGAAGTCATCAAGACGCTTGACCGATATGAGGACAGCAGCACACTCGGTTCTTCAAACCCAGGAGATGATGTTCAATTAAAATTGGATTTCGACTTGGGTTCAGGAGAAAAATTAACAGAATCGGAAACGGATTTTTGAAATGTCAACTTGTTTAGCGATATCTATACTGGTCGTTGTATTCGATCAGCTGAGTAAAACAATTGTCTCAACCAACATGGAAGTTGGCGACAGCATTGTTATTATTGAAAAAGTTTTATCATTTACATATGTACGCAACGAAGGCGCTGCTTGGGGAATTCTTTCTGATCACAGATGGATCTTCCTTGTGCTTACGGCTCTTGCCATCATTGCAATCCCGATTATCACATACAAATTGAGAGGTTTCGGTTACTTTTTTGCCATCGCAATGTCTTTGATATGGGGTGGAGCAATCGGAAACATGATAGACAGATTGTTCATCGGAAGTGTTGTTGATTTCATAGAAGTTACTTTTATAGAATATCCGGTATTCAATATAGCAGACAGCTGTGTTGTAATAGGCGGAATCATGTTGTTCATATACCTTGTGTTTATCAACAAAACTTTGTTCAGATCAGAAAAGAAGAAAGACAAAAAAGAAGAAACCAACGTAAGCGAGACAGAAACTCAACCGGCTTTGAGTTCGGATGAGACTCAAACAGAACAAACTGTCGAGGATGAAAAAAAACATGATTGAATTGATTAATGATGAGACAAAAATTGCTTTGAGATTAGACATTTTTGTCTCTTCTTTTATGGGAGTAACTCGCTCCAGAGCTCAAAAGCTCATCGAAGACGGGTTGGTAAAAGTCAATGGTTCAATAAAGGACAAAAACTATAAGACAAGATTGAACGATTGTATTGATGTGACGATACCTCAGGCTGAGCCCTGCAAAGCAGAACCCGAAAACATTCCTTTGGATATTGTTTACGAAGACAACGACATTATTGTTGTCAACAAACCTAAAGGCATGGTAGTGCATCCTGCAGCAGGCAATAATGAAGGAACACTTGTATCTGCTCTTCTCTACCATTGTAAAGATTCTCTTTCGGGAATCGGAGGAGTAATGAGACCGGGTATTGTTCACAGAATAGATAAAGACACAAGCGGCCTTATTGTAGCTGCAAAAAATGATGACGCTCACCTGGCTCTTTCTTCACAATTAAAAGATCATAGAATGCACAGGATTTATCACGCAATAGCTTTAGGTAAAATTGAAGAAAACATTACTATTAATAAGCCTATATACCGTTCACCTAAAGACCGAAAAAAGATGGCTATTGTTGCTGATGGAAAGCCTGCTGTAACTCATGTTTATCCATTGGAAGTATTTGATATAGGTGCAACTTATGTGAAGTGCGTTTTGGAAACAGGGCGAACACATCAAATAAGAGTTCATCTGTCTTCAATTAACAGACCAATTTTAGGTGATAAAACATACGGACTTGAAAAGAATAAATTGGAAAAAGAATTTTCACAATATACTTTAGGACAATGTCTTCATGCAAAAGAATTAGTATTAGAACATCCCAAAACACACGAGCTTATGCATTTTGAGTGCGACTTGCCCGACTACTTTACAAAAATACTTAACTTGATGAGGGGGAAAAATAATTGAAAAGATTTGAAAATGTTATCATTGCATCAGATATAGACGGAACATATCTGTGGCAATTCAATTATGTCAGCCCAAGAAACCTGGAAGCTCTTGAATGGTTTAAAAAAGAGGGCGGCAAATTCGTTTTTGCATCCGGAAGAAACCAATTTGACCTAGTCAACATTATTAAAGATGTCGAAAACATTGTAAATGCTCCTTGCGTACTGTGTAACGGCAGTTTCCTATACGATGTTCAAAAAGATGAAATCATGGAGCCTTTGTACTTGGATCCTGTGGAAGCCAAAGGAATACTTGAATATGTATGGAATGAAGTCGATCCCGATGCTGGTTGGAGAGCTTCTTGCGCCAATGGTTACACAGCCATTCTTTCTGATGTAAGAATCAGAGCAGACTTGAGTTCTGCAGGTCATTCATCAAAAACCACTTTTTATAACTTGGACAATCTTGTCACAGAAGGATTGTTCAAGGCTGTATTTGTTGAAGATGCAGACAAGATCAGATTGATTTATGAGAAAGTAAAAGACAAATTCCCAAAATTAGTATTTACTACATCATGTGACACTTTGCTTGAGATGAATCCAATAGGGGTATCAAAAGCATCGACTCTTAAAAAACTAAAAAGAATTTGTGAAGAAAAATCCGGAGCAAAACACACATTGTGTTGTGTGGGAGACTATTTCAATGATGAAGAAATGCTGAAATGTGCAGACATTTCCGTTTGTCCTGAAAATGCCCATGAAAAAATCAAAAAGATTTGCGACAGAACTGTTTGTCACTGTAAAGACGGGGCAATCGCAGATTGTATAGAGTATTTGGACAAAACTCTGTAATTTTTTGAGATTATAAGAAATAATTAACGTCAAAAGAAAGGAGAAAGGAAATCATATGGCTGACTGTACGGAACTATACAAACGTTACCTCTCCGGAGATGATTCAGCACTTGGCGGAATTGTCGAAGAACACAACTCAAAAATGATCATGTTTATCTTTTCATATGTCAAGAATATACAAGATGCAGAAGATATAGCCGCTGATACCTTTCTCTCACTGATAATAAAAAAACCACATTTTAAAGAAAATTCTTCATTTAAAACGTGGCTTTACCAAATAGCCCGAAACAAGGCTCTTGACTATCTGAGATCACAAAAAAGACATCCTTCGGAAGATATTTCAGAGCATATTGAATTGTCAGATAATGAGTTGCCAGAGGATGAATTCATTTTAACCGAGCGCGAAAAGATGCTTCATGAAGCAATGGCTAAATTGCCTCACGATTACTATGAAGTCTTAAATCTAATGTACTTTTCGGGCATGGACACAGAACAGATTGCAACAGTGTTGAAAACAAACAACAAAAGAGTTATCAATCTTACATACAGGGCAAAATTAAAACTTAAAGAACAATTGGAAAAGGAGGGATTTGTGTATGAGGAATAGTGAACAGCAAACCGAATATATTCTTCATTTAAGAGATGAGCACAACAAAAAAGCTGCGCGCAGACTCAAAATTATCATGAGCACTTCCCTCTCAATAGCTGCTTGCTTTGTCATTGTAGTAGGCATAGTTTTGTTCTTACCCCACATGGCCAATGCCAGCAAGCAAAATGCCAAAGATGTTCGTACTGAAGATGCAATGCCATCTGCTTATGGATCGCTTTATAACGTAACAAGGATAGAATTTAACAACAATTCTATTCCTGAAACATCAAATCAGGCTGCAATAGGTACTGAAGAAAAATATACTGAATCTGTAACGCCAACTGCAACCAGTGAGACAAATGAAGCAATTGACGGAATAGTCAACCATCTTAACAATTTCATAGAATGCGAACTTTCAAACAATTCATATGTAAAAAAATCAGAATCAACTATTACAATTGCAGGTCAGGTTTTTGAATTGCACAAACTGCAAGACCTTCCCATGTCAATCGCCGCCTATGCAACCAATAGTGAACTTAAAGGAATTGCTTGTTCAAGTGAAATTCAAAAAATGGACTTAGAAGAGTTTCTTTTGGCATTTAACATTTCGGGATTAACTTCTTCAAAATCAGATGATGAAAAAGTACTGAATTGTCTGAATAGTATTTTGGTCAAAGCCCATGATTCTGATGTTTATCTTGAAACATACGATTTTGAATTAAAACTTGATGTGACATCTCAAAACGAATTGTGCCTTGTCATAGATGTTTTGGCTTCAGTCAACGGAAACATTTTAATCAAAATCTTTCCTTCAAACAGTGACATTGTTCTGACCTACACAAATGTTCAGGTAGAAAAAAGCCAAATCGAAGAATTATTAGCATTGCGTGAACTACCCACCACCTATTTACACTGAGGTGGGGGCTTCATAGATGATTTGCATCATCCAATCTTTTTTACTCTTCGATGCAGGTATCCCCACAAGCATAAGGAGTCTAGCCCCGGCGTCCCGACCGGTTGTTTTTTTCTTATTTACGTGATCTGTGTCTGAATTCAGATCTACGCTTTGCTCTCATTTCCGACTGTTCTTCTTTTTTCAGAACAGATTGGTAGTAATCGGCAAAGATTCTTTTTCCTTCTTCACGGATGTTTATTGCCGCATTTTCATCTCTGTCATGCATTACTCCACAATTCGGACAAACCCATTTTCTGTCTTCGAGCTTAATATCAGAATTACAGAATCCGCAGCAGTGGCACTTTTTTGTG
>JAEEGL017218400.1_pt1 | contig 34970 bp, 23 predicted proteins | sample 9134231 | NCBI WGS metagenome assembly JAEEGL01 (sample SAMN16246548, study PRJNA631951) | gut metagenome | biome: gut microbiome; feature: rumen; material: fiber-attached | host: Bos | place: Iran: Karaj | collected 2018-10 | reverse complement strand
CGAATGCCACGATGGAAGGCGTTGTTCTTCTGCCTTCGCTGTTGGGGATGACGACAGGCTCGCTGCCTTCCATCACCGCAACACATGAATTGGTTGTTCCTAAGTCTATTCCGATTATTTTACCCATTTTTGTATGATTTTAATTATTAAACAATCTTGATTTTTACGCAGTTCATTGCTGAACGCGGACATCTATTGCAACAACTGTGCCAAAATATAATGCCAGTGATTTCCAAGGAAAAAAGCACTGACATTTTGGCATTTTGTTCTGTCAGAGGTCAAGGGTTGACCAATATCCATGAACACAAATTACCACAAATCAACAACGAATTTTCAAGAATTATTGCATCAGCAGTAATTCTGTTAACGCAGAATAAGTGCGTGGCTGTGGGGCTGCGCCTTTTTTGCGATTAGGCGATGTTAATCATTTTTGGCAAACATAGTCTTCAAATAGTTGACGCGCAGCAGGCCTGTGGCGAAGCCGAGCACAAGGGAGAATGTGCCGAGAACCAGCAAAGACCACAGCGTACCGATGTGCAGGATGCGTGGTGCGAGGACTGTGGCCGTGACAAGCAAAGCCGTGAATAGCAGGCATCGTAGCCATGGGAATGTGGAGAACGGGAACTTTACGATCCGCAGAGCAATAGCGAATTGCATCACCGCAACCGCGAATTGCGTGCAGAAACTGGCTATGGCGGATCCGCATGCCTGCATACGCGGAATCAGCAGCAGATTGGCCGTCACATTGATGATAATACCAACGGCGGCGATGATATTCAGCTGTTTCAAGCTGCCGTTGGCGGTAAGCAGCGTGCCGAACAAGTAGGTCATGGATATGGGAATCAGCCCGAGAATGATCAGTCGGAAGACCGGAACACTGCTTTCTGCAATATCAGGGTAAAACATTTGTATGACAGGTTCGCGATACTCGTACAAAATCACAACGGCGGTGACTGAAAACAGGAAGAGCAATGCGAATGAGGTGCGTATCACGGGAATAACGTTCTCCTTGTTTTTCAACATCTTGGAGAACAATGGCAGCAGGATGACAGAGAAGAGGTAGGCAACCATCACGAGCGCATCGAGCAGTCGAAAGGCGGAAGCATAGATTCCTGCTTGCGCCGCACCAGCGTCGCTGGGCAGCATCCGCTCCAGCATCACAGAATCCATGCGGTAATAGCAGGCCATCAGAAGGGTAATCAGCGCGTATGGCAGACTCTTCTTGATGATGACTATAAAAAAGAGAACATCCCAATGCAGCTTTCGCAGATGAGCCTTGCGCAGGACAATTGCGAGGGCAATCGCGATGGTGATGAGGTATGCCGCCGTCTGGCACCACACGAACCACTCGATGCGGAACGGTTTCTCCGTGACATGCCCCCACAGCAGCAGCCCGCAAAACAGAATCATCAAGAGCCTGTCTGTCACCGAGATAACGCTGTCGGTCTTGAACATCAGCAGGGCGGAGATGTTGGAACGCACATAGAGCAGGAAAGCGCTCAGGAACTGGTTCAGCCCGATCCAAAACAGAAGCCGAAGCTGGACATCACGGTAGCCGATAAGTAGCGCGACTGCAAAAATCACCACAAAATAGACCACCCCGAGCAGTAACCGCAGGATGATGTAACTCGACAGATGTTTGTCCAACAGTTGCGTGTTCTGTGCGATATTGCGGTTGTTGAAGTTCGATGTGCCCATGTCGAGCACCATATAAAAAAGCAGGGTGAAATTAAAAATGGAGAAATAGAGTCCATAATTCTCCGCGCCCACGCTGTTCTGCACCCCCACGTCCACGCCAAGCATCCAGAAAGGCTTGACTAAGAGGTTCAGGAAAATGAGCAGACAGAGGTTGAATACGAAATCTTTCTGTTTCACCTTGTAAAGGTTATAGGTTATGGGTTATAGGTTATTGACAGGTTATAGGTTATAGGTTATAGTTGGGGTTAGTGGTTATTGAAAAGATTGGTGGTGGTTTATGGTCAACTATAATCAAGAATCAGCCTCTTTTAACCAAACTCAATTACCAATTTACCAATAACCAATAACCAATAATCAATAACCAAACTCAATAACCAATAACCAATAACCAATAACCATTTAAAACACGATATTAACAATCTTTTTCGGCACAACAATCACTTTCTTCGGGGTAGCACCTGCAAGCCATTTCTGTACGTCGGGGCTTTCCAACACCTTGGGTTCAATATCTTTAGGACCGAAATCAGCTGGGAACGACATTTTCAGACGCATCTTGCCATTGAAAGAGACAGGATACAGATACTCGTCCTCTACCATATAATGCTCGTCATAAATCGGATAGGTGGCCTTTAAGATTGATTCTTCGTGTCCAAGCAGCGACCAAAGTTCTTCGGTGATGTGCGGAGCATACGCCGACATCAGGATACAGAGCGGCTCAAGAATGGCGCGTTTGTTGCACTTGGCGTCGTTCAGTTCGTTTGCACAGATCATGAACGCGCTTACCGCCGTGTTGAAGGAGAAACGTTCGTTGTCCTCCTCAATCTTCTTGATAGTCTTATGCAATGTCTTCCACTCGGCTTTGGTCGGTTCCTCGTCAATGACATTAAAGTTGCCCTCGCCGTCGAAGTAGAGTTTCCAGAATTTGCGGATGAAACGGGAAACACCCTCGATGCCGTTGGTGTCCCACGGTTTGGCCATCTCGACCGGGCCAAGGAACATCTCATACATGCGCAACGTGTCTGCACCGTATTTTTCCACCAAATCATCAGGATTCTGCACGTTGTATTTCGACTTAGACATCTTTTCGATTTCCCAACCGCAAATGTATTGGCCGTTTTCGAGGATAAATTCGGCATCCTTGAAGTCGGGCATCCAATTCTTGAAAGCCTCAATGTCCAACACATCGTTGTGTACAATGTTGACATCCACATGGATAGGCGTGGTTTCGTATTCCTTTTTGAGATTAAGAGAGACGAACTTGTTGGTCCCGACCACACGATAAACGAAATTGGAACGACCCTGGATCATGCCCTGATTGATGAGCTTCTGGAACGGCTCATCCTTGCAGCTGATGCCTATATCAAACAAGAATTTGTTCCAGAAACGGGCATATATGAGGTGTCCTGTACCATGTTCCGCGCCGCCGACATACAGATCAACATTCTGCCAATATTCGTCAGCCTCCTTGGAAACCAATTCTTTATCGTTTTTCGGATCCATATAGCGCAGGTAGTACGCGCTGGAGCCGGCGAATCCGGGCATGGTGCTGTATTCCATCGGATAACCGTTGTGGGTCCAGTTTTTGGCGCGGGCCAACGGCGGCTCGCCTGTCTCGGTGGGCAGGAACTGGTCCACCTCGGGAAGCAGCAAGGGAAGTTCGGATTCGGGAATCGGATAAGGCATTCCGTCCTTGTAATAGACAGGGAACGGTTCGCCCCAGTAGCGCTGGCGGCTGAAGATGGCGTCGCGGAGACGGTAGTTTACTGTGCCATAACCGACACACATCGTCTTGATCTTCTCAATCACGGCTTTGCCGCCTTCCTTGACGGTCATGCCGGTGATGAAGCCCGAGTTGACGCAAACGCCCGTTTTGCTGTCCATGGATTCCTCCCACGTGTCAGGGTCGCTGACCTCATCCACGGCAGGTGCAACCACCTGACGGATAGGTAGATTGAAATGTCTTGCAAAAGCAAAGTCGCGGCTGTCGTGTGCTGGCACGGCCATGATGGCGCCGGTGCCGTAATCTGACAGCACGTAGTCACTCACCCAGATGGGGATGCGCTCTTCGGTGATTGGATTGATGGCGAATGCGCCGGTGAAGACGCCGCTCACTTTCTTGACTTCCGCCTGACGTTCGCGCTCGGAACGGTTCTTGGCCCACGTGACGTAAGCTTCTACCTCGGCTTTCTGTTCAGGTGTGGTGATTTGGTCTATCATCTCATGTTCAGGACATAAGACCATAAACGTCACACCGAAGATGGTGTCGGGGCGGGTGGTGAAGATCTCGAATGCAGCCTCATTTTTCACCCCTTCATAATCACCCATGTAGATTTTTTTCCAGTCGGACGGTTCCTGTTTGGCGAGAGGGAACCACACGGCGGCACCTTCGCTGCGACCTATCCAGTTGCGCTGGATTTCCTTCAGGGAATCCGTCCAATCAACTTTTTCAAGCCCTTGGAGCAGACGTTCCGCGTATGCGGATACGCGCAAAATCCACTGTCTCATCAGTTTGCGTTCCACGGGAAAGCCGCCGCGCACAGAGAGTCCGTTCACCACCTCATCGTTGGCAAGTACCGTGCCGAGTTTCGGGCACCAGTTCACCCACGTGTCGGCGAGATAGGCCAGACGGTAGTTCATCAGGATTTCTTGCTTTTCCTTTTCGGAAGCGGCGATCCACTCCTCGGCAGTAAACTCCATCGGCTTGGTCTGCGCCACCTCCAAACCAAGCGTGCCATTGGCGGCGAAAGCCTCTTCCAATTCGGAAATTGGGCGGGCTTGGTTGGCTTGGTAGCAATAGTAGGATTTGAACAGCTGGACGAACGTCCACTGCGTCCATTTGTAATAGTCGGGGTCGCAGGTTTTGAACGAGCGTTCCCAATCGAACGAGAAACCGATTTTGTCAAGCTGTTCGCGGTAACGGTTGACGTTCTTCTCGGTGGTCACCGCCGGATGCTGGCCAGTCTGGATGGCATACTGCTCGGCTGGAAGGCCAAAGGCATCGTAACCCATAGGGTGTAGCACGTTGAAGCCTTTCTGACGTTTGTAGCGCGCATCGATGTCGGCGGCGATATAGCCGAGCGGATGCCCCACATGCAACCCTGCGCCTGACGGGTACGGGAACATGTCCAGTACATAGTATTTCGGTCTGTTATGATCAATTTCGGTCTTATACAAACCTGTTTCTTTCCATTTTTCTTGCCACTTTTTTTCGATTTCTCTGAAGTTATATTCCATATTTGTAATGGTTATAGGTTATGGGTTATGGGTTATTGAAGCGGGGTGATTGGTGTTTGTTTAGTGTTTAGTGATTGGTGATTGGTGATTGGTGATTGGTAGAGACGCAAAATTTTGCGTCTCTACAACATATTCGTTATCAGTTATTCTTCACGACAATTTTACGGGATTCCACTCGCCGTCCTTTCTCGTTCAGGAACTGTACGGTGTAGTGGCCGTTTGCGAAGCGGGTACAGTCGATTTCGAAGTGTGTGTCGTTGCAGTCAGTCTGATAGACCAATCGGCCCGCCTCGTTGTAAAGGCGCACCTTGCTGATATCGGGGGCGTTCTCTGTGTTAATGTACAGCGACTGCTGGACGGGGTTTGGATAGAGGGTAACCACGGCATTGGCGGGATAATCCTCAATACCGACGTTACAGTAGAGATTGAGGGTGATTTCCGTATATCCGCAGTTGTTGATGCCGCGAGCGGTCAGTATGCCGGTGCCGTTGTTGTTGACATTCAGCGTGGCATTGTTATAGCTGTAATCAATTGTCCAGTGGGTGTTGGAAATCAACCATTCGTAGGAGTTCGCGTATTGCGGATTGTTGATGGAGTAGTAAACATTACCATATTGGGTGATGTTTTGCGGCCCGTTGATGGTGTCCAAGCGAGGCAGCGGCTGTACGGTCAGCAACAGGGTGATTGTGCTGTCGCAGCCGGTGACCGTCTGCAAATTCTGGACAAAGGTGTAAGTTCCGGCCGTATCTATCACGGGAATGTCAAAGCCGTAATTGTTGAATCCCTGATGCTCGCAAATCGCGCCATTGACGGTGATGTCGTAAACGGGGAGTGTGGTGATCAGATGCTGGGTCGTGGAGGTACAGCCGTTTGCACCAGTCACCGTAACCGTATAGAGCGAGTTGTCGGGAATCACGACAATGCTTTGCGTGCTGTCCCCGGTGTTCCAAACGTACTCGACGGCATCGGAGGATGCGGTCAGCACGGTGGTGTCGCCCTGGCATAAGGTCGAGACCCCCATGATGGTGAGTTCTGGCGCAGGCAGCAGGTTGACATTCACGCTGGCGGTTGCAGAGCAGTCGTAATCGTTGGTGGCGGTCACCGTGTAAACGCCACCCGTGGTGATGGTGATGTCAGTTGTCGTTTCGCCCGTACTCCACAAATAGGTGTAATCGCCTGTGACAGACAAAGTTTCCGTGGTGTTCTCGCAGATGTCATCAGGTCCGTTCAATGTGAATGTCGGGAATGGGTTGTCCACGACGGTTGCCGAGGCTATTGACTGGCATCCGTTCTCGGAAGTGACTGTCACCGTATAGGCACCTTGGTTGGACACCGTGATGCTGTTCGCTGTAGAGCCCGTGCTCCAGACGTATGAGTATGCGTCTGAAGCGGTGAGCGTGGTGGAGGTGCCATGGCAGATGGCCAATTCGCCGGAGATAAACACCTGCGGCAAAGCCTCCACATTAACCACCTTGCTGACAGTGCTGCTGCAGCCGTGCTCATCATAGCCGATGACATTGTAGGTGGTGGTTTGCTCTGGCATCACCGTGATGGCCGCGCTTGACTCGCCCGTGTTCCACAGATACGTCTCCGCACCGGAAGCGGTCAGTGACGCCACCGATCCTTGGCATATCAGGCTGTTGCCGTTGATACTGACGGTGGGGTTGTCCCACACGACAACGTTTACAGAATCCATTCGCGTACAATTCAGGGAGTTTGTCACGCTCACCTTATACATGCCAGGAGTTGACACAGTGATATTGTTGGTGTTGGCTCCTGTACTCCATAAATAGGTGTTTCCGCCAGTGGCGGTAATCGTTGTGCTTTCCCCTTGGCAAATGGAGGTGCTTCCGTTAAATACAATTGACGGCAGGACGTTCACCGTAATCAAGACGGATTCGACGGTGGAACACCCGAAGGCGTTGTAAGCCGTCACCGTATATGTCGTGCTGACATTGGGGAAGATGGCGATGTTTTGTGTGTTGCTGCCATTACTCCACAAGTAGGTGTTGCCGCCCATAGCGGTCAGTACGGTGGACTGGCCCTGACAAATGGTGCGATTGCCCAGAATCTGCACTTCGGGGAGGCTTTCCACATTCACCACTTTCTGAACGGTGGCGAAACAGCCGTTGGTATCATAACCCGTAACCGAATAGGTGGTGTTGCTTTCCGGTGCGATGGAGATTTCGGCGGTGTTCTCGCCGGTGTTCCAACTGTAGGTGGAGGCACCTGTGGCGGTCAGCGTGGCGATGCTTCCGAAACAGAGGTGGTTATTGCCCAGAATTTGCACTACTGGATTCGGATTCACTGTAACATATATGGAGTCTGTCTTTGAACAGTTCTGGGCGTTTGTGGCCGTGACATAGTACATGCCGGTACTGCTGACATTCAGGTTGCCAGTCTGCGCTCCCGTGGACCAGGAGTAGGAGCTGGCGCCGATGGCGGAGATGGTGGTGGTGGTGCCGGCGCAAATGGTGGTGTTCCCGTTGAAGTGAATCTGTGGCAGCGCATTCACCGTCACCGTGACGGCGGAGCTGGCCAGACAGCCGTATGCGTTGGTGACTGTCACCACGTAGGATTGGCTTGTCATCGGAGTAACCACGATGTCACTGATGGTGTCACCCGTATTCCATAGATAGACCGAACCGCCCGTAGCAGTCAGAGATGCGGACTGGCCCGCACAGATGGTACGGGTACCGAGCACTTGGATGTTAGGAAGAGCCTCCACATTTACCACCTTGCTCACGGTCATGCTACAGCCGTTCTGGTCATAACCCGTGACGGTGTAGGTGGTGGCAGTGGAAGGGGTGACGGAAATGGAGGGAGAGACCTCCTCCGTATTCCAAAGATAGGTTTGCGCACCCGATGCTGTCAAGGTGGTGATGCCGCCGGCGCATACGTAGTTGCTGCCGGAGATTTGCACCACCGGGTTCGGATTCACTTTCACGAACACGGAATCCAGATTCACGCAATTCTGTGCGTTCGTGGCCGTCACACGGTAGTATCCCTCTTCCGTAATGCTCGCGGAAGCGGAGTGTGAGCCATTCGACCATTGGTAGGAAACACCGCCGGAAGCGGTAATCGTGGCTGTTGCGCCATCGCAAATTTCCGTTGTGCCATTGAATGTGATATTCGGGAGGCTGTTCACGGTGACCGTTGTTTCGAGACTTGACGAGCAGCCAAGACTGTTGGTTACTGTCACCACGTAGGATTGGGTTGAGGTGGGGGAGACCACAATGCTGTTACCCGTCACCCCGTTGCTCCACTGGAAGTTGACTCCGCCAGTGGCTGTGAGTGTCGTGGACTGTCCGATACAGATGGTCTTGTTTCCGGACACGGAAATTGTAGGCAGAGCTTCCACATTCACCACTTTGGCGTTGGTGGACTGGCAACCGTTCGTGTCATAGCCTGTGACGGTGTATGTCGTGGTGACGGACGGCGCCACATTGATGGTGGCTGACATCTCCTCCGTATTCCAAACGTAGGTCTGTGCACCGGAAACGGTAAGGCTGGTCACATCACCCAAGCAGATGTAACTGGGACCTTCAATTTGCAAGCTTGGGTTCGGATTCACGGTCACATATACGGAGTCTGTCCGAGAACAATTCTGGGAGTTCGTGACGGTTACATAGTACATGCCGGCGTTGCTGATGTTGATGGTGGCATTGTGCCCGCCTGTGGACCAGTTGTAGGAGTTGCCGCCTTCAGCCGTGATACTGGTTGTGGCTCCCGAACAAATGGTCGTGTTGCCCAAGAAGTTGACGGTCGGCAGCGGGTTGACGGTTATCGGAACGTCCAGGCTGGCAGAGCAACCGAAGTCGTTGGTTGCTGTCACCACATACGTCTGGTTGCCGGACGGGGACACGGTGAGCGTATTACCCACCTTGCCCGTACTCCACAAATAGGAGGAACCGCCTGAAGCTGTCAGTATGGCGAATTTGCCAGCGCAGATGGTCTGCGAACCAGACACTGTAACTACGGGCAACGATTTGACACTCACCACTTTTGAAGCTGTGGATTGGCATCCGTTCGCGTCATAGCCCGTGACGGAATAGGTGGTGTTTGCCGCCGGTGATACGGCAATGGTAGCTGAAACCTCCTCCGTGTTCCACTGGTAACTTTGGGCACCGGAAGCGGTCAGCGACATGGTACTGCCCAAACAGACGTAGTCATCTCCTGAAATCTGCACGTCAGGGTTCGGATTCACGGTTATCTGGATAGAATCCGTGTTCACACACTGGTGGTTGTTGGTGGCTGTCACATAATACATGCCGGCCTGACTGAGTGAAACGGTGGCGTTTTGGCCTCCCGTGGACCATACGTAGGTGTTGGCCCCTGATGCCGTGACATTCGTGCTGGTTCCTGCACAGATAGTGGTGAGTCCACTGAATCTGATGAGTGGAAGAGCGTTCACCGTAACAGATGCGGATGTGTTCGACTCGCATCCGTAAGCGTCACTCACCGTCACCGAGTAGGACTGGCTTTCGGTGGGGGACACCGAAATGCTGCTTGCCGTGCTGCCGGTGCTCCACAGATAGGAAACACCGCCTGTGGCTGTTAGCGTGGTGCTGGCATCCTTACATACTGCCAGGGTTCCGCTGATTGTCGCTACCGGTAAGGGATGAACCACCACCGAACGTGACGCTGTAGCGGTGCAACCGTAACTGTTGGTGGCCGTCACGGAATATTGGCCTTGGGTGCTGACCGTGATATTGGCATTCTGGTCGCCGCTGCTCCAATTATATTGCGCAACCGCATCGCCATTGACGGTAAGGGTTGTGCTCTGTCCTTGGCATATTTCAGCTTCACCGATGATGTTAATGACAGGTAATTCATGCACAATGACGTATGACTGATAAACCCGTGAACATTGGTTTGCATTGGTCACGGTCACTTGGTATTCGCCGGCTTCCGAGGTGAAAATCCTGCTTTGGTGGCTTCCTGTTGACCACGTGTAAGTGCATCCCGCAGGGGCGTCTGTTGAAAGTTGTGCCTGCTGTCCCTGACAGATTTCCACCGATTCGGTCACGGTGGCGATCGGGAGCGGGTTCATCGTTACGGTCAGCTGCGCCGTTGCCTCACAACCGTTGGCACCCGTTGCTGTCACTGTGTAGGTCCCCGGCGTGGTGACGCTGATGCTGGCGTCATACTGGCCGTTGTTCCAGAAATAGGACACGCCGCCCGTGGCGTTCAGCTGCGCTGTGTCGCCCTGACAGAAGGAAGTCTGTCCCGATACGTATAGCTGGGGGAGCGGGTTCACGGTAATCTGTGTCGAAGCAGTGTTGGAACAGCCGTTCTCATCGGTCACCAGTACGGTATATGTGGAGTTCACTGTCGGTGACACTGTGATGGCCGCCGTGTTCTGTCCGGAGTTCCAATTAAACGTTCCGGCATTGGATATGGCGGTCAGCGTCACCTCGTCGTCTTTACAAATTGTACCCAGTGAGAGAATGTTGACGGTCGGTATGGGATTCACCAGCACTGTGGCAGAAGTCGTAGCCGTACAGCCGTAAGCACCCGTGGCGGTCACCGAATAGGTGCCGGTTGCGCCCACCGTGATCATCGGTCCTGTGCTTCCGTCATCCCACAGGTAGGTGCTCCCGCCGGAGGCACGCAGCGTGGTGGTCTGATTCTCACAGATAGTCAGGTTCCCGCTGATGGTCGGCACTGTCGTGTTGTATTCGTTCACCATGGCAGACAGGGTGTTCTGGCAGCCGTTGGTGTTGGTCACCGTGACCGAATACGTTCCCGCGGCATTGATGTTGATGGTGTTGTTGGTGCTGCCGTCAAACCAGCGGTAGGTGTTCCCGTCGTCTCCCATAACCGTCAGGGTGGTGCCTTGGCCGTGACATAGATAGGTGTTCCCGGAAATGCTGGCGTTTACCGTGGACTGGGAGATGATGACGCTGCTCGTGGCGGTGCAGCCATATTGGTCGGTTCCCGTCACCGTGTATTGCTCGGCATGGTCGGCCACAACGGACTGCGTCACCTCGCCGGAACTCCATACGTAGGTGCTGGCGCCCGTGGCGGTTATCGTGGTGTTGCCGCCCTGGCAGAAGGAATTTCGTCCGTTAATTTGGATGACGGGTAGCGGATGAACGGTCAAAGTAGCGGATGACGAGTTGCGGCAACCTTTGGGGTCGGTGCCCGTCACCGAATAAGTTCCCGAAGTGTTCGCCGTGATCTGGTTGGCATGGCTTCCGTTGTTCCAGGTGTAGCTCATAGCTCCTGAGACATGGAATGTGGTGGAGGATCCTGAGCATATACTGTTGTTGCCTTGGATGACTAACTGTGGCAGCGGGTTCACCGTGACGGTGTGCTCTTTCACCACTGAACATCCATATACGTTGCTGACCGTGACTGTGTAGGTGACGTTCTCAGTTGGGGAAACGGTGATGACGTTCGTTGTGGAGCCGTCATCCCATAAAAAGTCTGTTCCGCCTATCGCTTGCAGCATCAGGTTGTTGCCATAGCACACCTCGTTGTCACCTATCACCAAGGCATCCGGCAGTTCCACTGGGATAACCTGGACGGATGCCGAAGCGGAACATTCAAAGGCATTGGTCACGGTGACCCCATACACTCCGGGCAGGCTCACTGTGATGGATGGCATCTGTTCCCCGTTGCTCCACACATAAAGGCTTCCCGTGGACTGGGCCGTCAGGGTTGCCGTGCTCTCCGCACATAGATACGAGGTGTCGGCGATAATCAGTGTCGGCGACTCTTTCACATTCAGCCGTACATAAAACACGGAGTCAATGGAGGACTCTTCCGTGTGGATCAAGTAGCGATAGACACCGGGTTCCGTAAGCAAACTGTCGTACAATGTGACGGGCATGTCATTGGAACACACTTCCCGGTACAAGGTGTCATTGTTAATGATGGCAGGAATCACGGTAAGGTATAAGGAAACCAAGCTGTCACATCCCGACACCGTTTGCAGCACCCGCTCGTGGTAGCCAGCCTCAAAGTATGCGCTGTCGGCGAACAAATAGGGCAGGTCATACTCGCCCAATTCCACATAGACAGTTTCGTCCACATACCTGGGCAGATGGTGTACGTTCAATGTAATGATGCTGTCATAGCCCGCAAAATGGTAGATGAACTCGTGGGGACCCGCCGTGGAAATTTCCTCACCGAGGTATTCCACTACGGTGCCCTCACAAACCGTGGTGTCTATCAGTTGGAAATATTGTTGTTGAATGGTAAGGTTAAAATAGAGGATTGTGTCGCACCCATCCTCTGGAGCCGCAGGAATCTGCATCCAATAGAGACCGCTTTTCGTGAACACACTGTCGTAATATACAAAAGGAAGATCATTTCGGGTGATGACCGTATCTCTGCTCACAGTCGCGTTCGGAATCATCTCCAACTGGAACCTGACGGCTGCGCTGTCACACCCCTGTTGGTTTTGAATCATCACATCGTAAATGCCTGGGAACCAGTATTCGCTCTCTTCAAACACGAACGGTTTTTCGGATTCGCAAATTGTCACATTAACCGTGTCATAAACAAGTTGAGAGTTCAAATTTATCTTCAATGTGAGGTAATCCACACAATTATAGGCATTCGTGTCATAATAGGTGTAAGTTGTTGAGGAAGTGAAAGTTGTGTCCCTATAAGTATAGAAACTGTCTGGAGTACAAATGTTTATTGTGTCATAGAGGGGATGGTACGCATTCAGGACCAGATAGGTGAAATGGGTGCAGGTGGAATCGGCATCCTCATTTATGTAGTACGCACCCGGTTCCGAGAAGACATGGAGCGAATCGTAACTGTACGGGAAATCACCCTCGCAAAGGGTCAGCGTCACAGTTTCTGTCTGTGGTTGTGTGACTTGCAGGTTCAGTGTGACGAAAGCGCTGTCACATCCGCACTGGTTGGGGACGGGAATCTGGTAGGTTCCGGATTCGTTAAACGTTTCGCCCCCATACTCGTAGGGCATGTCGATCTCGCAAACAGTCACGTCAACCGTGTCGTAGATTTCATAGATGGGACATGTTCTGAGTCGTACGTATTTGATGGCATTGCATCCGCCTTCGGACACGTAGGGTACCCTGTAGTTGTTTTGGGTGGGTAACGAATAACCCATGTAGGTATATGGAAGTTCGTTTTCGCAGACCATGATGTCCACCGTGTCAGTTCCCACTGTGTAGGGGGTGATTACGTAGGTCTGTACCACAGGACATCCGTCTTCGTCCACTCCTTGCGGGAAGTTGAATGTTCCCGGGTTGGTGAATGTGATGCCGTTGACCACGACAGGCTCCGCATTACACATCGAGGCAAAAGTGGTGTCTTTCTGTCCCTCCAACACCACCAACTTCACCAGGGTGCTGAGGCTGTCGCACCCTTGCAGCGTGGGTATGTGGACCCAATAGTTGCCGGTCTGGGTGTAGAAATTCCCGTGGTAGGCATACGGCAGGTTGTTTCTGCACACTCGCGCCGTCACGGTGTCTTTGTACGTGTAGCTGTGCCCGATGACAATTTGATACACATCCAGCACATCCATATAGACAATTCCTTGGTCGGCGACATAATGTGGAATCTTCACTACGGTGTCATTATGGAAATAGGTATGATTGGCCGTTAGCAGAAAACTGTCGCACCCGAACTCCTGATGATAGACAGTGTCGGTGTGGAATTGCTGACTTTGTGCAAGCAGTGTGCTGTTGACGGATAGCAAAAAGGCTACCGAAATCAGTACTAACCAACTGAAAGTAAATCTTTTATCCATTATTGTATTTTTATAATTTGCGAATAGATTTATCAACACAAAAATGTGCAAAAATACGATTTTCCCAAAAATGATGTGTTTAATGAGCAAAAAAAAATTATTGTGTCATTATATAAATAAAAAATGTATCTTTGCGCCTTGGAAAATAATGTAAAAAAATATAAGTATGAAAAGTAATTTTTCCTCTTTGAAATTAGTGGCCGTTTTGTTTTTAACGGTTTGTTTCACAATGAGTTATGCGCAGTGTGACAAGGGCAATGTGTATGGTCAGAAAGGACAGAAGTCAGGTTACGCTATTGTCTTCGCGGATTCCAATGGACAGCACGAAGTCCCCACTGCAGCTATGACTCTCCCCACATTCAAGGGCGGCAACAAGGCTATGTGCCGCTACATCAACAAAACCAAAAAGTACCCCGTCAACCTTAAGAACCAGAAAATTTCCGGTACGACGACCGTTCAGGCCAAGGTGTTGAAGGACAGCACCCTGACGGACATCGAGGTGGTCAGCAGCTCCGGCTATAAGGAGTTTGATGATGAGGCACTCCGCGTGGTGAAGTCTTTCCCGAAAATGATTCCGTCCACCCAAAGCTGCGAGCCGCAGGATATGATTGTCCAAATTCCCGTGACGTTTATCTACGAGGATGAGGTGGCCGCTGAGAAGAAGAAAGAGGAGATGGAAAAGATGAAGAAGGATGTCGCAAAGCCTATCACCCTCTATTTCGAGAACGACCGTCCCGACCCGCGCACCCGCACAGAAACCACCAACACCGAATATATGGGTCTCTACAACAACTATATGTCCGCCAAGAATACCTATATTACCAGTGCTGGCAAAGGCTTGACTGGAGCGAAGAAGACTAGCGCCGAAAATGCGGTGGAGAATTTCTTCAACGACTCCATCCAGACGGGTTATGACCGCCTCGTGAAACTCACCAACTTCCTCGTTGACGCCCTTCAGGACGGCCATCAGGTGGAGTTCACCATCAGCGGTTTCGCCAGCCCGCTCAGCAACAGCGACTATAACAAGAAACTCTCTTCCCGTCGTATCCAGAGCGTCCTCAACTATATGGCAAGAGCTAACGGCGGTGTCCTCGCGCCTTACATCAACGGCAGCAAGCCCGGCCTCACCATCCACCGCGTCCCCGAAGGCCAGATTAACCACAACTTCTCCACCAACGAAGTTCGCGAAACAGTGTATGGCCTGCAGGCTGCCAAGGACAGAAAGATTATCATTGACAGGATTTCAATCAGGTAAGGTTGGTTATACCAATATAAATATATGTTAAGCAAAAAAGGGTGTCGGTTAGGCACCCTTTTTTGCGATAAGACGTATCGTACACGCCCCTTCGTTTCGCCTGCCCTTGCGGGTGATTTTGTCTTTCGTTACTTCCTGTGTTGTCGGAGCAACCCCCCATTCATCGTGATCCCCTATTTTTTTTGTCATCCTGACCTCCAAAAAGAAACTCATCTATAAAACTTTTTTCGTACCTTTGCCGCCGCAATAGAAAATTCGGGAAAATATATGCAAGAAAATATGCAATGTTTTGATTGTTAGAAAATTGCTCATTATTTTGTGGAAAAAAAATGAAACAACGACAATATTTACCTTAATCAACAGAACATGAAGAGACTTACAACCTTAATCATCCTCTTACTGTCTGCAATTGCTCTCTTCGCTCAGGCGCCCGGTAGATTCAGCTACCAGGCGGCGGTTCGCAATGCGAGGAACATTATCGTCGCTGATGCGCCAGTGGGCGTGCGTGTGAGTATCCTGCAAGGGTGTGCGGACGGCAATGTTGTGTATGTGGAAACGCACACCGTTTATACGAACTCCAACGGCCTATTGACTGTCGAAATTGGTGGTGGAAAGGTAGAACAGGGCAGGTTTGAAGGAATCGACTGGGCGAACGGCCCCTATTTTCTCAAGACCGAAACAGACCCTGACGGCGGCAGCAATTATGGCGTGACCATCACCCAGCAACTGTTGAGCGTGCCGTATGCCTTATACGCAAACGAGGCGGCCAACGGCTTCAGTGGCGATTATAACGATTTGAAGAATAAACCCATGATTCCGCAGAGTGTCGGGGAACTGGCGAACGATGCGGGGTATATCACTTTGGGCGATCTTCCCAACTCTTCCAAAAGTGATGGCACCGGAGCCTCTGGGGTTGTCCAGACCGCAGCCTGTGGCGAAATAGACCTGTGCGTGCTGGCAGACCAGCTGACGCGGATGGAAACGGCCCTGTTGCCTACGGTCACCACAAGTGCAGTAAACGACATTATGGAAAATATGGCCGTCTGTGGCGGCGATGTTATGGATAGCGGTTTAGGAACTGTCACGGGGCGCGGCGTGTGCTGGGGAACCGAACACAACCCGACGGTGGACGGCAATCATACGAGTAACGGCACTGGTACGGGTGCGTTCACAAGTCAGGTGTCCGGTCTGGTAGCGAACACCACCTACTATATCCGGTCTTACGCGACCAACAGCGTGGGCACGGCATACGGTGAAGAATTTAGCTTTACCACGGCGGCTGCTTGTGCTGCCATCATGCTGCCATACAGCGATAATTTCGATAGCTACACCACTTCCACTACGATGGCTACGGGTGTGGAACCCGAGTGCTGGACGCAGGTGCTGGAGGATGTGACGATGACCGACGCCAACCGTCCGCAACTGTGCTACAGAAGTGATTACGCTCACAGTGGGAACTATAGTCTCCGTCTGGTTAACAGAGGGGTGTATGCCATGCCTGTGCTGGATCATTCCATTGACATGCGTTCAGTACGATTGGAGATGTATGTGCGGCAGCCTAAGGCGGTTTACAGACTGCAAGTTGGGGTTGTGAATGAAAATGGAGACTTCGAGATGGTGACGGAAATCAACAATACCGGCACAGAGATGGAGCATGTCACGATTGATTTCTCCAGCTACACGGGTAATGGTCACCGCATCGCATTCCGCAACACGTTAGGCGGTGCCAACTATGTCTATAGTTACAATTATATAGACGACATTGGGTTGTATGTTGTCAATCCAGTTGGCGGAGACACCACAGAGGTTAACAATTGCACCATCCAAACCCTTCCATTCAGTGAGAACTTCGACGGATACACCACCTCCACCGTAGCCTCTACGGGTGTGCAGCCTGTTTGTTGGGAGTTGGTGCAGGAGGATGTGGCGATGACGGATGCCAGTCGTCCGCAGCTGTTTTACAAGAGTTCTTTCGCTCATAGCGGCGACTATACCCTGAAAATGCAAAACCGTTGTGTGTATGCGATGCCTGCGCTGTCTGAAGAGATAGAGATTAACCAGTTGCGTTTGGAGATGTACCTGCGGCAGGCAAACGCCGCCTACCAGTTGGAGGTGGGCGTTTGGGACGGTCAGGAGTTTGTCCCAGTGAAAAGAATTAACAACAGCACCACAAATGTGGAATATGTGGTGTGCGACTTCACCGGTTTCACAGGCACCGGACACCGCATAGCGTTCCGTAATGTCCTGGGCAGCGGCAATTATGTCTATTCTTATAACTATATTGATGACATCACCCTCAAAATCCGCGACTAATCTCTAATTCAGATTTATATTTAAAAATGAAGAGCTGTCACATGGTGGCGGCTCTTTTAATGATGAATGATGAAAAGCTTCCTTGAGGGACTTTGACAGGGACAGGAGCTTTGTTGCCGATGAAATACGATAAATGTGTGTGGGGGTCTCGCGGAAAGGTGAAAACATTTGCGGAAAGTCCGGTCGGCGTGGCTATACATCTGCGCGACACAGATTCCTCCATGACCGCGCCGGTACACCCCAAAAAAGACAAAATACAAAATTGTTTAAGTTTCAATTAATCAAGTATTTGTGGGATAATAATAGTCTGTCGAAAAAAATATTTCAACACTGTATTGGGGATAAAGAAAAAAGTGTATTTTTGCGGGCTTTTTGAAGTGGAATGCAAAGGCGGGTGGAAATGTTGTGTTGAACCGCGTAACTCATTGATTTCACGGATTGTAATGTAATAGAGTAGGGTAGAGGCGAAGGGATTTTATGGTTACGATTTTGGTGAATAGTTGCATTTTTCTTTCAAAAATGGACTATTTTTTTTTGAATGTAAATAATAAAAAATAAATTTTAGAAGGGATGAAAAAGATTAAAATCACACAAGTAAGAAGCGCGGTTGACAGACCCGCACGCCAGAAAAGATCTTTAGTTGCTTTGGGCATTCACAAAATGCACCAGACTGTCGAACATGAGGCAACCCCCCAAATCCTTGGGATCGTGGACGCCGTCAAGCACTTAGTGAGCGTAGAAGAAATGTAATTAATAACCAATAGAACATAAAGAGATGGATTTACACAATTTAAAACCGGCAAAAGGATCAACACACAGAGAACGCAGAATAGGCAGAGGACAGGGTTCCGGAAAAGGCGGCACTTCCACACGTGGACACAAGGGTGCGCAATCCCGCTCCGGTTACAGCCGCAAGATCGGTTTCGAAGGCGGCCAGATGCCCATTTACAGAATATTGCCCAAGAGAGGCTTCAAGAACATCAACCGCGTTGAATACAACGCCATCAATGTCAGCACTCTGCAACAGCTGGCCGAGAAGAAGAACCTCGACAGAATCGACCGCGAAGTGCTCGTGAACAACGGTTTGGCCAAGAAGAACGACCTCATCGCCATCCTGGCGAAGGGCGAGCTCACCGCCAAGGTGCATGTCGTGGCCGACAAATTCTCCGCGAAAGCCAAGGCTGTGATCGAGCAGTGCGGCGGCACGGCAGAACTCGTTAACACTCCCGCAGCTGAGTAATCGTCATTAAAAAGTCTTTACAATGAAAAAATTTATTGAAACCATTAAGAATATATTCAGGATCGAGGATCTGAGAAAACGCATTCTCTACACCCTCTTCATCATCCTGATATACCGCTTCGGCGCGCACGTCGTGCTCCCGGGCATCAACCCAGGCGCCCTTTCCGCCTTCAGCAGCGCAGCCCAGAAAGGTCTGCTCGGCATGTTGGACCTCTTCTCCGGCGGTGCATTCTCCAACGCATCCATCTTCGCGTTGGGTATCATGCCCTACATCACGGCATCCATCGTGGTGCAACTCTTCACCCTGGCAGTGCCTTATTTCCAACGCCTTGCCAAGGAAGGTGAAAGCGGACGTACGAAAATCAACCAGATCACCCGTTATCTGACGGTGGCCGTGTTGGCCGTGCAGGCTCCTGCCTACATCACCCAACTCACCGTGCAATTCCCCGGTGCCGTGGCTCCCTCCATGCTCGAGACCCGCATCCTCGGATTCTCCGCATTCGCCATCTGCGCCTTCATCCTGCTGATCTCCGCCACCTTGTTCATCATGTGGCTCGGCGAACGCATCACAGACAATGGTATCGGTAATGGTATCTCCATGATTATTATGATCGGTATCATCGCCCGTCTGCCTTTCGCCCTGAAAGCGGAATTTACGGCTCGTATCACCGAGATGAACGGCGGTCCCATCATCTTCATTCTGGAAATCATCCTGATGATGCTGATTATCGGTCTCTGTATCATGCTCGTCCAAGGCACCCGTCGCGTTCCCGTTCAATATGCGAAACGTGTTATCGGTAACAAGCAGTACGGCGGTGTCCGTAACTACCTGCCCCTCAAAGTGAATGCAGCAGGCGTTATGCCTATCATCTTCGCCCAGGCGTTGATGTTTATCCCCTTGACTTTCGTGAACATCTCCCAGGAGACGACCACTGGATTCTGGAGCAGCTTCATCGATTATAACCGTTTGGGCTACAATGTCGTTTTCTTCCTGATGATTATTGCCTTCACCTATTTCTATACGGCAATCACCATCAACCCGCAGCAGATTGCGGAGGATTTGAAGAAGAACAACGGCTTTATCCCCGGCGTGAAACCTGGCAAGCAGACTGCGGAATACATCGACAAGATCATGTCTCGCATCACGTTGCCCGGTTCTATTTTCTTGGGTATCGTTGCTATCCTGCCCGCCATCGTGCGTCTGTTCGGCGTGAACCAGCAGTTTGCACAGTTCTTCGGCGGCACCTCCCTCCTGATTATGGTGGGTGTGGTGTTGGATACCCTGCAACAGATTGAAAGCCACCTGTTGATGCGTCACTACGACGGTCTGACCAAATCCGGCCGTATCAAGGGTCGTACCGGTGGTGGAATCTATGGAGGTCACTGATAAAATAACCGCAACGAGATGTCCAAAGTAGTCATATATAACGAGGAGGATTTCGCGAAGCTGCGTGAGAGTGCGAACGTGGTGGCGATTACGTTGGCGGAGGTCGCCAAGGTGATCAAGCCCGGTGTGCCGCTCACGTACCTCGACCAGGTTGGCGAGCAGTGCATTCGCGACCATCATGCTATCCCCGCTTGCAAAGGCTACATGGGCTATCCCGCCGCTCTTTGTCTCTCTGTAAACGATGTGGTTGTCCACGGGATTCCCTATCCGAATCTCTACCTTCGTGACGGTGATGTCATCTCGGTGGATGTCGTGGCGCTGCTGAACGGTTATCACGGCGATTTCTGCTATACCTTTGAGGTGGGCGAAGTGGCCGAGGAGACCCGGTTGCTGCTGAAACGCACCAAGGAGTCCCTCTACAAGGCCATTGAGGTGGCTAAGATAGGAACGACGTTTTCGGAAATAGGGAAGACCATCGAAGAGTATGTTTCCCAGTTCCACTATTCCGTTCCCCAGGAATTTACCGGCCACGGCGTGGGCAGGCACATGCACGAAGAACCGAGCATCCCTAACTATGCGGTGCGGAAGTTCGACAGCATCTCCAGACTGCGCATCGCGCCGGGAATGTCCTTCTGCGTGGAACCCATGGTGAAGATCGGACAGGGACAAAACAAGACCCGCTTCAAAAGCAAGTTTGACGATGACGAGTGGACCGCCCGCACCCCGGACGGACAGCCGGCCGCTCATTTCGAGCATCAGCTGGTAGTCACCGAAAAAGGCACCGAGGTTATCTCATCCTACAAATTGTTAGGCGAAGTGATTGGAACAGAAGAATTATATTAAAATATAGTGTTATGGCAAAACAATCTGCAGTAGATATCGACGGTGAAGTGATTGAGGCATTGGGCAACGGTCTGTACCGGGTGCGCCTTGAGAGCGGCCATGTGATTTTGGCCCATCTTTCAGGGAAGATGCGAATGCACTACATCAAGATCATTCCGGGTGACCGCGTCCAAGTGGCGATGTCCCCCTACGATCTGACAAAGGGACGTATAACCTACAGGCACAAGAATTAATCCTTGCTGTCCCGACAGGGACAGAAGTTCGGTAGAGAAACGATTTTATAGAATTAATAGAAAATAATAAAAAACAATAAAGCAATGAAAGTAAGAGCATCAGTCAAGAAAAGATCCGAAGATTGCATCGTGGTGAGACGCCATGGTGTGGTGTATGTGATTAACAAAAAGAACCCGAAATTCAAACAACGTCAGGGTTAATCGTTGGAATTAAATAATTAATCATCATAAAAAAACATTAAAGTAATATGGCAAGAATTGCAGGTATTGATTTACCTAAAAACAAACACGGTGAAATCGGCTTGACCTACATTTACGGAATCGGCAGAAGCACTGCCCAAAGAATTCTGACGAAAGCCGGCATCAGTTGGGATAAAAAGGTAAATGAATGGAACGACGATGAATTGGCATTGATTCGTGGATTAGTGAATGAGTTGAAAGTGGAAGGCCCCCTGAGATCCGAAGAGCAGATGAACATCAAACGTCTGATGGATATCGGTTGTTACAGAGGCATTCGTCACCGTTTGGGTTTACCAGTGCGTGGTCAAAGCACCAAGAACAACGCCCGTACTCGTAAGGGACGTAAGAAAACTGTTGCTAACAAGAAGAAAGCGACCAAGTAGTAATTAATCACTGACAGTAGAATAATAACAGTATGGCAAAAAATACAAAATCAGCGAAGAAGAGAGTCGTTAGAATTGAGGCCTCGGGTAAGGCATTTATCTATGCTTCATTCAACAACGTCATCGTTTCCCTTACCAACAACGACGGTCAGGTGATTTCCTGGTCTTCCGCCGGTAAAATGGGATATAGAGGTTCCAAGAAGAACACTCCCTACGCCGCCCAGATGGTGGCTCAGGACTGCGCCAAGGTCGCTTACGACTTGGGTCTGCGCAGAGTGAAGGTTTACGTGAAAGGTCCCGGACAAGGCCGTGAGTCAGCTATCCGTTCCATCAACACCACGGGAATCATCGTGGAAGAGATCACGGATGTCACTCCGCTGCCGCACAATGGCTGCCGTCCTCCCAAGCACAGAAGAGTATAATTTATTTTCATTAACATCGAAAAAATATAAGTTATGGCAAGATATACAGGACCCAAAACGAAAATCGCAAGAAAATTCAAGGAACCCATCTACGGTCCCGACAAATATTTCGAAAGAAAGAACTATGCTCCGGGTCAGCATGGTCAGTCTCGCAGACGCACGAAACTCTCTGAGTACGGTATGCAGTTGCAGGAGAAGCAGAAAGCGAAATACACCTACGGTATTCTGGAGCGCCAGTTCCGTAAACTCTTCCACATGGCATCCCGCAAGAAAGGTGTCACGGGTCAGAACTTGATGCAACTCATCGAGTCCCGTCTCGACAATGTGGTGTTCCGCTTGGGCATCGCCCCCACCCGTAATGCTGCCCGTCAGCTGGTCACTCACCGTCACATCACCGTTAACGGCCAAATCAGCAACATCCCTTCCATGCTGCTGAAACCGGGTGACACTGTGGAGGTTCGCGAGCGTTCCAAAACCCTTGAGGTGATTGAGAACTCTCTCAGCGGCAAGGCGATGAATTTCGCATGGCTCGAATGGGACGGCAACCTCAAGGTTGGCAAGTTTATGCAATATCCTCAGCGCGAGGAAATTCCGGAAACCATCAACGAGCAAGCAATCGTCGAGTTGTACTCTAAATAGTGATTAGTGAATAGTGAACAGTGAATAGAGGTTGGTTATCTCATGACAAACAATCACAAATCATAGGTCACAAGTCACAAGTCACAAGTCACAAATTACAAAAAATAAACGAAAAATGGCAATATTAACATTTCAAAAACCCGATAAGGTCATCATGAATGAGGCCGACGATTTTCACGGCATATTTGAATTTCGTCCGCTGCAGCAAGGTTTCGGTGTCACCGTGGGCAATGCCCTGCGCCGTGTGCTGCTCTCTTCATTGGAAGGCTATGCCATTACCTCTGTGAAAATCGAAGGCGTCGCGCAGGAGTTTTCGTCCATACCGGGCGTTATGGAAGATGTCATCGACATAGTCCTCAACCTCAAACAGGTTCGCTTGAAAAATAAGGTCGAGGGTTATACTTCCGAGAAAGTCTCCATCGTCATCAGTGGCCAGGACACGTTTACAGCCGGCGATATGAACCGCTATCTCAACTATTTCCAAGTGTTGAATCCGGAATTGCTGATATGCCGTATGGAACCCACCGTCCGTCTGAACATGGAAATCACCATCGACAAGGGTCGTGGTTATGTTCCTGTTGAGGACAACCGCCAGCTCCATGACGGTATTGATGTGATTGCCGTTGACTCCACCCACACGCCTATCCGTAACGTTAAATATACGATTGAGCCTTATCGTGTCGAACAAAAGACCGACTTTGAGAAGCTGATCATAGAAGTGGATACGGACGGTTCCATCCATCCGAAGGATGCTATCCAAGAGGCTGCCAAAATTCTGATTCAGCATTTTGCCCTGCTCTCGGATGAAAATATTGCTCTCGAATCTCAGGATCAGGTTGAAAGCCAGGAGGTGACCGAGGACAGCGAAAAGAATATCCGTCAGATTCTTCAAGCCAAACTTATTGATATGGATCTCTCTGTGAGAGCACTCAACTGCTTGAAATCCGCAGAGTTGGAAACTTTGGGTGATTTGGTTGCTTTCCATAAGGCTGACCTGCTCAAGTTCCGCAACTTCGGTAAGAAGTCGCTTGCTGAACTGGAAGAGTTAGTCCACAACAAGGGTTTGGAATTTGGTATGAATGTAGAAAAGTATAATATAGATAACGAATAAAACAATGAGACACGCTAAAAAAATTAACCATTTAGGTAGAACTGATGCCCACAGAAAGGCTATGTTGTCCAATATGGCAACCTCTCTGATTATGCATAAGAGAATTAACACCACCTTGGCTAAGGCAAAAGCGTTGCGCATGTATGTGGAACCCATCGTGACCCGTTCCAAAGACGACACGACCCACTCCCGTCGTATGGTGTTCTCCGAACTGCAGAACAAGTTTGCCGTGACGGAACTCTTCAGAGAGATTTCCCCGAAGATTGCCGATCGCCCGGGCGGTTACACCCGCATACTGAAGACCGGTTTCCGTAAAGGTGACAACGCCGAGATGTGCATCATCGAGTTTGTAGATTTCAACGAAACCTACACTGTTGAGAAAACCAAGAAGAAATCCACACGCACGCGCCGCAGCAGCAAGAAAACTGCCGCTCCCGCTGAGAACGTGGCAACCGAGGCTCCGGCAGCTGAAGTGGAAGCTCCCGCAGCCGAGTAATTTAACTATTAGATTTTATTACAAAAAAACGGTATCCGCATGGATGCCGTTTTTTATTGTGTCGGTTGCAGGATGCAAATATGTGCTGTAGCTTATTAAATAAAATAATGTTGTCTTTTTGTGTTTGAATTTTCTGTAAATTTGCAGTTTCATTCTGAAAAAAAAAGAACAGACGGCAGTAAAACATAAATCAAAGACAATATTAAATCAAATGATTACGAAGCAAGCCTTAGGTAACCTCCTTTTCGGTATGGCAGACATCCTTCGCGACAAAGTGGAGGACTATAAGTCGTATATCCTCTCATTGCTGTTTTTCAAGCGTCTCTCCGACAACTACCAGTGGGAGATTGAACACGAGAAAGAACAGTTTATGATTGACTACGTGCGTGAGCCTTCGCCACGTGAGCTGGAAGTGATTGCCAAGAAAAAGCACGACTTTACAATCCCTGACGGATGCTTTTGGGATGATGTGCGCTTGGCTCCTATCGACAAGAAAAACGAGAAGTTGGATGCCGCCGTCAACGCCATTGCCGAACAGAATATCGACAAGAACGGCAAGTATTTCCTTAAAGGCATCATCAACACGGTACGCTGGAACGAGCCGGCCCCCAATGGCTCCGGCGGCAAGAAACTCGACCCTGAGGTGCTTACCAACCTTGTCAACTACTTGAGTGCGGTGGATTTGAGCAACAACAATGTCACGGTGGATGTCCTTGGCGATGCATACGAATATCTTATCAAGCGTTTCGCCGACGAGAACAAGGGCGGCACTATGGCGGGACAGTTCTACACGCCGCAGGAGGTCGTCGATATCATTGTGCGCTACCTGAAACCGCAAAAAGGCGAAACCGTGTATGACCCCACTTGCGGTTCCGGCGGTTTCCTGCTGAATGCCGCCAAGTATGCCCGTGCCAGCTACGACACGCAAAAGAGCATCCGCCTGTTTGGTCAGGAATTGGTGTGGAACACATGGGCTATCTGCAACATCAACATGATTTTGCACGGCTTGGATGCCCGCATCGAGCAGGGCGACACCATCCGCGACCCGAAATTCAAAAGCGAGGAAAACGAACTTGAGCTCCGCACTTTCGACAAGGTGATGGCCAATTTCCCCTTCTCAATGGAGAACTGGGCGCAAAACGGCGAACCCAAGAAAGACAAGAAAGGCAATACCGTGAACAAGAAGGACGGCACGCCGCAGATTGAATACAAAAAAGAGTTTACCGACCCCTATAACCGTTTGGTCTATGGCATTCCACCTTACAGCAATGGTGATTTTGCCTTCTTGCAGCACATTATCGCCTCGCTTGACCAGAAAGGCAAGGCAGGCGTGGTGTGCCCGCAAGGCGTGCTGTTCCGCGGCCAACCCGAGAAGACCGAAGAGGAAGATGGACAGAACCGCAAGGCAGATGTGGAGTACACGATTCGGCGTGGTTTCCTGCAAGGTGTTGATTTCAAACAGCATATCAACATCATTGATGCCATCGTGGTGCTGCCGGGCAACCTGTTTTATGGTACCACTATCCCAGGTGCCATTATATTCTTCGACAAGAATAAGCCCGAAGAGCGTAAGAACAAGGTGCTGATGGTGTATGCCGCCAAGAAAGGCTGGTACCGCGAAGAGGCCAACATGAGCGTATTGGAGCCACAGGATGTGTTGCGCATTTCCACTATGCTCGAAAGCTGGGGCGATGTTGAAAAGGCTCAGAAATGGATTGCACAGCAAAAGAACAGGCTTCATAATCAGATTGACGAAGAACTCGTTTTTCAACTGTCTGAGGTAGAGAACGACACGGCGGAAGAGATGGCCAAGATGCGCGACAGATTGGCAAAAGCGGAATCAACCATAAAAGAGAAAGAGGCTTTAGGCAAGAAAACGACGGCAAGTGAGAGAAAAGCAGTGGAAACAGCGCAGAAGGCTTTAGAAAAGCTGACTTCCGACAAGACTGCCCGCGAAACAGCCTTCCGGGAAAAAGCTGAAAAAATTCGTCAAGCCATTGCCAATGTGGAGACCGAACTGCTACAGATGTTCGCCGACCCCGAACTGCGCAAGCGTTATTTCTCCATTGTGGATATGGACGAGATTGAGGAAAACGAGTTCAACCTCAATATTCCGCGCTATGTGGATACCTTTGAGCCCGAGGAACAGATTGACCTGAAAGAAGCCATTGCCGATTTCCAAAAGGCGATGCAGACGGAATCGGATGTGGAGAAAGAGTTGGAGACACTGTTGAAGAATTTACAATGAACGATGATGCAGTACGATATACATACTTTACAGTACCAGCCGGAGGGTCAGCAGTTTGACCGCAAGAGTTTTCGTGTTGAACCGAAAGCCTTGGCGGTGATTGCCGTGGCTTTTGCCAATGCTGACGGCGGCGATATCGTAATCGGCATTGAGGATGACGGACGAATCACAGGCGTTAATGGAAACGAAGACCATTTGAATGAGCTTTTGCGTGTGCCATTTGACTTTTGTATTCCTTCGATCAATGCAGAAGCGCATTTTGTGGATTGTACGGATGATGGTGGAGATGCCAACCGCGTGTTAGTGATGCATATCGAACCCAGTATGCGCGTTCATGCCAACCAGTCCGACGAAGCTTATTATCGCGTTGGCGACAAGTCGAAAAAGCTGAACTTTGAGATGCGGATGCAGCTGTTCTATGCCAAAGGGGGACGCTATTTCGAGGACGAACCCGTGTATGGAGCTACGATGGACGACTTGGACCTTGATTTTGTAAAGCAGTATTGCGACAAGATTGGTTACGCCAAAGATGCCGAGACATACCTTCGCACCAACAAAGATTATGTTACCGCTGTAAACGGAGTGGATAAAGTTTCCGGGGCAGCTATCTTGCTGTTTGGCAAGGACCCGCAGAAGTTCTTCCAGCGAGCGCGAATCCGAATTGTACGTTATGATGGCGACGAGGAACGTTTCGGGCGTGAAATGAACGTGGTGAAAGATGTCTGGTTTGAGGGACGCATTGTAGAGATGACCCAAAAAGCCATTGATTTTGTGGATACACAGATCAAGGAGTACAGCTTTTTGGGGGAGGATGCCCGATTTGTCACCATTCCCCAATATCCACCGTTCTGCTGGACAGAGCTCATCGTGAATGCCGTGGCCCACCGCGACTACAGCATTTTGGGAACCGACATCATGGTGAAAATATTCGACCACCATTATGAGGTTGAAAGTCCGGGCATACTGCCGGGTATGGTGCGCATCGACAATATCCGCCAGATGCATTTTTCACGCAATCCCAAGATTGTACAGTTTATGCAGCAGTACAAGTTGGTGAAGGAATTTGGCGAAGGTGTTGACCGTTTGTTCCGCGAAATGGCCGAGGCGGGAAATCCTGCGCCAATATTTAAGCAGGTGGACTTTATGGTGAAGGTTAGACTTAATTCTGCGTTACGAGAAGACAATGTTACCAAAAAAAAGTATCATGATACTTTTTTGGACTCTCAAGAAAGTAACATGAAAAGTAACATGAAAAGTAACATGAAAAGTAACATGAAGAATGAGCTGCTCATTATCGAAACGATAAAGGCAAATCCATCTACTCCAATTCCCATCTTTCAAAAAATCACTGGATTATCACGAAGTGGTGTATGGAAGATTTTAAACAGACTGCGTGAAAAGGGACTTGTCAAGCGTGTAGGCTCCGACAAGGATGGCCGTTGGGAAGTGTGTGAATATGAGTTAAATGCAAAGTCGGGAAGTGGACCAAAAAGTACGCGAAATAGCAGGAGTAAAACCACAAAGACAAGCGACAAGCAAGCGATAAATTTAAAAACAGGCGATAAAGCAAGCGACAAACAGGCGACAAATTCAAAAACAGGCGACAAAACAAGCGATAAACAGGCGATAATATTAGAATACTTGTCAAAGAACACCGATGTTACAACGAATCAAATGTCTGAGGTTCTAAAAATAAGCCTGTCGAGAACGCGCTATTATCTAAATTCCATGGTAAAATCCGGGCTAATAGTTGCATACGGTGCAAACAAGAACAGAACCTATAGAATTAACAATGAACAATGTACAATTGATAATGAACAATGATGGAGAAACAGACTAAAATAGGAACTATTCCCGAGGGATGGAAAGTGAAGAAACTTAAAGAGGTTTTTCACATTAATGAATTGTCGTTGCCTTCGAACACGGACGCAAATTATAAGTTCAAGTATATTCCAATTGAATTTGTTTCAACGAATCATATTGACTATGGGAATTGTGAAAGCTTTCGTTTTGTAGATGCGCCAGGAAGAGCAAGGCGTATTGTTAGAGAAAATGACATTCTCATTTCTGGTGTAAGACCAAATCTGAAGTCTTTTGCAGTATTTAAAAAGCCCGATGATAGCAATTGGATTTGTTCTACAGGTTTTTATGTGCTTACGGCAAAGGAAGAAAGTGACAATCTATTTTCCTATTATGAATTGTTAAGTGAAATCGGTGAAAGTCAATTTTATAGCTATGTGGCAGGTTCTAATTATCCTGCTATAGGAGATGGTGACATTCGCAATATGAAATTGATGTTTCCAAAGGACAAGTCCGAGCAATCCGCCATAGCCGCCATTCTCTCCAAGGTTGACGAGGCGATAGCAACAGTGCAAGCCAGCATATCCGCCGCCGAGCGGTTGAAGAAGAGCCTGATGCAGAACCTCCTCACCGGCCGCATGAAACCCGACGGCACGCTTCGCAAAGAGGATGAGTTTTATGTGGATGAGAAGTTCGGAAAAGTGCCCGTGGGGTGGGAGGTGAAGAGGATTGATGAGATTGCTGATTTTGTGCAATATGGATTGAATCAAGCTTCATCTGAAACTGGCAATATCCCAATGTTTCGCATGAATAACATTGTGAATGGTGAAATGCAAAACTATCCTTTGGTCTATGTGAACTTGAATGAAACCGCATTGTGTCAATACAAATTGGAAAAAGGGGATATATTGTTCAACCGTACCAATAGTATGGATCTTGTAGGCAAAGTGGGTGTCTTTAAATTGGACGGAGATTACGTATTTGCTTCCTATTTGATTAGAATTCGAGTCTCGAAAGATAACAATCCGTATTTTGTCAATTATGCATTGAATTCATATCCAATTCAATGTTCGTTAAGGTCGAAGGCGACACCAGCTGTAAGTCAAGCAAATATTAATTCTAAAAGTCTTAGGAATACTTCTATCATTATTCCAACGAATAAGAAGGAACAAGACGAAATTGTTTCTAGAATAAATAATGTTGAAAACGAAATAATTAACAAACAAAACAAAATCGTCGTCCTCGAAAGACTGAAGAAGTCATTGATGCAGAATTTGCTGACGGGGAAAGTGAGTATTAATAAATAGTTTAAAATATTATGGGAGACAGTTTTAAAATGAAATGCCCTAATTGTGGCGCATTATTAAAGATTAATGAAACAGGAGAGTTATTTCCTGGAGGAAAAGAACGGGAAGAAGCTTATTGTCCAAAATGTCATCATGAAGTATATTCGGCAATGACATCCGGATTTGTAAAGGCATTTGAGATTTCTGAAGATGAGTTTAATGAATAATCCTAATTGTAATGGCTATGGATAAGTTTGAAACATCTATTATTGAACAGATTTCGAATATATATGAAAAACTCCAGAATCCTGAATGTAAGGGTCGTGAATATACTGAAGATAGTGCTGATGGCAGATCCGAATATGCGAGGGATTATGCAAGAATATTATATTCATCGTCGTTTCGTAGGCTTCAAGGTAAAATGCAGATATTAGGAATTGAAACAACTGCATTTTATAGGAATCGATTGACTCATAGCCTTGAAGTGTCTCAAATTGCACGATCTTTGGCGAAAACATTAGCATTGAAATGCGGAAAAGAAAATGAAATGTATTGTGACGAGGAATTATATCTTTTAGATGCGGCAGCATTGGCACATGATATTGGACATCCTGCATTTGGACACAAAGGTGAACGGGTGTTAGATGAAATCGCAAGGCTCTACGGTCATAGGTTTGAAGGCAATGCTCAAAATTTTAGAGTTTTACGTAAACTGGATAGACATGGGTCATCTCCAAAAGGTCTTAACTTGACTCACAGAACATTACTCGCAATCAATAAATATATCATTGATGAAAATATTGAAAAGAAAGGTAATCCCAAAAAGTTCATGTATCATGAAGATTATTGTTTTATGGATGAATTTCGTCAAAAGAATGATATAAAAGATCGAACTCTTGATGTCCAAATAATAGAAATTGCCGATGATATTGCTTATGCTGTACATGATTTAGAAGACGGTTTGGCTCAAGGATTGTTTACAATTGACGAGATCACACATGAAATCAAGACATTTAAAGACGTAAAGGATAGAATAAAAAAAGAGGATATAGATAGAGCGGCAAATGAGTTTTGGGAGATTGTTAAAGGAATCAAAGAAGGTCTTGATAATGAAGAAAAGTCAACTACAATACAAGAATACTCACACCTGTTCAGAAAACAATTGACATCGAAATTAACTGACGATTTTGTAAGAAGTATTGTATTTGAAAATTACGCAGATATAAATGAGAACGAATTATGCATGGATTCAATGCATAGAGTATTATGCTCCATTTTGTCTAAAATTATATTCAAAGGAGTAACCCGTAACACATCAATTGCTTTGTATGAATTGAAAGGCGAAATAATTATCAAATCTTTGTTCAATATCTTTGTTGATAAGAATATAAATAAGAATTACTTGCTTTTACCACCTGATTACAGACCAAAAGAAAGCGACAGCCAAGAACAGATTGCTAGATGTGTTATTGATTATATTGCTGGTATGATGGATACTTATGCGATTTCAGAATTTGAACGTTTAACAGGGGTGTCTTACGATAGTATTGATGTAGCTAAAATTCCAAATGTTAATAGAAAATCCTCATAACTAAAAAATATGTGTCACAACTGCACGAAAACAAGCCCGTAGAATCCAAAGTCACCGAATGGCTCACCCAAATAATAATTGTACATTGTAAATTGTTAATTGTCAATTGAAATGAAAACTTCCATCCGCTTTTATAACGATCGCGAGGTGCGGGCTGTGTGGGACGAGAGCCAGAACAAATGGTGGTTCTCGGCTGTTGACATTGTTGCCGCCATCACCGAAAGCCCCAATCCGAGAAAATATTGGAGCGTGCTCAAAACCCGACTGAGAAAAGCCGGAAACGAGTTGACTACAAAATGTAGCCAACTCAAAATGACCGCTGCAGATGGTAAAAAATACGCTACCGATTGCTTTTCTCAAGACGATATAACTGAATTGGTGAAACTTATCCCCAGCAAAAAGACTGCCGATTTCCTCGACTGGTTTACCTACAGCGACAACACCATCGACGGGCAGAGCCGCAAAAAAGCATACGAACTGTGGGAAAGCCATCTAGTGGAGGATAGCGACGTGGGCTCCACCAAAGGCCTGCAACAAATCCATGCCTACCTGTTTGGCGGTTTGTACGATTTTGCGGGTCAAATCCGCACCAAGACCATTTCAAAAGGCGGATTCACATTCTGTGTGGCCCAATACCTGCCCCAAGCCCTGCAAACCATTGACAAAATGCCCGAAACCACCTTTGAAGAAATCGTGGACAAATACGTGGAAATGAACGTGGCGCACCCCTTTATGGAAGGCAACGGTCGCTCAACGCGCATCTGGCTCGACATGATCCTGAAAAAACGGCTGAAAAGTTGCATTGATTGGAGCAAGATCAACAAGAACGACTATCTCCATGCTATGGAACTAAGCGCCGCCGACACCACTCTCATCCGTCAGTTGTTAACCGGAGCCCTTACCGACAAGATTGACGACCGAGAATTGTTTATGAAAGGGATTGATTATTCATATTATTACGAGGAAACAAATCGAATAGAATGATTATTTTTGCAGAACAAACATAGCCTATGACTATCGAAGATATAAGGAACAAATTTGAAGAACTCCGTTCGACTTCGGAGAATGAAACGGTTGAGTTCAAGGAGGCCAAGGAAAACTTTGATTTCAATACACTTGGCAAGTATTTCTCCGCTTTGAGCAACGAGGCCAATCTGCAAGGTGTGCGTTGCGGTTGGCTTGTGTTCGGGGTTCACGACAAGAAGCGAGGAGTGGTCGGAACCTCCTACAGAAACGACCCAAAGAAACTGCAATCGCTGAAACACGAAATTGCCCAAAAAACAACGGGAAATCTTACGTTTTCAAATGTTTTTGAATTAGAAGTGGAAGGCAAACGTGTTCTTTTGTTTGAGATACCCGCCGCACCGCAAGGCGTTCCGATTGCTTTTGACGGACATTTCTATGGGCGAGATGGAGAGAGTTTGGTTGCCCTCAACCTGCAAGAGATGGAAACCATACGGAACCAGAGATCATTTGACTGGTCGGCTCAAGTTGCAGAAGGTGCTACCATGGATGATTTGGACAGCGAGGCATTGAACAAAGCCCGGTTTGAGTTCAGAAAGAAAAACCCCGACATTGCCGATGAAATCAACCACTGGAGCGATGCAACTTTCTTGAACAAGGCAAGACTGACAGTCAACGGCAAGATTACCAATGCAGCCCTCATCCTTTTAGGGACACCCGAATCGGCAGTCCGTCTTATGCCTGCAATTGCACAAATGACTTGGATTTTGAAAGATGAAGATGGTATAGAAGTGGACTACAAGCACTTTTATCCGCCTTTCCTGATGTCGGTGGACAAGTTGCTCTCCCAAATCAGGAATATCACTTTCCGCTATCTTCCTGACAACACTTTGTTTCCGGACGAAGTGATGAAATACGACAATTATGTCATCCGAGAGGCTTTGCACAATTGCATAGCCCATCAGGATTATTCGCTGAGTGAACGAATCAATGTGGTGGAAACCCCAGATTCATTGTTGTTTTCGAATGGAGGTGCCTTTATTCCACAAACTATTGAAAATGTGATAGAAAAGGATGCTCCGCAAAGGTATTACCGCAACACCTTTCTATGTGTTGCAATGGTCAATTTGAACATGATTGACACCATAGGAAGCGGCATTAAAAGAATGTTTGTCTGTCAAAGGAAACGTCTTTTCCCATTGCCAGATTATACTATAACAGAAAAAGAGGTTTCAGTAACTATCTATGGCAAAGTTATTAACGAAAAGTATGTCAAGCTGTTGAAGGAAGACGAAAATCTTACACTTGCACACATTATTGCTTTGGATAAGGTTCAGAAACAACAGCCGATTGATGCTAAGATGGCAAAACTGTTGAAGTCAAAGACGTTGATTGACGGAAGGAAGGGAAATTACTTTTTGTCGGAAACAGCATCAGCACAAGTGGGAGAAATGGTAGAATATGTTCAGAACAAGGCTTTCAACAAGAAATATTACATTGATTTGTCATACGAACTCATTAAGAAGCAAAATGCAAAAGGAACAACCAGAAAAGAGATAGATTCTCTTATCATTCCAAAATTGTCTAAGATCTTGAATGATGATCAAAAACGAAACTTTGTTAGAAATATGCTTCATCAAATGGTTGTAGAAGAGATGATTGTATCCAAAGAAAGACGGTATTATTTAAAGACATAGCAGACGTTTTCCAGACGTTTTCCAGATGTTTTCCAGATGTTTTCCAGATGTTTTCCTAATGTTTTCCTAATGTTTTCCTAATGTTTTCCAGACGATTTCTAGACGATTTCTAGACGATTTCTAGACGATTTCTAGACGATTTTTAAACGTTTTCTATTGTAATAATTTGATATTCAAAGAAATATAATAATACGTTTTTTTTGATATGGCAAAATTATCCGAATCCAAATCCGTAGAGTCCAAAGTCACCGAATGGCTCACCCAATTGGGTTGGGAGTATCGCTCGGCGGAGGATTTGAAACCCTATAACCGCTTGCAGATGAACGCAGTGGTGGAGCCGATACTGGTGGAGCAGGTGATGGCACTGAACAGCATCAGCCAGCAGGCGGCCAAGATGGCGGTGGAGACTTTGCTCAACAACCTGCGCAATCCCATCCCCATCGAGGGCAACGAGAAGTTCCTCAACCAGCTCTGCGACGGCGTCAATATCACGATTGAACATAAAGACCGCACCATACGCTTCATCAACTTTGAGGATATATGGCAAAACAGCCTTATCGTCACCAACCAATACGCGGTGCAACAGGTTCGTGCGGATATCTGCCTGTTGGTCAATGGCATACCGTTAGTGCCCATCGAGGCTAAGCAGTGCGCACGGCGCGGCACCAATTGGCTTGAAGGTGTGCGTCAGTTCCAGACCTACGACCGCCGCAGCGAGAAACTGTTTATGTGCCATCTCTTTGGCGTTGCTTGCAACGGAAGGCTGAGCAAATACGGCATTCCGGGCGCGTCGTCGTCCTATTTCAACGAATGGAAGGATTCGGTCATCGCCGACAAATACGACAATCCGTTGTTGCACCCCGAAAACGAGTTGTGCCGTGTCTATAAGGACGAAAACGATGGCCTGATGCACTTCGATGTAGAACGGCTGCCCAACGGACAGCTATTGGAGCAGATGAAGTTCGGCATCATCGGTTTGTTGCAACCTGAGCGTGTACTCGACATCCTGCAACATTTCATCGTATTTGAGCGCGACGACAACAAGATCATCAAGAAAGTGGCCCGTTACCAGCAACAGCGTGCCGCCAACAAGAATGTGGATAGGGGAGTGCAGTCCGACAAGGCGCAAGGCGTGGTTTGGCACACCCAAGGTTCGG
>JAEEGL015750816.1_pt1 | contig 34971 bp, 61 predicted proteins | sample 9134231 | NCBI WGS metagenome assembly JAEEGL01 (sample SAMN16246548, study PRJNA631951) | gut metagenome | biome: gut microbiome; feature: rumen; material: fiber-attached | host: Bos | place: Iran: Karaj | collected 2018-10 | reverse complement strand
GGGGGCGGAAAGACGACCGATGCCTGGAAGGGAAAACCGCCCCGACGTCCTCCGGGAAGTGCCAAACCCGACCGGAGGACGAAGCGATGACGCGCCGTCGGTATTTGAAACCCGACGGTCTCTATCTCTCAATCAATCAATCTATCAAACGATTCAGGATGCACACGGCGACGCGCCGGACGAAGGGATGGAGGAGGAGAGGGAGGACGGGAAATCAGCGGAGATCCGTCCGCCCTACCTTCTCGGAGCCAACCAAGAAACCGAGGAGGCGATTAACTATGTGCGATGCCGTATTTAAATCTGGAAGTCAAGTCTATCAATCAATCTCAATCTCAAACGAGCCCCGTTGCGCCGCGAGGGTGGGCGAGTTCCTCGCGTGGATGGGAAGGAGGGGGCGCAAGCCCAAGACCCTGGAGGGGCTCTGGAGAGGAGCGCGGAGATGCTGCGAGACGCTGGACGCCCTGTTCCCCGGGATCGCCCTGGAGGACGTCGGGGAGGAGGAGGTCGCCATGCTCCAGGCCGACCTCCTGTCGAGGTACAGGACGAGGAGCGCGAGGACGTACATGCAGGCCCTCGGAGCCTATTCCAAATGGCTCGTGGGGCGCGACGTCGTGGAGGAGGCGAGGCTCATGTGGAACGCCGAGGGCGTGGAGAGGCTGTGGATCGCGCGCGACGAGTACAGGGCGCTCTACAGGGAGGCGGGGCCGAGGGAGAGGGTCATGCTGGCCCTCGGGGCGACGATGGGGCTGAGGAGGGAGGAGGTCATGACCCTCACCCTCGGGCAGATCCGCGACGGCGGGATAGAGATCCACGGCAAGGGCCACGGGCCCAACGGCAAGGTGGAGTGGCGTCCGATGAGCGAATCGGTCCGGCGGGCGCTGGACGAGTGGATGCCCGTGCGCTCGGAGATCGTGGCGGAGACGGGCACGGGATGCTGCGCCCTGATACTGTCGAGAAAGGGGACGCCCGTCGCCCCGACCCAGATGAACCGTGTGCTCGACACCGTCGGGCGCCGCGCCGGGATCAAGGTCACGCCCCACAGCCTCCGCCGCCTGTTCGCCATGACGATGGACGACGCCGGCACCGACCTCGAGACGATGGCGAGGATGATGCGCCACAACAGCCCGGAGACGACGATGCAATGCTACCTCAAGGCCGACCCGAGGAAGATGAAGGCGGCGAGCTCCGCCGTCGACAGGCTCATGGCCGCCCGACGGACGTATTATATATAACATAGCCGATACAGTATTGTCGCAAGGCACATTGTCCTGACAATGTGACCTACGGCAGGAGAACCGAAATGCCAACCAAAGTCAGCGAACGCGACGTATGCCGCAAGATAATAGACCGCAACTCCGAGCTCCTCGTCGAGCTCAGGGAGGGGGGCAGGGGATACATGCCCTACGACCGCGCGAGGTTCCGCACCGACATGAGGTCGGAGGGCTTCCTCGCCACCACCACCGTCATCGACTCCAAGTGGGACATGCTCAAGGCCGACGAGATCGTCGTCGTGAGCGGGACGCTCGTCGCCATCGACATGGCCCGCCTCTACCTCGTCGCCGGGGCCCGTCTCCCGATGCCCAAGGCCGAGCGTGTGATTGATAGATTGATTGAGAGAGAGACCAAGGAGGGAGGACAGTGACCGCCAGGAAGTCCGCGCCCGCAGACGAGCCCGCCGAGGCCCTCGAGGTCGTCCCGACCGCCGAGCCGGAGACCCAGGGCCTCCACGTCCGCAACGTCTACCAGCGCATGATTGACGCCCAGCGCGTCATCGACTCCATGCCCTTCATCAAGGACATGGCCAACAGCCAGTTCAAGAGCATCCCCATCGACCAGATGCGCGCCGCAGTCCGCAGGGCCTGCATCGAGGCGGGCCTCGTCCACGTCGGGCCGCTGGACCTCCGCTACGACGTCCAGAACCGCGACGGGCGCATCAAGGTCTACACGGGCGAGTGCGTGTTCCGCTACGTGAACGCCGACGACCCCGTCGACTTCGTGGACTACCCCTCGCTCGGGGAGGCGATGGACACCGGCGATAAGGGCGCTGGAAAGCTCATAAGCAATCTCGTAAAATCGCACTACAAGACCTGCTTCGACATAGGGGAGCGCGGAAAGGACGACATCGACAGCTACGCGAACGAGGACATAGAGGCCGAGGCCGACCGCATCGCCGCCAACCGCGCCCGCGTCCAGGCCAAGGCAGGCAAGGACTCCTTCTTCGGGAAGCCCGAGGACCCGCTCAGAGACCTCCGCAGGCAGATCGGCCCGCTGATGGTCGGGGCCTCCGAGGTCGTCCTCCGCTACAAGGCCGAGCACGGCGAGGTGCCGACGTGGGACGAGGAGACGCTCAGGGCGTGCATCGCCGAGGCGAAGGGGGCGTCGGAATGATCCCGGCGCAGACCCGCCAGAGATGGGACGCCGAGGCCGAGGAGGACGCGCGCGGGCTCGTCCACATCCGCGACACCCTCGCCCTCGTCAAGGCCGACGACTTCCCCAGGTCGAGGAAGGCCCGCCAGGCGGCGAGACAGGCGGAGGACATCGCGTCGTGTATCGACTCCGAGCTGGAGCGCCAGCTGAACTACTGTCCGAAGTGCTCCGAGGACGAGATCGACGTGCGCCTGTCCGACCGCTGGAGCATCAGGTGCAGGGCGTGCGGGTGGACCGTGCCCGCCCTCACGTGGGCCGGGGCCGTCGAGGAGTGGAACGGGGAGGGGGGCCAGTGACCCGCATCAAGATCGTCGGCTCCGGCGACAGGGCGTCCGTCGAGGTCTCCGGCCACGACGACGGCACCCTCGAGCTCGCCGACGCCGCCGTGGACCTGCTCGTCAGGGGCCTCGAGAGGCGCGGATACGACAGATGCAAGGCGGCCCTGCAGGAGCACGGCAACGACTTCATCGCCGGGGTCCTCGGAGGCTTCCACGCCGACGGCGAGGGCAAGGACGAGCTCCTCGCCGTGTTCCACGTCCTGATGGGCTTGTTCGACGTCGCCAAGAGGGCGCTGGGGCTCCCTCCCGAGGGAGGGGACGAGGACGGGGGGTACCGCATCGTCGAGGAGGGGGAGCGATGCCGCTCACCGTCTGCAACCGTTGCGGAGGGGAGTTCCTCCCCCCCATGAGGGCGACCCTGTGGCGCTGGTGCCATCCCTGTTCGTGCGAGGGGTCCGGCGTGAACCCGTGGGACAATCCCGAGAGGGACTGGAGCGACTGGAACCCCATGCCCCCGGAAGACTTCTACGGCTACGTGGACGACGACCCCGTGGAGTCGGACAACAAGAGGCGCCTCGAGTGGGTCAGGGAGGTCTACCGATGGCCCCCGACCCGCACTTCCGCGTCAAGATACTCCGCGACCTCGCCGACGAGGGACCCAAGACGGCCTACTCGCTGGCGATGACCCACGGCTCGTACATCTACGCCGCCATGCGCGAGATGATCCGCCTCGGCCACGTCGCCCACCTCGGCAAGAGCGAGGGCTACACCATCACCGCCGAGGGCAAGCGCTGGCTGGCCGAGCAGGAGGCGAGGCCGTGATGCCCGGCAACTCCTCCCCGGCCAAGAAGTGCCTCGCATCCCTCGCCAGCGCACGCATGGACCTCCAGGTCATGGCGAGGGGGAGGGGGCGCGAGGAGGCCCTGCTGATAGACGAGGCCGTCCGCCACATCGACGCCGCCAGGGACGCGATAGGGAGGCTGGGCGCATGACCCCGCTGGAGGCCCTCGAGGCCCTCGGCGACGGCCCGCACACGGCGCTCTCCGTGGCCGGGCGCATGGGGATACCCTACAACGACCGCAAGGGATGGAAGGCGGTGAGGGACGAGCTCAACGCCCTCGCCTCCGAGGGGAGGTGCCAGCGCGTGCGCGACCCCGCCAACGGCGTGAGGTTCGAGCCCGTCAGGAGGGAGCCTCCCAAGCCCGGCAAGAGGGGGAGGCCGCCGACCGCCAAGCTCGGGGTCCTGAGGAGGATGGAGTCCGGCCCCGCCGTGGCCGCCTACCTCGACCAGCCGACGCTCAAGAGGTGCGTGGACGCGGGCCTGTGCTCCGTGTCCGGCTCATACGCGACCATCACCGATTCCGGGAGGGCGTTCCTCGGGAGGTGGGCGGACGTCCGCGTCTGACGCTCAAAACCGTTCAAAAACTCTTCAAAAATCGGAAAATGACGAGGTGCACGAGATGAAGGGACGCATTGAGGAGGGAGGCCAGTGACCTCCTTCCGCGTGGGACGCAACAAGGCCGGGGACAGGGTCTCCGTCCAGATCGAGAACGAGAGGGGCGTCATGGTCGGCTACCTGCTGACCGACGACGAGGCCAGGGCGCTGGCGGGGGAGGTCCTCGCCCGCGTGAGGCCGACCGCGACGGAGCTGAATTCCGACAAGGCGACGGAGCCGTGAGGACATGGCGGACAAGATCATGGAGGGACCCGCCCACGTCGACGTGTGGCACTGCGAGGCGTGCTCCGGCACCGCCTGCGAGATAGCGACCGAGCACGAGCCGAGGCCCAAGGCGTGCCCGTACGGATACGTCCCCGACTGGAGGCTGAGCCGATGGCGACGAGAGCGCCGATGCTCAGGTGCGAGCTTTGCGGCATCGTCCCGCCGTCGCCCTACCTCAACACGGCGACCGGGGATTGGGGCATCACGTGCCCCTGCTGCGACAGGACCGTCTGGTCGGACACCGAGGACGGCGTCCGCGAGGCGTGGGCGGAGCTCAACGCCAAGGCCCCGCAGACCCCCGAGGAGCAGGACGGGACGCTGGCCCTGCTCGAGAGCATCGAGATGGCCATGTGCGACGTCGAGGGCATCCGCAGGATCCCGGGGGCGATGGACGCGTGGCACAGGTGGATGGACGCTTTCAGGGAGTTGAGGGCGTGCATCCTCGAGGCGAGGAGGGGGTCGGCATGAACATCCGCTCGCTTCTCATCGAGCTCGACGCCAGGTTCGACATCCTGGCTGGCTCCCTCGTGGACTTCCTCGACATGGGCTTCGACCCCGATGCGGTCTTCACGCCGTGCGAGAGCGTCCTGGTGGAGCTGGTCGAGGCCCTGGGGTTCGACTACGCCGACATCCGCCTCGCGGCGAGAGCCTACCGCCAGGAGATGGAGAGGGAGGCGGGGGCATGAACCTGTACGCCTGCCCGATATGCGGGCAGGAGCCGGAGGTCGCCCTCGTCGAGCTCGACGGGGCCCCGATGTGGAGGGCGAGGTGCTGGTGCGCGATGGCCCTCGGGCCGACCGAGGAGGACCTCGAGCGCCGCTGGAACGACCTGTACTGCGCCAACGACCCCGCCGACGGGAGGGACTGCGAATGACCGACGACGAGAGGCTCATGAGGATGGCCGAGGAGCTCGTCTACGGTCGGGAGGCCCTCGCCGAGGCGCTCCGCCACCTCGTCGAGTGCGCCGGACTGCTCGACAGGGAGTCGAACGTCGAGTCGTACATCCTCGGCAGGATGATGGGGCAGATCGAGCTCATCAGGAGGGCCTACGGGGACCTCGACAACGTCGTCGAGCACGGGGAGGAGTCCCCATGACGCGCGACAGGTTCACCCGCGAGATGGGCGAGATCGTCGAGAGAGCCTACGAGAACGGCATGAGAATATCGTTCCCGCTGGACGGCAACGGCTGGCGCCGCGTGCAGATTGAAAGAAGCATCATGCGGATAACCCACAACGTCAACTATAAGGACGAGGAGCGCACGGCCTTCAATATCAAGGACGTCACCGCCAACCTGGACTTCCTCTACATCCAGACCTACGAGGGACTGGACTTCAAGATAGGCTACACGGAGGGCGAGGCCGATGACTAAGGGGGTCATCTGCTCGGTCGGGACCATAGCCGACCACGTCACCCTCGCCAGGGTGGACAGGGGCGTCCGCGTCACCGTCACCGCCGACGGGAGGACCTCGACCACCGTCGTCACGAGGGAGTCCGCCGCCGTCATGAGGGACGCCCTCGACAGGGCGCTGGGGGGATGGGAGTGAGCCAGGAGGCGACGCTCAGGGCGGTCACGTCCGAGTGGGAGGAGACGTCGGCCATCGCCGACCGCGTCCCGAGGTCCTCCGAGCGCATCGACCGCTTCATACACGTCAAGTGCGTCTACGGCGACCTCGTCAAGCTCGCCAAGTACGGCTACGTCGAGAAGTCCGGCAAAGGGGTCAAGGGGCGCCCCGTCAAGTGGAGGCGCGTCCCATGATCCCGGAGGCGCTGGCCATGATGATGGCGATGATAGAGCGCGTCCTCGATCGCATCGCGGGGGGGCTCCGAATGGACTCCGTGCTGATGTGCCCGGTGTGCCGTGGCCGCCTCTCCGTCGAGTGCAGGAGCCTCAACGACGGGCGGATACAGTGCTGGGGCTCGTGCGGATGCGGATACCGCATCGGAGGAGGAATCGCCAAGAGCCCGTGGCCGTTCGACGTCGAGGCCGCCGTGGCGAACGCATTGGTGCGCGAGGGGGTGAGGCTGTGACCACCTTCGCGTCGAGGGTCAGGGCGGTCATGGGCCCCGGGAGGTGGATGACCGCCTCCGAGGTGCACTCCGCCCTCGCCGAGAGGGAGCCGGACGCCACCTACAGGCAGGTGCGGACGGCCCTGCAGAACATGAGCCACGTGGGATTCGTGGAGGCGGACAGGCCCGCAGACGCGCCCGACCGCTACAGGCTGATACGCACGGACGTGGTCTCCGACGTTGACAGGCACGCGCAGTACGCCGCCGCCTACCCCGAGGGCAGGGAGTTCACCGCCCACGAGGTGGCCGTCCGCATGGGCGTCCGCGACGACGCCGCCAAGCTCCACCTGTGGAGGGCGGTCAGGGAGGGCGCGCTGGTCAAGGTCCATGCGGGGCGCGAGGTGCATTTCAGGAGGGCGGAGCCATGACCCTCACCTACGAGGTCAAGTGCGTCCTCGCCGACGACGGCGGGTGGATGACCGTGCGCCAGGTGTGCGCCGTCCTCGACAGGGGGCGCGAGGAGCCCGTCAGGGGGGGCAAGGTCCACGCCTGCCTCCGCGTGCTGGCAGACCGGGGGCGCGTGGAGAGGATCTGCCACGCGGACGCCGACACCGAGTACAGGCTCGTCGGGGAGCCGGCATGCAAGCCGTTCGCGGACGACGCGCGCCACAGGGCATACCTGGACGCCATCCCCGACGACGGCGAGTTCTCCGCCCGGGACCTCGCCCGCGCCATGCGCGTGACCCGCCAGGTCGCCTCGAGGCATCTGGCGAGGGCCGTGGACGACGGCGTCGTGGAGCGCATCGGGGAGAACAGGCGCACCGTCTACAGGAGGGCGAAACATGAGCGAGAGGGCCGAGCAGGTCGCCGGGGCGCTGACGTCCGAGTGGCAGACCACGGCGCAGATCGCCGGGCGCATACCCGCCTCCCCCGGCATCATGCCCGTCTCCCATCTGAGGGCGACGTACAAGCACCTCCACAGGATGGAATGCTGGGGCGAGGCCGAGAGGCGCGTCGTCAGGTCGCCGGCAGGGGGGCGCGAGGCCATGTGGAGGTCGAGGGCATGATCGTCGAGAGGGAGTTCGGGAGGCACCTCCCCGCCGAGGACCGCGCGGGCGAGATGCTGACGCAGGAGGCCGTCCTCGCCGCCATGCCCGAGGAGTGGACGCCCACCAAGGACCTCGCCCGGATGCTCGGAGCGAGGCCCAACGCGCTGAGGCGCGCCCTCGGCAGGCTGAGGGCCAAGGGCCTCGCCGAGCAGAGGCGCATGTCCCACGGCACGGGGGCGGAGTGGAGGCCGACGGGCGCGTCCGTGGAGCTCCTCAGATGCCCCGTGTGCGGGCGGGCCCCGGAGGTCGCCCGCTTCGACTCCGAGGGCGTCGAGATGTGGATGGCGGAGTGCTGGTGCACCCTCGTGGTCGGCGCCGACGCCGACGACCTCCGCCGCCGCTGGAACGACCTGTACTGCGCCAACGACCCCGCCGACGGGAGGGACTGCGAATGACCGACGTCAAGGTGGCGAGGGAGTCGATGCTGGCCGCCGTGGACGCGATGGAGACAGCCCGCGACTGCCTCAAGGATGCGGTCCAGGAGCTGGACGGGGCCGAGGACCGCGACGCCGTCGCCATGAGGGAGGCGTGCCTGTACGCGTGGGCGAGGCTCCCCATACCGCCCGTCGAGTCCGCCGCCGCGAGGGGGAGGAGGCGCAAGGCATGACGCTCGTGCAGTCGTCGATATTCGACTTCAAGCCCCTGCCTCGGAAGGAGCCGACCGCCGAATGGATCCTCGGATGGATGGACGAGGGGCACGCCAAGGTGTGCTCCACCGACGCCGCCGCGATGGCGCACTCCGTCGGTCAGATACCGACGTCGGGGACGTGGCTCAGGTGCCACCCCATCGACAAGAGCGCGTCCTACAACGCATGGTGCAGGGAGTGGGACTCCGAGATATGGTGGCACAACTCCGGCATCCGCTACAAGAAGCTCGTCCGTTACGACGGCACCGTCGGGGACTACCTCGACCCGTGGCCCCACGCCGTGAAGTACGACAAGGCCACGCACAAGTACAACGAAATCGAGCACCTGCCCGTGGACGACATCTGGATGGAGGACGGCCTCATCACGTTCCAGACGTGGCCCGAGGGCGAGTGGAGCGCCGAGATCAAGCCCGACGCCGAGGTCAAGTGGCACGACCGCCACCCGTACAGGCCGACCTACGACCTCGAGCACTTCGCCATCGAGTGCCACCGCCATGCCATCCCGAAGGAGATGATGGCGTGGAGGGCGCACTACGTCTGGGCGACCGCCGGGCTGAGGCCGTTCTACAAGACATCCGACCATCCGGCGGTCTACAGGGAGGATAAGATGGGGCGCGTGGACTGGGCGATTGTCCCGAACGAGGAGTACAGCCAGATATGCGAGTGCGCCGCCCGCATCGGCATCGCCCTGGAGCTGGACCACGAGGTCCCCGCCCTCGACAACCGGGCGATGTGGCCGATAGAACAGACGTGCGCGTCGTGCCTCCGCAGGGGGTCCGCCAACGAGGACCCCGACGACCCGTGCTGGAAACGGAAGGGGGCGGGATGCTGCCCGAGGTCGTGGATGTGGGACAGGAGGACCCCGGCCAAGGGCCTCAAGGAGAAGAAGGGCAGAAGGTGCTCGTGCGAGGAGGAGGACGAGGATGACTGCGAGCGAGCGCATCCTCGACGCCCTCTCCAACGGGCCCAAGACGCTCACGTGGCTGCAGTCGCACTGCGCCCCTGAGCCCCGCTGGCCCGACACGAGGCCGAAGGACATCACCGGGATCCTCGCCCTGATGGTGAGCGAGGGGAGCATCGACGTGCAGGAGTGGGTCGTCGAGAAAGGCAAGTTCGTCCCGGTATACAGGAGGAGGAAGGCATGAAGGCCGACGGGCACGAGATTCAGATGGAGGCGCTGACCGCCTTCCTCTCCGCGGAGGTGGACGGCACGCGCCACGCCGTCGAGCGGCACGACGCCAGGGAGATGGCCAGATGCCTCGACGGGCTGAGGATGCGCTTCTCCGCCGAGACGCTGGAGCTCCGGTGGGACTCCATCCGGGGCACGATGACGGTCAAGACCATCCTCGGGACGTCCGTCCGCCTGTCGCGCGACGAGGCCCACCGCATGGCCGAGGGCGCGAGGAGGATGGCCGACTCGTGGGACGACTGGAGGATGAGCAGGGAGATGGACAGATGGAGGCGCGACGCATGATCCCATGCCCGAAGTGCGGGGAGCCGATGCTGAACCTCGGATGGCTGGACATCGAAGTCGATGAGACGGCGTGCCCGAAGTGCGACAGGGAGAGGTTCCTGGCCCTCGGTTGGGACCCGGAGGAGGACGGCGCATGACCTCCGACGAGGCATACGCCAAGGCGGAGCGCTTCGCCGAGTTCGCCCTCGCATACGCCGACGAGTGCGAGGGTGCCAGCTACCTGCTCCTTCGGGCGAGGGCGCTGGGCGAGAAGAGCATCGCGGTCCCGCTGTCCAAGGGCTACGACCGCGACGACTTCGAGGAGGCCGAGGGCTGGCTCAAGGAGATCGGGGCGCTGTCGAAGGACGGCAGGGCCACGGCGTTCGGATGGGCGATACTCGGCCTGTGCGAGCTGCTGGACGAGTGCGAGGAGGACGGGGCATGAACGGGACGATTTAGTACCATCTGGCCGACTGGCGGTGCGTCGAGCTCCCCGTCATCGAGCTCGTGCCCTACGAGTGGACCATCGGCTGGGACATCAACGCCCGCGTCGTGGACGTGCTCAAGTCGGACGCTTCGAGGAGGACCTCGGAGACCATGACCGAGACCGTCAAGGCCCTGAACGAGCTCCACGAGGCCGGGCTCGTCGAGAGAAGATTCAACGGGTTCACCGAGTGGAGGCGGAAGGCATGACCTGCGACCACGAGTGGGAGACGTGGGCGAGGAGCGACCCGTTCGACTACGGCTACAGGTGCAGGAGGTGCGGGATGCGGGCCGAGGACTACGTGCGGTCGATGCACCACAGGTGCCCGGACTGCGGGGCGGAGATAGGATACGTCCCCGTCCAGGCCTACATCATCCACGGCCCCGGCATGACGTGGGGGCGGTGCCACACCTGCGGATGGAGCATCAGGCTGGACCTGTGTCCGCGCAGGGATCCGCAGACGGCGCTGGAGGACTTCGCATGACGCCCCTTCAAGACAGCCTCGCCCGCGTCGTCGAGTCATACGAGGCGCTGGTGCGCGACCTCATGGAGGCGGAGAAGGAGGCCTACGAGACCAAGGGGGAGCCGTTGACCAACTGGCTCTACGGGATGCGGTGGGCGGCGACCCTCATGCAGAGATAGGCGATGGACCTCGAATACGCCGAGAGGCGCAGGGAGGACGAGCGATGCCAAGGCCGGAGCGCGAGGGGCTGTCCAGGCGCGAGGAGATGGCGTGGGCGGCATTGATGGTAGGCGAGACGATAATCGGAATCGCCGCGATAATGCTGACCGCATGGGGGAGGATGCGATGGAGGTCGTGAACGCCGTCCGCATCAAGGACGATTGGAGACGCTTCGCCGAGTGGACTTTCTCCCTCCCCGGAGGCCACACGGTCAACGCCTGGACGATGGCCCGCTTCGCCAGGTGCCGCATAGAGTACCTGGACGGCCACGGCTACTGTCGCGGTCGCCCGTCCAAGCGCCCGTCCCCCGAGGACGTCGCCGTATGCGAGGAGGTCCTCCGCCGGATGTGGATGGAGGGCAAGGTCCGCCCGATGTATAACACCTACCACCACCACGGCCACCGCGAGTACATCGCCCTCCACCCGGAATGGACGCCGTACCCGCAGGGGCCGAGGATGACGGACTGCTGGGAGGACATCGAGGACATATCGGAGCACATCGAGTAGATGGGCGAGTGCCAGCGCAAGGGGAGGATGAAGGTCGTGAAGGAGCCCGACCCGGACACGGCATGGATGGAAACGATGGAAGGAATGGAAGGAATGGAAGCGGAGGACTCCCGATGGAGGCCCTGCACATCGCACTCGGCTCGATGCTCGGAGGGTTCGTCGGGAGCGTCCTCGCCGACGTGGTCGCCGACCTGATAGCGGGGAGGATCGAGGGGAGGCGCAAGGGATGACCGCCATCGAAGACGTCATGATGGCCGTCCTCGACGCCAGGGCCAAGGTCTACGAGACAGCCAGGGAGTACCCCGAGGACAGGACCATGAGGGACGTGCTGGACCTCCTGGACAGGGCAAGGGTGACCGTGGAAGACGACCCTGGATACCTGCGCGACAGGGCGGACAGGGCCAGGGCGACCCGCAGGAGGCTGGAGCTGGAATGAAAGGCAGGGATGGCATTGATGGAAAGGGCATCCTCGACGTCCTGTTCCCCGACCCCATGACCAAGTCTATGGGGGTGGGCGCGCTCCTCGCGATGGGCGTGCTGTTCGTCGCATGGCTCGTCGGATACCTCGTCACCCACGTTTTATAACGGCACCCAAAAGTCGAAATTACCATGCAGTTCACGATTTTCCAGAGGAAGTCCGCGCCCGTGCCGGACTCCCCCTCCACGGCGGACGCTCCGTCGTCCCTCCCCGACCCGACTGGCACGGGCATCGCATCGCTGGCCGACGCGCTCGTCGAAGGGGGCTTCGGGGACTACCTCGGACAGCTCAAGCGCGGATACTGCGCCAACGCCTACGTCGCCCGTTGCGTCGACCTCCGCGCCCAGGCGGTCGCCAGCCTCAAGCCCATCGTCGTCGACGCCGACGGCAACGAGGTCGAGGGCGACCATCCGCTCAAGGCGGTCACCGCGAGGCCCAACGCAAGCCAGTCTTGGAGGGACCTCGTGACCGAGGCGGAGACGCACCTCGGCATCAACGGCAACGCCTACATCTACGTCGCCAAGACCCTCGACGGGCTCCGCCTGTACGTGGTGAGGCCCGACCGCATCTCCCCGGTCTACTCCAACGACCCGTTCGCCCCCGTCAGGGCGTGGAGGCTGGACGGAGGGAGGCTCACGGTCTCCCCGGAGGACGTCATCCACGTCCACGGCACCGTGGGGGAGGACGGCGTGACGGGGGTCTCCCCGCTGGAGTCGGCGGGCGCCGCAGTGCTCCAGCAGACCGAGGCCAAGAGGTGGAACAGGGCGCTCATGGAGAAGGGCGCCAAGCCCAGCCTCGCCATCATATTCAGGCAGAAGCTCACGCCCAAGGCCTTCCAGGACTTCGCGTTCAGGTACAGGATGCAGCATCAGGGCACCGACAACGCGGGGAGCACCCTCATCCTCGACGAGGACGCCAACGTGGTCTCCGCAGGGTTCAACGCGAGGGACATGGACTACGCCAACGGAGTGACCGTCTCCGCGAGGGAGATCGCCATCGCGTACCAGGTGCCCCCGGAGCTGATAGGGGACAGCGCCAACAAGACCTACAGCAACGCCCAGGAGGCCAACAGGGAGTTCGCGTCGCACACCGTCCTCCCCCTCGCCACGCAGATCTACGAGGCGATCTCGAGGAGGCTGTGGCCCGCAGGCGACGCCGTGCTGACCTTCGACCGCCAGGCGATAGACGAGCTCAAGGGAGACGAGAGCGCCCTGATAACCAGCCTCACGGCGTGCGACTTCCTGACCACGAACGAGAAGAGGGCCAGGCTCTCCTACCAGGACGTCGAGGGAGGGGACTCCGTGCTGACGGCGATGGGCAAGGTCCCGCTGTCCGAGGTCTCCACGCCCATCGAGGACCTGCTGGGCGGCGAATGATACCGACGGGCGGAGCCAAGTCCGCAGGGTACGGGATCCCGACCCCGGCGGAGAGGAGGGCGCTGGACAGGGCCGTCGAGGTCATCAGGGTCAGGTACCAGAGATGGACGAGGCGGAGGATGGCCTCCATCCTCGCGTCCACCCGCGACGAGATCCTCGCGTCCGAGGACCCCAATGAAGCGGTGTTCCTCGCCGCCGTCATGCGCCACGACGACGCCATGCGCTCGACGCTCACGAGGATGCTCAGGGAGGTCTACCCTATGGCCGCGTCCATAGCCGTGCCCGACGACGTCATCAAGTCGTGGACCGTGTACGAGGTGAAGGCCGTGGACCAGCGCCTGTGGGACCTCGTCGAGAAGCTCGTCGGACGCTCCATCACCGCCATCGACGACACGACCCTCCGCCACGTCCGCCAGGCGTACATCCAGAGCCAGGGCGACGTCGAAATCTTCCGCCGTCTGCTTCTCCAATCCCCCGCGTTCTCCCCCGCGAGGGCGAGGACGATAGCCGTCACCGAGACCAACGTCGCCATCAACGACTCCATCTACTCCGCATCGGAGGAGCTCGACAGGGACAGGGAGCGCATCATGGTGTGGTGCACCACCCTCCGCCTGAACGTGAGGGAGACCCACCAGATGATGGAGGGCCAGACCGTGCCGTTCGGCGAATACTTCCACGTGCCCCTCCTGAAAGGCGGGTACGACCTGATGCTGCATCCGGGAGACACGCTCCACGGGGCGCACCCCGAGAACTTCATCAACTGCTTCTGCAAGGGCTTCCCGCGCTACGTGGCATAAAAAGGCGAAAAAACCAAATAACTGCCATCGAAGTGCTAAACCATGTTCTTCCCCGACCCGGGACGCGCCGAGGCCGTGATGGCCTACGTGGGCGAGGGGTCGCCGTCCTTCCGCAGGACCGCACTCGACGTGCCCATGTGCGAGCGCACGGCCTACAAGGTCATCCAGTCGCTGATAGAGGACGGCCTTCTATGGGTGACTCCCGGGATCCCGGGGATGACGTCGGGGAGGCTCAACGCCAGCCAGTGGCTCCTGCTCACGGACATCCAGAGGGACAGGGCGGCCACGGCGGCGGAGAGGATAGCCGACGCATTGGAGGGCTTCATGACATCGAAGGAGGAGCAGGACAGGCGCAGGGAGGCGTCCCTGACGGCGGTGGAGCAGAGGGAGCGCACCCTCGTGGCTTTAGAGAGGATTGCCGACGCGCTGGAGAGGATGGCTGGGCAGAGGACCGTCGAGACCAAGATGGGCTACGCCTACGACGGGGGGACCACGACCCTGCCGATACGCACGACCATCGTGATGGATTCAACAGGAGAGGGGAAGGTTATCAGGGATGACCGAAGAGGATGTCCAGACGGTAATCGAGGCCCCGGACGAGAAGAAGGAGGACGGGGTATGGCTGACCTTCACCGACGAGGACAGCGACTGTCCCGGCCCCGAGTACGTCATGGTCCTCCGCTACGAGCATCTTGAGGGCGGAGGGCTCCGCAAGGTCCTGACCGAGGACGGCGAGAGGTACGTCAGGGTCATGGCCTCCAAGGGGTGCACCTTCCGCGACATCGCCGCCGAGATGGGCGTCTCCGACAGGACGCTTTACGCAGACCATAATAAAGAGAGGGCGCAAACCGCTTACAGGGTCGGGACCGAGAGATGCGACAGCAAGATACGCCGGGCGCAGGTCTCGCACGCCTTGGACGGCAATACCCAGCTCCTGATATGGCTCGGCAAGGTCAGGCTCGGGCAGAAGGACGAGTCCTCCGTGGAGGTCGTGGTCCGCGACAAGACCAACGTGACCTTCGACGAGCTCGACGGGATGTTCGGCGATGAGGACGATACGCTACAAGGGGACCGAGGCCGAGGCCAGGGCGCTGTACGCCGAGTACAAGTCCGTCCAGCGCGACCTATACAAGTACGTCCAGAACACCGTCCTCGCACAGCCAGGCTACGTGGACGGCGCCCACATCCGCACGATCTGCGAGACCGTCCAGCGCTTTTTAGAGGGCGACGGCAAGGGCCTCGCCGTCAGCCTCCCCCCGAGGCACATGAAGACGACGATCATCTCCGAGGCCCTCCCGGCGTGGTGGCTCTCGACCCATCCGCAGGGCGAGGTCATCATCGCCTCGTACAACCAGTCCCAGGCGAGGAAGATGGCCCGCTCCGTCCGCCTCGCCTTCGACCGCGAGAGCCACCGCCGCATGATGCCCCCGTGCTCGTGGGACGTGGACTCCGCCGACGTGCTCCAGCTCTCCGGCAAGCTCAACGGGAGGCCGTCGCTCATCGCCGCAGGCGTGGGGTCGGGCATCACCGGGAGCGGGGCCGACCTGCTCATCATCGACGACCCCGTCAAGGACATGGCCGACGCCGAGAGCGCCACCATGAGGGACAAGGTGGCGGAATGGTACGCCAGCACCGCGTTCACCCGTCTCTCGCCCGGGGGCAAGGTGCTGATGGTGGCGACCAGATGGCACCACGACGACCTCATCGGGCGCACGCTGGCCGACTCGCCCGACGGATGGGGGTCGCTCACGCTCCCGGCGATCTCCGAGGACGGCAGGGCGCTGTGGCCCGAGCGCTACCCTTTGGAGTCGCTCGAGGCGATACGGAGGGCGGTGGGGTCGAGGGTCTTCGAGGCGCTCTACCAGGGCCGTCCGACCCCGCTGGAGGGCGGCCTGTTCAAGCGCTCGTGGATACGCTACGGCATGAGGTTCCCCGACCACGCCAGGCGCGTCAGGTACTGGGACAAGGCGGCGACCTCCGGCGGGGGCGACTGGACCGTCGGGGTGCTGATGGCCGAGGACGAGGGGCGCTACTGCGTCGAGGACGTCGTCAGGCTCCAAGGGTCGCCCCAGGAGGTGCAGGCGAGGGTCAGGGCCACCGCCGAGGCGGACGGATGGGACGTGAGCATCCGCATGGAGCAGGAGCCGGGGTCGTCGGGCGTGGACGTCATCGACCTGTACGCGAGGCGGATCCTCCAGGGCTACGACTTCCGCGCCGAGAAGGTCACGGGCGACAAGGCGACGAGGGCGAACGGGCTGGCGGCGGCGATGGAGGCCGGCAACGTGGACCTCGTGAGGGCAGGATGGAACCGCGACCTGATCGACGAGATGTGCGAGTTCCCCCTCGGGGAGCACGACGACCAGGTCGACGCCATGAGCGGAGCCTTCCGCGAGCTGTCGAGGGGAGGCGCCCCGTCGGTATGGGTGCTCTAACCGTCCGCGAATCACCCACGTTTTATAACCCGCTGGCAAGTCGAAAAACCATGCAGGAGCGTATCATCGAGGTCAAAGCCTCGCCCGAGACTCCGGGGGCGTTCAAGGGCGTCCTTTCAACATACGGCAACGTCGACGACGTCGGCGACGTGTGCGAGAAGGGATGCTACGACAGGACCATCCGGGAGCGCGGCATCAAACGCCCCTACCTTTGGCAGCACGACCAGAGGGAGCCCATCGGCTCCTTCGTCATCACGTCCTCGGACGCCGACCTCTCCATCGAGGGGCGCTTCAACATGGACGTGGCCAAGGGCAGGGAGGGCTACGCACTGCTCAAGGCCGAGGACATCACCGGACTGTCCATAGGATACGTCGCACGCGACTACTACTACGACGAGAAGGGCATCAGGCACCTGACCGACGTGGACCTCCTGGAGGGGAGCCTCGTGACGATCCCGGCCAACAGCCTCGCACAGGCCCAGGCCAAGGCGGGGAGGATGGAGAAGATGAGCAGATACGCCCAGATGCAGAGCCTGAAAGGGCTGACGGAGGAGCAGCGCAAGGCCATCCTGACCGAGCTGGACTCCATCAAGGTCGGGGACGTCGACGAGGACGGCAACGAGGTCGTCGAGGTCATCGACGTCGACCTGCCCGGAGAGGACAAGGCGGACGAGGAGGCCGAGGATCAGACCGAGGCCGCAGACGACACCGTGGACGAGGACGCGAAGTCCGAGGACCAGACCGCAGAGGATGACGAGGTGGAGGACGCCCTCAAGGCCCTCTCCGACGCCATCGCAAAACTGAAAGCGAAACTGAGAGCGTGACAACAATGGACGCAGAGCAGATTAGGGCCATCGCCTCCGACGTGGACGGCATGGTCAAGGACATGGCCGCCATCAAGCAGGCGGTCGGAGACCTGCAGGCCAAGGGCGTCGCCGGAGCATCCGGCCCCGTCCTCGACCCCGAGGTCAAGAGCATGATAGACCACATCAGGACCGGAGCCGAGGTCAAGACCGGCACCGTCGCCAACCCCACCACGGGAGGCTACGCCGCCGTCCCCAGCTTCGTCTCCGAGGTCGTGGCCAAGTACTACCAGGAGAACCCGCTTCTCCAGGAGATCACCATCAACCAGGTCTCCGGCAACGTCGCCGTCGTGCCCGTCGAGAAGGGTGCCCCCGCGACCTCGTGGGTCGGGGAGACCGAGACCAGGACCGGCGACGTCGGCAAGCTCGGCATCGCCAACATCCCCATGAACGAGGTCATCGCCAAGGTGCCCCTGAGCAACGTCCTCATCAACGACGCCAACCTGTTCAACGTCGAGCAGTACATGGCCGACAGCGCGTCCCGCGCCCTGTCCAGGGCCATCGGCAAGACCATCATCGACGGGAGCGGGGCGAAGCAGCCCGAGGGAGTCCTGACCGCCGCCGGCACCGGCACCATCGCCTCCGGCAACGCGAGCAAGATCACCACCGACGCGCTTTTCGACATGGTCGGCAAGCTCCCCGAGTCCGCGATACCCGGCGCGAAGTGGCTCATGAGCAACAGCACCTTCTGGGCGATAGCCAAGGAGTTCGGCAAGGACTCCAACTACGTCAACATGCCCCTGGCCGCAGGCATCCAGCCCGCCATCCTCGGGCACCAGGTCATCCTCGCCGACATGCCCGCCATCGCCTCCAACGCCTGGCCCGTGGTCCTCGGGAACTTCCGCGACGGATACCGCGGGATCCAGCACGAGGGGCTGTCCTACCTCCGCGACCCCTACTCCCAGGCCGGGAACGGAATCACCGTCACCTGGTTCTCCAGCAGGTTCGGAGGGCAGGTCGTCAACCCGGAGGCCTTCGTGAAGATGAAGGTCGCCGCGTCCCTGTGAGGTGTAAGAAATGGCAAGAACCGCATACCCCAGCACCGCCGCCGCCGGCGGAAGCACCGCTATCGACACCGCCGGATACGGCACCGTGACCGTCGTCGGCACCACGACCGCCGCGTCCAGCGCCATCACCATAACCGTCTGCGACACCGTGAACGGCACCTACGCCGCCCCCGCCGCCGGCGAGGTCATAGACCCCGTCACCGGGGCCGCGCCCACCCTGACCGGACTGTCCTCCGGGACCACGGTCATCGCGTCCTACATCGGCCCCAAGAGATTCATCAAGGCCGTCGGGACCACCACCAACGTGATCGTGGTCCTCGGGGAGCCCCGTCAGGGCTGGTCCAACAGCTGAAACCATCGAGGGGGCCATCCCCCTCGCCACCATGCCGGCCCGACCCTCTTGCATCCTGGGAGCGCGGGGCTTTCTCCTGTTTTCACCCCGCAGGGCCGACACCCACCCACGTTTTATACGACTCACAGGGGTCGAAAGGGCATGGACCTGACTCCTTACATCAATCCGGAGCTGCTGATCCTGGTCCCCGTCCTGTTCCTCGTCGGGGAGGGCATCAAGCGCTCCAACACGAAGGACGAGGTCATCCCCCTCGTCAACGGACTGCTGGGGATGATGCTCGCGACCCTGTACGGATTCGCCACGAGGAACGGCGGAGACGTCGCGCTCGTGCTGTTCACGGGCATCGTCCAGGGAATCCTGTGCGCGGCGGCGGCCACGTATTGCTATGAACTGCAAAAAAACACAAGAAGGTGCTTGTGAATCATGTTTAAGACGGATAGAGGTTGCAAACTCGAAAAGCGTGTTTCCCATGTATCGCGCCTGCCGTCTCTTAGAATACATGGGGGATGCGAGAACATGGGTTGGACAGTTTACAAGCACGTAACACCGGACGGTAGAGTATACATCGGAGCCACATCCAAGACCCTGGCCGACAGATGGAAAGGGGGATATGCGGGGAGGTTTCGGGAGGCCGTCAAGACGTATGGGTGGGACGGGATGGAGCACGTGGTCATCGTCGAGGGATTGACGTTCGAGGAGGCCAGCGAGAGGGAGAGGGCCGAGATCATAGCCCACTGCTCCACCGACCCCAGATACGGATACAACACCAACGCGGCAGGATTCGCGGGCCACGCCCAAGGCGAGGCGACGAGGGCGAAGCTCAGCAAGCAGAAGACGGGCGTCAAGCGCCCTCCGATGACCGAGGAGCAGAGGATGAAGCTCTCCAAGGCGCTGAAAGGACGTCGTTTCACCGAGGAGCACAGGAGACATATCTCCGAGGCACAGATGGGCCGCAAATACACCGCAGAGACCATAGCGAAGATAAGCCAAAGCCATCTGAATCAAGGAGGCAAATGCGTGATACAAATCGACATGAATGGCAACGAAGTTGCAAGGTACCCGACCGCGAAGCAGGCGGAGAGGGACACTGGAACAAAAGCCCAGACAATCAGTAGCGTATGCACGGGGAGGCGTAAGACCGCTGGAGGCTACCTTTGGAGGTACGCATGACAGACCTGGAGGGCATCGGCATGGTCGTGGTCGCCCTCGGGTCCATAATAGGGCTCGTCGCAGCCGTCTCAGGCCCCCTCGTCAAGCTCAATTCAGCCATCACGAGGCTGGAGACCGTGCTGACAGCCCTCCAGGACAAGATGGCCGACGCCGGAAGCACCATCAAGGCCATCGACTCCCGCCTCGACAGGGTGGAGACCACCGCGACCGAGCACGGGCTCCGCATCGAGAGGCTCGAGGAGGAATGCGCGAAGCACCGCCAGCGCACCTGAAACCCCTTACCCACCCACGTTTTATAACCGCTCTCAAGGTCGAAAGACCATGTACGGGACGATACACAGAGGGACGACGCCCGACGTCGAGCTCATGGTCCCCTACGACACGCGCCTGATCGAGAAGGTCTACGTCACATGGACCCAGGAGGGCCAGGTCGTGCTGGAGATGGACGTCGCCGACGTCGTCGTGGGCGAGGGCAGGATATGGGTCCCGATGACGCAGGAGGACACGCTGGCATTCGCGCCCGGCTTCGCCCTGATGCAGGTCAGGGCCCTGTTCTCGGACGGGGCCGTCGTGACGTCCGCCCCCGCGACATATCGCATCATGGACGCGCTCAAGGAGGGAGTAATCTCATGAGTAGGAGAGCATACAGACCGGACTTCGACCCCGTCACCACGGTCCCCGTCATCCCCGTCCACAAGGACATGGAAGGGAGGGACGCGCCAGACCAGCACCCCATCAGCGCCATCACCGGACTGGAGGACGAGCTGGACGCGAAGGTCGATGCGGAGGTCGGGAAGGGGCTCAGCACAGAGGACTACACCACGGAGGAGAAGGCCAAATTGTCGTTGATAGAGGACGACGCCGAGGCCAACACGATAGTGACCATCAAGGTCAACGGGTCCGCCGTCCAGCCGGACGAGGAAAGGGCCGTCGACCTCGACATACCAGCAGTCGGCGAATATGCCGATGCGATTCTCTACAATCAGGCCACTGGCGAGATCAGGCTCATGGCCTCGGACGGCTCCGAGCTGTCGAGGATCCAGACCCCGCTGAGGAGCATCATCACATCGGCTGAATGGGACGAGGCCAACACGAGGCTGATCCTCACCAAGGCCGACGGCACCCGCTTCCTGGTGCCCATGCAGATAACGCTCGTCCCCGTCGTCGGGGACGGGGTCGACACGCAGACGACCGCCACGGAGAACGGCGTAGTCGTCTCGCTGACCGCAGGGACCAAGGCAAAGGTGGAGAACACCGTCAACCTCACGGGCACGCAGACCGTGGCGGGGACCAAGACCTTCACCAGCAACCCGAGGGTCTCCAACGACCGCCCCATCATATGGATGGTCTCAGACATGGGCGCCTCCGACGTCAACGTCCAGTACGGCGAGTTCGTCGTGTCTGGAAACTCGACCTGGAGCGACATCTACGGGGGCCTCGACGTCTATTCGCAGAACGACGGCGTCTTCACCCGCCTGACCGCATGGAACCACTTGAGGGACCATGCCGCAGAGATGGCGGTCAAGTCGTACGACGACGGCACCGGAAGGGGGACCGCGCCCACCTACTCGCCCGTGGACGGGCAGGGCGCTCCGGCCGTCGTGCCGTCGGGGACCGTCATAACCGAGGGGAGGCTGGCCGTCGACCCGCAGGTCGTCCATACCTACGGGACGGAGAGCATCGCGGGGTCCAAGACGCTCACGTCCCCGCTGCACCTCGCAGGCTCCCTGCCGACGCTGATCTTCAACTCGACCAAGAGGCTGAGCGACACCGGAGGGACCACAGTCATCAGGCACTACATCACCGACGGGCAGGGCGACCCCCTCCAGATAGCATACGACGACGTCTACCTCCAGTCGAGCTTCCTGATCAGGCGCCTGCACCTCGTGGGGCGCGACAGCTCGGAGTACTCCCTGTCGCTGTTCGCGTCCGACGACGGCTACGGCTTCGGCGTGGCGCCCACCTACCTTCCCGTGGACGGGCAGGGGGGGCGCGTGCCCGTGTCCAACGCGAACGCCATCATCACCCAGGGGATGCTCGCGTCCGACCCGCAGACGGTCCATACATACGGGGCGCAGAGCATCGCAGGGGTCAAGACCTTCACGGGGACGATGGACGTCGCAGGGTCAGTGAGGTCCAAGATGGTGATGACCCCCGCCACCGCCCAGGGCGAGAGCTACTGGTACAAGATGTACTCCATAGCCCCCGCTGACACGAACAACTACACCATCGTCCTATGGGCGTCTCCCCGCTCGCCAGCGCTGAACCAGACGGCCCCGTCGGGGATGCTCATGGCCAGCGTCAGGGCCTCGGCGTGCCAGCTCAAGTGGATGTGCGGGATGACGGACGCGGCCGAGGCGTCCCTGCATCAGGCGGCCCTCGTCTATGACGCGACTAGCGAGACTCCCGAGTGGAGCCTGTGGGTCCACGCGGACGGATTCTCATGGCTGACGCAGAGGATGGAGGAATACACGGCATACGGCCCCGCGACCTCATGGGCCGCCCTCGCGCCCACCGTGGACGACGCCCAGGAGAGCCTGCCCAGCGGGGAGAACATCACGGTCTATTATGCGGAGTGATACAAATGAAGGCATTGGTAAAGCAAAGTCCTGTCTATCAGGCAGAGGTATGGTTCGAGAGCGACTGGCTCCCCTGGATCGGGGACGGAACATGCATGGCGAGGTGGCCCTACGGCTACGCGCTGTGCCAGAACGCGACAAGCCCCGACCCCATGAGCTACATCATCGAGGAGCGTCAGATAATCGATGAATTCGGCGACACCGTCACCATATACATCGCGACGCAGGCGGTCGTATGACCACGAGGCGCACTCCGGACGGGCAGGTCTACACGGAGGTCCCCGTGGTCCCCCGCCACGACCAGCTCGACGGGAGGGAGCTCGGAAACTCCCACCCCATTTCAGCGATCACGGGCCTCCAGGACGCCCTCGACTCCAAGGCCGACGCGGTCGACGGGGGGAACCTCGTCACCGACGACGAGAAGGCGAAGATAGAGACGATGGAGGTGAACGCCCAGGAGAACGTCGTCGAGGTCGTCAAGGTCAACGGCACGCCCTTGGAGCCGGACGCGTCCAAGGCGGTCGACGTGACCGTGCCGACGGCCTACGGCAAGACCATGACCTACACTGCCTCGTCAGGCAAGCTGGCCCTCAAGGGGCCTACCGGAACGACGCTGTCAGAGGTCACTATTCCCCGCAAGGGGGTCACGGGCCTCGCTCTGAATTCGGACACCAAGGTATTGACAGCGACATTGCAGGACGGTTCAACTGTCACTGCGAACATCGGGGCCGCCGCTGACCCCTACACGGCAGGGAACGGCCTGGCATTGGCGAACGGGGCGTTCTCGCTGTCCTCGCAGACCGAGGACTTGCTTGAGGACGTCGCCGACCACCTCAGCGACCAGACCGCCCACGTCTCCACGGCCGACAGGACCGCATGGAACGGGGTCGTCAGCAACGCCGTCAAGACCAGCGGGGATCAGACCGTCGGAGGCTCCAAGACCTTCTCGAACCCCGTGACGGTCGCGACCCCCACCGCCAACGGCCATGCGGCGACCAAGGCTTACGTCGACGCCGCCGTCGCGGGAGGCGGAGGCGGAGGCGGGGGGACGTCCTATACGGCGGGCACGGGCCTGACCCTGGAGGGGACGGAGTTCTCGCTGTCCAGCGACACCCAGACCACCCTCGCCGCAGTGTCCGGCAAGGCCGCCGACAACGCCGTGGTCCACAACAGCGGGGCCGAGACCGTGGCGGGCGTCAAGACTTTCTCGTCCATCCCCGTCATCCCCACCGACACGCCCACGCAGAACGGGCAGGTCGCCTCCAAGGCTTACGTCGACGCCGCAGTCGCTGGCGGAGGCGGAGGGGGCGGAGGAACGGCCTACACCGCCGGGGCGGGCCTCCAGCTCGTGGGGACCGAGTTCTCCCTCGACAGCACATCGCAGACGGCGGTCGCCGCCGTCTCGGGCAAGGCCGCTGATTCTGCGGTGGTCCACAATACGGGCGCGGAGACCGTGGCGGGCGTCAAGACCTTCACTTCGAGCCCCCTCGTGCCGACGCCTACGACCGACTATCAGGCCTCCACGAAGAAGTACGTCGACGCCTCCGTCAGCGGGAAGGCGACGGACACGGCAGTCGTCCACAACAGCGGGGCCGAGACCGTGGCAGGTGTCAAGACGTTCACGTCGAGCCCGATAGTGCCGACGCCCACGACCGATTACGAGGTCGCGACCAAGAAGTACGTGGACGACAACGCTGGCGGAGGCGGGGGCGGAAGCGGGACGTGGACGGTAGTAAACACCAACGAGTACACGACAACGAAATTCGATACGTTATTTGAACTGGTATCGTCAGACGTGTATAAAACACTGAAAGACATCCAATTTTCCATTAATGCGTACTATGGCAATTCAAGTTCATCAAAGGTAGGCATGACATATTACCTTCCGAAAGGAACGTATGTCAACGTCACGAGCAGCGTGGTCGCTCTCGGCGGCTTTAATTCGGATTCCACGCCGCGTATCTCGATGAACCTGAAGCCCAAAACGCTGTTTGGTGGGTCAGGGTCTTTAAGGATGATCATCGAGACCATGGGAACATCATCATGGACCGTCAGCAAAACAAACGTCACAGTTTCCATAACCACGACGCCTTTTAGCACTGTCGCCAATCCCGCAAGCGGAAAGGCTTCAATTTGCGTCCAATACCGCTGAAACCCCTTTCCAAACCCTTTAACCCACGTTTTATAACCGCCGTCCAAGTCGAATCAGCATGGAGCTTGAGTCATACGCGCCGCTGGCCGTCGAGGACGCACGGCAGTGGCTCGGCATAAGGCAGGACGACCGTCAGGAGGACGAGTCGCTCGCCCTGCTAATAGACGCCGTGGCGGAGTCAGTGGAGTCCTATCTTCCCTACCCCGTCATGGACAGGGAGATGCACGTCGTGCGCCCCTATGCGGAGGACGTGCCGACGTCATGGCCCGTGGCCGAGGTCAGGAGGGCCGTGGCGTACAGGGGGGGCGTCGCCGAGGCCGTCAGCGCATGGCCCGTCCCCGGCGGGATCAAGGTCGAGCCCGTGGAGGGCGCTGAGGCCGTCGAGGTCTGGTGGAGGGCCGAGGGGCGCTGTCCAGCAGTCGTGCGCCAGGCCATGCTCGTCGCGCTCAAGACGGCCTACGAGAACCGCACGGGGCCTGTGGTCACTGACGACGTCCTCGCCATCCTCCGTCCGGAGCTGAGGGTCAATGTCCGATGCGGTCGTGGTAGTGGACGACAAGGGGCTGGCCGTCTGCCTCGCGCTGCTGTCCAGGGACTTCAAGGACCTCGCGGAGGACGCGCTGACCGCCGCGTTCGTGAACGGCGGCGTGATGGAGGAGATCTGGAAGCGCACCCCCAAGAGCCAGAGGGCGAAGTACGCCGAGCAGATCGGGCTGAAATACAATCCGAGGAACGGCCGGCTCGCGAGGGGCTGGAGAAACCAGGTCACCCCTGAGCAGGCCGAGAGGATGGACTCCTACGGGCAGACGAGGCTGGCCAGCTCCCTGCTCCCCGACGGGGCGCATACGGGCATCGACGTCCTCGGCTTCCGCACGACCTCGGAGGGCGTCGAGATGACGGTCTCGTCGGACGTGCCGTATGCCGGGCGGATGCATGAGACCGACAGGCCTGCCGAGGGAGAGTACTGGACCCCAGGCAACGGGGGCCACGGATGGAGCACGCCTGGAACGGGGAACAAGTACATCGAAAGGGTCGTCGACGCGGAACGCATGGCGAGGGCGATGGCCGACAGGATCAACGCGAGGATGCGGACATGAGCACGTCGCCAGTGCATGACCTCATCACCGCGATGGAGGAGGACGGCATCGGGGTCGCAGGGAAGGACCTGTACGACCAGGTCGGCCTCGTCAGGCACGGCCCCGCCCACGGCGTCCTCGTGAGGCAGCGCAACTCCTCGCCAGAGCCGGACCCCATCACTTAGACCGACACCTCCCTGCTGACTGTCACCGTCGCGGGGGCCGGCAATGGTGGTGTGGCCGAGGAGCGGGCAAGGTCGCTGGCGTTCAGGATCTACAAACGGTACTCCCTCGACCTTTCGAGGGACATAAACGGGACGCGCTATCTGTCCATCATAGCGGACGCCGCCCCTTACGAGCAGGTCAGCGGGGACACCGTGGACTACGTGCTCGGGGTCAGAATGACAAGGTACTACGGAGATATGGAGTGAGAACATGGCATCGGGATTGACATACAGGCAGAAGGGCGACCTTAGAGCGCTGAACAGGATCGCGGAGGCGACATACGCCACCCCAGGCACGGATTCCATATACCTCGGCACGCTGGACACCGTGACCCCCAAGGACTCGGAGGAGGTCACCTACGTCCCCGCCGAGGGGGGCAGGAGCTACCGCCAGATCTACAGGACAGGCGCAGACTACGCCTTCAGCGCCAAGAGCACCCACACCGTCGGCGAGACGCAGTACGCCAGCCGCACGGACGGCTGGGAGGAGTGGCTCAAGCTGGCCTCCAACATGGCCGTCAGGACATGGATGGGAGGGTCCAACTCCAGCCCGCAGTCCTTCAGCGCGTGGTTCAAGACGTCCTCGACGGAGGAGCACCTCTATCTCGGGAGCGTCATCGACAAGCTCACCATCAGCGCGAGCGAGTAGGGCGCGAACGTGGAGTTCGAGGCCGACTGCAAGGCCGCCTGGCATACCGTCAAGGACTCCGCCAGCGGATTCACCAAGCCGGACGGGACAGCCCTGACCGTGGGCGCGACCTACCAGGCCAGGCCCCTCCGCAAGCCCGTGACGTGGGACACGGAGATCAAGTGGAACGCCGACTCCGAGTCCGCCCTCAACATATCCCTGCCCGCGAGGTCCTGGTCCTGGACCATCACGAACAACGTCGACGGACTGCCAAACGCCGCCGCCGACGGCACTGCGGTGCAGAGGCTCGGGGGATTCTACGCCGGGGACCTCGACATGGAGCTGAGCGTCACCATCCCGTCCGAGGACTCCGCCTGGATAAAGAAGAAGCTGGACGCCGCCAACGGCCTCATCGCCATATCCCTCAGCCTCGACGGGGCCGCCATACGCTTCGGCGCGTGCCGCCTGATGATGGACCAGTCCCCGATGACCGCCGCCAACGGATACGACGAGGTCCTGACCTTCAAGGTCAAGGACTACTACGTCAACATGACCGCCGCCCCCGCAGGGCTGACCTCGATGGCCCCTGACGACGGGAACAGGGGCGCCCTTGAGGACGAGCCCGTCGAGCCGTATGACGACGACTCCGGAGAGCCGACGGACCCTGAGCAGAGGCGAGGCGGCCTGCATGGTCACCTACGACTACACAGACCTCGACTCCGGAGAGCCGACGGACCCCGACGAGGGCGCCTACTCCGTGATGGAGCTGAACAGGGAGCACCTCGTCAGGTACGTCCTGCAGACATCGAAGGGGGCCGTGGTGCTCCGCCACCTCCCCCTCAGGATGGCACGCGTCATCGAGAGCGTCAGGCGCACGGTCTACCCTTCCGCCGTGGCGCTGGAGGAGGAGTACGAGGCCATGAGGAAGGCCCCTCCCGAGCAGATGACGGAGGAGCAGGTCGCTGACTTCCTACGCCTGGACCGCGAGCTGGCCATGACCGACATGACCGCGCTGGGCGTCATAGTGGAACCCCGCCTCGCAGGCATGGACGACTACGAGGCCCTGTACGAGGCGCTGGACGACGGCGACAGGCTGAGGCTGACCACGGCCGTCCGCGTCCTCGCGTCCGTCAGGGACCCCAGGACGGTGGACCCCACCGCCGAGGCCGTGGCGAGGTCTGCGGGGATCCGGCTCGTCACGGATGACATGCTGGAGCTCATGACCGTGAGCCAGGCTGCCTACCACATCGGAAGGATCAGCAAGGAGGCCAAGGCCATCGACAGGGCCGCAGGCAGGGTGAGGGTCAGATGACGGAGATAGTGCAGTTCTCCAAGGAGAGCAAGGAGGCCGCCGAGAAGCTCTCGCAGACCATGAAGGGCCTCGGCTTCGAGAGGGAGGCAGACCTGCTCGGCAAGGCTTCTGGCATCCTGCAGGTGCTCTCCGGAGGCCTGTCGCTCCTGACGATGGCGTCAAGCGCCATGCAGACGTGGAACGCGATACAGAGCGCCAGGGCCGTCGCCAATGCGGCCAAGGCGGGCGCGGTCCCTGCGATGTGGCCCGCGCTTGCCGCCGGGGTGGCGGGCGCGGCGATAGCCTCGGGGGCGACCGCCGTCATCATGAGGTCGACGACGATCAAGGCCGACCTGTCCACGGACGTCGGCAGGGCAAACGCGCTGGCTGGCGTCAGGGAGGCGATGGCATGACCGACGCAGACATCCGCAAGACGATAGAGTGGGTCTTCAAGGTCAGGGACGAGGTCACCCCTGCGGTCAAGGGCATATCCAAGACGACCGAGGAGGCCAAGGCGGGCATGGAGGGCCTCATCGCGGTGCAGGACTCGACGGCGTCCTCGGCGGAGGCCCTGAGGGCGACGCTGAGCGACACGAGGGCGGAGGCGTCCTCCGGCACCTCCGAGGCGCAGAGGCTCGCCAGGGAGGCACAGAGGGCGAAGGACGAGGCCGATGCGAGGACGAAGGCGCTCATGGAGGAGCGCGACGCGCTCAAGGCGGTCCTGGCCGAGGCGGTCGACGTTCCGGAACCAGACCTCTCCAAGGTCCGCAAGGGCGTGGAGGAGGCGCAGGCCATCGCCAACGTCAGGGTCGAGATCCCCGCCCCGTCCGTCGAGCCCGTCAGGGGCGCAGTGGACGAGGCGAGGGGGATTGTCTCGGGCGCAATATCGGACACGAGGGACGACATGGCCGAGCTCGGCAGGCTCCTCGCCGAGGGGCTCGAGGGGCCCGACCTCGAAGCCGTGGAGGAGGTCATCGGCAGGGTCAGGCAGGAGGCCTCGGAGCCTTACAGCATGGCCGTGCCCGACACCACGGAGGCGGAGGCCGAGATCAGGAGCATAAGGGCCGGCGTGGAGTCGGCCATCGCGCGGATAGACGCCGAGATAGAGGCCGAGTCGCAGAGGGCGCAAGAGATGGCAGACGAGGCCGTCCAGGCCATAGCGTCCAGCCAGGAGGAGGCGCAGGCGTCCATCAGGGAGACGAACGCGGAGATGGACGTCCAGGGCATCAAGGTCACGAACCAGCTTGTCGCCATCGGCGCGTTGAAGGGCGGGGTCTCCGCCATGATAGGCGGTGTCCAGCAGCTGGGCATAGTCTCCGACGACACCGCCCAGGTGCTCGGGAAGATCAACGCGGCGTTCGGCATCATGGCTGGCGCGGCGGGCACCATCAAGGCGATACAGGGCGCGATGGCGGCGCTCAACGTGGCGACGGCCATCAACGCATCGCTAAACTCCTTCAACGCCGTGCTCCAGAACCCCGCGATGCTGGCGGGGGTGGGGCTGGCGGCTGGAGCGGCCATCGGCGTGGCGGGGACGTACCTCGTCATGCAGAACGACCAGTCCCGCACGTCGACCACGATCAACGTCGTGGACGGCTCCGAGGGAAGGAGCCAGTTCGGGGCCGAGGTCTACGACGTCATCACCGGAGGCGCACTATGACGATCACGATTACATACGGCCAGACCCTGTCGCAGTACAAATGGATAGAGATGACCCCCTGGGTCGCAGACCCCGACGTGGTCTACGTCAGGACCCCCTCAGGGGGGACCATGCACTACAACGGCAAGGCTTTGCCCACGTGCACGGCCAGGGGCTTCGCTCCGAGGAACTCCGCCAACACCACGGCATTGTCGACGATCGCTGGCCAGGAGGTCACCGTATCATCGTCCTACGGGATGTCCGGAACGGCGAGGGTGATAGGCGTGACGGCTGAAGCCAGCACGTCGGCGTACATATTCGTCACCCTGACGCTCAGGGGGACGACATGACGCTCAGGAAGCTCACCGCGACTGACGGGACGTTCCCCGACGGGTCGCACGAATGGTCCGACGACTACGACGGCTCGACATACATCCTGCCCGACTGGAGCATCGTGGACTCCCCAGGATACGCATACACCGCATGGGGCTCGGGGGGACGCCCAGGCATCGCAGTCGCCCCGTCCACGAGGGCCGGCACGGCGGTTTCCTACAATCCGACGTATGCCGACGCATCGATCGACGTGTCGGTGAGGGTCTGGAGGACCTGGAACGAATATGCCGACCTCACCATGACGCTCGACCGTCAGGCGATGCCGACCGTCCACATGGCGGAGAACAGGCCAGGCTCGGCGACGGTCGTGGTGGACGCGGACTGGGAGACGGCTTCGAGACACCCTCTGTCCCCTTCATACAACGGCTGGGCCGTCCTCGACGGCGCCGCAGGCGGTTCCAGCGGGGCCTCGGCGATAAAGTGCGGGATGTACCTCACGATCCATCAGAAGCGTGCCGACTCCAAATGGCATGAGGTATGGGAGGGGAGGATCACGACGATGACGCAGGAGCCAGGCAGGCTCCGCATCGAGTGCGCAGACCTCCTCAGCGTCCTGTCAAGGCAGGGGGCCACGCTCAGGCGCAACTACTACAACTACCGCCCGCGCGCCACAGGCGACGGGTCGTACGTGAGCGACGAGCTCAGGGGGTCGCTCTCGGCGATGGAGCAGGGAGGGGTCGTGGACCAGTCCTCGATGCAGTGGCTCACCCCGAGGACATGGGACAAGGGCGACACGATAGACGGCGACACCACGAGGCCCCTCAACGGATACACGCCGCAGGACTCCTACGGGAGCGACTACGAATATGCGAGGTGGACGTGGAGGGCGCCCGAGGACATGGTCCTCCGCAGGGTCTCGGTCCACGTCCGCAACACCGACTCGCTGACCAGCACGGTCGGATACGTCGTGGCGAGGGGCAGGGGATGGGACACTGAGTCCGACCACACGACCATCGGGGGGACATTCGAGGGCTGGAAGAACTACGACTTCTCCGGCAGAAGGATAGCCAAGGGCGAGGAGGTCACCATAATCATGGTGGGGGAGTCGTCCGTCCACCTCGCATTCTGGACGGGGGACGTCGCCGACGGCTCGCCGTTCGCGGGGACTTGGAAGTACGGGGGGGACGCGTTCGGAGGCAGGTGCCCGGACTGGGAGATCACGGTCTACATTCCGCGCGAGGTCAAGGGGACCGTGACAAGCCAGTACGTCGCTGTCGAGAGCATCACCGGATGGTCGGGGGGGCTGGACGACTCGTCCCTCGTGGACCCCCCCGAGGGGAGGTTCATATACGCATACTATGCCGCCGAGGCCCCCAGGGACGACATAATGGCCGACCTGATAAAGTCCCACTCATGCCTCCCCGACATCGCAGGGACCACCGACGCCGTCCTGGGGGTCTACCGCATAGGGGGAGGCTTCATGTCGCAGTACCTCCAGAAGATCACGGACGTGGTCGGCGACGACGGCCAGCGCAGGACGTGGACCGCGAGGGGCATGACCAACGTCATGATAGCCTCGGGCATCAGGCACGAGAGGACGGATGCGCCGGGGCTCAAGGTCTGCTGGAGGGCCGGGCAGGGGGGTGCGCCGTCCGATGCGATAGAGATGGCCTCTTTCAACCCCCGCATGACGATCAAGGGAAGGCCGTCGCTCGCCGTCGTCCGCGGGTCGTGGGAGGGCGACACCGCCATGCCGATGGTCGTCGCCGTCGAGGACGAGGGGACGACCTCCGACAGGGGGCTGTGCATAGAGGCCGTCGCCACCGACTCCGGAGCTTCCAACGTCCCGTCGGCGATGAGGGCCGCATGGGCGTCGCTGCACGCCGAGGACATCGACGCATGGGAGGGGACCATCGTCATCCCAGGAATCCGCCTGGACCTCATCGAGAGGACCGGCCCCAACGTCGGGAGCGGCGTCGTCGTCGCGATCTGGGACCCGAGGTACCTGATGGCCGACGAGCGCGCCATAGTTACCGAGGTCAAGGCCGACTGGACGAGGTGGACCACGGAGGTCAACGTCACGACCGCAGGCGCCATGTACTCAAGCCAGGTGCCTGAGACCGCCGCCGCCGTCCAGACGGCGGGCGACCTGTCGACGGGATCGGGGATGCTCTACGAGACGCAGTACGTCAGGGTCGTCACGCAGACCGTGATAGCTGACCTTTCGAGCATCGACGTGGCGACCGACACGGGCGAGTGGTGGGCGTGCGAGGACGTGAGCGTCGGCTACACCCCGACGAGGGCGGTGGCCACTGCACGCATCAGGGGGGACCTGTCCCACTGCACCGACTACTCGCAGGAGAAGTACGCGATCGGCGCGGTGAGGGCGGGCGGGACGATAATCCCGATCGACCCGTACAGGAGGCCCGACCTGTATATCGGGCAGGTGCTCATCGTGCAGGTGGACTGCCCGAGGTCGTCACCGTGATATATGCATCATGCCCATGAGACGGGGCATGATATGGATCGTGCGCGAGGACGGACGGATTGCGAAGGCGGCCTACGAGGCCAAGCCGGGGCGCGACCCCAAGAGGATGATCCTGGAGGCGTTCCCCGACCTGGCCGACCAGACGCGCGGGCTCGATGGGTGCCTGGTGCTCAGGACGGGGCCCGACGACGCCCCGGCGCTGAGGTCGGACATCGACATGATGCTGTGGGTCACGGAGTGCTGGAGGGCCGCATACGTCAGAACGGAGAGGGAGGGCGAGGAGCCGAGGCGCCTGTACTCCCGCAACCCCCAGGAGGCCGTGGACGAGGCCCGGGCGCAGTGGGCCATGAGGACGGTCAAGGTGGTGAGGGTGACGGCCTTCGTGAACACGACGGAGGTGTGGGACTCGTCCCGCGCCAGGGAGCTGTCCCTCGACGAGTTCGCGGGGATCGAGCGCGTGAAGGAGACCGCGAGGGTCAGGAGGATGATGGGGGGCGTCCAGTCGGTGTACTTCTTCGAGGCCGCCGACGGAGGCCTCGTGACGATGGGCGGGGTCACGGAGAAGGACGGGCGGTTCACTCCCAGGCACATATTCATCGAGTCGCTGCGACGGCAGCGTTGTATATAGGCGCCCCCATGTCCCGGCGGGCGGTTCCATGTCTTTCCGCCCCCGGGGCCACTCTCACATCCGGCCCCGGCCCCACTTTCGGAGACCTCTCCCGTGGGGATTGATGCGTGATTATAGCGTAACTGTTTTATAGTGGTAATGCATACGATACCATAGGGGCGGTGAGAGGCCCCGGGATGTGAAAAGACATGGACGAGATCAAGCTGAGAGAGGACCTGGCCGCCGAGCTGGCGTGCGCCGAGAGCGCCATGAGGCAGGCGAGGGTGCTGACCGCCAAGGCGTACCTTACGCTGAGGGACCTCAAGGGGGCGGAGAGGGCGCAGGTCCTCGCCGACCTGTGGAACGACGTGGAGGCGGTCAGGCGCAAGATCCTGATGGTCGCCGACGAGCACGCGGGGGTGCAGTGAATGGCCGACGTGAGCTGGAGCCTCCTGGACGGCATCGGGGTCCACGGCGGCGACGTGGACGTCTACGACGGCGCCATCGGCTACGGCAGGGCGTGGGTCCTGGGCGACGGGCGCGACGTCGTCGACGCGGTCCTCAGGCACATAGCCTCGGAGACCGCCCTCGTGGAGGACGACGGGTAGGACCTGACCGCCGACCTGTGGGGATGGTGCGAGGCCAACCTCGACGTGATGCAGCGCTTCGGGAAGGAGTGGAACCACGACAGGGCGCAGATCGACGGCTCCGACGACGGCATCGCCCACGCGGTCACGACCGTCCAGCAACTCGCCACGGGCGACTACTGCGAGGACGCCTACTGGTGGCTGGCCGGCGAGTGGGGGCTCTGAGATGAGCCTCATGGTGCGCGCGGTCGGGGAGCACGGGACGGTCGCCGTGGCCGTCCCCACCATGCCCGAGGCGCTGAGGATGGCCGCCGGGATGATGGAGTCCTCCGTCGGCCCCTGCACGGTCACCGTGACCGACAGGGCGACGGGCGACATCCTCGGCCTCATCGAGGCCCAAACCCTTTCCTATCTGACGGAGGAGATGTGACGGAGATGAAGGCAGTGTATGAGTACGAGAACGGGGAGCTCGGCGAGACCGTCGGGCTGCAGGGCTTCGGAAAGGACATCGTGGAGAGGGTCCTCAAGGAGCACGACGTCGTGAAGGTCTGGCTCATCCAGGACGGCGAGGGCGACGAGTCCATCGACTACGGCGCGCCGGACTGGGAGCTGGAGACGTGGTGGGTCACGAGGGCCGACGGGGCGGTCGCCAAGGTCAACCTCGGGGCCTACCGCCCGGACGGGGACGACCTGTGGACCGCGATGGAGGAGCAGTACCCCGAGGCGTGGGACAGGATCCCCGAGGGCGGGGTCGAGTGGGGCGGGACCACGGAGTACAGGCTGTGGGACCTCCAGGTCTGGCCCGGGCAGGGCGAGAGGCTGGCCGCATGGCTCGGGGAGGGGTCGGAGTGAGGGCCGTCGCCGACATACACGGGTTCACGCTCGTCGAGACCGACTACACGACCACGGTCAACGTCGGGGGCGTCGAGGAGGTGCGCCCCGTCTACATCATACGGGGGCTCAAGGAGCGCCTGGGGTCGCCGATGCTGACCTCCGTCGAGGAGTGCGAGAAATTCATCGAGGACGAGCTCCGCGCGAGGGAGGAGGCGGACGAGGCCATGAGCGAGACGTGGGAGTGCCGCATCAGATCCAACGGCAGGTCCAGCGTGGTCACCGTGCCCGCCGACACCATGAGGAGGCTCGGGCTCGAGATCGGCGACCAGGTGACCGTGAGGATAGCCCGCAGATGAGAAGGATGCCCCCGGCATGAGCAAACCGGGGGCAGGGGCGGAAAGACGACCGATTGCCTGGAAGGGAAAACCGCCCCGCGTCCTCCGTGTGCCAAAGCCGGAGGACGAGACGAGGACGCGCCGTCGGTATTTGAAACCCGAGGGCGTGTCTATCTCAATCAATCAATCAATCAATCAAACGATTCAGGATGCACACGGCGACGCCGGACGAAGGGATGGAGGAGGAGAGGGAGTACGGGAAACCAACGGAGCCCCGCCCGCCCTACCTTCTCGGAGCCAACCAAGAAACCGAGGAGGCGATTAACGATGTGCGATGCCGTATTTAAATCTGGAAGTCAAGTCTCTCAATCCACCTCAATCTCAAACGAGCCCCGTTGCGCCGCGAGG
>JAEEGL014779010.1_pt1 | contig 34976 bp, 33 predicted proteins | sample 9134231 | NCBI WGS metagenome assembly JAEEGL01 (sample SAMN16246548, study PRJNA631951) | gut metagenome | biome: gut microbiome; feature: rumen; material: fiber-attached | host: Bos | place: Iran: Karaj | collected 2018-10 | reverse complement strand
CTGCAGGGCTTTTTTTGGACCCGGAGTTGCTGCTGTCCGAACCCATTCAGATCACCTCACCGTTCTTGTACCTGTTCACCACATTCTGTATCCTTTCCGCGGGATTCAGCAATCCGCTTATGGAAGCGTCGTGGTTCAGGGTGTCTATAAGATAAGCGATGTATTTGCTGAGGTCACAGCTTATATACCAGTCTCTGGCCAGGAGTTCCGGCGTCTGATATACGAGATTCGTGGTCAGTATCCTGTATAGGATCCCGTCCCTGTAGGCCTGATCGAACTTTTCAAGTCCGTTTGTAAAGAGTCCGAAAGTGGCAAACACGAATATCCTGTTGGCGCCGCGCTTCTTCAGTGCAGACGCCACCTCGATCACGCTGTCGCCGGAACTCAGCATGTCGTCGATCACTATCACATCCCTGCCTGACAGTTCCGTCCCCAGAAATTCATGGGCCACTATGGGATTTCTGCCGTTTTCCATTCTGGTGTAATCCCTTCTCTTGTAGAACATCCCCATTTCCAGGCTAAGGACATTGGCCGCGTACACAGCCCTGCTCATCCCGCCCTCATCGGGGCTCACTATCATCATGTGCTCGGAGTCAAGAGCGAGTCCTTTCACATTTCTGAGAAGGGCCTTTATGAACTGGTACATGGGCTGGACCGTGTCGAAACCGTGGAGAGGTATGGCGTTCTGCACTCTGGGATCATGAGCGTCAAAGGTGATGATATTGTCCACTCCCATTGAAGTCAGTTCCTGAAGCGCTATGGCGCAGTCCATGGATTCCCTGCCGTTTCTCCTGTGCTGGCGGCTCTCGTAAAGGAAGGGCATTATGACCGTGATCCTCCTGGCCTTGCCCTCTATGGCGGCTATCACCCTCTTCAGGTCCTGATAATGATCATCCGGCGATTTGTGGTTGATCTGCCCGAACATCCTGTAGGTAAGGGAATAATTGGTCACATCCGTCATGATGAATATATCCAGTCCCCTGACGGAATCGGGTATGATCCCCTTCGCTTCCCCGGTGCCGAACCTGGGCACCTGAGCTTTCAGAACATAGGAATCCTTTTCATAGCCGTGAAAAACGATGCTGTCTTTATGCTCGAGTTCACGTTCCCCACGCCATTTCACCAAATAGAAGTCCACCTTATCCCCGAGAGCGCGGCAGCTCTCCATGGGAATAAGCCCAAGCGGTCCTACCGGAATGGTATTCAGTATCATTTCCTTATCATGCTGCTTAACCATCTGAAACTCCTCTCCTCACACCGTTTCATTTATTATTTGCGCAGGAAAGCTTTTTCTTCTTTCCTTCAAGCCTTATATCGGGTCCCGTAATACAGAGAAGTTCAAAGTTCCCCATAATGCGGGAAAAAATCCTGTCCCCGTACCTTTCCCTCAGGTCATCGAGGCTCAGATTCGTGGAGATCACTGTATGCAGCCCCTCCCTCTGTCTGGAATTCAGGCACATGAACAGCCCGCTCTCGGACCAGCTGTTCGTAAGTTCAGCCCCGAGATCGTCTATTATCAGCAACGGCACGTCGAGAAGGCTCTCCCCTTCCCCGGCATCGTTCTCACTTTTGAAAACCTGTCTGTACAGTGTATCAAAAAATTGCTGGCTGCTGTAATAGACCACCCCGATATCCTCTTTGAGGATGCGGTCTGCTATGCAGCACGAGAGAAAGGACTTCCCGTTCCCCGGCGTTCCGTAGAGAAACAGATCCATGGGCTTAACGGAAAACGAATCGCAGAACTCCCTGCACTTGTTTACGGCCATCCTGAATCTTTCCAGATCCCGGCCCTTATAATATTCAAAAGAAATGGTGTCGAAATTTTGTGAAGAGATCAGTTTTTTTATGTTTGACTGATCGTAGAGAAGATCTCTCTTCTTTTCAAGAAAACAGGAACAGCGTGATCCATCCTCGAGGAATCCGGTGTCGCGGCATTTCGGACAACCGTAAGGAGGATCGAGATAATCACTGTCATATCCCTTTTCCAGGAGCAGTTTCCTCTGTTCCTCCCTTATCTCCGTGATCCTGCGCCGCATGGCCTCAATATCACACGGTTCACCACTGACGCCGGCCACCGCGATCCCGTGGAAAAGGTCAAGGGCTTCATTTTCCAGATACCTGTAGCCCTCCGTCTCTTCGAGCAGTTTTTTCTTTCTTTCAAGGATCAGCCTGTCCCTTTCGGAGCGCCGCAGGCTGTATCCTCTCATTATCTCTTCCAGCTGATCGCTATTCACACCCATTGACCCTTACGAGACTCCCGCGTAAGTACCGTTGCTCAAGAGAGTCTTCTCAATCTCATCCGTGTCGTAATCGCCTCTCATAGAAGATTTCACACCGCCTCTCGCGGAGGTCTGCCCCTGTCTCAGGGCTCCCCGGCTCCTGACGCTCTTCTTTTCCCGGTCTGACGTCTCGATGCTCTCTATCGAGAATATTCCGGCCTCATGCCAGCGTGAGAGGATCCCGTCGGCGTAATTGAACCTGTGGCTGTCGGTGGCGAGCACCGTCTTCTTACAGGCCTCCAGGATCATGTCCGCGGAGAACCCGAAAGTATTCTTCCACTTGTCCACGTAAGCGCTCTCGGCCTGTGTAGGTTTTGAACTCTTTCCGAGAGCATTCATCACGTCATAAACAAAGCTGTCCACCGGAGCCGCCTGACGCTTGGCCTGAGCGGGGGTCCTGACCCCCTTCTCTGCCCATGCAACGGCAGTCCTTTCAATATATCTCAGATCGCTGTGGCCGCCCGACACGCAATACTGTATCAGATAATCCGCAAGTTCCGGCGAGAAATTCAATTCCCTTGAAATATAGATAATGGATCTGGTGTCTGTCCTTGTGAGAGGTCTCGCAAGGTATCTCTCCGCAAGGAACAGGATCTGGGCGGTATCCTCATCATTCTGCGGATCCGAAGGGGCGCTTTGAACCTTCCGGCGCTGCCGGGGCTCCTCCTTTTCCTCTTCTTCCTCCACATCCATATAATCCGCGCCATTCACCGACCAGGGAGTAAGCATCCTCACCCCTTCGACAGAGCGTCCCCTGTCCTTCATAACCTCAAGAAGTCCTTCCTTTTCCCAATAGGTAAGGGCCCTCTTGACCTCTCTGTCGGTAAAATTGAATTTTTCCGCTATGTCCGCCACGCTGGTGGGCTTCCCTGCCCTGAGCACCCGGGTCAGATACAGAAACACCTTGAGCTGGATCTCATTGGCCCGGGGCATATATTCATCCAGAAACTCATTGTACAGGAAGGTAACTCCTGTGTCACCGCTTTCAGAGACTTTAAAACAACTCATAACAACCCCCATGATCTTACCGGTCCTCTTTTGCTTAACGCTGTTTATCGGGACCTAGAGCATCATATCACCGGAGGCGGGGGAAAGGAAGTGGTAAAAGTAACGAATCCTTATTCACACCCGCTTTACGTCTCTGTTGAAAACCACACCCCGGAAACGGTTATGTAGCATTTACGGTCCATGGTTTTCCCCACTCCTTTCAAATGTCTAAATTGTGCGTTTTGTAGAATCCATCAGCGAATCATTGATTACAGCCTGACAGCAACAGTATTTTATCAACAAATAACTCTCTTGTGCAAGTTGCACGAATGAATAAATGTCAACTTACGGTTGTTCTTAACATTGGGCGCTCTCAGGGGCCGCGGCGCCCGATCCCGGAACGATTATGGGATTCCTGTATTCCGGTGAGACAATGTCAGTCCGTGATATAGATAATGACCGCCGCGGTCCGATAAAGCGCTTTCCCCGATGAAAATCCTTTTCTGATCTGTACCTTCACAGAGGATCTGCATCCCGCAGTGACTGCTGTAAGCTGCACATCACCAAGGGATCTTCATGCAGGGTCTTCCTATGCGGGGACGCTGTAAAACAGTTACCAGTTCCTTTGTTCATCCGATTTTTCTTCATCATATAATGCCGGTTAAACATAAACCGCAAGGATTTCAGGCGAATAAACTGCCTGAAAGACTCCCCGGGATCTCCCGGAGAAATGAAAGCACGGGAAGAGGTCCGCGCCCTTTTCTTCATCCTTTCGCTCCGCCTCCTTTCCGCATCCCCGCTTCAGGAAGCGATTATCATGTTATTCCGGAAAGGCGGATCACACAATGTTCAAATTTCACAAATCGTGAAATCCCGTATTTTAGGGGAAAAGTCCTTCAGGAAGCCAGCAAAAGGATGCCTATGGCGGATTCTTTTATGAATATTTCATAACCCCTGTCCGAGGGATCTCCATCCATATCAAGTCTGGTGCCGTATTCCGCGCAGACCGCATCCATCATCAGAAGTTCGTCATCGGAGAGGGAGCCCTTTCCGAAAGTGAGGAGATATGAACCGTCCTTTCCCTTCCAGACGGTGCTGGGGACGTTTGTGCCGTTTTGGATCCTCCCGGCCGCCTCTATCAAATCTCCGAGCCCTTTCATCCTGTATACGTGGGATTCGGATTCAGGACCGGGCTGAGAGCCGCTCTCAGGGCCTCTGAAGAGCATCCCCGCCGCCTCGCGGAGCATATCAACAAATGAGGGTTCGGTATCCGAAGTGTCGTCACCGTCACTGTCCGATCCCATGTTTTCGGACCTGAGGCCCGGAGAAAAGTGGGAAAACCTGGCGTCAAGTTCCTCCGGATCGTCGCTCTTCACCACGTCAACCATCATCCCCCCGTCTTCAAGGGGCACGGCCTCTATGATCAGCGGGTAATCCTCCGGATCAAAACCCGTCTGAAACGTAGCCTGAGATACGATCTCAGAGAAAAGAGAGCGCGCTTCCCGGGTATCATATGCGAAAGTCTCGCATGAGATCCCGCGGCTTTTCAGATCACGCTCGGACAGGACGGTCCTTATTTCCGTATCAGATATCTTTTCGATGTTCATGACCCGGTGATTATACCATATCCGTGACCCTGTTGGGAACGGATCACGGGTGAAGACGGAAATTGTGGTGAGTCTGGCCGCAGGGACCGGGGCAGCGCTTGGATCCGGAACCGCAGGGAGCCCGGGTCAGCGCAGAGAGCCGTACATATAGAAGAGCAGTATCTGGGGGACAAAGCACAGCAGAAGAAGCCAGTGGGGATACAGGACCGGCCTGTCGGAAAATGACGGTCCGGAGACGATCCCTCGGTCCTCCGCGCAGTGACCGGTGGAACCGGCCGGGACAGGGGTGTCATCCCCGCAAAGCAGGATGAAAACAGGGAACAGGAAAGGCAGGAAATAACGACCCTGTATCCCTTTTATCAGGTTTATCCCGTCATTCCACTGAATGTACTCGGCGGTGGTGATCAGGAATGCAGTAAAGATCATGACAGCGGAAAGCAGTATCACGGTAAATCCATCCACTCTGACGGATTTTTTTCTCACTGACATCACGCCATAAAGGAGCAGCGTAAATAAGAGCAGCAGCACCGTGGGATTGGTCGTAAAGGCAAAGGAGCCCAGATTGCGTCCGAGAAGCTGGGCAACGTAGGAAAACCCTTCTTCACCGTAAGTTCTGAATATGGCCAGCAGGTACTCCAGTGGTCTGGTGAACATTTTTTCCGTCTGGGAGTCGGCCAGAGCGTACCCCGTTGACAGCATTCCGGAAGATATCTTAAGCCAGACCAGGGCGGAAGCCGCCGTAAAGGATCCCATCACGGCCACATGGAAGGCGTACCGCCCTTTGCTCCCGAAGTTTTTCGGGGGGATAAGGAACACGAAGAGCGCAAACAACAGATAAACGATCTTGTACTGGCTCAAAAGGAAAGTCAGGACATAGAGCGAAGCCAGTTCCCCTCTTTCCACCCTGTCCGATCGGTACCTTTGTCTGAGGGCGATGGAAAGAAGCAGGATCGACAGGGCCGTGAGCATGGAATCCGGGGCCACTCCGACGGCCTGCTGCATAAAAAGCGGGAGGGCCGTGATCCACAGGATATACCTCTTTCCGAAGGGGGCGATCCTCACGGCAAAAAAGAGCAGCAGCCCCGTCAGCAGATAATTTGCGAGTCTCGAAGCCAGGAGTATCACCATCAGACGGTCGGTAAACAGTCTTGCGATAAAAGCTCCTGCCACGGGAGCCGTGTATGAAAACGGCGAGTAAAGGGCAATATTTGTGAAATTCAGCCTTCTTGCGGGATTCCCGTTCATATGGAAATCCATGGAAAGGACCGCGTCATACAGGGTCAGGTTCACATTATCGTCGGTCTCCCAATCCTCCGGCCAGGAGATGTCGTCGCCGATCTGACCGTCTTCGGAGGGCAGGCCTATCGGATGTCCCTGGGTTACGGACAGCACCCTCTTGAAATGATTTCCGGAGTCCGGCTCGGCAAGAGGGGCAAAGACCGACATGAAGAGGATCCCCATCAGAAGATACTGCAGAACGAATATCTTTTCCCAGGAGGGAGATATCCTTGTGGCCGGGAGATAAACTGCCACGCAGGCAATAAAGACCAGCAGGATCAGCAGGATCAGCAGCTTCTCCGGAAATGAAGATTCCGTGAGCTTCAGCTGAGGGCCGTCATAAAGGACATCCTTTTCCCCGTAGATCACACGGTTATAAACCTGAACCCCGGATGCATCGGTGTCCACGCTGAAGAGGACGTTCCCCGGCGTAAGGGCGCCATTCATTTCAAAGACCGTATATCCGGATCCGTTTATCTCCGAAACCGGCAGGCTTCCGGAAAGGACGTTTCCGGCGCTGTCCTTCAGACTGACGGTTACCGTTCCCTCTGCATCTCCCTGTGAGGCCAGCCTGATCCCCAGGTTCCTGAGTCTTTTTCCCTCATAGGATAGTGGGCTGGAGTATTCTCCATCCAGATCCACGGACACTTCCTCATCATCACCGGCCCCCTCATACTCTTCGGAAGATATATCCGGATAAAAGAAGGCCCTCTCCAGGCCGGAGCTGTGGTCATGAGCCCACAGAACGCAAAAGACCAGGGAGAGGAACGCCGCCAGTCCGGGAAGTATGTACTTGATGATCCTGTCTCTCATGGAGGATATTGTAACACAGGTCTGCAACCCGGTGTGAATCCGGCAATACCCCTGCCGTTTACGGGTCCGGCGGCCTTCATCACGGACCCGGAGGCGCTTATCACCGGGATGCCAGCAGGATATGCCGGGAAAGGCGGAAAAATGTTAGTCTTGATTAACCGCAGGTCTCCGTTGTAATTTGTATGGGTAAGGTTATTTCGGAAGAATTTTACAGGAGGATTATGTTATGGCTTACGTGATAAACAAAGACGAATGCATCGGCTGCGGAACCTGCGCCGGAGGATGCCCTGTTTCTGCCATCAGCAACACCGATGACGGCAAGTATGAGATCAGTGCGGACACCTGCATCGACTGCGGGACCTGCGCGGCGAACTGCCCTGTTTCTGCTATTTCCGAGGGCTGAGGTTCAGGATCGGTCAAGTAAAACTCCCCGGAAGGTCATTCCTCCGGGGAGTATTTTTTGTCCAGATTTGCGAATTTTGTGTATTCCTTCAGCCACCTGAGTTCCACGGTATCCGTGGGGCCCCTTCTCTGCTTTGCTATGATGATCTCCGCGATACCCGGCTTTTTTGATTCCTCTTTGGTGTAATAATCGTCCCTGTAAATGAACATGACCACGTCTGCGTCCTGTTCTATGGCTCCCGACTCCCTGATGTCCGAAAGCTTGGGCTTTGCGTCCTTTCTGCCGGAGGACTCCGTGTTTCTGGAGAGCTGTGACAGGGCAATGACCGGAACCTGCAGTTCACGGGCGATCTGCTTGAGAGCCCTGGAGATATCGGATATCTGCTGCTGTTTGTTCACCGATTTTCCGCTGTCGGCCCCCGACATCATCTGAAGGTAATCTATGACCACAAGCTGGATGTCATGATCCAGCTTAAATTTACGGCATTTGGATCTCAGCACGGAGGGGGTGAGTTCAGTGGTATCATCCAGAATGAGTTTTGACTGCGCTATGACTGACGCCGCTCTCCCTATCTCATACATTTCCTCGTCTTTCAGGAAGCCCTTCCTGATCCTGTCGGATTTTACAAGGGACTCCATGGAGATAAGCCTCTCCACAAGCTGCTCCTTGCTCATTTCCAGGGAGAATATGGCCACGGCCTTATTCTGCTTGACAGCCACATTCTGGGCGATGTTGAGGGCAAAGGCGGTCTTTCCCATGGAAGGTCTTGCGGCGATGATGATCAGGTCGGATTTCTGCAGTCCGGTGGTCTTATCATCCAGTTCGGTAAAGCCCGTGGAAAGGCCGGAAAGAGACCCCGGATGCTTCAACGCCTCGTCTATCTTGTCCAGCACATCATTGGTGATCTTATCGATGGGAACGAATTCACCCGTGTCATTTTTCTTCAGGATGTCAAATATCCTGTTCTCGGCACTCTCAAGGACCTTTTCCACATCACCGTTGTCGGAATATCCGTCGTTTTCGATCTCCTCAGCAGCACGTATCAGCTTTCTGAGGACCGATTTTCTGGAGATGATCCTGGAATAATGGACCACATTTCCGCTGTAGGGAGTCAGAGTCATGATATGCTTGATGAACTCAAGGCTTGAGACCTCCTGTGGGACGTTCATCTCCCTCAGCCTGGACTGAAGCGTGACCGGGTCAACAGCCGAGCCTTTGCGGTCCATTTCCACAATGGCGTCGAATATCATCCCGTAATATCTGTTGTAAAAATCCTCCCCCGTGATGTACTCGGCGGCCTGGGCGACCATCTCCTGATTCACCAGCAGGGATCCGAGCACAGACTCTTCCGCCTCGTTATCATGAGGCGCCACTCTCCTTATGACATTTTCTTCGTTCAGATCGGGCATCAGCGGTCATCCTCGACATAGACCTTGAGAACGCCGGAAATATTGGCGTGAAGCTTTATGCTCACGTCATAATCGCCGAGAGTCTTCAGGGGCTCATCCATCTGTATCTTCCTCTTGTCCACCTCTATCCCAAGCTGGTTCTTGACGGCTTCCGCGATCTTTTCGGCAGGCACGGCCCCGAAGGCCTTTCCGTCCTTGCCGGCCTTGATCTTCACCGTCACGCTTGAATTCTGCAGTCTCTCTGCCAGTTCCCTTGCGGCAGCGGCAGCTTCAGCCTCTTCCTTTTCCTGCTTTGCCTTGCGGTTCTTAAGTTCGGTCAGGTTCCCTCTTGTGGCCTCCACTCCGAGTTTTTTTGGCAGCACATAGTTGCGGGCGTATCCGTCGCTGATCTCTACTATGTCGCCTTTTTTTCCGAGCTTCTTCACATCTTCGAGCATTATGACTTTCATTTGCTTTCTCCTCCTCAGGGTTGCTCCCCAAAATCTTTCATTGTCAGCAGAGATGTTCTGTTACTGTGAAAGTTCCCCGCTGTCGATCATTTCATCTATCGTACGCCTTATGAGCCCTTCCGCCTCCTCAACGGATATATTTTCAAACTGGGCTCCGGCAGCGTTTATATGACCGCCGCCGCCAACCTTCTCCATGATCACCTGCACATTAGTCTCGTCAATGGAACGGGCGGAAACATATACCTTTCCGGAATATCTCGTGAGGATGAAACTCGCCCTCACGCCCTTTATATCAAGCAGTTCGTTTGCGGCCTGGGCAGCTATTATTGTGGGATCCAGAATGCTCTCTCCCGAACAGACGGAGATGGCATAGTATTTCCTGTAGATCTCCGCCTGGGCGACGGTATCAGCCTTCACCCTGTATTCCTCGGGATCATCCCTGAACATCTTCCTTACGCGGATCATATCCGCTCCGCACCTCTTCAGGTATGCCGCGGCCTCAAAGGTCCTCACTCCGGTCTTTGAGGTGAAATTGTCCGTATCCAGGACAATGCCGGAATACAGGCAGTCCGCCTCCCGGCTGTTTATCTTTACTCCGTCCACGTACTGCAGGACCTCAGTGATCATTTCACAGGCCGAAGAAGCGTAGGGCTCAACATACGACAGAGTGGCGTCCTCTATCACCTCCGTGCCCTGTCTGTGGTGATCGAGCACCACGATGCATGCGCTCTTGTGGAGAAGTTCGGGACAATCGGTACGGCTGGGTTTATTCACATCCACCACGACCACGGCGGAATTCACGGTGACCATGTCTATGGCCTTCTGGCCGGTTATTATCTTATCTCCTTCGTAGTATTCATTTTCCGTATAGCTTTCCACCATGCCGCGCACCGCCTGGGTGAGCTCTGAGACGACGATGTAGGCCTCCTTCCCAAGGGACCGGGCTATGGCGCACACGCCCACCGCGGCGCCGAAGGAATCGACATCCGGCATCTTGTGTCCCATGACAAAGACCTTGTCCCGGGATGTGATTATCTCCGTGAGAGCATGGGCCTTGACACGGGCCTTGACGCGGGTATTCCTCTCTATCTGCTGGGTCTTTCCGCCATAGTAGGAGGTTCCGTCCGGAGTCCTTACCACAGCCTGGTCTCCTCCCCTTCCCAGGGCCACTTCAATGGCGCGTCTGGCAAACTCGTAATTCTGGGAGTAGGAAAGACCGTTCATCCCGATGCCGATGCTTATGGTTATGGCGGTCTCATTACCGATGTTCACGGTCTTCACGTCGTCAAGGATCCCGAAACGCTGACTCTCCAGTTCTATCACCGTTTCTTTCCTCATCACTAACAGATACTTGTCCTTTTCTATACTGCGGCAGATGGCGTCGGAGGACGAAAAGTATTTGTTTATCTTTCTGTCGGTGAGAGCCATCAGAAGAGCGCGGCGCACCTCCTCCACGGACTCCAGGGCTTCATCGTAATTGTCCAGATACAGGAGTCCCACACAGACGCTCTGGGCGTCGAGTTCGTTGAGAGCGAGGTTGATAGCTGTCTCGTCATACAGAAACATGGCGATGAGAGTGTCCCCGAGGCCGGAGGACTCGATAATGTCGGTCTCACCGTGAAGATTGCCTATGGACAGGGCTCTGAGGCGGACCAGAAAATCCTTCTCGTTCTGGCTGATGTGGAGTTCCGCGTCCTTTTCGCCATCCTCCAGTCGGGGAAACTTGGATACGGTCACTCCGGGGAACAGATTTGTCACGGATTTGCGATAGGTTCCGTGGGGATTCCCCGTAAGGGCGTCAAAAGCAGCATCGGTCCACACTACCCTTCCCGCCGTGTCCAGCAGGGCATAAGGCACATCCAGATCTCTCAGGATCGTTCTCTGGATCTGCCCGTAAGCAGTAGCGAAGCTGACGAGGTCATTCGTGATGTGCCGGCTCTCACCGGCCGCCAGAAAGGCGATCACCACAAAATAAAAGACTACGAAACACAGAAGGAGGAGTGCGCTGGTGCGGTCCGTGAACCACATTATCACATCAAGGGCCAACAGTATGACACCGAGATAGAATGAGACCAGGATGCTCCTTCTCACATTCATACGCCTGTTTCTCACATTTTTCATGGGGACGATTATATCATATCAATAAAAAAAAACCAATCGAGCAGGGTGAAAACCCTGCTCGATCCTGTGCATTCGCCATATTCCCGGCTTTCCTGTCCTTACTCTACCGCGTAAGGAAGCAGCGCCATGTGCCTGGCCCTTTTGATGGCGCTGGTCAGCGCCCTCTGGTGCTTGTCGCAATTGCCGGTGATCCTGCGAGGCATGATCTTCCCGCGCTCGGAAATATACTTCTTAAGCTTCGCAGTATCCTTGTAATCGATCACGTTGCCCTGTCCGCAGAAGACGCAGACTTTTTTCTTTCTGTGCATCCCGCCGGTCCTGCGGCGAGGCTTGTCACCTGACATTTTAATAGGCATCTTCATTTCCTCCGATCATCTCAGTTAAACGGGAGCTCCCCCTCGATCCCATCAGGGATATTCATAAACCCGCCGTCATCCGCGTCCGCCGTCGGAGCCTGATTTCCCTGTGACGGAGGCTCCGGCGCCGTGTAGGCCGGCTGCTGTGAAGAGGCGTTCTTGCTCTCCGCAAATTCCTGTTCTTCCACCACCACTTCGGTCACATAAACCTTATTACCGTCTTTATTTGTGTAATTACGGGTCTGTATGCGGCCGGTGACGGCGATCTTGATCCCCTTGTGATAATACTTTTCAGCGAACTCAGCCGCTTTTCCGAAGGAAACGCAGGGGATGAAATCAGCGGTAGGCTGATCGGGCGAATTCTGAGCCTGACGCCCTCTCCTGCGGTCCACGGCGATGGTGTAATTCGCTATCGCCAGGGGCTCACTTCCCTGTGAATAACGTACTTCCGGATCTTTTGTAAGTCTTCCCATAAGGATAACTTTGTTCATTATGCTTCCTCCTAATCCTCGTCAACACGCACGATCAGGTATCTCAGCACGTTGTCCATGATCCGGGCGCGGCTCTCGATATCAGCGGGTGCCGTCGCTTCAGCGTCGAAGTGGATGAAATAATAAAAAGCTTCGGCCTGCTTCTGGATCTCGTAGGCGAGCTTTTTCTTTCCCCACTCGTCGACGTCGGTTATCTGCCCGCCAAATCTTTCAATGAGAGCCTTTGCGTCTTCGATCACGGACGCGCGCGCTTCATCGTCGATCTGCGCACTGACAACCAGTGCCAACTCGTATTTGTGCATCGCATTGCCTCCTTTCGGTCTTTGGCCCGCTCACGCGAGCAAGGATTATCATCTATATCACGGATTATGAAAATATCACAATTCTTCAACATCCGCAATAGTCAATTTTCACAAAATTCTTTCAGCCGTTCACAATGGCATTTGCTATATACAGTGCGTATAGTCTTCGTCCGGCCGCGTTCAGGTGGCATCCGTCGGCCAGATAATCCGGAGCGGTGCTGCTGTCAATGCCCATGATCCTGTGGGAATCCAGACTGTGAACCCCGGTCTCCGCCGCAACGTTCAGAGCGACATCCACATAGCTGACCAGTGTTCCGCCGCCCTTGTCCACAAGGTCGCCGTTCCACCCGGCGGAAGTATTGATGTTGGGTATGGGAGCGCACACAAGTATCTTCGCATTCGGATAATACTTTTTCAGTCTCATCACGCTGTATCTCATGGCGGACTCGTAGGTCTGCTTTCCGGAGGATCTTCCCGTAGCCTGCACCCCACCGTTATAGTCGTTTGTCCCAAACCCGATGACAAACCAGTCGACCGAGGGAGAATCCTGCACCAATCCCTTGTAATCGACCCCCGCCATCTCAGAATAGAGGGGATCGGGTTCCGCCTTTTTCGTGAGGATGTTCACTATGTTCACAAGGCACATGCCGTTCATCTTGGTCAGGTACTCCGGAGGATAGGTCTCATTTACCTTGTTGATCCCCGGCAGGACGGAAGCGGTGGTCCCTCCTATGGAGAGATTATACACTCTGGCGTCCTTCCCGAAAAAGCTGCCAAGAACAAGTTTCGTCTGTTCGGGCACCGAATTGAGGCTCTCTCTCCCGTAGGAATAATTACTGTCTCCGAGAAAAACTATATTAAGAGGTGTGTTGACGGGCTGAACGGGGGCTGTAGCCGCAACGCTGCTCCTGCTTTTCCGGGCGTCGCCGGCGGAAGCCGTTTGCTTTTTTGCAGCCCCGGCAGGGAACGACGGAAAACCGGCGCTTATCACCATCAAAACCGCCGCCAGTACAACAGAGATCATTCTTTTGTTCATGCTCTTTGATTTCATGCCGAATGGTATGTTACAACATTTTCAGACATTGCGCAAGAGCGGGATCACCCCCATTCTTTACATAAGTCCGTGTTTGTGGTAATTTACCATAGGAAATGAAAAAAACACATTTTCATATCATTTTTATCAGTGGAGGAAAGTATAATGAAAAAGAAACTTACGGCAATCCTGCTCACCATGACAATGTGCATGTCCCTCGCAGCCTGTGGCGGTAAGTCATCGGCCCCGGACAGCGATATGGCCTACATAAAGGAAAAAGGCACGCTGATAGTCGGTATCACGGACTTTGAACCCATGGACTACAAAGATGCCTCCGGAAAGTGGATCGGCTTTGACGCCGATGTGGCCGCAAAGGTGGCCGCAGATCTGGGAGTAGAGGTCCAGTACGTCGAGATCGACTGGGACAACAAGATCCTGGAACTCAACAACAAGTCCATCGATGTGGTGTGGAACGGGATGACCCTCACCGATGAGGTCAGGGATTCCATGGAGTGCTCGAAGCCCTACATGAACAACGCCCAGGTGGTGGTATTGCCCTCGGCGGAAGCGGACAAATACAAGGATGCCGCGTCCCTCTCGGGCCTGAGTTTCGCGGTGGAGGCCGGTTCCTCCGGAGAGAGCGTTGCGAAGGAAAACAACCTTAATTACACGGCCGTGGCCACCCAGTCAAACGCCGTTATGGAGGTAGCTGCAGGCACCTCCGACGCCTGCATCATAGACCTTCTCATGGCTGGCGCCATGGTTGGGGAAGGCACGAGCTACAGCGATCTGACTCACACGGTTGAGCTCTCCAGCGAAGAGTATGTCATAGGCTGCCGCAAAGGATCGGATCTGGCCGCCTTCATAAATGACGACCTCAAAAAAATGTACGGTGACGGTTCTCTGGTCTCCACGGCCGAGACCTACGGCGTACAGGAAGCCCTGCTTCCCCAGAAGTGAGATATTAATGTTTCAGACAGTAACTATTTCCCTGCTTCAGGGCTTTGGCGAGACTCTCAAGCTCTTTCTGCTGACTCTCGTCTTTGCCCTGCCGCTGGGACTTTTCATATCTTTCGGATCCATGAGCCGTTTCAGGCCCCTGAAGCTGCTCGTCAGATTTATCGTGTGGGTGGTGCGCGGCACTCCCCTTATGCTCCAGCTGATCATCATCTACTACGGTCCCGGGATATTTCTCGGAAGAAACCTTTGGGGGTCCAATGATGAAGGCAGGTTTTTGGCTGCGCTTGCGGCTTTTTCCGTAAATTATGCCTGTTACTTTTCCGAGATCTACAGAGGGGGCATTCAGTCGATACCCCTTGGCCAATATGAAGCGGGATATGTTCTCGGGATGACAAAAGGCCAGATCTTCCGGGAGATCGTCCTTCTCCAGGTCATCAAGAGAATAGTACCTCCCATGTCAAATGAGATCATAACGCTGGTAAAAGACACCTCCCTTGCCAGGGTCATAGCGGTCTACGAGATAATCTGGAACGGTCAGTCCTTTATCAAGTCGGCAGGCATTATCTGGCCCCTGTTCTATACCGGAGTGTTTTATCTGGCGTTTTCGGGGCTCCTGTCTGTGCTGTTCACCGGAATCGAGAAGAAACTGTCTTATTTCAGGTGTTGAGAGTTTACGGGTCCGCAGCATGAAAACGTGCAGCCTCGCGGCGTGATCGACGGCGGATCCCGACAGGGAGGCCGGTTGGACGGCGCAGAACGCAAAAAAGATCACGGGGAACTGAAAAAAATGAGCGCAGAGAACACAAAAGAAAACAATATCGCTTTGGAGGTCACGGGCATATCTAAGGCCTTTGGCTCCACAGTCGTTCTGAAAAATGTTGATTTTTCCCTGAAGAAAGGGGAGGCCATATCCATCATAGGGTCCTCCGGCAGTGGCAAGACCACCCTTCTCAGATGTCTTAATTTTCTGGAAACCCCCGACACCGGAATAATAAAGGTGAACGGAAAAGTACTCCTCGACGCTTCCGAAATGAAATCCCTATCCGACGAGGAGATCAGGAAAAGACGGCTCCATTTCGGCATGGTGTTCCAACAGTTCAACCTGTTCCCTCAGTACACTGCCCTCGAGAACGTGATGCTGGCTCCCGTTCTGGTGGATAAGAAAAATAAACACGACGCCCGCTCCCGGGCCGTTGAACTTCTCTCGGTAATGGGACTCTCGGACAAGACAGACCGTTACCCTCACGAGCTCTCGGGAGGACAGCAGCAGAGAGTCGCCATTGCCCGGGCTCTGGCCATGGATCCGGACATTCTGTGCTTTGATGAACCCACCTCGGCACTGGATCCGGAACTTACTGGCGAAGTGCTTTCAGTCATAAGGGATCTTTCGAGCCGGCATACGACAATGATAATAGTCACCCATGAGATGAGTTTCGCAAGAGACGTATCTCATCAGGTGCTCTTTATGGACAGCGGCATCATCCTGGAGCGGGGAACTCCGGATGAAGTGTTCGGGAACCCCAAAGAAGAGCGCACCAAGGCTTTCCTTGGGTCCATCGACAGCTGAGATCGCGGGTGAAGATCCGCATGCAAATGAGGTTTGAAAATGAGACCGGACGCCGAAACACTCCTTAAGGAAGCGGAAAAAGCAAGACTCAATTCCTACGCCCCGTATTCGGGATTTACCGTGGGAGCGGCGCTCCTTGCCGGAGACGGAAGGCTGTTTACGGGGTGCAACATGGAAAACGCGGCGTTCACTCCCGGGATCTGCGCGGAAAGAGCCGCCGTTTACAAAGCTGTCAGCGAGGGAGTCCGGGACTTCGAGTGCATTGCCATAGCAGGCGGCAGGAAGAATGAGCCTGCTGACAGCCCCTGCCCTCCGTGCGGGGTCTGCAGGCAGGTGCTGCGGGAATTCTGCGATCCCGGGACCTTTACGGTCATTATCCGGGACAGTGCCGGTAAGCCCTCGGAACGCACCCTCGGAGAACTCCTTCCCGAAAGCTTCGGTCCGGACAATCTGTGACCCCCTGAAGAAAGCCCGATGAGTCAGCCCTGCACTCTGCCGTTTTCCGGGCTGTTTCTCCCCTGATCCTTTCCGATAAAGAACGCGGGAATCCTTTACCGCCAAACCCTCCAGGTGTACTCCGGGGTCACAGTCTCCAATCGTCTCACGGTTCCCTTCAGATTGAATCATGCTTCAGTCTTGACTTTTATTTACTTTAATTATACATTTAGAGTTCGTCGACAATATGTTTTCGGAAAAGATGCGTCGTTACGGCACTTTGCCGGAAAATATCAGATACAGGAATTAAGAGGGATAGAGATCTGTTATGAATGACAGGAAAAGAAATCGAATGATGCTCAGGACTGCCGCCATTTTGGCATCCGCTCTTGTCTCCCTTTCTCTTGTCTCCTGCGGGAGCGAGAAAGTTGAGGAAGAAACGGAAGAATCCGCCGTCATCACCGTGAAGGTGGCTTCACCCGAGGTAAGATCCGTCGCCATTGACTCCAGATTCGCCGCGACAATAGAAACGGATACGGTAAACGTTGTGCCCATGGTTGCGGGAGAAGTGACCTCAAAACACTTTGAGGTGGGGGATCACGTCGAGGAAGGAGATCTGCTCTTCACCATTGATGATGAGGCGGCAAAGATAGCGGTGACACAGGCTAACGCCGCCCTGACCACCGCAAAAGCGGGTTATGACACTTCTCTGGCCCAGAACATACAGGCCCAGGCCCAGAGCGGGGTGACCTTCGCCGGCATAATCGAAGGCGAGAAACAGAAGGAATACTCCCTGGATTCCGCCAAGGCGGCCAGCATCCAGGCCAAATACAGCGCCAACACCGCATACCGCACTCTGGAGTATTACGAAGAACAGATCACTAACATCGGCAAAGACATTGACGATGCAAACGATACCCTGGACAAGGTAAACGCCGCCATAAACAAGGCCAAAAAGGCCACGCCCCCCGTGGATACCACGGGGCTTGAAACCCAGAAGCAGACTATCAAATCCACCATCAGAACCCTTGAAAACAGCAGGGATCAGATGGAGATGTACAGAGACACGGGAAGGAACAGCGCCGGCAGCGCCGATTCCGCCTACATGAACACACTTGAAGCCATAGAACTGGCGGAGCTCCAGCTTGAAGACTACAAGAAGTACAATGAAGTGGCTGCCATGTGGGGGATCAACACCTCCCTCGTGTCCGCTGATGCGGGCCTTAAATCCGCCGATGCCGCCGTGAAACAGGCTCAGGCCACCGTTGAAAACGCAAAGATCGCCCTCGACCATACAACGGTTAAAGCCCCTGTGTCCGGAACCATCACCGCCATCAACGTATCAGAACACAATCTTGCGTCCCAGGGCGCGCCTGCGTATGTGATAGAGGATGAAACCGCAAAGAAGATCGTGTTTTATGTTGCGGATGAGACAGTTCGGAATCTGGCCCCGGGAAATCCGGCGGTTGTATCGAGGAACGGCGAGGAATACGATGCGAAGATCGTTGAAGTGGGCAGCACCATTGATCAGGATACGGGACTGTACAAGGTCAAAGCCGTGTCGGATGCTGATTTCAATGCAGGAACTTCAGTGACCATAACCACAGCCTCAAGGGTGGACCATTCATCACTGACAGTGCCTTTCAACGCTGTCTACTTCGATGGAGAACAGCCTTTCGTATATGTGGCCGAAAACGGAAAGGCTGTGAGACGTGACATCCAGTCCGGGCTGTCGGACGGAGACCTGATGTCCGTGACGAGCGGGCTTTCACCCTCTGACAGCGTCGTAGTTTCCTGGGGGTCTGGCCTCAGGAACGGGGCTGACATCGAGATCGAAGAGACCAAGACGGCACAGAAACAGGCAGAAACGGCAGAGAAGGCCGTGTCAGGGACAGCCGTAAAGGCAGGATCCGGAACAAAAGAAACAGGCGGAACGGCCGTAAAGACCGCATCCGAAGCAAAAGAAACAGGCGAAATCTCCAAAGAGACCGCACCCGAAGCGGAAGAAACAGCAGGGACGGCGGAAACTGTCGGATGAAAACTCTCATACAGGGCACTCTCAAAAGACCCGTCACGGTCGTCATAACCATCATCGGGCTCATCATATTTGCCGGCATATCTTTTATGTCCATTCCCATGAAGATGCTGCCGGACATGACCGTACCCTACATGCTCATAATGGCCGTCTACCAGGGCGCTTCACCGGATGAGATCGACAGGCTGGTGACAGACCCCATTGAATCGTCCTGCAACTCCATTTCCGGCCTTGATTTCAGCCAGACCCAGTGCGAAGAAAATTACGGTTACGTTGTTCTGGCCTTCGATTACGGCACAGACATGGACAAGGCTTACAATGACGTAAAAGTAGCCATAGACAACGCAAAGCCTCAGCTCCCCGACGATCTTAAGGACCCCACCGTGATGGAGCTCAGCATGGAAGCCGTGCCGGACATGACCGTCTCGGTAGAGGGAACCTCCGATGATGTGGACGTGCTCCAGACCGTAAATGAAAAGATAATCCCAGAACTCAGGAAGGTTTCCTCAGTGGCAAGAGTCAGGACCGTGGGCGGCGACGAAAAATACATCCGCGTGCGGCTGATCCCCGAATATATGGATCAATACGGCCTGGCAATGGCCACAGTAGCTTCCTCGATCTCTTCCGTCAACTTCTCGACCCCCGCAGGAAATGCCTACTACGGAGACCAGAACCTCACAATGAAGGCCGAAGCCGCCTACGAAACGATCCCGGAACTCGAACAGGTACCGATCACCACCTCAAAAGGCCAGGTGATACACCTTTCCGACATAGCCGAGATCAGCTACGCGGTGGAGGACAAGACTTCAATAAGCCGGTATAACTCACTGGAAAGCGTGACCATGACCATAACCAGAAAACAGTCGGATTCTGCGGTCACGATGTCCAGAGACATTAAGAATACCCTGGACAGAATGAAAGTGACCCACCCGGAGCTGGATTTTTCCGTCACCTTCGACTCCGCCGACAATATCACCGATACGCTGGCAAGCGTCGGAAAGACCGTGGCGGAGGCCGTACTCCTGGCCATGGTGATACTCTTTATATTCTTTGGAGACATAAAGGCTTCCCTGATCGTCGGAAGCACAATGCCCGTTTCCATACTTGCCACCTTTTCTCTGATGCGCGCCGCAGGCTTTGACCTGAACATCGTTTCACTGGGGGCGCTTATGATAGCGGTGGGCATGATGACCGATAACGCCGTGGTGGTAATAGAAATGTGCTTCCGAAAGCTTGACGAGGGCCTTTCCTATGAAGAGGCCGCCTATTCCGGGGCAGTCACCGTTATGAACGCCGTGGCGGGCTCAACCATCACCACCGTGGTAGTCTACCTCCCCATCTCCCTCATGAAAGGACTGTCCGCCCAGCTCTTCAAGCCCCTGGGCTTCACCATTATCTTTGCACTGGTGGCCTCGCTCTTTTCCGCACTCACTCTGATACCGCTGTGTTTCGCATACTACAGACCCATAGAGAGGAAAAAAAGTCCCATCAACCGGCTTCTGGACTGGACAAGCAGTCATTATGAAAAGATCCTGGAAAAAGCCCTGTCCAGAAAAAAACTGGTGCTTCTGATCTCTTTGGTGATAGTGGCGGTGACCTTCTGGTCCGCCCAGTTTCTGAAGACCGAACTCTACAACGCCCCCGACGAAGGTACCATATCAGTGCGGATAAAATTCCGTCCAAACCTGAGCCTGGAGGTCAGGGACTCCGAGATCCGGCGGCTTGAAGAGTTCGCCGCAGCGGATGAGAACGTTAAGAACTATTCGGTGACCATAGGCGGCGAAGATCAGGGCTCCGGCGCCAGCATGTCCGCCTACCTGAAATCCGGCGTAAAAACGAAAAACGTGGTGGACCGCTGGAACGATGAACTCACCGGCTTCTCTGCCCTCGGGGAATTCACTGCCTCCGCGGGCAGTACCGTAGGCGGCGGTTCAAGCTCAGGCAGCGTGATCGAATACGATCTTTCCGGTACCAACCTGAAAAAAGTGCAGGCTGATTCTTTCAGGATAGTGGAGCTTATGGAAAACACGCCCGGGGTCCAGAGAGCAGTCTCTTCTCTGACGGAGACAGGTTCTCAGCTGTCCGTAAAGATCGATCCGGTAGTTGCGCAGGCCAACGGGTTCACCACCCGTCAGTTGGCAGGCCTCATCTATTCAAACATGAAAGGGACCGACGCCGCAAAGGTGAGCATTGACAACGTGACCTACACCATCAAGGTGAGATGGCCCGACGATTACTACAAAACCGTGACCGATGTGGAGTCCATGACCTTTACCAACCCGGCAGGAGTGTCGGTTCCTCTTACGGAAATGGCCGAGGTCAGGGTCACTTCAGCCCCTGAGTCCATTTACAGGGAAGGCGGACTTTATTTTGCATCGGCTACTGCCACGGTGCCCTCCGCTTCCTATGACAGACTGAAAGAGGAACTGGATGAAAAGGTATACGCAATGGAGCTGGATCCTGATGTGAGCTTCAAGGAAAATTCCGCTGACAAGATAATGAATGAGGAGTTTACAGCCCTCGGCACCGCCATTTTCATAGCGGTGTTCCTGGTCTTCGCTGTGATGGCCATACAGTTTGAATCCGTGGCGGTGTCCCTTCTGATCATGCTCTGCCTGCCCTTTGCGCTGGTAGGTTCGATCCTGTTGCTGCTGGCAATGCAGCTGAAGATATCCATGACCAGCCTCATGGGTATCCTGATGCTGGCCGGGATAGTCGTGAACAACGGCATCATTCTCCTGGACATGACGGTCCAGAATAAGGATGCCGGCATGGACACCTCATCTGCCCTTATCGCCTCCGGAACAGGCAGGCTCAGACCCATTTTCATGACCAGCCTCACTACCATCCTCGCCATGGTACCTACGGCCACCGGCATCCCCAAAGGAAGTGAGACTCTGCAGGGAATGTCCGCCGTCATCGTCGGAGGGCTTCTGGCCTCCACTATCCTGACGCTGGTCCTTCTGCCCACCTTCTACCTGATAATCGACAACATAAAGGAAAAGGCCAGGAACAGAAGGGCAATAAGGGCGACATCCCGCAAATTGATCGCCGAGAAAGAGAGTGAAGAGGGTTCGGAGAACGATGATAACGAAGACAGTGATTAAAAAGGTCATACCTTCGTGTATCCTGCTCATAGTCCTGGCTTTCATCATTTTTTCACAGAGAGGGACGGGTTCAGCCAGGAGCAGTCTGCTGTCAGACAGCGTCGTTCCCGTAGATTCTTCCTTCGCATCCCAGACCTTCATCTGTGACGAAGACAGTATTGCCGGTATCACAGTCCGGTTCTCTCAGAATCACGCTTCCGACTGGGGCGACCCGGTTTCAGTCACTCTTGAAGGGGATGATCTGCAGGCTTCATGGCTGATAGACGCTCCCATGCTGTCAACGGGTCAGGTGGATCTCTACCTGGATGAGCCGGTTGAAGGAACGGAGGGAAAGACATACACTCTCACAGCCTCCTGCGGAGGCGTAAGCGGCCTCTTTCTCTCAACCACCAGGGAGCAGCACTACGACGCCCAGCTCTTCTCCCTCAACGGGAATGAGGTGGAAGGAGGATACGCCTCCTTCCAGGTAATTAAATCCCGAATAAATAAATTCGCATATTTCGCAGTCTTTTCGGTCGTCCTCATTTTAACCCTGGCTGCTCTTTCCATTTTCCTGAAAAAGAACGTGAAGCCCCATCTGATATTCCTGTTCCTCTGGTCTGTCATCTCCCTGCTCTCTCTTATGTCCGCAGTGCCCATGAACACTCCCGACGAATGTCCGCACTTTCTGAGAGCTTTCGAGATCAGCTGCGGAAGACCAACGCCCGTCATGACCACAGACGCGGACGGAAACAGCGGACGTCTCCTGCCTTCAGCCATAGACGAGTTCTATAAATCTTTCCTCAACGTAAATGAACCCCGTTTTTCCGATCTGGAAGCGGCTTCAAAGGTCAGGGTGGACAGAAATTCCCTAAAGCTCTACCCCGCTTACTATACGCCCCTCTATTTCCCCACAGACTACGCTCCCCAGGCGCTGGGTATAGCCGCAGCTTCTCTGTTTTCCGACCGTGTGCTTGTATTATGGTACGCTTCCAGGATAATGAACACCATATGGACAGGATTGCTTCTCACCCTCGCCATATGGCTTGTGCCTTACAAAAAAGAGCTGTTCTCGGTGCTGGCCCTCCTTCCCGTTTTCCTGCAGGAAACCTGGGGATCGGCTCCGGACGCCGGAACGACAGCTTACTGTCTGCTGCTCCTTGCGGAAGTCCTGTGGCTTTGCGAAAACGAAGGAAATGTGAAGAAAAAGCCTCTGGTGACAGCGCTTCTGTTCATCACCATGGCCGCAGTCTCCCTGTCAAAGATAATATACGCCCCCATTTGTCTGATATTTATTTTTGTACCGGATAGCTTCTTCGGCTCGAAGCGCAAAAAATTAATTTGGATTATATTTGCCGCAATAATGGTCATGCTTCTCGGGCTTACGGATCTGATGTACGCATCGGGTTACGACATACAGCTGGTAGACGGAGTAGATCCGGACATGCAGAAAGCCTATATCCTGTCCCATCCTCTGCATTTTCTGGATGCCATGATCGAGGCTTTTCACAGCATGACGCCCAAGCTTTTCGGAGAGCTTTTCAACATCAAAGGCGGTGCCGTGGTTCAGCTCACTACTCCCGTGGTAACGGCCTGTCTCTCCCTTCTTGCTTTCCTTTCGGCGTTTGTCCTTTTGGACAGCCGGGGGCCGTCATTTCCCATGAGGATAGTTTTTGCGGGTTTGTTCCTGGCCGTCACTCTGCTTTTAAATGCAGCCGAGTACGTGGCCTGGACTCCCCTCAGAGCCATTTCGGTATACGGGCTCCAGACCAGATACTACCTGCCTGCGCTTCCGCTTCTGCTGCTTTCCGTCTCTCCCCCGGCATCGGGTGAAACTTCGCAGAAAAGAGGCTTCCCGCTGTACGCAATAGTTGCCGGAGACATACTCCTTTTGGCTTCGTTTTTCATTCAGACCGTTTGAGGAGAACTGCCATGGGATTCGGAAAAACCGGCGCGGACCAAAGGAAAGAAAAAAGCAGGAGGGCTTGGGGCGATAATTTAATTTTGGTTTTATTTATCGCCGCCTTCTCGGCCATCGCCGTTTTTCGCTATCTCTCGGACGACTATCCGAATACGGCCATTTCCGCCTGTTACTTCATCTCCTGGAGGTACGGTTTCATAGGAAGGGGATTTGTGGGAACACTTCTGGAAGCTTTTCCTTACATGTCCAGGGATTTCATTCATAAGGTGTGTTATTTTTCCGAGTTCCTCCTCACCCTTGTGGTCCTCCTATGGGCATTTACCGTTTTTTCAAAATGTGAGCAAAAGGACCGGATCCCTGTCTTTGCCGTTTCCCTGATCTTCCTTGCAGCCCCGTTTTCACCCTACTTTACCTACCTCTGGTATAACTGCGGAAGACTGGATGTGTTTTTGATAACGATTGTATTTATTCAATCTGCCTTATATATTTTGAAGCCGCGGGGTTTTGCGTTTTTCATTATCGTTCTTACGGCTCTGGGGATGCTGATCCACACGGGTCACGCCTTTATGTATTTTTCCTTTTCCGGGGCGCTGCTTTTGTGTGACGCCGTTTCCGGAGGATCCTTTCGCGGAAAAGAGGACGGTCACGGAAAATGGACCCGCTTCCTCCCTTCCGTTCTGAACCTCCTTACGTGCTGCATACTTTTCTCATGTTTCCATTTTGTCAGTTTTGTGGACAGAAGCTATACCGCGGAGTCCATGGTGGCCGACATGCAGAGCAGGACCGACGCGGATCTCTCCATAATCACGGAAAACGTTGATTCCTGGTACTTTATGGATGCTGATGAATATGTGGAGTTCCAGAAGGGTTTTACGGAGGGAAGGGGTACTTTCCTGACACGGCCCGAGGTTTTGGGCCCTCTCCTCATAACGCTGCTCCTTCTGCTGCCGGTTATCGCCGTTGTCTTTACCGTATGGAAAAACGTCCTCATTTCGGCCGAAACGACTCCCGAGCGCTTGATCTATCTGATCTGCAGTCTTTCCTGGCTCACGCTCATACCTGAGTTCCTGCTGGAGACGGATATGGGACGCTACGTGGCCGCGGGATTTATGACCCAGGTCCTTTTGATCCTGACACTATGGATCTCCGGCAACGAGCTAATTAAATCGTCATTAGAGAAATTGAGAAAAGGTGTTTTAGAAAAACGAGCGTTATATTTATTCTTCGTGTTTGAAACGATCAGTCTCGGATACCTCAGGGATGTGTCCACCCTTGAAATATCCGAGCGTATCTGGAGCTATGTGCAGCGCCTTGTGATCCGCTGACAGTCCCCCGGGGGGCTTCAGTCGCCCACTTTTTTTATGTAGAGTTCGTGGGTACCGTCTCCGTTGTCCGTCATTTTCAGCACTTCGTGGCCTTCTTCCTTTATGCTCCTTGGCACATTCTGAGCCGGTTCGCCGTCATTTAAATGAACCCGGAGTATCTGCCCCTCATCCATTTCTTCAAGGGCAACCTTCGTTTTCACAAAAGTGATGGGACAGGTCACATCCGTGATATCTATCTTCTCGTCTACCGTAAAATCAAGCTCTGACATTGCCGTTCCTCCTCCTGTGATCCGGGACAGATCCCTTAACTGTCTACGGCGGGATCTCCCTCCATCCGTCATTATCTGTCCGTTATCTGCAGTTCTTCTTTTCTGACTTCCCTGCTGTCCTCAGGGCCTTCAATATGAAAGGCGTTAAGCACCGGGTTCCCTTCATCGGCCAGAGACAGGATCAGATAGCTGGCGCTGCCGTCTACCGCAAGCCGCTTGTCCTCCTCTGACGGGCGGGAGGGAGTTTCCGGATGGGAGTGCCAGTTTCCCAGCGGTTTCAGGCCGTTTGCCCTCATGTCTCTGACCGCGGACAGGTGTTCCCGGGGGTCAATGGAAAAATGTTCATTCGTGTGGTCCACGTTTGTGAGCAGGTATACCTTTTTGATCTCCCTCACTCCGTCTTCCCTGTCGATCCCGGCGATGAGCCCGCAGGCCTCGTCAGGTCTCTCGGAAAGGGCATGATCGAGCATCCTGTCCGCTTCGGACCGTGTGATGGTTATTTTCATGATATACGCTCCTGTGTGATCAAGTATCCGGTTTATCCCGGTGTGGCCGTCACAGCCTCCCGCCGACAGTCCTCAGACTCCCTGTTATGGGCATTGCTGCAGACGAGGGCGCATCCGGCGGTCAGCCTTCGGAGCCGCCTTCCCAGTCACATGCCGCCTGCTCATAATCGATGAGTTCCGTGATGGAAGGATCGTCGGAGCACACAGCGCAGCCCTTGCCTCTGGGAGGGAGCTTGATCTTGTGAAACTCCATCTTCAGCGCGTCATAGGTGAGGAGATATCCCACCAGAAGATCACCCACCCCTGTGATATATTTCACCGCTTCCATCGCCTGAAGAGACCCTATCACTCCGCCCATGGCGCCTATGACCCCCGCCTGTTTGCAGGTGGGGACCGCGTCCTTTGGGGGAGGATTTTTGAAGATGCACCTGTAGCAGGGCCCTTCACCGGGGATTATGGTGGTGAGCTGCCCCCTGAACCTGATGATGCCCGCATGGGAAAAGGGCTTTCCGGCCATGACGCAGGCGTCATTTATCAGGAATTTCGCAGGGAAATTGTCGGTTCCGTCCAGGATGAAGTCGTAATCCTTTATCAGATCCATGATATTCGCACTGCTCACAAACTCGTAATAAGTGTTCACGCATACATCGGGATTGATGGCCCGCATGGTCTCCGCCGCGGACTCAACCTTCTTTTTCCCTATGTCATCTGTGGTGTGAATGACCTGTCTCTGGAGATTGGACAGATCCACGACGTCCGCATCCGCGATCCCGATGGTGCCCACTCCGGCAGCGGCCAGATACAGGGCGGCCGGAGCCCCGAGCCCGCCTGCGCCGATTATGAGGACCTTTGCGTTCAGCAGCTTCTTCTGCCCTTTTGCTCCGATCTCCTTTAAGATGATATGCCTGGAATAGCGCTCCAGCTGTTCATTTGTAAAAGGCATTATCTCCCTCCTCCCATGAAGTACAGGAATTCGACCTCATCCCCATCATTCAGTCTGCGGGTATCGAACTCGGCGGAATCGATAAACTCTTCATTTACGGAAACAGTGACATACTGTGGTGTCTCCACCTTTTCCAGTTCGATGAGCTTTGCCACCGTTATCTGATCCTCATATTCCTTCTTCTCTCCGGCAACCGTGATCTTCATTGCAATTCTCCTTTCGTAAGGCACATATCAAATGACATAGAACCATTCATCGCTCTGCTGCATTTCCTTCACCACTCTCTTATTGTTTGTGGTGCGGTATTCCATCTCCGGATTCTTCATGCTCACCCTGGTATTTGGCGGAACGCTGGCCGTTATGAAGGTATTTCCGCCTATAACGGAATTCTCTCCTATCGAGGTGTCCCCGCCCAGGATCGATGCCCCGGCGTAGATCGTGACATTGTCCCCTATGGTGGGGTGCCTCTTTTTCCCGGAGAGCTTCTGTCCGCCCCTTGTGGACAGAGCCCCTATGGTAACTCCCTGATATATCTTCACGTTGTTTCCGATTACAGAGGTCTCTCCGACCACAATGCCCGTGCCGTGATCGATGAAGAAATTTCTGCCTATGGAGGCCCCGGGATGAATGTCTATCCCCGTCCGGGAATGGGCAAACTCGGTCATAAGCCTGGGGATCACCGGAACCTTAAGCAGATAGAGCTCATGAGCCAGCCTGTATACCGTTATCGCCATAAGACCGGGATAAGCCAGGATTATCTCCTCGAAACACCCTGCGGCGGGATCTCCGTCGTATGCTGCCAGAAGATCCGACTCCACAAAGCTCCTGATCCGAGGCATTTTTTCAAAAAATGCGCAGCAGATGCGGTAGCTTTCCTTCCTCCGCTCATCCCCGGTCATCGCATCATGATGTTTGCCGAAATCAAGGGCCAGGACCACCTGTTTATTCAGGTGATAGAAGATATCCTCTATGGTCACCGCCAGGCTGTTTTCGGGATTGTAGATCTTGTAAGTCCTCTGCCTGAAGTATCCGGGAAACACGACCTTGAAGAGATTGCGCACGATCTCCGTAACCTCGCCCTTGTCGGGGTTGTTGAAGAGATTTACGGCGTCGATATTGCGTCCCTGACCGTAATCTGAGATTATCCTGCCGACGATGCCGTCTATTTCGTTTTCATTTACATAATCGAACATACTCAAACCACCATAATAAGGTCTGCCGGCCTTCTTTCCTGCAGGTACAGAGCCCGGGGCGGATCTGAAAGGCTCCGTCCGGTTCAATGTGCGGAATCAGCCCGAAGGACTGTCACGCAAAGGATCTGAGCGCCTTCACCATGGAATCTATGTCTTCCGGCGAGTTGTACAGAGCGAGGGTAGGTCTTACAACGCTCTCATACCCGAAACGCCTGAGTACAGGCTGGGCGCAGTGATGACCCGTGCGTACGGCGATCCCGAAGCTGTCCAGACGTTCTCCCACTTCATCATCCGAATGCCCGTCCAGCTTAAACGCCAGGGCAGAAGCCTTATTGAGAGGCGTTCCCACCAGAGTGAGTCCGGGAACCCTGCTCATTTCCGCCATTGCGTACTGAAGGAGTTCATGCTCCCATCTGAACACGCAGGGCATGCCTATTCCGGACAGATAGTCCAGAGCCGCGCCAAGTCCCACGGCGTCTGCGATGCTCCCGGTCCCCGCCTCAAACTTGTTGGGGATGTCGTTATATATTGTCCTTTCAAAGGTCACGTCCGCGATCATGTTTCCGCCGCCATGATAGGGCTCCGCGGCTTCAAGCAGTTCCCTCTTGCCGTAAACGGCGCCGATCCCTGTGGGGCCGAAGATCTTATGTCCCGAGAACACAAAGAAATCAGCGTCGAGAGCGGAGACATTCACCGGAATATGCGCAACGGACTGGGCCCCGTCCACCAGGATCCTCACACCGTGCCTGTGAGCTATGGCTACAAGCTCTTCAACCGGCGTAACGGTCCCCAGGACATTTGACACATGAGTCACCGAGACGAATCGGGTCCTCTTCGTAAAAAGCTTTTCATATTCCGAAAGGATCAGCTGTCCGGTCTCATCACAGGGGATCACCCTGAGAACAGCCCCCGTCTTCTCGGCTATCAGCTGCCAGGGCACTATGTTCGCGTGATGCTCCAGGATGGACACGATGATCTCATCCCCGGGAGAAAGCAGGGGCATAACGTACGCATTGGCCACCAGATTGATCCCTTCCGTCGTCCCCCTCACAAATACGATCTCCTCAGGGGAAGGCGCTCCGATAAAGTTCCTTACGGTATCCCTTGCCCCTTCATAGGCGTCGGTGGAACGGGCGGCAAGGGTGTGGGCGCCTCTGTGGACATTGGAGTTTTCGTGGGCATAATACTCCGAAAGCCTGTCGATCACCTGTCTCGGTCTCTGGGTGGTGGCACCGTTATCAAGCCACACCAGAGGGTTGCCGTTTATCTTTTCCGAGAGGATGGGAAAATCAGCCCGGATCTGTGCCAGAGTCCTGCTGCCTATGCGGATACTGTCATTTCCGGAAGAGCTCTCACGGGCTGCAGTTTCCTCACCGGGAGGGGAAGAGTCAGCTCTGCGGCTGTCATATTCCCTGGCCTCCTCTTTCGACTGGACCTTCGGAGAATACGCATTGCCGGCTGACAGAGCCTGAGGCGAATGAGCCCCCGACTCCGGAAGAGCCTGCGGAAAATACGGATCCGCGCCGACATTCGGAAGGAGCTGCGGAAAATACGCTGAAGCCGTCTGTGCCCTGCCCCCTGCCCCGGGCAGCGCGGCAGTCTCATTCTGCGAAAACCCGGCCGACTCGGAAGCGCTCACGGGGCTTATCCCCGGAGTGACGGAATAAGGAGCCCCGGTCCCCCGGGCATCCCCTTCTGATAAGGCTGTGCCGGGAGTCCCCATATCCGGGTACAGCTCATTTGCAAGCAGGGTAAGCTCTGCTGCGCTGGGAAGTCCCAAAGCCTCCTCGGATACGGAATAGGGATCAATCATAGTCATAGTACTCACCCACTTCCACATCCTCAAGAACAGCTATGGCATCATCAGCAAGGATCGCGGCGGAGCAGTACAAAGAAAGCAGATATGAAGCGACGCCCTTATCGTCTATGCCGCGGAATCTGACTGAAAGTCCCCTTGAATGCTCATTTTTGAGACCTGCCTGGAACAGTCCTATGACGCCGCGCTTTGCCTCTCCGGTGCGGACGAGGAGTATGTTCGTCTTTCCGCTCTGGGATGAGGGATTCTTTAGGCCGTCCACAAGAAGCTTGTCCGTGGGTATGATGGGAATGCCTCTCCAGGTGATAAAGTTCCCGCCTGCGATATTCACCACCACGGGAGGAACGCCTCTCTTTGTGCACTCCCTTCCGAAAGCGGCTATGGCTCTGGGGTGCGCCAGGAAGAATGAAGGTTCTTTCCATACCTTTGAGATGAGTTCGTCAAAGTCATCGGGAGTAGGAGCCCCGTTTCTGGTCTGGATCCTCTGGGAATCCGCCACATTCTTCAGAAGGCCGTAATCGTCATTATTTATCAGCTGGCTCTCCTGACGCTCGCGAAGGGATTCGATGGCAAGGGAAAGCTGTTCCTGCACCTGATCGTAGGGAGCGCTGTAGACATCCTCCACTGCCGTGTTTACGTTGATTATGGTGGAAATGGAGTTTAAACGGTATTCCCTGGGTTCGCTCTCGTACTCCACATAACCCTCGGGAATGATGTCGCTTTTTTTGGTCTGGCTGCACAGCACCTCAAGGGGAGTCTCACCCTCAACCACCTTATTTACGCGGAAGATGCCGGTCTCAAGACCCTTGAACTCCAGAAATCTGGTGAGCCACTTGGGAGTGAGCATGCCGAACTGGGGCGTGGTCTTTGTGACGTTTGCCAGATTGTAGGCGGCATTCGCGCCCAGCGCGTTGATCCCGTTTACCTTGTTTTCAGTTTCCTTTGCCATTTTTACAGTTCCTCCTTAAATAATAATTAACGCCAGGAGCAGTAGTCTCGGGATTCTCCGGTCAGGGCTGTCCTTGGCGCAGTTTCCGCTTTATTTACAGTCCGCCGCCCTCGTTGGGGAATATGAAGTCCTTCATGGCGTCCATGCCTCCCCTGAGGTTGTACATGGGCCCCTTGTAGCCGGCTTCCCTCAGCGTGTTCACGGCCAGAATGCTGCGCTTTCCCTCTTTGCAAATGAAGACGGTATCGATCTCGGGGTTCAGTTCCTTCTGCCGCCTTGCCAGCTGCCCTATGGGGATGACAAGAGCGTTGGGGAATTTCACGATCACTCTCTCATGAGGCTCTCTCACATCCACTATGGTGACCGGCTCTCCGTTAGTGATCCTGGAGGACAATTCCTCCGGAGTGAGGCTCTCCACCGGATCTTCGGTCTCGGTCTCCGCGAGACCGCAGAATTCCTCATAATCAAATTCTTCCACCTCCGTGATACGGGGCCTGTCACCGCACAGAGGACAGTTGTGGTCCTTCCTGATCTTCACGACGCCGGATCTGAGGTTCAATGTGTCCATGGTGAAAAGCCTGCCGCTCAGATGCTCGCCGATACCGATGATGAGTTTCAGGGCTTCATTTGCCTGGATACTGCCTATGATGCCGGAAAGCGGGCTGATGGTGCCGCCCTCGGCGCAGGTGGGGACAAGTCCCGGCTCAGGAGGTTCCGGATAAAGGCATCGGAGGCAGGGACCGCCCTCCAGTCCGAAAATGCTCACCTGTCCTTCGTACTGATATATCGATCCGAATACACAGGGGATGCCCGACAGGACACAGGCGTCATTTATCAGATATCTGGTCTTGTAATTATCCGAGCAGTCCATCACCAGATCGCAGCCATCTATGAGGGAGAGCACATTGTCCGGGGTGACCTCCGTATTCTCCGCCTCCACCTCTGTCTTCCTGTCGATATTCCTGACCGTATCCCTTGCAGACGCCGCTTTCGGCCTTTTCACATCCCTGAAGCCGTGGATGACCTGGCTCTGCAGATTTCCCGGGGTCACCTCGTCCCGGTCTATTATCCTGATAAATCCCACACCGGCTGCAGCCAGGTACTGGATCACGGGAGAGCCGAGAGCTCCAGCCCCGATGACCGCAACTCTTGCCGCCCTGATCCTCTTTTGCCCTTTTACGCTTATCTCCCTCAACAGAAGGTGCTTATTGAAGCGTTCGATCTCCTTGTCGTCGAGGGTCACCTCCTTACGGCGTTCCTCGGAAATGATGCTGTCTTCGGGAGCACCTCCCGCCACCATTGGGAGGAGCAGGAGCTGACTCACTCCGTCGAGACTGTCTCTCCATCTCGAGGCGTCCGTCACGTCCTCATCATCGGCAAATATCCTGATAAAGCCTCTGAGATTGCCTCCGGCATCGTATAGTCCCCGTTTTGCCTCGGGATACTTCTCCGTAAGCTCCTTCAGCGCTTCCTCAACGGTATTTCCCTGCAGTTCCAGTTCCGAAGCGCGCTCGAAAAAGGATCTCAGTGTGGCGGATATGATCACTTTCATCTGTTTTTCATCCTTTCAGTATACTGTCACTTCTTCCGGGGCTTCTCCCGGGGAAAGGCTTCTCCAGCTCCTGATCTCGACGGACCTCCCGTCTTCAACTCCGGCGATCAGATACAGCAGGCCCGGGATAATGTATCTCTCATCCTCTTCGGACGGCGTAGCGGGAGCGTCCGGATGGGAATGAAAGAATCCCATTATCTCCAGTCCCCTTTTTTGGAACTCTCTCTCGCTTCTGTACAGTTCCACGGGGTCCAGGCAAAACCGGCAGTCTCTGTCCTTTGCGCATTCGTTCGGAGCGCTTTCATAGACACTGATCACAGGCTTCCCGTCCGTCCCGGTACTTCCGTACAATACCCCGCAGCACTCCCGGGGATACTCCCGTTCAGCGTGAGAAAGCATTCTCTGTCTTATGGCGTAGGAGAGATCCAGGCAATGGTTTTTCATTTCCTGCTCTCCCTCACAGCTCCGACAAAATCCCTGATCAGATCCTCCCTGTCTTCGATGCCTACGCTCACTCTCACGGTGTCGTCGTACACTCCGGCAGCTTCCATCTCGGATCTGTCGATACGAATATACAGGGTGGAGGCAGGGTGTATAACCAAAGTCCTCACGTCTCCTATATTGCTGGCTATCATTGCGTACTTCAGGCTGTTTATTATCCTGAAGGCCCGCTCCCTGCTGCCGGTCCTGAAATTCAGTATGCCTCCGCCGTATCCCTTAAGCTGTTTCTCCACATATCCGTGGTAAGGATGGGACTCAAGGGTCAGGTAGTTCACGGTAATGTCTTCCTCCAGGTCCAGAGCCCTGGCAAGGGCATCCGCATTTTCACATATCCTTTCCATGCGAAGTCCCAGCGTATCCGCCCCGATAAATGAGAGAAAAGCGTTCATTGGCGCCATACAGCCCCCGAGATTCTCCCATATATCCGTGCGAAGCCTCACCAGAAACGCCATTTTCCCGTATTTTTTGAATTCGGAAAGAGATCTGTGCCTGTCAAAGTCCCAGGAAAACTTACCTCCGTCCACTATGATCCCGCCTATGGAGTTCCCTCCGCCGTTTATGTATTTCGAGGTTGAGTGGATCACGATATCAGCCCCGAAGGAGATGGGCGTGGAAATATAGGGGGTGGCGGTGGTGGAATCCACGATAAGGGGGACTCCCGCTTTATGCGCCCCTTCGGCTGCCTCGGCTATATCCATTACGTTCAGTGACGGATTGCTGATCAGTTCCCCGAACACAGCCCTGGTCCTTCCGTTTGCAAGGCTCTCTATGGTCCTGCTGTCCAGAACATCCGCAAATATCGTGTGTATCCCCAGTTTCTCAAGGTCATGGAACAGACCTATGGTGCCGCCGTACAGCCCTCTTCCCGCTATTATCTCGTCCCCGCTCTCGCAGAGGTTCAGGATAGCCGCGGTTATGGCTGACATGCCGCTGCTGCAGCTCACCGCCCCGATGCCTCCCTCCAGCCGGTTGATCCTGTCTTCAAAGGCCGTAAGAGTGGGGTTTCCTATCCTGGAATAGGCGTAGCCCATCTTCTTATGGGAAAATATGCACTCCAGTTCTTCCATGCTCCCGTACTCAAAGGCAGAAACCTGGGAAACAGGGGGCAGTATCTCATTTTGCGGAAATCCCTGAGATCCGGCATGGAGCAATCCCGTATTGAAACCGCAGTCCTTTTTCATATGGCCCGCTCCCTTCAGATCACATACATATCCCAGCTTTCGGGGATATTTTTCCTGCACTGGTTCACCACTTCGCTGAGCTTAAGCTGTTCCGTATATCTGTTCAGGTTGCTGTTGATCTTTTCCCAGAAGCAGACCTTGATCACAGAGCGAAGGGTGCTGTCCTCGCCGCAATCATCCAGACCGGAAAGTATGGTGCTGTCGAGAGCATTTAACACATCGGACAGAACGATCTCATCCGCCGGCCTGGCGAGGGAATACCCCCCCTTCATTCCCTTCTGGGCGGCAATAAAACCCGCCTGGCGCAAAAGGAACAGGATATGCTCGAGATATTTGTGGGAGATATTCTCCCGCTGAGCGATCTCAAGAGCGGATACACTCTGCCCGTTCTCTCCGTAGATCACTATGTCCATCAATGCTATGAGTCCGTATTCAACTCTGGTTGACACCTTCATGGAAACGCCTCCTCAGCCGGTAAGAAACAATGTAAACTGAAACAGACTATAATACTATTTGCCTACTATGTCAATAGGTTTAGGCGAAATTTTTAAAGCCCATTTTTCCGGGCTTTTCAGATCATTAGGACACATATATTATGGATCTGTCTTGGGATCAGGGTCCGCAGGGAAAGGAAATAAAAGAAACGCTACCTGATCCGGATCTGGCAGATATCCCTGTACTCCGTCCCCGTGACAGGGTCTGTGACCGTAGCGACGACATAAGCGCTCTCTCCGGAACGGGCGGAACTGTCTATGACAAATACAGCTTTGGCGTCCCTGCTCTTCACGGGATCCTTTTTGATCCACTCTCCTCCGGTGACATTCCAGGACAGGATGCCTCCCGAGGAACTGAACTGCTTATATCCGGGATTTATTACAGCTGTTATTGAAACTCTCCTGACTTTCCCCTGCTTCGGAGCCGCAGCCTTGACCAGGGAATTATTTAATCTGAATGAAATTAATGGCTGGGCAACCGTAACTGTTTTGGTTGCCAGTACTTCTTTTTTATTATTCTTGTTTAACTGGTTTATCACAGCCCTTCCGGCTTTTTTCACCGTAAGGATGTTTTTGCTCTTATTCAGGGAAACGGGCATGGGATAACCCTTCACGCTCTTCACCTGCCATACAAAATCCTTTTGGTCCGTAAGGAGCAGATAGTTCTCTCCGGGATAGAGTTCCTCATCCCCGATATCATCCCATTCCAGATGCG